>JAEEGL017048323.1_pt1 | contig 20567 bp, 14 predicted proteins | sample 9134231 | NCBI WGS metagenome assembly JAEEGL01 (sample SAMN16246548, study PRJNA631951) | gut metagenome | biome: gut microbiome; feature: rumen; material: fiber-attached | host: Bos | place: Iran: Karaj | collected 2018-10
AGTGAATACAGGGGCCTGTTTTTGTGAGGCAGGCGCTTAGTTAACGAAGGGGCTAACGGGAAAGCCCAGGGCTTGAAAACCCAGTAAAATCAAGGGATACAGAGTTTGATTTTGCTCGAGTACGGTCTCAAAGCCGCACGTCGTGCGCCGCAGTTCTCCAAGCGCTGAACGAGACTTTTATACTCAAAAGCCCCGGAATCGAGCGGTTCCGGGGCTTTTCATGCCCGGGTCTTTTTTATGATGTTTGGCACGGATCCAACGAATCTGACGGAAATGCGGCAAGGGTTTGCCTTCGGCGATCTTCTCCCGCGTTTCCGTCCCGCGGATCTTCCGGTCGGCGCCGTCCACGGCGGCGCACTGCGGCCGACGGGCGGTATTCGCCGGAAAAACGCCGATGTAAAGACGTCTATATACGGATATCGGGTCACGTAAAGACCTTTTGATAGACAAACGGCATCATTTTCGAATATAATGAGATCACGCAGCGGAGGTTGGAAAAGATGACCATTGCAGAGCGATTGAAAGAGGCAAGAAAAAAAGCAGGCATGACGCAGGACCAGGTCGCGGAAAAGATCATGGTATCCCGGGTCACCGTTTCCCACTGGGAAAACGGTCGGTCGCTGCCTGATATCGTCAGTCTGATCGATCTCAGCGATCTCTATTGCGTCAGTCTGGACGAATTGGTGAAAGGAGATTCGAAAATGACGGAGAAAGTAAAAAAGGACGCCAAAGATTCCCGGAACAACAAGAGGCTGATCCAAACGACGGCCGTTCTTGTCACTGCCGTTCTGCTGGCGTATCTGATCAGCATCGTTGTCGGCGGGAGTTTCAAGGACTTCTGCCAGGCGGCGATCGCATGGGTACTGATGGGGATCGGCGTGGCCTCCTGGCTGGCGTATGCCGCCCAGAAGGAGAAAAACGCGGAGAAGGATCCGACAGATCCGTCAGATCCGGCATGATGGCACGACCTCCCGCGTCAGCGGATCCGGCGGACGCCGGATTTTGTCCCCATACGGAACAAAGCGAAAAACCGGCGCTTGCCTGGATCGTCGGGGGCGGATACCGCCCGATCCGCAGCCGGGGGCTGACGAACACAGCCCCTGGCCGTTTTTTTCGTAACTGCCGGGCGGCTTTTGCATCTCCCTGTCGGTCGGCGTCCTCAGGTGCGCAGCGCGCATCCGAGCATCTCCCCCGCTTCGCAGCCGAGCTGCTCCAGCCCCGCGGCGCTGAAGTGACCGCCGATGGCGGGGTGCATGTAGCGCGGGATATCCCACATCGACGCCGCCGATTCCGTGAGCATCAGAAAGCCCGGGTCCTCCGCGCACGCCTCGCTCTGCGCCCGCATGATCTCCTCGTCGCGCGTGCCGCCGACGAAGCGGCCGACGCGGATGATGCCGAAGCGCTCGAGCCCGATCCGCTCGACGAGCGAGTCGCGGAGCTGATACAGAAACTTTTTGTATTCGGCGCAGCTCCGGGAGACGATCGCGTCGCTCTCGCCCTGCAGCCACACGAGCGAGACGGAGCGGACGCCGCCCGCGCGCCGGACGCACTCGATCGCCGCGGCGGATTTTTTCACGAGCGCTTCGCCGCCCACCGTGCCGGGGAGCCAGTCGGAGACGAGTGTGCTGCCCTTCGCCGCGTGGACGGCGGCGATCGGCGTCTTCGTTACGGCACAGCACGCGCGGCAGAACGCCGGAACGAGATTCGTGTGTCCGTAGCAGGCGGCGCCGAGCGCGTGCGCGGCAAGCCACTGTCCGAGATTCGTGGACGGCGTGATCGGTTCTCCCGCCGTGCCGTCGTTGCGGATATTCTCCCCGACCGGATTGCGGAGCGGGACGAGCGAATCGGTGAGGAATTTGTATTCGAGCGCGCCCTCGACGGGCTCCGACTCGCTGAGCGCCTCGCTCTGTCCCTGCATGTTGCTCTGACCGCCGAAAATGACGACGTCGCGCATAAGTTCGTTTGCCATACCGTACCGTCCTTATGATTTTTGTTCTGTGATATTATGATAGCATTCGGGACGGGGAAAGTCAAGCGATTTTTACCGTTTTTCTTGACAGGCGCCTCTCGGCGTGATATACTATATGGCGGCAGGGGTGCTGCAAGGCTGAGACGTCCGCGCCGCGCGCGGACGAACCCTTACACCTGAACCGGATAATACCGGCGGAGGGAGCTTCCAGGGCGGATCGTTTCCGCCGTGCGGCCCCGCGCCGCGCGGCGGATTTTCTATATTCTCCCGCCGCGCGCAGCAATGCGGAAAGGAAAATGAAAATGGAGAAGAAGACCCAGTCCATCAATACCCTGCGTATCCTGATCGAATGTGCGCTGATGACGGCGCTGGCCGTTGTCCTCGATCTTTTGCCGCTGCCCAAATGGCCGAACGGCGGTTCTGTTTCCATCGCGGCGGTGCCGATCGTCTTCATCGCCTACCGACACGGCACGCCGTGGGGACTTGCGACCGGACTTGTTTATGCCATTGTACAGCTCATCACCGGATGGTATGCGCCGCCCGCCGGTACGCTGATCGCGTTTGCCGCTTGTATACTGCTCGATTATCTGCTTGCGTTCACGGCCTTTGGCCTCGCGGATATTTTTGCGCATCCTTTCGGGAAGCATCTGCTCGTCGGTTACGGCGTCGGCGCTGCCGCCGTCAACCTGATCCGTTTCGTATGCAGTTTTCTGTCCGGCGGTCTTCTGTGGGACTCCTACGCGCCGGAGGGGATGAACCCGTGGTGGTACTCGTTGACGTATAACGCGGGATACATGCTGCCGAATGCCGTGCTCTGTGCCGTCGTGACGGTGCTGCTCTGTGCGGCCGTCTCGCCGAAGACACTGCGGCCGATCCGGAAAACCGAATGATCGATACGAAGGACAAATGTGTCCGCCCGCCCGGTCTTCCGGGCGGGCGTTCTTGTTTTTACCGATTTTACATGGATTTAACATAGGCGCGCTTTCGGATTTTACGCGCGGAGTGTACAATAAACAGTGTAAAACAGAAGAAGTGTGAAATGCGGGAAGCGGATTATGACGATATTTGACGTACTCAGTATGATCGGCGGGCTGGTGCTCTTTCTGTTCGGGATGAACGTGATGGGGAACGCGCTGGAGAAGCGCGCCGGCAACCGCCTCAAATCGATCCTCGGCAGCATGACCTCGAACGTGTTCCGCGGCTTCATCCTCGGACTCGGCGTGACCGCCATCATCCAGTCGTCGTCGGCGACGACGGTCATGGTCGTCGGTTTCGTCAACTCCGGGCTGATGACGCTGCGGCAGGCGACGGGCGTCATCATGGGGGCGAACCTCGGCAGCTCCATGACCTCGTGGCTCATCAGTATGACGGCGATCGAGGGCGACAGCCTCTGGATCCAACTGCTCAAACCCTCCTCCTTCACGCCGGTGCTCGCGTTCATCGGGCTGATCTTCTATATGTTCCAGAAGAACGCGAAGCGCAAGGACACGGGGCTGATCCTCATCGGCTTCTCCGTGCTCATGTTCGGCATGGAGATGATGTCCTCCTCCGTCGCGGGGCTTCAGGACGTCCCGCAGTTCAGGCAGGCGCTCGTGCTCTTCTCCAACCCGATCCTCGGCGTGCTCGTCGGCGCGGCGTTCACCGCGATGATCCAGTCCTCCGCCGCCTCCGTCGGCGTGCTGCAGGCGCTGACCGCGACGGGCTTCGTCACCTACGCGACGGTCATCCCCGTCGTCATGGGTCAGAACATCGGCACCTGCGTCAGCGCGATGATCTCCTCCGTCGGCGCGTCGCGCAACGCGAAGCGCGCCGCCGTCGTGCATCTGCTCTTCAACGTGCTCGCCACGCTGATCCTTCTGCCGCTGTATTATCTGCTCGAGTATTTCTTCCGGTTCGCTTTCGTGGATACGGCGGCGAACCCGGTCGGGATCGCCGCGGTGCACACGATCTTCAAGCTGCTCGCGCTGGCGGTGCTCATGCCGCTGTCCGGGCTGCTTGAAAAGCTTGCGTGCCGCATCGTCCCCGACGCCAAAGAGGACGAGGAGACGCAGCTCCTCGATGAACGTCTCCTGGCGGCGCCGGCGGTCGCGATCGAGCGCTGCCGCGAGGTCGCCGTTTCGATGGCGGAGCTGTCGCTCACCTCGCTTCAGGATTCCCTTACGCTCCTGACGGCGTACGATCCGTCGAAGGCGCAGCCGCTCAGAGAAGCGGAAGACAAGGTCGATATGTACGAGGATAAGCTCGGCACGTACCTGGTCAAGCTGTCGGCGCATCCGATGGCGGAGGCGGACAGCGCCCAGGCGAGCGAGCTGCTCCATCTGATCGGCGATTTCGAGCGGATCTCCGACCATTCGGTGAATATCCTCGAATCGGTGGAGGAGATGCAGGACAAGCGCATCACCTTCTCGCCGGAGGCGCAGCACGAGATCGCCGTCATGGCGGGGGCGGTGCACGAGATCCTCGATCTGTCGCTCGCCGCCTTCCGGGATCAGGATCTGGACGCCGCCGTGATGGTCGAGCCGCTGGAGCAGGTCGTCGACGCGCTTCGGGACGAGATCAAGCGCAACCACATAACGCGGCTCCAGAAGCAGGAATGCACCATCGAGATGGGCTTCGTCCTGACGGACATTCTGACGAATCTGGAGCGCGTCTCCGACCACTGCTCCAACATCGCCGGCTGTATGCTCGAGATGCAGCACGACAGTCTCGATATGCACCAGTATCTCCGCAGCGTGAAGGAGAACGGCGAGAACGAATACAAGAACTATTTCAACTACTTCAGCATGAAGTATTCCGTGAACTGAGCCGCCGCGGAGCGCCGGGCGTGTCCCGCGTCTCCGCATTCCGGTCAAAAAACGGGAAAATTTCGCGCGGGGCTTGCTCTGCGCGGGATTTTATTATATAATGTAATCGTGGGATTGTACGCCGCCGGCGCGCGGCCGCGACGTCAAAGTATAATAAATCAGAACAGGAACGAAAGACGATGCAGAGCGAACAGACACTTTCCCTTTTGTGCGATTTCTATGAGCTGACGATGGGACGCGGGTATTACGGTTCCGGTCTCGGCGGCCGCGTCGCCGTCTTCGACGTATTCTACCGCCGGAACCCGGACGACGGCGGCTACGCGATCGCCGCGGGGCTGGAACAGATCGCGGAGTATATCCGCGGTCTCCGCTTTTCGGAGAGCGATATCGACTACCTGCGCGGCAAGGGGATCTTCGACGAGGATTTTCTTACGATGCTCTCCACCTTCCGCTTCACGGGCGACGTCACCGCCGTCCCGGAGGGGACCGTCGTTTTCCCCGGAGAGCCGATTTTGACCGTGCGCGCGCCCGTCGTCGAGGCGCAGCTGCTCGAGACGTATCTGCTGCTCCAGATCAATCACCAGTCGCTCATCGCGACGAAGGCGTCCCGCATCGTGCGGGCGGCGGACGGGCGCCCGGTATCCGAGTTCGGCTCCCGCCGCGCGCACGGCGAGTCGGCGGCGGTTCTCGGCGCGCGCGCCGCGTATATCGGCGGCTGCGCCGGTACGGCGTGCGCCTTGTCCGACAAACTCTACGGCGTGCCGGCGGGCGGCACGATGGCGCATTCGTGGGTGCAGCTGTTCGGCGACGAGTACGAGGCGTTCGCCGCTTACTGCCGGATGTATCCGGACGCGCCGACGCTCCTCGTGGACACGTACAACGTGCTCGGCTCCGGCGTCCCGAACGCGATCCGCGCCGTCAAGGACGTGCTGTGGCCGATGGGCAAAAGAAAATGCGCGATCCGCCTCGACTCCGGCGACATCACCTACCTGACGCGCAAGGCGCGCCGGATGCTCGACGACGCCGGGCTGACGGAGTGCGGCATCGTCGTCTCCAATTCGCTTGACGAGCGGATCATCGCGGAGATCCTCCGGCAGGGCGCCGTCGTCGACGCCTTCGGCGTCGGCGAGCGGCTCATCACCTCCGCCTCCTCGCCGGTCTTCGGCGCGGTCTACAAACTCGCCGCGACGGTGGAGGACGGCGTCTCCGTCCCGAAGATCAAGGTCAGCGAGAACGCCGCCAAGATCACGAATCCGGGCGAGAAGGCGCTGTACCGGCTGTACTCGGAAGAGGGGAAGGCGGAGGCGGACTTCATCACGCTCGCGGACGAGACGTTCGACTGGAACGAGCCGCTCGAGCTGTTCGATCCGGAATACACCTGGAAGCGCAAGACGCTGACCGGCTATACGGCGCGCCGGATGCACGTGCCGGTATTCCGCGGCGGGGAATGCGTGTACGAGTTCCCGCCGCTCTCCGCGGTGCGCGAGTACTGCCGCCGCGAGCTCGATTCCATGTGGAGCGAGGTGCTCCGTTTCGAGAATCCGCACAATTATTACGTGGATCTGTCCGTGAAGCTGTGGGATCTCAAGCAGAAGATGATCCGCGCGTACCGCGGATGAAACGCGCGATCGGATACGAATAACGGCTGAGACGGGAGGTACGTCATGCGACTGGAAACGGCAACGCTGGACACGGATCTCTGCGTGGTGGGCGGAGGTCTCGCCGGTCTGTGCGCGGCGGTCGCCGCGGCGCGGCACGGGGTGAGGACCGTTCTGATGCAGGAACGGCCGGTACTCGGCGGGAACGCCTCTTCCGAGATCCGCATGTGGGTATGCGGGGCGCAGGGAGAGAACAACCGGGAGACCGGGCTGATCGAGGAGCTGCAGCTCGCCAACCTGTACTACAATCCCTGTAAGATCCATTCCCTTTGGGACGGCGTCATGTACGGCATGGCGCGCGCCGAGGACAGGCTGACGCTGCTCCTCAACACCTCCTGCATGGATGCCGAGACGGAAGGGGGACGCATCCTCTCCGTCACCGGCTGGCAGATGACGACGCAGCGCTTCGTGCGCGTGCGGGCGAAGCTGTTCTCCGACTGCTCCGGCGACAGCATCCTCGCGCCGCTGACCGGCGCGGAATTCCGCATCGGGCGCGAGAGCGCCGCGGAGTTCGGCGAGGAGACGAGCGCAGGGGAACACGCCGACCGGAAAACGATGGGCATGTCCTGCCTGCTCCAGGGGCGGAAGCTCGACCGGCCGGTCGAGTTCCGCGCGCCCGCGTGGGCGAAGAAGCTGACGGCGGACGATCTGCGCCGCCGCCGCCCGAATCCGGAGAGGACGGGCGAGAATTTCTGGTATCTGGAGCTCGGCGGGGAAGACGACACGATCGGCGATACGGAGCGGATCCGCGACGACCTCGTCGCGCTCGCCTACGGGATGTGGGACGCCTACAAGAACAGCGGCGAATTCCCGGAGGCGGCGAACTGGCAGCTCGATTTCCTCGGCTTTCTGCCGGGCAAAAGAGAATCGCGCCGGATGGTCGGCGACTACGTCCTGACGCAGGGCGACATCGCCGCGGGCGGGGATTTCCCCGATACGGTCGCCTACGGCGGCTGGCCGCTCGACGACCACGACCCGCGCGGCTTCTGGAATCCGGGAAGCCCCAACGTATCGGTGCAGTCGAAGTCCCCCTACGGGATCCCGTACCGCTGTCTGTATTCGCACAACGTAGAGAATCTGTTTTTCGCGGGGCGGAACATCTCCGCCACGCACGCCGCCATGAGCTCGAGCCGCGTGATGGCGACCTGCGCGCTCCTCGGGCAGGCGGTCGGCACCGCCGCCGCCGTTGCGGTGAAGTACGGCGTCACGCCGCGCGCCGTCGGCGCGGAACATATGGAGGAGCTGCAGCAGACGCTGATGTACGACGACTGCTTCCTGCCTCCTTATCGGCGCGCCGTCTCTGAGGCGGCGCTCGCCGCCGAGCTCAGCTGCGACGACGCCGTCGCGGGAGACATCCTCAATCTCCGCAGCGGCGCGGACCGCAACCACGCCGTCTACGGCGACGGGGATCAGGGCTTCACGATGGGCGTCGGTTCTTCGGTCGAATATCACATGGACGAGCCGACGGAGGCGGCGCGGGTGCGGATCGTCTTCGATTCCGACCTCGACCGCGTGACGCTCCCCGGCGATGCGATCGAGCGCGGACACGGGACGCGCGCCAACGTCCTGCCGGATTCGCCGGAGATGACGATGCCGAAGACGCTCGTTAAGGTCTTTGCGCTCGAGATCGAGACGGAGAACGGCTGGGAAGGCGTGATCTTCGAAGAGAAAAACCTCCGCCGGACGGTGACCGCCGTCATCGGCCGACCCGTCACGGGGATCCGGCTGACCGTCATGGAAACGTGGGGCGGCACGGACGCGGCGCATCTGTTCTCCTTTGATTTTGAGTGATCCCCGGCGCGGGATCGGAAAGGACAGTCCTATGAGTAATGTGGCGGAGATCTTCGGTTCCCGCGTGTTCAACGACGCCGTGATGCGTCAGCGGCTGCCGAAGGAGACCTACTGCGCGCTCCGGGAAGCAATGGAGCTCGGAAAGCGGCTCGATATTTCTGTGGCGAACGTCGTTGCCAACGCGATCAAGGATTGGGCGATCGAGCAGGGGGCGACGCACTTCACGCACTGGTTCCAGCCGATGACGGGGATCACGGCGGAGAAGCACGACAGCTTCATCTCCCCCGCGGGCGAGGGACGGGTCATCATGGAATTCTCCGGGAAGGAACTCATCAAGGGGGAGCCGGACGCCTCCTCCTTCCCGTCCGGCGGGCTGCGCAACACCTTTGAGGCGCGCGGCTACACGGCGTGGGATCCGACCTCCTACGCGTTCATCAAGGACGACGTGCTCTGCATCCCGACGGCGTTCTGCTCCTACGGCGGCGAGGCGCTCGACAAAAAGACGCCGCTGCTCCGTTCCATGGAGGCGCTGAACCGGCAGGCTCTGCGGATCCTCCGCCTCTTCGGGAATACGGAGGTCCGCCGCGTGCGGGCGTCCGTCGGACCGGAGCAGGAATACTTCCTCATCGACCGCGCGCTCTACGACCGCCGTCCGGATCTGATCTACACGGGGCGGACGCTCTTCGGCGCCGCGCCGCCGAAGGGCCAGGAGCTGGACGACCATTATTTCGGCGTGCTGAAGCCGCGCGTCGCGGCGTTCATGAAGGATCTCGACGAGCAGCTCTGGCGTCTCGGCGTCCTCGCCAAGACGGAGCACAACGAAGCGGCGCCCTCGCAGCACGAGCTCGCGCCGATCCACGTGCAGGCGAACATCGCGACGGATCACAACCAGCTCACGATGGAACTGCTCCAGAAGACGGCGCGCAAGTACGACCTCGTCTGCCTGCTCCACGAAAAGCCCTTCGAGGGCGTGAACGGCTCCGGCAAGCACAACAACTGGTCGCTCGACACGGATACGGGCGTGAATCTGCTCAATCCGGGCGATACGCCGGCGGAGAACGCGCAGTTCCTTCTCTTCCTCGCGGCGGTGATCCGCGCGGTGGACGAGTACCAGGATCTCTTGCGCATCTCGGCGGCCGGCGCGGGGAACGACCGGCGCCTCGGCGCGAACGAAGCGCCGCCGTCCGTCATCTCCATCTTCCTCGGCGACGAGCTGAACGGGATCCTCGAGGCGATCCGCACCGATACGCCGTACGGCGCGAAGGAGAAGGAACTGCTCAAGGTCGGCGTCCACGTCCTGCCGCGTTTCCCGAAGGATTCGACGGACCGCAACCGCACCTCTCCCTTCGCCTTTACGGGCAATAAATTCGAGTTCCGGATGCTCGGCTCCTCGATGTCGATCGCGGACACGAATACGTTTCTGAACACGGCGGTGGCGGAGGAGCTGCGCCGGTTCGCGGACGAGCTGGAGGCGGCGGTCGATTTCGAGAACGCGCTCCACGAGCTCATCCGCCGCGTGATCCGCGAGCACGACCGGATCATCTACAGCGGCAACGGCTACGACGGGAAATGGGCGGAGGAGGCGCGCGCGCGCGGCCTGCTCGTCCTCCCGACGACGCCGGACTGCCTGCCGTATCTCATGGCGGAGAAGAATGTCGCGCTTTTCTCGCGCCACAAGGTCTTCTCGGAGACGGAGCTGCGCTCCCGGATGGAGATTCTGCAGGAGAACTACTGCCACGTGGTCTCCATCGAGGCGCGCACGATGATCTCCATGGCGCGCCGCGAGATCCTGCCCGCCGTCAGCCGCTTTACCGCGGAGCTCGCGGCGGCGGCGGCGGACAAAGAGAGACTGTCGCTCGACATCACCTACGAGAGGAAGACGGGGGAGAAGCTCTCGTCGCTCAGCGCCTCGGCGTTCTCCGGCGTGTGCGCGCTGGAGGAAGCCGTATGCGGGCTTTCCGCCGTCAGCGGCGGCGCGGCGCGCTCCGAATACTGCCGCGACCGGCTGATCCCCGCCATGGAGCGGCTCCGCGCGGACGTCGACGCGCTCGAGCTTTTGACCGCGGCGTCTTACTGGCCGTATCCGGGATACGGTGAGATGCTTTTCGGCGTCCGGTGACGCCGACGCGGAAAACGAAAAAAGATCCGCCGTTCCCACGCGGGAACGGCGGATCTTTCGTTTATGTCGATACGCTCAGCGGATATCCTTTTTCAGGTATTTTCCATACGCGGCGGCGATCCCCGCGGCGCCGATCAGGACGCCGACGGCGACCTTCACCCCGTCGAGACTGCCGCTCGACACGATGTCCGCGCCGCCGCAGTACCCGAAGGGCGTGACGTAACTGAGAAATCCCGCCGATTCCGTGATGTTGGCGATGAGATTCAGAAAGTACGTGATCGCGGCGATGCCGAGACCGATCCCCGCGCTCCCCTTGCGCAGAAAGGCGGAGATCCCGAAGCAGATGCCCGAAAGCTCGAGCTGGAGGATATAGTAGGCGAGGTGGAGCAGGTTCACCTCGCCCCACGGGATCTCCTCGCCGATCAGCGCCATGGAGCCGAGGGAGAGTGCGTAGATGACGAGGTTCAGCGCCGTGATCTGGAGAAAGACCGCGATCAGCTTTTCCGTGACGACGCGCCCCCGGCTGACCGGATGCGTCAGGAGGAATTCCGCCGTGCGATCCTTTTCTTCCTTTGCGAGGACGTCGGCGGCGCAGAGCGCGGCGAAGAAGGCGCCTCCGAGCCCGAGCACGTTCCCGCATTCGATCGCGTAGTACCCGATGAGCGTGCCGAAGCTGATCTTGTCCATGCCGAACGCGGCGGTGAAGGAGCCCATGGAGGAGAAGAGTTCGCCGACGCCGTCCATCTCTCCCTTCATTTCGGGGAAGAGGAAGATACAGACCGAAAGCAGAAAGCCGATCGCGCCGGTCCAGATGAGAAAGGACAGCCGCCCCTGCCTGAGTTCATGCCGTACGACGGTCATGACAGCCCGTCCTCCTTTCCGTAATAGTGCAGGAAGATCTCCTCGAGATCCGGCTCGGAAACGCTCAGATCCCGCACGTCCCCTTCGGCGAGACGGGAGAGCAGGCGGCTCATATCGCCGCTGTAGAGAAAGCTCGCCGTCCCGTCTCCCTCCTTGAGATCCCGGATCCCCTCAAGACCGCTCAGATCCACACGGCCGAGGACGGAGACGCGCCGCGCGCTGCTCTTTGCGAGATCCTCCACGCTGCCGCAGGCGATGATCTTTCCCTCGCGGATCACCGCCGCCCGCGTGCAGTTGCGCTGTACCTCCGAGAGGATGTGGCTGGACAGGAACACCGTCGCGCCCTTCGCGCTGCGCTCCCGGAGGATATCGAAGAATTCGCGCTGCATGAGCGGGTCGAGTCCGCCGGTCGGCTCGTCGAGGATGAGCAGCGGCGGTTCGGACTGGAGCGCGCAGACGATGCCGACCTTTTTGCGGTTCCCGAAGGAGAGCTCGTCCGCTTTGGCCGCCGGATCGAGCCGCAGGCGTTCGCAGAGCCGCTTCGCCTCCGCCGCGCAGTCACGGCGGCGCAGATCGGCGGAGAATTTCAGGATCTCGCCGACCCTCATGCCGGGATGAAACACCGCTTCGGAGGGAAGATAGCCCGTCTGCCGTAAAATCGCCTGATTCTCTTTGACGATATCCCGCCCGAGGACGCGCGCGCTCCCGGAGGTCGGCCGGATCAGACCGAGGAGCGTGCGGATCGTCGTGGACTTCCCGGCGCCGTTCGGTCCGATGAATCCGAAGAATTCCCCTTCTCCGACGGACAACTCCAGTTCCGTGATCCCTCTTGCCTTTCCGTAGGATTTCGTCAGACGGTCCGTCCGGATCGCTTCCATAACTGCCTCCTTGCGTTTTTTGATGGCGTCAGCGCCGCTTCTGCAGCGTCCGCACGGCGACGGCGAGCGCGGCGCAGAAGGCGTCGGCGTCGTCGGTTGTGTTCACGGGGGAGAGGCTGACGCGGACGGTGGAATCCGCGTCCTCCGGCGTGAGCCCGAAGGCGAGCATGGCGCGGCTCAGATGCCGCGCGCGCGCGGCGCAGGCGGAGCCCGCGGAGACGCAGATGCCGCGGGCGGAGAAGAAATTGAGCAGCGTTTCGCTGCGGATACCCGGTACGGTCAGGCTGAGGATCGCGTCGACGCCGCACGCGGGACGGTTGAGCCGGACGGCGTCTCCGAGCGGTGCGAGCCCCTCGAGGATCCGCGCGCGGACGGCGGCGACGGCGTCTCCGTTCTCGGAAAAACGCTCCGAGAGGAGACGGCACGCGGCGCCGAAGCCGGCGATGCCCGGCACGTTCTCCGTGCCGGAGCGGTAGCCGTCCTCCTGCCCGCCGCCGGGCAGAGTGGGGACGAGTTTTTTTGCGCGCAGGAGGGGAGCGGAGGCGTACAGCGCGCCGATCCCCTTCGGTCCGCCGATCTTGTGCCCGCTGACGGTGATGAGATCGGCGCCGAGCGAGGCGGGAGAGAAGCGCACCTTCCCGAACGCCTGCACGGCGTCGGTGTGCGTCACCGCCTGCGGCGACGCTTCCCGCACCGCCGCGAAAGCCGCGGCGACGTCGTAGAGCGCGCCGCTCTCGTTGTTGACGAGCATGAAGGACGCGAGGATCGCGCCTTGTGCGTTTTTGCGCACCGCGTCGGGGTCGAGCGCGCCGCCGCGCGTCGGGATGCGGACGACGGTGAAGCCGTCCGCCTCGAGACGGCGCATCGATTCCTCGACGGCGGGGTGTTCGCTGTCCGTCGTCAGGATCTTCCCGCGCGAGCCGTTCACGGACGGTCTGTTCTTCGCATAGACGGAGCCGCAGACGGCGAGGTGATCCGCCTCCGTGCCGCCGGAGGTGAAGATGACGCGCCCCTCCGACGCATGGCGGACGCCGAGCGCGCGGGAAACGGCGGTGCGCGCGGAGGCGAGCAGCGCCTGCGCCTGCATGCCGGCGCCGTGCACGGAGGAGGGGTTCGCCCACGTCTCCTCCAATGCTTCCGCCACGGCGGCGCGCACCTGCGGGTACGGCGCGGTCGTGGCGGAATTGTCCAGATATATCATAGTTCCTCCTGCCGTAAGGCGGTCATTTCCAGCGGAACGCCTCGCGGATCTGAGAGATCTCCTCCTGGTGATCGGTCTCCGCGTCCGCCCGTTCCGTCACGGTGACGAGATAGACGGAGGTGTTGCGGAGCGCGGCGATCTGCGTGTAGCGGTAGGTGTTCTCGCCGAGCGTGCCGGTGTACACGTAGATCTGCGCCGCCGCGCCGTCGAGCAGCGTGGAAGCGGTTGATTCGAGTGTGAAGTCGGTGAAGACGGCGTCGAATTCCTCCCGGTAGGACTCCCACCAGTCGTCCAGCGTGGAATCGGCGTAGGGGAGGCCCCACGCCATGACGGAGACGCTCGTCGGATCCTGCACGGACTTATAGGCGCTGACGACGCCGCCCGACTGATCGACGATCCAGTCCTCCGGCACGAAGAGCGAATAGTCCACGATGTCGCCGGAGGCGAGGATCATGCCTTCCGGAACGTCTGCGGCGCCGCGGCAGCCGGCGAAGGACAGAAGAAGGAAAACGGCGAGGATAAGGGCGAGGTATTGACGGGGATGCATCATGATCGGTCTCCTTTGAAAGAAGGCTCCGCGTCGGCGGGGCTCAGTTGTACGGCGGAAGATCGGAAATCCGGCGTGTAGGCGCAGCTTGCCGCCGCGGCGTCCTGTCCGTAGCCGGAGAAGCCGAGGCGCAGCGCTTCTTTGCGCACCGTTTCGTATTCGAACGTCGTGACGCGCCGCCTGAGGCGCGCATAGGCGGCGGGGGCAAAATCGGGCGTGTACTGGCGCATGAGAGACAGAACGACGTTCTCCGCGCCGACGGCGTCCGCCGCCAGCCGGAGCGCTTCGAGGGAATCCTTCCGCCCGCCCGGCAGGATCAGATGGCGGAGGATGACGCCGCGCTTCAGGCGTTCGTCCTCCCATACGGGCGGACCGACCGTCTCGACCATGGCGGCGAGCGCACGGGCGGCGACGGCGGGATAATCCGGCGCGCCGCTGTACAGGGCGGCCGTTTCCGCCGTGCCGTATTTGAAATCGGTCAGAAAGATATCGACGAGTCCCCGGCAGGCGCGCACCGTCTCGACCGTCTCGTATCCGCCCGTGTTCCACACGACGGGGACGGGGAGCCAATCCTTGATCGGCGCGAGCGCTTCGAGGATCTGCCCGGCGTACTGCGTCGGGGAGACGAGGTCGACGTTCGCGGCGCCGATCTGCGCGAGATGCGTGATCTCCTCCTCGAAGCGGCCGCCGTCCCAGACCTCGCCGGGGACGCCGCCCGGCTCCCACGGACGGGACACCGGGCGGTTCTGGCAGTAGACGCAGCGCAGGGGACAGCCGACGAAGAAGACGGCGCCGGATGGCGTGCCGAGGCAGGGCTCCTCCCATTCGTGAAGCATGACGCGCGCGACGCGCATATCGCGTCCCGCACCGCAGAGGCCGACGGCGCCGCCGTCCCGGTCCGCGCCGCAGCGGCGCGGACACTGCGTGCAGCCGGAGCTCATCCGGCGGCGGGGATGCGGACGACGAAGAAGTTCCCGGCGAGATCTTCGACCCGGATATACAGCGGATGCTTCCAGTTGTGGGCGGAGACGTCGAACGTCACCGTGTTCTGCGGGGCGGACGAGAAGACGGAGCCTTCAACGGCTTCATACTCGATCCCGTAATACGCGTCGTTCGCGCTCGTCCACAGAAGCACGTGGTCGTCCTCCGCCTCCACGCGGAGGAGCATGCGGCCGTCCGCCGTCGTCTCGAGCGAATATCCGGCGACGCGGGGACGGACGGAATCGACCGTGAGCTCGAACCGCATCGTCTGCGGCGCGCCGGCGCCCTCCGGGAAGAAGGTGAACACGCAGGTATAACGTCCGTCCGGGAATACGTAGTCGCTTTCATCCTCCGCGCGGAAATCCCACACCTGCGCGTAGACGTCACCGTCGGTCGAATACTTTTTGAGGTCCCCGCAGCTGTCGCTGTAGACGAGCCGTCCGGCTTCGTCATAGAAGAAGACCTGCATTTCCCGGATGTCGCGCAGCGCGCAGAAGTTGAAATCGAGCGAGGTGAGCAGCCTCGTCGACAGGTAATTGTATTCCTGCTTCCATTCGGTGCCGTCGGAACGGACGTACGGATTGTCGGAGCCGATCGCGTAAGAATACGCGTTCCCGCGCTCGGAGTACGAAACGTACAGCATGGAGGGGAAGAACACGGCTTCTTCGCCGTCGTATATGCTCGCGTCGACGATCGGACCGGACATCACCCCGAAGAATACGGTGTACGGCTGGACGGTGCAGATCCCGTCCTCATCGGTGAAGAAGATCTCTCCGTCCGTGTACAGACCGTAGGGGAAGGTCTCCTCGAGGATCTCCTGCGCGGACGGAGGAACGACGAGGCGGAGCGTCAGAGCAAGGCTGCCGTGCGCGGGGACGGTCGCTGTTTCCGTGACGGCGGCAAGATTCTTCGCGTCGTCGCCCAAGTACATGCGGAGCAGCGGGTTTTCCTCGGTGTTCCCGGTGAGGTACGGCGTGCCGTCGAACACCTCGACCTCCTCCGTGCGGAGGGAGGCGGAGATCGTGACGGTGCGCGGCCGGTCGGTCGGATTCGTCAGCGTGACGGGCAGATACGCGGCGTAGTAGGAGCGCACCTGCTGCGCGAGCACGTGAGCTCCGGCGTAGATCTGCGGATACTCGCCCCGTTCGGTGAGGATGCCCGCGCCCTCACAGCGGAGGACGGCGTCCTCGCGGCGCTCCGCCGCCTGAAGCATGAGAGCCTGCGCGCCCTCCGGCGCGATCCCGGCGGCACGGCAGTATTCGGCGGCGCGCGCCAGATATCCGGCGGCGACGGCGGCGGCGTAGTACGTTCCGTTCAAATTGATGAAGCTGTCGCTCACGGATCCGGCGTCGGGATCATGGGGGATCGCGGCGACGCACGACTCGCCGACGGCGAGAACGTCCACGGTCTGCGTCATGTCCGCGCTCATCCCGGAAGCGGAGAAATACGAGGGGGAGGCGGAGGGAGCGTCGAACGCCACGACCGCACCGGCAGGCGCGGTGAGGAGCGCTTCGCCGACGCTCGCAGCCATGAGCACGCCGGGGATCGGAGCGCCCGTCAGCAGCATGCGGGTCGAAGTATTATCTTCGGTATTGACGACAAGCATCCCGACGGCGCCGTGGGCGGCGGCGATCCGCGCTTTCTCGGTGAAGCTGATCTCGCCGCGGCGGATCACGGCGAAGGCGCCGGATACGTCGATGCCCGCGTAGTCGCCGTCCGACCCGATGCCGGGCACGACGACGATCGGAAGCTCCGTGCCGCCGAACGCCGCCGCGAACGAAATGCCGAAGTATTCCGCGCTCGTGTCGGTATACGGAAGGAAGACGTCGTCCTGTCCGGGGATCCGCAGCGTGCACTCGGAAACGCCGGTATACGGATCGGAGGCGGAGCCGACGACCGTCACGCCGCGCAGATCCGCCGCTTTGGAGAGCGTGCTGCGGTCGACGTAGGAGGCGGGCAGGTCGAAATTGGAAAGGGAGGTATCGCCCGCGCCGACGAAGATGGGGATCCCGGCGTCGACGGCGGGATCGATCGCCGCCTGCATCGTGGCGGTGACCGTCGCGAAGTTCAGGTTGATGACGATGGCGTCCGCGCCGAGACGGACGGCGTCCGTGACGGCGGCGGCGATCGCGTCGGCGTCCGGCTCCGATTCGTAGTCCGGATAGATCTTCATCATCAAAAGCTGCGCGTCGGGCGCGGTGCCGGTATACGAAAAGCCGTAGACGAGGGTGGGGTCTTCCTCATCGACCGTTTCCGTGCGGGGGAGGAAGCCGGCGGCGAGCGACGCGGCGGCCGTTCCAAGAAAGGAGACGCCGGAGACGCCGCCGTCCCCGTCCGTGTAGTCGCGCGCGTAGGGGATCTTCGCATTGACGTAGTATTCGCCGCCGTCCGACGCGCCGAGACGCGGCGATGCCGGCGCTTCGGCGAAGACAGGATGCTCCGTATCGAAGGCGCGGTCGAGCACGGCGATGACGGCGCCCTTGCCGGAATAATCGGAGACGAGGCGGGAGGGCTCAACGGACCGGGGCGCGATCAGCAGACCGGCGGCCGCGGTCGGGAGCGGCAGAAGCAGCGCGGCAAGCACGCCGCAGAGAAGTGAACGGATCCGCATAGATGATTGCTCCTTTCTTCAGTCCGGTCAGGGCTGCGGGTACCAGCGCAGAAGGGTGACGTTCCCCGCCTGGTCCTCCGCGCGGAGGTATACGTACGGGACGCCGTCGTCTACCGCCGCGGAGATCTCCAGGGCGTCGGCGTGCTCCGCGTCCGGGACTTCGGCGAATTCTTCCACCCCGGAGCCGTCCGTCGTGTAGGCGCAGAGAGAGCAGAGCGCGAAGTCGTCCTCCGCCCGCACGGTCAGGATCCCGTCCTCATACGAGGCGCTGATCGTCGGTTTGACGGTGTCGATCCGCACGGGGATGACGAGCTCGTCCTCGGCGCCCGTATAGGAGACGGCGGAGAGCACGACGGTATATTCCCCGTCCGGGAAGATATAGGACTCGTTGTAGGGATCCGAGCCGTCCCACAGGATATTTGAATAGTACCAGAGATCAACGGTATTGTTTGCGAACGATTTGATGGCGTCCGTCCATATTTCATCATATACGGCGTTGCCCTCCGCGTCGTACACGGTCCACTCCAGGACCCGGGCACAGCGGAGCAGCGGATACTGGAGCCAGAGCTCCTCCGCCCATCCGTCAAAGTCCGGAGCGAAGGCGAAGAGCGAGGAGAAGCAGCCCGCTTCCGTATATCCCGCTAAACCGTAGTAGTCGCCGGCGCCTTTTATGACGCTCTGGACGCCGTAGTAGCCGTTGGCTCCGTCCCATTCGCCTTCGTCGAAGAGCGGAGCGCTGTTCCAGTCCCCGAAGAAGCCGAGCAGCGGGATCGACGCCTCACAGTCGCCGTCGTCGGCGAAGAAGAAGCCGTCGATGTAGAAGCCGTTCTCGTAACACTCGGAAAGGATCTCGAGAGCATCCGCGTCCGGAGTCACGGTGACGGTCACCTCGGTACTCTCGCCCGGCGCGAGCGTCACCCGGTCGCCGCCCTCGTAGGCGTATTCCGCCGGGATCTCGAGCGGCGTGAGCAGGGTGTGGGCTATGCCGTACTCGTCGAAGTCGAAGTCGTCCGTGGCGATCACGGTGCGCAGCGAAAAGGTGCGTTCCTCCTCGGCGAGGTTCATGACGGACACGGTGAAGGTGAAGGCGCCGTCGATCTTGTCGCCGAGCGCGACGTACAACCCTTCATCGGCGGCGCGGAGGAGCGCGTCGGCGAGCTCCGTCCGCACGAAGCCCGAGCCCTGCGCGCGCGGCGAGTACGGCACGCCGTACCCGTCGCAGACCGGGACGGCGGAGGACATCATGCACGCCTGGAGGAGGAGCACCTTCTGCGCCCCCTTCGTGCCGCGCAGGATCGGCGGATCATACGAGAGGATCGCCGCCGCGACGCCGGAGATCTGCGGCGCCGCCATGGACGTCCCGTCTTTGAGGACGTAGTCGCCGTTCATGCCGGCGGAGTAGACGTCCTCGCCGATCGCGGAGATCAGCGGCGCCAGCTTCATATCCGAGGTCACGCCCCAGGAGGTGAAGTCGGTGGGCTCAATATCGAAGAAAAACGCCTGAGGCTCCGCGGAAACGGCAAGCCGCTTGTCCTCCGCTTCCCGCATGAGCTCTCCGCTCTCCATCGTGATGCCGATGGCGGGGATCGGGATGTCCGACACGCTCATGCCGAAGAACTGGTCGCCCGGCACGCTGTTGGAAATGACCGCGGCAACGGCGCCGTGTTCCCACGCGGTGACGATCTTTTCCTGGAAGGTGATCTCGCCGCGGGAGATGAGCGCGACGGCGTCCGTTACGTCGATCCCCTCGTAGTCGGCGTCTTCACCGAAGCCGGGAACGGCCGCGTAGGGGAGCGTGCGTCCGTCGAAAACTTCCGCGATATCGGGACCGTCGGCATGCGTGAACTGGATGTTCGTACCGTCGCCGAGGGTCAGACACATGTACGATTTGATCGGATTGGTCAGCGCCCCGACGGAAAACATCCGCGTGAGCGCGGCCGGTTCGCCGATGGTGCCGTAGTCGGGGTTGGAGAGCCGCTGCCGGGAGGAATCCGCACCGCAGTATCCGGTCGTACCGTCGTTGCTCGCGGCGCAGACGACGAGGATCCCGGAGTCGACGGCGCGTTGGTACGCCTCCATCATGTGCGACGGGAAAACGATCTCCGAGGAATACGAGGGACCTCCCAGGCTGAGGCTGATCACGTCGGCGCCGAGCGTGATGGCGTCGCATAAGGCGTGGTAAAGCGCATCATCCGGGAGCGTACCGTCGTCGGAGAACACCTTCATGAGAAGGAGCTGGGCGGCGGGCGCCGCGCCGCAGACTCCGGCGTCGGAATCGTACCCGGCGGCGGAGGCGGCAACGTGCATGCCGTGCCCGGACGGCGCGTACACGTCCACGTCGTTATCGTAGTAGTCGAAGAAAAAGGGGACTTTCTCGGAAGAATAGCAGTCGTCGACGGACTGCACGCAGTCCTGACGGGCCGCGTAGGTGTCTCCGAGGCGCTCGATGAGCGTTTCCCGCGTGAAAGAGACGTCCGCGCCCTCCGGCAGCGTGAGCGACGCGTGCCCGAGGTCGAAGGAATCGTCGATCACGGCGATGACGATCCCGTTCCCGGCGAGCATGTCGTCGGCGCGGATGACGCCGTCGTCCGGGTTGAATATCGCCGCCGCGGCAGCGGGCAGCGCGGCAAGGAGCAGAAGGAACGCCGCGAGCGCGGCGGCAATGGGCCGTTTCATCATGAAACTGGTACCTCCGGGTAAAGGATGGGGATATGGAGAACATCGTCGGCGCGGACGCGTCCGACGCCGTGCGGGAAAACGGGAGCCGTCAGCCGGGACGGAAGAGGATCCGCCGGGCGCGGCGGGACGGAAGGGATGCGCGCCTCCGACGGCGAGGGGGAAGGCGGACCGGGACAACGTTTTCATCACGCCGTCTCCAAACGACCGACCGACTCCTTTCCGCCGTGACCGGCGTCGGTCCGCTGTATGCGGAACGGTTCAGGGATCCATGAGCACCGCGCGCACCGGCGCGCCGTCCAGCCCGCCGAGCAAAAGCGGCGCGGCGAAGAGGAAGTGCGTGCCGCACGGGACGCCGTCCAGACGGATCCCCTCCAGCACCGCGATCCCCGCGGCGAGCAGCGTGCGGTGCACGGCGGCGGTCTGTGCCCCGTCTCCGACGCTCTGCGGTTCGACGCCGACGAGCCACAG
>JAEEGL010047873.1_pt1 | contig 20566 bp, 18 predicted proteins | sample 9134231 | NCBI WGS metagenome assembly JAEEGL01 (sample SAMN16246548, study PRJNA631951) | gut metagenome | biome: gut microbiome; feature: rumen; material: fiber-attached | host: Bos | place: Iran: Karaj | collected 2018-10
AGGCAATGCTGGCCAATCCCGTGCTGGACATGTCCTCCGAAATTGAGATTCCCATTGGGGATCCTCTGGAGGACGTGCCACTGCAGAATGACACTGACTATCAGACACCCAATGACGACAACTGGGACAAGGACAGGGACAAGAAGAGGGAGTATTTCTTCTCATTGCTCACTGCGCCCATGTCATTGACTGAGTACTTGCAGAATCAATTGGATGAAATGTCAGGGATGAAAGACAGCGAGGGCAATGGCACGCCTTTGTACAATGCATGTTTTCAGGTGCTGGGCAATCTGGATGACAATGGGTATCTGGGCGCCACTGACGAAGAAATCGCCAGAGGCGCAGGCACTGATTTGGAGACGGCGGCGAAGGCCGTGAAAATCGTGCAGTCCCTGAATCCGCCTGGAATCGGTGGCAGGAATCTGCGTGAAGTACTGCTTCTCCAACTGGAGCGCAAGCGGGAAAAGGGAAGTATTGCATGGGATATCGTGGACAAGTATCTGGAGATGCTGGGAAGAAACCACATCAAGGAAATTGCCAAGGAACTGGATGTGGATGTGGCTGAAGCGCAAGAGGCGGCGGACCGAATACGCAGGCTTGTGCCAAGGCCAGGCCAGTCCGTGGCGGGCGTAGCCGCGAATGTGGTCATGCCAGACGTTACAGTCGTGCCGCAGAAAGACGGTGGCTTGAGTGTGGAACTGGGGGAACTGGGCTTTCCCGAGGTGCATATTGACGAAAAATACAGCCAGATGCGCAATGACGACAGCATCTCCAAGAGTGACAAGAAATACATCCGCGAGAAAATCAACGAGGGACAGCAGTTGATCGAGAGCCTGAAATACCGCAAGACCTTGATTGAAAAAATCGCAACATTGATAGTGTACTACCAGAAGGACTTTTTCGAAAAGGGGCCTTCGGGTCATAAGCCCTTGCTTATGTCCACCATTGCTGATAGGCTGGGTGTGTCAGAATCCACTGTAAGCAGGGCTGTCGCCAACAAGTACATGAAGACCACATTCGGTCTTTATCAATTCAGGTACTTCTTCACCCAGGCTGTCAGCAGCGACAACGATGGCAATGACAGTTCAGCCACCGCAATCAAGGCAAAAATCGTTGAAATCATCGGCAGGGAGGACGAAAGCAAGCCCCTCTCCGATGACAAGATTGCCGCCATGCTGGCTAAGGATGGACTAAAGGTCGCGCGTAGGACTGTGGCGAAATACCGCGAGGCAGAAGGCATTCCCGCCACCAGTCTCAGGCGCAAACACATTTAATGCAATTATGAAATATTTCTCCATATTCCTTTCAAACTACCTGAACTTCTTCTTCCTGTTGACGCCGTTCTTCGTGCTGTCAACGTTCATCTCTCTTACGGATGGGCTTTCGGGAAAATTGAGGCGCAGGCTGGCCAGAGACGTGACCATTGGCATTGTGACGGTGACTTTGATCATATTCTGGCTTGGCATCTACATAATGAAGTTGTTTGACATTACAGTTGATGCATTCCGTGCAGGGTCAGGTGTTTTGCTGTTGTTGACGGCAATCAGCCTGGTTCTCGGGAAAAACACCGCCATTTCAGCAAAGAGCGAACAGGAACTGCTGGATATGGCCATAGTGCCGCTGGCTGTCCCGATTACTGCAGGCCCTGCAACACTCGGTATGCTGATGGTACTTGGCACGACAACGGACGCAATTTCAATGAAACTGCTACTGAGTGCATCCATAGTCGCCGCCAGCGTGTCAATCGGTGTCATGTTAGCGGTGTCGGACAAGATGCTCAAGTGCATGGGGCATTCCAATATAGCCATTCTCAGCAAGGTCACGGGCTTGATTCTGGCAGCGATTGCCATGCAGATGATAACTATAGGTGTCAAAGACTTGTGGATTAAATGAAAGGAAGCAAGCCAACAATCTGTGGTTTTGTGTCGCACTTATGTCGTTCCAGCCTCAGGCTGGCCAGCAGCATGAGGCTACGCATTGCATTGTTGTTGCTGGTGATTAACTTTCCCATTGGCTATGGAGGAATTGCACTGTTTGCCGCAATTTCAGGCAAGACTGGCAATCCGCGCTGGCTACTGGGTGGAGTGATATGCTACGCCCTGTCTTGGGTCATGCTCTTTGCTGGCACTGTTCTGGCAGGAACAAAGGCTGCTGAATTCTCCCGTGTGACCAAGGGAGGCTGGCGTGCATGGAAACGCTTGCGTGCTGTGGCGGCTTGCCTGGCGATTGCTCTTTGCATCTGCGGATGCGCAGGCGTGCAAAGGCCACAGAGGCCTCTTGCATACATGTATCCATCTCTGATGCCTATGAGTGCACTGAAGGCCTTCCACGGGCGCAATACAACATCTGAACAGGTGAAGTCATTGTTTGAGAAGGCTGGATTGAATCAAACGCTCATGGCATACGGCTTTCTGAACAGCGACTACGCTATCTTGGCGAGGGGGCTGGCAGCAAGGGGTTATGCCGAAATTGATGCGCGGCACTGCAAGAAGTGCCCCTTCAAGTGGCTATACATATCATTCAGGGAAAACGAGGCGCAGATAGTGCTGCGCCCCAACAGGCCTGGTTCCAGCATAAGTCAAAGTGGCTTTGTGACTGGTCCTGGCGGCGAGTTTATTCTTTGCTTGCCATTACCTGAAGAAACGGAAAAAGAAAAATAGGAGAGACTTATGAACATTCTGGTGACTGGCGGTGCTGGCTTCATAGGTTCACATCTTTGCCGTCTGCTCATTGAGCAGGGACACAAGATAACAGTGCTAGATGACCTGTCCACTGGCAGGTATGACAACATAAAGGAACTGGAGACCACAGGCAAACTGAAGTTGATTGTGGATACTGTCAACAACAGCGAGATTTGCGACCGTTGCGTTAGGGAGGCGGACAGGGTATTCCACCTGGCCTCCGCAGTGGGTGTGCGCCTCATAATCGACCAGCCAGTCCGCACCATAGAGAGCATTGTGGGCGGTACGGAGACAGTTCTGAAATCATGCGCCAGGTATAGGGTGCCTTTCCTGCTGACTTCCACTTCCGAAGTTTATGGCAAGGGCAGCAAGGTGCCATTCTGCGAGGATGACGATACGGTGATGGGACCCACCAGCAAGCGCCGCTGGAGTTATGCCACTGCAAAGGCCTTGGATGAATTCCTGGCGTTGGCACATTGGACGGAGACACGGCAGCCCGTGGTGGTGGTCCGCCTGTTCAATACAGTTGGTCCCAGGCAGACGGGACAGTATGGCATGGTGGTGCCTGGCTTTGTGCGCCAGGCCTTGCGCAACAAGCCAATCACGGTGTATGGCGATGGACAGCAGAGCCGTTGTTTTGCCCATGTGAAGGACGGGGTGGGCGCGTTGGCCGCGATTATGGAGTGCGAGGCAGCACGTGGTCAGGTTGTGAACATCGGCAATGATGAGGAAGTCACCATTATGCAACTGGCGCAGCGCGTCAAGGAGATGGCGAACTCTGAATCTGAAATCAAGATGTTGTCCTACGAGGAGGCGTACGGCGAGGGCTTTGATGACATGCGCCGCCGCGTGCCCAATATTCAAAAGGCAAACAAACTCATCGGCTATAAGCCCAGCAGAAAACTGGATGATATTTTGCGCGATGTGATTGAATACGAAAAGACACAGTTGGAGAGGTGATTGGGTATGGCAATCAAGGTTGCAATTCACGGTGCCGCAGGACGCATGGGACGCATGCTTGTGGCGCAAGTGATGGGAGACAGCGAAACCGAACTTAGCGGTGCGCTGGAGCGTGAAGACTGCCCATTGCTGGGGCAGGATGCCGGCACTGTGGCAGGTCTTTCTGCCGCTGGCATAAAGATAAGCGCGGATACGGCGGCAGTTCTGGCCGCTTCGGATGCGCTGATTGTGTTCAGCGCAGCAGGTCCTACAATGGACATTGCCAGGCAGGCGGCTGAAAAAGGCGTGGCGCTGGTGATTGGGACCACTGGCCTTACACCTGAAAACAAGGCTGAACTGGCTGAACTGGCAAAGAAGACAGCCATAGTGTTTGCCGCCAACATGAGCGTTGGCGTGAACCTGCTGTTCTCGCTTTGCAAGAAGGTGGCTACGCTGCTGGATGACAGTTATGACATTGAGGTTGTTGAAATGCACCACAACCAGAAGAAGGACGCGCCGTCAGGCACGGCGGAGCGCCTGGGCGAGATACTTGCCGAAGCGCGGGGCCTTTCATACGAGAAGGATACGCGCCATGGCCGCGTGGGTATGGTGGGCGCCCGCACCAAGAAGGAGATTGGCATGCACTCACTGCGTGGCGGCGATGTGGTAGGTGACCACACCGTCATTTTCGCCACGGAGGGTGAGCGCATTGAACTTACGCACAAGGCGTCCAGCAGGCAGACATTTGCTAAGGGCGCTGTTCGTGCAGTCAAATTCCTTGCAGGCAAGAAGAGCGGACTTTTCGATATGCAGGATGTATTGGGTCTTAAGTAAGATTACACATAACTACAGGAAAATCAAAGAGGAAAGAAAGATGGAAAACAGTGATGACTTTATGGCGAAAATTGTTGCTCTTTGCAAGCGCAGGGGCTTCATTTTCCAGAGTTCCGAAATGTATGGCGGCATCAATGGCTTCTGGGACTACGGCCCGATAGGCGTGGCGCTGAAGAGAGCCGTCGAGCAGACATGGTGGAAATACATGGTGGAAGACAGGGACAATGTGGAAGGTTTGGATTCCACCATCATCTGCCATCCAATGGTGTGGCAGGCATCAGGTCACCTGGCCAACTTTGCCGATGAAATGACGGACTGCACGGTCTGCAAGAAACGCTTCCGCGTGGACCAGATGGATGATCCCACCACATGCCCAGCCTGCGGCGCAAAGGCAATGACACCCCCTAGAAACTTTAACCTTATGATGAAGACCTTCGTTGGCCCTGTTTTCGACGAGGAGCACGCAGCATACCTTCGTGCTGAGACATGCCAGCCCATATTCGTGGACTTCAACACCATCCGTATCGCCTCCAGGCAGAAACTGCCCTTCGGCATTGCCCAGACTGGCAAGTCCTTCCGCAATGAAATCAATCCCCGCAACTTCACATTCCGCTCCAGGGAATTCACCCAGATGGAAATGGAATTCTTCTGCCATGAGGACGAATCAATGAAGTGGTTCGATTACTGGCACGAGCAGCGCTGGAACTTCTACACCAAGATTCTGGGCATTTCTGAGGACAAATTGCGCATTCACTGGCACGACAAACTGGCACACTATGCAAAGAAGGCACTGGACATTGAGTTCCTGTATCCATTCGGCTGGAACGAGGTGGAAGGTGTGCATCACCGTGGCACATGGGATATGTCTCAGCATGCGGCATACTCCAAGCAGGAGCAGGATTGCCGCTACTTCGACCAGGAGCGCAACGCCACATATTATCCCACCGTGGTGGAAACATCCTGCGGTTTGGACCGTATCTGCCTGTTGCTTATCTGCAATGCGTACGACGAGGATACCGCCGCAACGCAGAAGGAAGGCATGGACGAGGATGCACGCGTGGTGCTGCATTTCGCACCCAGGATTGCTCCTGTGCAGGTGGCCGTTCTGCCCCTCAGCAAGAAACTGGAGGAGCCTGCGACAGACTTGTTCCGCAAGATTCGCGGCAGTTTCCGTGCGCAGTATGACGTTACTGGCAGCATCGGCAAGCGTTATCGCCGCCAGGACGAGATTGGCACGCCTTTCTGCGTGACATTCGACTTCGATTCACTCAATGACAACGCCGTCACCGTCCGCGACCGTGACGCCATGACGCAGGAGCGCGTCCCAGTCGCCGAACTGGCACAGTGGCTGCGCAACAAGATAGATAAATAAAAACTTATAATGTGCGCTCCACTCGGGGCGCACTCAAGTTGCCTTTTGGGTCAGACTCGGGAATGTTTACCTGATGTTTCTGTTTGGCTGAATCTGATATTGTTGTCACCATTCACATCAAACACATTTGAAAAAAGGGCTTTTTACGCCACGTTAAGAACTGAGGCGGCACTTGATTTCGGGCTCCCTGCCGGGAGATCACCCTTCAAGATGTCCGCCTTTTTTATTAGCAAGATGGAATGGTTTTATGGGACGAAACTCAAAAATATAGAGTAGCAATATCTGTAATGTGATGCTGCGCTCACATTAATGCCCCTTGTTGCGCGGTTGCTTAGTGCATTTCTAGTGCATCGTAGTCAGGGGCCTTTTCCATAGTGCCCCAAACATCCAGCGCCGCTGAGCGCACATCGCCATAACTGTACTGCGGGAGCGCAGAATGGAAGGGCATGAAGTCTCCTGAAATGCCGAAAATGCAGCCTTCCTGCAACTCAATTTCCATATTGAAGAATCTGCCTGCTGTCTCTTCTATGCGGCGGTTTTTCCAAAGTGGCTTATATGCGATTTCGTCTCCGCGGAAAGGTATGCAGTCCGCAAAATCAAATCCCTCGATGGGTTTGTTCTGCGTGTTGAGAAGACGCACTCGCATCTCGCCATACGGACATGCCACATTGATGGTGGGGAACACACCTTCCTTTTTCATCAGCATGTTTTTCGTATGAAGTCGTGCTGAAAGGCCTATTGCCTCCAGACCGCAGAAGCGTCCAGGCTTCATTTCTGCAATACGTTGCACACTGGATGCCACGTCACCCACTTTGAACGCTGGCGGCAAATGGTTGTCATCTTTGTTTTTGTACATTCCTGAAGCATGACTGCCTGTATATTGCGTAAGGACGGTAAGCCAGCGGTCTTGTTCCTTGTTCAGTATCATATTGTAGGCAACACTTTGGAATACGCCGTACCCATCCGAATCATAGTCCTTCATCGCCAATGCTGGCTGGTGAGTGCGGTTCCATGCAAGGCCGTCATAACTGTATGCCAGTTCGGTGCGCATTCTGCCTGCCATCTTGTATGCCACTGGATCCTCGTCATCGGTGTCGAATATCCAGAGATAGCCGTAGAATATGCCATTGTGATGGCAAACTGGCATGGCGTAGAATTCCACGCCTGGGCCATCAAGAGTGTCAGGATGGAGGATTAGGCGCGGTTCTGACCAGTGAATTAAATCCTTGCTGGTGACGGTGCAGATACGGCGGTCGGTACCAGTTGCGCGGCAGAACACCTGGTAGCATTGCAGAACAGGATTGTAGATTAGGCAATTGTAGGAATCGCTCCAGAAGTGGGACCAGGTATGCTTGTTTCCCTCCAGCGACCATTTCTTCCCATCGGGACTGAAGGCGATTGTGCAAGGAGCGTATGCCATGATTTCGCCTGGCTCGTCCAAGGCGGCAGCGCATTTGAAGCGCCGAGAGGGCTCTGGTTCATTGGAATCATAAATGACGGTTGCGCCGTGGATGCTGTTGCCTTTTCCCGCATAGACCACATTGTCGATGTCGCCGAAGCCCTTAAGCCCTCCAGTGACAGGTGTGTAATGTATGCCGTCCTCGCTTTCAGCCATTGCCAGCACAGAATGCTCCGAGGTTTTCCCAATGACGGTGAAGACTGTATTGAAGTTGCTCCACATCAGGTAGCGGTCCTGTTCGGGGACGTATGCGATTGTGGAATAGCCAGGTTTGAGCCTAGTGTCATTGTAGCCAGAACCTTCTATAACATGCGGCGTGAAAAAGCGCCTTTTCATTTGATGGCGCTGCTGAAGGCAGAAATCATCCAGAAATGCAAATGTATTCATGGTAATTGGAGAAATGCGATAGGATAATTACGATACATCTTTGTATCTATACGGCTTCCAGCAAATATCTGACGAACATAGCTGATACTTATTTGGCATCCTCGTTATGTTTTGAGGCAAGTTCTTCTTTATACCATTCCCTTACGACGGATGGTCCGTCCCACCACAATTTTAGCGAATCATTATAGAGAGAAATCGCAGTTCGCGATTGCATAAAGTCCAGCAGTATCTCCTCTGCAGGCCTGCCCCATTCTTTTGCGAGATCTTCAGCAACTATCATTGCCACAATGTTCATCGCAAAAACTTTTTTCCCCTTATTCATCTTCCACCTCACACTCGACAATTTCGTTTCTGAGGAATTCCAAACATGCAATGGCTTTTCTGCTTCTAAAACAAAATTGGTCTTTCAGTCGTTCGGGAATTAAAAGGCCTATGCAGAAGTTGTCTGCTCTTTCATCCCCTATTGGCCCGTATGCCCCATTGATATAGTTAGTTATCGTAGCGTTAGTGTCGTCATTTGCGACTTTTCCGCCAATGACATCATAATTTTTTAATTTCTGCAGTACCTCATTGAAAAAAGTCTCTCGTCGATGGGCGATGATACAATGAAGCCATTCCTTGTCGGCTGTCTGAAACACAAAGGTATTCAAACCAATGATATCGCCAACACGGAAAACAGATACCCATGCCGATTTTTCCGTCTGGGGTATCAATCTTCTATCTTTTGCTTTCCCTAAAGACAATTTAGCAAAATTTTTTGCCTGCGATAGAGACGTTGTCAGATAAAAGCCCTGGCCGAAATCCTTGAATCTAGCACATCTATCTAACTCAGGCTTTTCTACGACCATGTAACTTCCATGATAAAGAAGCATTCCTTCTTTCAGTAACTTCATATCTTCGCACCTCTTATTTTCAAATATTTCTTTACGTCTTCAAAAATGGCTCTGTCACCTTCTGTATGGAAGATGCCGAAATATTCTCTGATATACCCAAGTACGTCATACTCCTTGAAAAGCCGCGCTGTATCGGCCAAGGATAACTTGAATTTCTCCGAGGCCATCTTCAGTATCCGTACCTGCATAAACAATATCTGCCTTTTCTCGTCCATAGTTTTTATGCTTTCCAATAAACCTTTGTTCTTCTCCTCATAAAATAGAACAACAGAATAGCACAAGAACTTGTGCAATTTTTGCACAAGTTGCCCTTCGGAAAATTCTCCTTCCACGAATATGTTCTACAAATGCTTGGTAACAACATTTCTGAGCACACAAGGAGATTGGAAATGGACATCTGCGTTCACTAACCTAAATGCCCTTCTCAAAGCAGGTCCAGTTCGCCTTGGCAGCCGTTCAACCTGTCTTGTTCCCATTTGGCGATGGCGGCCATATCTGCCTCCAGTGTGTTATGCTGGGGGAGAATGCCGATGTGCCTTAGGAAGTCCAGGGTGATCTGGGGCGTGTCCAAGCGCTCGTAGTAAACAAAGCCGTGAGGTGCCTTTGACTCAAGATGCAGTTCCGCGGGAATGCCCATCTGGCGCAAGCGGCGGTATGCCTTCACCGAGCCCATTGGAGAATAGGGGTCATTGCCGCCGTGCATGAAGCAGCATGGGCAGGTGTTGGCGTCAAACTTGAAAACATCGTCCAGCACCACATCATCGCCATGTCCACGTTTTGTATTAGGCTCCAGCAGTCCATCCGTAAGCACGTATGCGGGGCACATTGGAATGGCATACGCCACATTGCAGGGTAGTTCATCCAGTTTGTCTATTGGCTTGTAGGTGGCTGTCTGTGATGACAGCGCCAGCAGCATGCAAAGATGAGAGCCAGCGGAGCAACCGATGACGCCGATTTTGTCAGGCGAAAAGCCGTGTTCCGCAGCCTGTGAACGTACCAGGCGCACTGCGCGCTGCCCGTCCTCCCAGGCAGTCTGATAGATTGGAATGCCCTGTGGACGTGGTGTCCTATAGGTGAAATTGACGCAATTGATGCCAGCCGCCAGCAGTCTGCCCACCAGCGGCGCGAAGGACGGCATGTCACAGCAATTGCTGTAGCCGCCGCCTGAAATGATTATCATGCAGATGTCAGTCCTGACGCTTTTATCAGGTGCCTTGAACCACTGGATATGCGGTATCCTGTTTTCCTCTGGCTTGAATCCTTCTGCCGCAGCCTCTTCTGTGGTTGCGGCTATCTGCTGTGGCTGTGCATCGGGCATCTTGCCTTCAGGCCAAAGATAGTATTTCTTGCCTTCTGCATAAACAGCGTAATCAGTGAACTCTTTGATTTTCATAAAATCTGTGTTGGTTTGTGGTGGACTGTGGACAGTGGACTGTGGACAGTGGACAGTGGACAGTGGGCAGTGGGCAGTGGGCAGTGGGCAGTGGGCAAGTCAGTATTCATCTTTCGCAGTCCACTGTCCACTGTCCACTGTTCACTTTGAACTTTAGAGGACGAGCCTGCCTGGCTTGCCGTCCAGATACAGTTGCCTGCCTTCGGCGGAGAAGCGATTCTGGGCGAATGCGATGACGGTTTGCGGCAGGACAATCCAGTCGCCGCCTTCCTTGAGGCGGTTCTGGTTGAATGTGGAGACTTGCTCCATTTCATCACCATAGCCAGCCTTGGGGCGTTTTGCGGGGCGCGTCGCCAGGCAGTCGATGAGAGCCTGCCTGTCCTTTCCCATGAAGTCGATGGGTACCTTTGGTGAGAGGCCCAGGATGTGGCCAGAATCCATTTCGCCACCGCTACCCGAGTACGGCTCCACCAGGATGACGCTGCTGCGCATGTAGTCAAGCCCCTCGACGATGGCCCTTTCCACGGGTATAGTGTGAAGTCCCACCAGTAGGCGCTGACCGTTCTTCAGGTATGTCAGGTCGCCAGGATGTACGTTGAGGCATGGCAGTTCCTGCGTCAGGTTTGTCAATGGCACGAAGCCCGCGAACACACCGAAGTCCAGGTTCAGCGGTGCCAGTTTTTCCTTGAGTTCGGTTGTCCACATTTCCCGCAGTTCCTGACCTCTGGGCGTTGCGATGGACACACGTGTTTCGCCTCTGCTGAAGTAGAATTCCCTAATGTCATGCTCGATAACTGGGATTGAGAATATCTTGCCCAGTTCACGTGCGCGGCTGTTTTCAGGTGCATCGGTCACCAGAGCCGCCACATTAAGCACAGGCTTGTCCAGTTTCTGTAGAGTTTGCAGCAGTTTTTCCGCATTGCTTCCGCTGCCGCTAAGGAAAATCGCTGTGTTAGGAAGCCTGTTGGGATTGTAGTTGAAAAGGGGCGTTGGTGCCATAAGCAATGTCTCCTTATTTTGCTAGAAAAAGCCTCTTGGTCTTTTTATATGCGTGGTATAGGATGAATCCGCTGAGGAATGAAGTAAAAAGCCAGGACACAGGATAGCAGGCTATGAGCCAACTGAGGGAATTCTTCCACTGGAACACGGTCATCACCCAGATGACGCGCAGTACGCAGGAACCCATCAGGGTTGATACCATGGCTATGGTTGAGTAGCCCAGCGCTCGCAGGGAGCCGCTCTCCACGTCCATCACAGCGCAGATACCATAGTAGCACAGTATCATGTACAGGCGTTTCATGCCCCATTCGATGACCTCTGGATTCGAGTTGTAGAAGCCAAGGATGGGCCTGCCGAAGCATATCATTATCAGGCCCAGTGTGGTGCCCAGCAGCAGTGCGCCACCGCCGCACAGGAATATGCTACGCTTGATGCGCTTGATATTGCGCCCACCATAGTTCTGCCCAACGAATGCTTGGGATGTGTGGTAGTAACTGGCTGAAACAGAGTAGGCAATGCCTTCCACGTTGGAAGCCGCCGCGCAGCCAGCCATGCACAGCGAACCAAAACTGTTAACAGACGACTGTATCACCATGTTGGACAGCGAGAAGAAACTGCTTTGGAAACCAGAGGGTATGCCGATGCGCAGCATTTCCAGGAATATGTTTTTGTGTATGCGCAGTTTTTTCAGGTGGAGGCGTGAAGCGTCATTTGCGTTCTTCAGCGCCAGCACGGTCAACGAGGCGCATATCACCTGTGACACAGCAGTCGCCACGGCAACGCCTTCCACATCCCAGTGGAACACAATGACCAGCAGCATGTTCAATAGCACATTGACAATGCCGCCCATCATGAGGAAGTACATCGGGCGCTTAGTATCCCCTGCTGCCCGCAGCACCGAACTGCCGAAAGTGTTTACCATCATGAATGGCAGTCCAAGGCCATATAGGTGCATGTACCTGGCGGCCAGGTTGATTACATCATCAGGCGTCTGCATCAGTTTCAGCACGGGTCTGGCGATGATGAATGTTATCACAGTGCCCAGCAGCCCGCACAGGAAGCCCGTCAGTATTGCGGTATGTGTTGCGTTGGCAAGTGTGGTATTGTCCTTGGCGCCGTATGCCCTGGCGACGATTACATTGATACCCGTGGATAGCCCCAGGTAGAATGTAATCATGATGTGGGAGAACGCGCCGCAGGAGCCCACGGCAGCCATGGCGCGGTGTGAGGCATATCGCCCCACCACGATGATGTCCGCCGCATGGAATGTGAATTGCAGGAGACAGGTGAGTATGAGCGGTATGACGTAAAGGATTATCTGCACGCCCAGGGGACCGTTGCACATGTCCATGCCATGCCTTTTGGGAACAGTGCTCTGGTGTTTCTGTCCTTCCAACTTATGATGAAAAATGCTGAATGCCATAATATGTTCTATACCTGGGGTTAAATGAGTTGTAATATGTACCTTAAATGAGGAAAATAAACACATCAACTCATTTATTTTTGGGCAAAGGGTTGGTTTATTGTGCCAGTGGAGTTAAATTCCCTGCAATCGTTATGTTTTTAGGCACCAACAATCAACAAAGGAAGAAAGAATGCAATACATCGTTCGCAAGACAACGAAGGTTCCGCTTTTTAGGGAAAGTGACTTTGCCGCCGCAGACGTGGCTGAACTGACATTTGTGGCTCCGAAGAGCAGTGAGCACCATCCCAAAATCACATTGAGGCTCCTGCATGACGACAGGAACATCTATGGTCTGTACTCCGTTGAGGACCGCTATGTCCGCGCCGTCGCGACCAGATACCAGGACAGCGTCTGCCAGGATTCCTGCGTGGAATTCTTCTTCAAGCCCAATGTGGGACCAGGCTACTTCAACCTGGAAATGAGCGCAGGCGGCACATATCTGTTCTACTATGTGGCGGACTGCACACGCACCGAACACGGCTTCAAGGAATACTACAAGGTCTCGCCTGAATACGGCAACCTGATTACAGTTAAGACCACTCTGCCACATGTTATCGACCCAGAAATCACCGAGCCAGTCAACTGGCAGGTCATGTTCACCATCCCAGTCGAGGCAATTGAGCCATACTGCGGCAAAATCGAATCACTCAATGGCCAGGAGTGGACCGCTAACTTCTACAAGTGCGCGGACAAGACCAGCCACCCACATTGGATCACCTGGGCACCTCTCACCATTCTCAACTACCACCAGCCAGACCGCTTCCAGTCCTTGATTCTGGAGTAAGATTTTAGTGGACAGTGAACAGTGGATAGTGGACAGTGGAGAGTGGTTTTCAAGGAGTTAAACCCTCACTCATTAACTGACCACAGTCCACAGTCCACTGACCACTGACCACTGTCCACAGTCCACTTATATAAAGAAGGAGCAAAACAACATGGAAAAAATAGACAAGATTGCACTTACAAAGATTAGTTATGGCCTGTACGTCATAACGATGTCGGACGGCGAGAAAGACAATGCCATGATTTGCAACACGGTAATGCAGGTCTCCAACAATCTGTATGCCGTATCCATCAACAAGGCAAACTTCTCCCATGACTTCATCCGCAAGACAGGTAAGATGAACATCAACGTCCTGTCCGAGGATGCACCATTCTCCTTGTTCCAGGACTTTGGTTTCCGCAGTGGCAGAGATACGGACAAGTTGGCGGACACCAACTTCCTCCGTTCAGCCAATGGACTGCCTGTCCTCACCAGATACTGCAATGCATTTATCTCATTGCAGGCAGAGGACTATATTGACATGGAGAGTCACGGCATGTTCATTTGCCATGTTACCGAGGCAATGGAACTGGGAACAGGCGCGTCCATGACGTATGCCTACTACCACGCCAACGTGAAGCCGAAACCAGGCGCCCAGAATACCAGCGCGAAGAAGGGCTATGTCTGCACAATATGCGGCTATGTGTACGAAGGCGACGAACTGCCTGCGGACTTCATCTGCCCGCTGTGCAAGCATCCAGCATCGGACTTTGTCAAACTGGAGCCATCAGCAGCGCCTGCCGCACCTGCGGCATCGGGTTCTCCAACCCAGAAATACGTCTGCGACATCTGCAAGGCAGAATACGATCCTGCCAAGGGCGATCCCGAGCATGGCATTCCAGCAGGCACTCCATTTGACCAGTTGCCAGAGGACTGGGTGTGCCCGATCTGCGGTCAAGGCAAGGAGTACTTCAAGCCCGCAAACTAAGGATGTTCTCGGTCAACCAGACAAACAGGGAGGAGCATCTTGCATCCATTCCCGATGATGACATAGTTGTTCTGTTTGACAGAAAATGCGTCTTTATGTGTGATGGAGGCGCGCGTCTGCCAAGAGCGGCGGAATTGCGCACCTCCATCGGCGAGGAAGAACTGCTTGTATTGGGCGGCAATTTGAATGGGCATGACTGCTGGGGGATGCAGGCGGCTACTGTACCGCCTGGTTTGCTTGCCGTGGAGTGCAGAAGCGTATTTGTAACGCAAGAGGCTGGCATTGCCAGCGCAGTGAGCCGCTGCCGCGAATTGGCTGAATGGCGCTCACGTCACCGCTTTTGCGGGCGCTGCGGTTGCAGGCTGGACTTTTCCAGCAGCGATCTTGCCGCAAAATGCGACAAGTGCAGTGCACTTTACTATCCCCAGATTGCGCCAGCAGTTATAGTCGCAATCCTGCGCGGCAATGAACTGCTGTTGGCAAACAACAGGCGCTTTACTGACAGGGTGTACAGCCTGATTGCGGGCTTCGTAGAAGCAGGCGAATCCGTGGAGGATGCCGTCCACAGGGAAATCTTTGAAGAGACGAGCCTGCACGTGAAGAACTTGCGATACCTATACAGCCAGCCATGGCCATTTCCCAACAGCCTTATGTTGGGCCTTACAGCGGAATATGACAGCGGAGAGCCAGTCCCCAATGACGGCGAACTTACCGACATACAGTGGTTCCCCCTTGACAAACTTCCCAGAATACCTGCGCCAGGCAGCATAGCGCATCGCATTATAAAAGAATTGGCAAAAAAATAAAACAACCTAATCAACCTGAGTGCATGCCGCTCGGCATGCACACCGATAAGGAGAAGAAGATGGAAATTACAAAAGACATTGTTTACGTTGGTGTTAATGACCACGATGTGGATTTGTTTGAAGGACAGTACAAAGTCGAGAATGGCATGGCCTACAACTCATACGCCATTCTGGATGAAAAGACAGCCATATTCGATACTGCGGATGTGCATTTCACGCAGAAGTGGCTTGGCAATGTGGAGAAGGCACTGGCTGGCCGCAAGGCAGACTACCTCATAATCCAGCACATGGAGCCTGACCATGCGGGCAGCATCGCCGCCTTCATGGAGAAATACACCGATACATGCATCGTGTCCTCCGCAAAAGCCTTTGCCATGATGAAGAACTTCTTCGGCAACGACTGGAATGACAGGCAGATGGTGGTGGGCGAACTTAGCACGCTCTCCCTGGGCAAGCATAACCTTACCTTTGTTACTGCGCCTATGGTGCACTGGCCAGAAGTTATCGTAACATACGATTCAACGGACAAGGTCCTCTTTAGTGCGGACGGCTTCGGCAAATTCGGCGCTCTGGATGTGGAAGAGGATTGGGCCTGCGAGGCAAGACGGTACTACTTCGGCATCGTGGGCAAATATGGCCCGCAGGTGCAGGCTCTGCTGAAGAAGGCGGCTGGACTGGACATCAGCATAATCTGCCCCACGCACGGCCCTGTCCTGAAGGAGAATCTGGGCTATTATCTGGACCTCTATCAGAAGTGGTCAACTTATGCCGTTGAGACAGAGGGCGTCGCCATCGCATATACCAGCGTCTATGGCCACACTCGCGAGGCTGTGAAATTGCTGGAGGAGAAACTTAAGGAAAATGGATGTCCGAAGGTGGAAGTCATGGACCTTGCTAGGGACGATATGGCAGAAGCCGTGGAAAATGCGTTCCGCTATGGTAAACTGGTGCTTGCCACCACCACATACAATGCAGGCATCTTCCCATACATGAGGGATTTCATTCTGCATCTGACCGATAGGGGCTTCCAGAAGCGCACAGTCGCCTTCATCGAGAATGGAAGTTGGTCGCCAATGGCAATGAAGGTCATGCGCGGTCTGCTGGAAAACTGCAAAGACATCAAGTTCGCTGACCACAATGTGACCATCAAGTCCGCCATGAACAACGTAAACAAGGCGGAAATCGCCGTGATGGCCGCCGAATTGGTACAGTAAGGTGCTGAGATATCAACGCAGAGGCGTTGAGATATTAACGCAGAGGCGCAGAGGCGCGGAGAGTTTTAAATGCAAAAAACAATTGTGCAAATGATTTACAGCGTAATTAAAAAGTATCTCTGCGCCTCTGCGCCTCTGCGTTTCTGTGCCTTTGCGTTGATTTATCTTTGTGTCTTTGCGATGGCTTTTGCCATTGGGGCGGAACTGCATTATCCATACAAGGAGTGTGAGGATATCAGTCAGTGGCAGCGATTTAGCGGGGATGTGGTGCATCCAGCCTCTGTCTTGAAGGCCCAGGATCTGCAGAATGCCAGAAACAATATGGCAAAATTCCAGTGGGCAAGAAAATTCGCTGGAACCGCTGGCAGGGCAGGGGACAGGATAGTCCGCGAATTTACCCCAGAATATCTGGATATGACAATTCCGCGCACCACGCCTGGCGGCCAAACGCCATGCCCTGCATGCAGAGACAAGGGGCTCCGCTGGCTTCCAAACAATGACTGGAAATGGAACTACCAGAAGCCTGACGAGGTGCTATGCCCGCACTGCAAAACTATATTCCCCAACGAAAAATATCCTGAAACAATTCGCATACAGAGCAAGTGGGACCCAGAGCAGGTCTTCACGTTCATAGATACCGAGCCATTTGAGTGCTTCAGGTACAAATCGCTGTCCAGCCCCTCTGGTGTCATTCGCAAGAACAAGTTGAGCCATGTGCTGGCTGGCCTGAATACACTAACCACGGCCTACGCATTGAATCCAAAACCAGAATATGCGGAGACCATCAGACTTGTCCTGCTTAAATTGGCGGACAGGGTGCCAAAATACTTGATTAGGGCAGGTTACACCTACAACGAATATGCGGATTGCTCGCCACGCGAGGCAGCGAAAAAACTGTTCGAACTGCCCTGCGATGAGATTGTAACCAAACCAAACAAGCCTGACCGCAGGTTGCATACTGGATATTGGTCCGCGTCAAGGACAACAACTGCTGGAATGGATGGCCGACCAGCGCAAATCTGCGCCGAGGCGTATGACATTTCATACAATGCGAAGGACAAGGACGGTGCAGACATCTATTCGGAGCAGCAACGCAGGCACATTGAGGAGGATTTGCTCCTGGAATTGGCATATCTGCTCTGCGCGGACAAGAGTATCAACAACAAGTCCGTCTCCAATCTGGCTGGTGCGGCGGTAATCGGCGTTGTTCTGGGCATACCAGACATGCTGCGCTTCGCTCTCAATGGATTTGCACAGACTGTGGACGAGTGGTTCCTAAAGGATGGAGGCACTTCAGAATCCGCTGCATACGCGAATATGACCATGGCTGGCCTGGTTCCATTTGCTTATATCTTGCGGGATTACAGCGAACCTGAGGGATACACGCCGCCTGCCAATGCCCGGAGACTATCCCATTTCAATGTCTGTCAGGAAACACGTTTTGGCGAATGCTGGCAGGCGATGGTGTGGACATTGCAGGGTGACTTGTTGTATCCGCCAATAGCAGATTCGTATTTGACGACTAGAATGCTGCCCTCTTATGCTGAACTTATTGCACTTACATTCCCGAGGCCCGAATATTCCGCTTTGCGGGACGAGATTTTTGATTCGTTGAAAAAAACAACGAATGTGTCGGTTTTCTACGGCGGGCAGCAGTCTGACAAGGGTGCCACTTTTGCCTTGCCTGACAAGGTATTTCCGTATCTTGCGCAGGGCATTTTCAGGCTGGGAGAAAACGGGCGGCAGGGTATGACAGTTCTGGATGCGTCCAATTGGGGTAACCACCACCATAAGGACAGTCTGAACCTCTATTATTGGAAGGACGGGCACGAACTACTTGGTGACCTGGGATACCTGTGGGATCATCCTGACAAGAAGATGACTGTCCGCACACTTGCACACAATCTTGTGATGATTGACGGTAAGGACCAGAGCAATACATCAGAGCGCAAGGGCAGTTTTCATTTCTATGCTACCACGCCGCGTATCAAGGCAATGCGAGCCAGTTCCCAGGCTTACCAGAATGCAAGCACATACCAGCGCACCATATTGCAGATTTCCCATGGCGAGCATGGCGATTATTTGCTGGATTTGTTCAAGGTGCAGGGCGGCAAGCGTCGTGAATACATTTTCCATGGGCCAAACAATGACTTCGAGGTTACGCCGCCAATGCAGAACAATGCGCCTCATGGAGCAAAGCCATGGTCCATCACCTGGAAACTGGCAGACAACTACAGGTTCACTGCATTCTCTCCAGGTGCAAAGGGCGAAACTGCAAGCATAAGCCAGGACTGGGGCCAGAGGGACAGCCAAAACAAGGACAGGGGTGTCACCTTGCCATACATCAGGCGCCGGCGCAAAGGCCAGCAACTGGATACATTTGCCAGTGTCTTCTCTGGCTACAAGGAAGGACGGCAGTTGGTAAAGGGCATGCAAATGCAGGAACTGCCAGACGGAGCCACGGTAGTGCAGATAGAAACCACATTGGGAACGGACATTGTGATATTCGCGGAAGGGGCCAATGCCACCTTTGCTGGCATTTCGACGGATGCGGCAGTGGCGGCTGTGCTGTGCGATGGCACATCATTTATGCTCCAGGGCACAAAGTTGCAGGCTGGTGGCAAGGCGCTGCAAAGCGAGAAGGCTGCCTTCTCTGGCAAGATACTTGCAATCGGAAATGATGGCATGGAATCCTCCTGGTTTGAGGTGGATGGCGATGTTTCCAAATGCAAGTGGCAGGGACAGGCTCTTATAGTGACGGGCGAGGACAAAATACAGAGGGCATACCCCATACTCAAAGTATCGGTAGCAGGCGGACGCACCCGTATCTACACTAAGCAGGCATTCACTGGCTTTACCGCTCAACCTGCTGACGTATGGCATCTGCCCTCGTTGGATTTCTAGGATTCTAGGCTAGCATAAATTAGGAGTGAAATATGTGCACAGTAGCGGCGTACATAGGCGATGAGCAGGCAGCACCGATTCTGCTTAGGATGATTGGCAATGAAGAGGGTTATGCTGGAGGGCAGTACACTGGACTTGCCACAATACACGAAGGCAAGTTGTATTATGCGAAGGTCTGCGGCGATTTGGCTGAATTGCTGAAGCGCACGGATGCATTGTCGCTGCCTGGTACTATCGGCATTGCACATAGCCGCACGCCTGGCATCCCTTCGGACGAGTGGGCGCATCCATTCATTTCCACCGATGAAAGTGTGGCTTACATTGCCAATGGAGCGGCAGGCATGTTTGCCGGAAGCCGCGATTTTTCGGAGGTGTACAGGCGTCTGGCTGCTGCGGGAGACCGCTTCCGCACTCTGACCGATGACCCAAGTGTGGACAAGGCGTATCCACGCATACCAGACGGACGTGCCTTGCATACAAGCGACCTGCTATGCGGCATGATTGCGGAGAACCATCTGCGCAAAGGGATGGATTTGTCCAGCGCGATGGGAACGGCATACTTGGAAGCGCCATCAGAGGTTGTGGGCCTGAGCATATCGCTCAAGGAGCCAGACGCTGTGGCGGCCTGCCGCATAAATATGCCGCTGATGTGGGGACGCAAAGGTAATGCCTGCTACCTGGCGACAACCGCCCTTGCAATGGAGGACGAGGATTTGGACAATGTTAGCGCCGTGCCTTCAGTCAGTACCGTAAGTATGCGTAGAGGAGAGATTACATATAAGCCAATAGGGGGAAAATTGGCGCGTATGTGTGTGGCAATGCCCTGGGCCAAGGCGATACGCCATCTTGACGAGATTATGTCCGACGGCAAAGAGCACCATATTGGCGACATGTACATGGATATCGAGTCGCTCTGGCCAGAAGGCAGCATCCAAGAGGCCGCAATGTTGACCTTCCAATACGTGCACGAGGAAGTCAAGGCAGGCCGCCTCAAAGTTGTAAAACGCACTACAAAGGCAAGTCTCCCAGACGCAATAGCACCACGCTGGTATTTTCAGAAGAACCAGTAATGTGCCAACATCAAGGTTATGTTAATCGTCCATAATTCAAGCAAATGGACGTTATCTTGAACATCTGAATAGCCCACCTGCCGATGAGGAGGTGCTTTGGGGTGATGAGCAAGGGCTGACTTTAAAGCGACCCATTGTGGTAAAAGACGGCATAATGTACATCAACATCAAGGAGAACTGAAATGGCAAGACCAAGACAAGATCTTTTCTGGGTTATGCCACGTTCCTGGTATAACGAGCCAGTGAGTGCGGACGTTCTGGAATTATTCAAACAGTTAGGATATATAGACGAAAACGGCAGCATCACCACGGAAGGTAGAAGACACGGCATAGTCAAGGAGAAACTTTTGGGTACTGAAACCAGAGAGCACTACGAGGAATACATCAAACACTGGAAGG
>JAEEGL010388531.1_pt1 | contig 20565 bp, 22 predicted proteins | sample 9134231 | NCBI WGS metagenome assembly JAEEGL01 (sample SAMN16246548, study PRJNA631951) | gut metagenome | biome: gut microbiome; feature: rumen; material: fiber-attached | host: Bos | place: Iran: Karaj | collected 2018-10
CACCCCGTAGAGTCCTTCCTCTGGGCAAAGAATTACGCTCTCTATCACTGTACCATCATCATTGTAGGTATCCACCCTAACCCTACCACGAAGTAGCACAAACGACTCATCTTTCATCGGATGGCGATGTATCTCAACCTTCGTTCCTGGCTCCACAGCATTCAGGAATCGATGGCACTTATCATCAAGGCTCTGATGGAAGTTGTAATTCATCCTCAGTCTTGGAGATGCTTTTGCCTCAGAAGATACTTTGTCTAACAATGTAGTATCAATGATCTTCATTGCTTTTTAGTGTATTTCTAACTCCAATTCTCATCAAATTCCACCATATACATACCGAATCAAGAGGGAAAATGCTGGCATGTTTTATTGACTCTGCTGTGTATCGCCATATTGCAGTTACCTTCCTAATAACGAAAGATCCTTCTTTTCGATAACTCATGTCCTTTTTTTGACCAAAATTACCGCTCTCTAACACATCCAGAAGAATATGATGTGCCTTTGTCTTATACTTTCTTTTATCACAATAGAACGGCATTGCTTCTTCTGGCATATTAAGATAAATGACCGCAAATGAAGCGAATGCCTTCCATTCTGTCATTAACCCCATCTTCCTAATTCGTGATTCCAATAATCTGTGATTTAGTGAATCCTTATACGTCCAAAGCAATCTGCACCAATCACAAATCTGCCTGAGACCAATCCCCCCTCTGAAAAAATGCTGGAGAATATGAGTAAAAATGAATATGATATCATTATCTACTCCTGGTAAACAAACATTAATACCATCATTTTCCCATTTCCTTATGTTCTGATTAACAATGGTATCTTTCTGAATGGAGTCCAGCTCTTTATCAAGTTTTGAAGTTAAACCTGAATGTAGTGAACCATGAAGCTCTACAATCCAGTTATTTACTGTATATGCTATATGCTTTGCTTTCTTGTCTTCAATATCGGTTGACGAAGATATAGGGGCAAGTAACTCTTTTGATTTTTCATAGTCGCTATCAGAAAGCAACAAATCTATATCACCACACGCCCTCCAATAGGGTCTTTCATAGCATTGAGCAACCCCTTGTCCTTTTACTAATATAGGATTTACACCTGCATTTTGCATCTTCTCATACAACAAAACAATAAACTTATTCATTGCTTTATTGCGTTGCTCTATTTGTTGCACCTCACCTATCCACTGCAACAGCAACTCTTTTGGAGGTTTCACGTCAGAGTGCTCTAAACCAGCAAGTACGAGGCCAAGAACTGATTGTTCGGTAGCAAGCCTATAAACCTCCTGCCAGTCCATAGTCCCTTCAATAAAAATATCAGGATTCCCGACACCCCACATCCCTTCTCGTAACAAAGCGAGAAATACTTTCTGGTTTATATTTAGATCCATTTATTCAGGGAGAATTTCCAAATATAGTTCATTATGCGGTAATTCCTGCACAACCTTCACGTTGCTTGCAGACAAAGCTGAACGGTATGAGGCCACATTGTCCTTAGAAACTGATTCGAAGAGTCTTAGACCTATTCCGAAACCAACTTCGTTTAGAATCTTATTCATGGCCGTTCCCAGGCCTTTTCCTCGGTAATCAATATCCACCATCCTACCACGGAACCCTTTTCCTTGGAAAAAACACCTATTGAAACAATATCCAGCAATCTGACCATTAACCTTATCAATAAGTAAATATGCCAAATAGGATTTATTCTTCTGAAGCCTTTTAATGCTCTTCTCATCAAATCCGTGTGGTTTGAAGAATGTATACGCATCAACTGGCTGGTGTTCGAAGAACTTCACTATCTGAGTTGTCTCAACATCTTTCAGGGCAACTAATTCATATCCTTCCGGCACAAAATTGACGACAATGCTCTTCACCTTCTTTCCATACCGGAGTACAAAGAGCCATTCATTTACCTTTTCAATAGCATCCCAGATAAATGGTAGTTTGTCTTTCAGAGTATGCGCTATTCTGTATAAATCCATCTGTAATTATGCCTTATTAATCCGGTCAATTTCATTTATATACGCATCAATCACTATTTGTCTATCAAACTCTCGTTCTACTTTCTTTCTAGCATTCAGTCCCATTTGTTTTTTCTGTTCATAAGGCAAATTGATAAAGCGTTCCATCTTCTCCACAAGATTATTAGCGTCTTGCTGCTTTACAACAAACCCATTAATCTCATCATCTACTACTTCTCCACAACCAGGCCTGCCTGTTGTTATGATAGGCCTTCCCGCTGCACAGCTCTCTAACAACACATTTGACATGCCTTCAGGATAAAATGATGGATGTACTGTACAATTAGCCATACCTATCATTGGTCTCACGTCACCTACAGGACCATGATACACAATAACACCTTTATCCTGTAGTTCCTTTAGCTTTTCTGAGTAAGCATCCTCACACCATCCAACAATATGGAACTCTGTAGTAGAATACTTCGATCTAATCACTTCTGCTGCAGCAAAATACTCTTCAATCCCTTTCTCTTTTAAAAGTCTGCTTATAAACACGAACTTGATGGGGTCTTTCTCCGCAGGATAATTTTGCATAGAATGATATTGCAGGTTAACGCCAGAACCAGGGAGAAGAACATTATGCCCTTTAACCATTCCATTCTTTAAGCAAAACTCACGGTTAGCATTATTCTGAAAGAATACAGTATGTGTCTTCCTTAGTCCAATTTTATATAGCAATATCGTAAGCTTCTGAAGCCAACCGGGTGTTTCTACAGCGCTCCCAAGTCCTGTTATATTAGCAATCTGCGGAACACCACATAGCTGACATGCCATGCCACCATACAAGTTTGGTTTTATTGTATAGCTCAAAACAACATCTGGTTTAACCTGCTTCAAAAGTTGCCTATAGCGAAGCATTAAGCCAAAGTCTTTAATCGGATTTGTGCCTTTTCTATTAAACTGAGTATCAATCAAACAGCAGCCAATCTCTTCGAAATAGGCTTTCTTTTCATCAAAGGGGGCAGAAATCACTATCTCATTTCTATTGTCGAGAAGGGCCTTCACCACCTCTTTGCGGAAACTATGTAGCCCCACAAAATTATTCGTTAATATAAATATTTTCATTACAGCAACTTATAAGTTCATACACGAATATACAGGTTATACCATGTATTCAAATCAACCACATCACATGCAATCTTTACTAGTAGGCTTTAAATTATCTGGCGACATCTTGCTTATAACTCAAACTTTGCCACTATCGGATTGTGATCTGAAAAATCTTGCCTTACCACTTTTACGCTTTTGCATTTCAAGGCATCAGAATACATAATATGGTCTAATCTGAATTTCATCCATTGGTGCCCATAATAAGTAAAGCCAAAACCAAGTCCTTTTTCCCACCATGCATCCTTTAGTCCTGCTGATTTCAAGATACGTAGAGGTTTACTACCTCCAACATCATTCATATCTCCACAAACGACAACCGGAATTCCCTTAGATAAACAAGACTTTACTCTCTTCTTTATCTTTTCAACTTCATCCACTCTTTTCTCCCCAGCCTTATTAATACCATCCATATAACTACCAAACCTTTCATACCACATGGCACGACCCTCCAGTTCCTTGTTAATGCTATCAAAACGATTTGAAGCCAGATGACATACAATTAGTTTTATTATTCCCCCCTTTCTATTTATTGTCATTTCCATCACTAAGTCGCCAGGTATCTGTTTAACATCTTCAATGGGATATTTGCTAAAAACAGCACTTTCTTTGGGCATGTCTGGCATTTGAACAAAATAGGGATAATCCTGATCTAAAAGACGTTTTAAATAGTCACAATACCACCCTTCGTATTCCTGTAAACAAACGATGTCTGCAGTCTGTTTCATAATCAGTTCAGACATTCCCATGGGATTCTCCCTATTCTGAGTCATATATACACTTGAGGTTGACTGCGTGTTATATGTCATTATTGTAAGACTTTCACAATTAATGTTTTCGGGAACACTGACTGCAAAAGTTTCCGTCATAGCATTCAATAGAACACCACAAGCAAGAAACATTAGACCAAACTTATATTTTCTGAAAATATACAATATAATAGCTACTAAAAGAAGTAAGCTTAAAAAAATCGGGGCAGTAAGTTCCCACACATGCAGGGAAAAAAAGAAATGTATTAGATCAAACATCTGTAATCAACCACCTCATACCCTCCTGCCTGCGAATAGGTATGTGTTAGAACTACCTTACCTCCTGTTGACAATTTAATATTACTTCCGTCAAAGAGGTTAATTGCAGTGTCGTTCTTATATTTGCCGTCTTGGTTTATTTCATACACAAACATTGCCTCTCCATAGGCTCTATTACATTTCTGCGAGACCCTGTATGCTTTACCGTTTGCCTTAAAACAGGGGCCTGCGGGCCTATTTACCTTCTTCTTATCTATAAACTCATATACTTTTATCAGTACTTTTGCTTCTATGTCCAAAGAAAAGACAGTAAAGGTATTCTTTTGGTTAAACCTGTTTGTTCCTTCTTGCTTATAAGACAAAAGGGTTAGTTTTCCATCTCCATTATTGATTACTGTCGTATCCCGATATACACTTCCTTCCAAGAGTATTGTATCTATTTCCCAATCGTAAGGGAAGTTCTTTGCCTTGTATAGGGCAATGTGGCCAGCCGCTCCAGTCTCCGGTATCATATAATACTCGTCTTGATGCTTAAACACAAAGGGATAGGACATATGAGTAGGCGTTTGAATGAGGATATGAAAGTTTTGCGCCTTCCCATTCATTATATCAAAAACCCCAATTTCTCCTTTATTTGCTTTTTTATTGAAAGCCTCCACAAAAAGCCACACATTCCCTCCATCTGCAAACAACAAGGGGTCAGCAAACCAATACTCGTCCGTATTGCCAATAACCTCAAAAGGAATATTCTTCTCTCCTTTCAGAATGGTGTCATAGCCCCCGGTCACTTTCCTTAACGCACACCCCCATGCTGTGGTCTTTGCGAGCCCTAATTTCCGGGCTATAGGTGAAAAATATAAACTGTACATATTATTTATTTTTGTTTTCTTGTATTTTCAATAGCACTACAGAAGAATTTGCTCCTCCTTTTTTCCAGTATCTCCGGATTATAGCCCTTTGATTTCTCAAAGTTTACTTGAGCCTGATTCTTCATCTTCTGGCTATCCATCTTGATGATAAGATTTACTAAATCAGTTACTTCATTACCATTATATTCAAAAAGCCACTCTTCGCTAATAAGTTCAGGAACACCTCCAACTCTCGTACAAATACAAGGTGTTGCCTTTGTCATGGCCTCTAAGATAGTCCTTGGAAGTCCTTCGGAATGACTAGGGTGAATGTATATGTCAATATTCTCAAACCATTTTAAAACGTCATCATGGCTAAACGCTCCCCTGAAATCCACCAAATCGGCTACTCCCAATTGTTTTGCCAAATGCTGAAGTCTTTCCGGATTACCTGTGCCTACAAGCTCATATCGATACTTATTAATGCCTTTCTTTTTTAAATCTGCCAATGCTTTTATCACCGTATCCTGCCCTTTTAAAAGTGCTGACACAGAACCCACAGAGCCAAGTATTATTTCATCTCCTGTATTTTTAATTCTGCTGATACGGTTTTCCAATGATTGCCCATTGATGTCCAAAAACTCAATATCTGAACAGCCGCACACAAGTCCCTTACATGGATATCTGCCCTGAAGATAATCTTGAGTGACATAGCAAGCATAGTCGGCTTTCTTAACCATATTATGAACCATCCACGAAATCGGATATGCAAACAGTTTGAAGATCTTATTCGGATGTAACAATAAGTTTTTAAAAACATCCTCGTTCATAATTGCCATATACGGCACACCGTACTTCCGACAGTAGTAACCTGCTATTGAGGATGCAATACCACTTCGCAAATAGCAGAAATCTGCATCCTTAACCACATCCTTCATCTGACGATATATTGAAAACAGGTTTTTTATTCTCCTAAATTCAGGGATGCTCTCAAACCTGATTCGTGGATGGCTGACCTTCTTGCATTTTTTAATTCTCTCTTCGTCGGTAACTTCAATGACACCGCAATACACTGTCAAGGTATCTTCCTCATTTAACCCTGCCAGATATCGTTCAAAGAAATGCTCCGACTTTGAATGATAATAATCTCCTTTAAAACACTCCGTCTCTTGGTCTTGAATATAAACGATATTCATATTATTAAACGCCAATCAAGATACCTACTTTTGGCATCTTCTTTATTATAAATATAATCAAAGTTTCAATAACTGCACAAAGTACAAATACTGTCAAGACTACTGCTGGTCCGAAAGTCACACCCATAATTGTTACGACCAACACTCTAACCAATACCAGTACATATCCATTCAGCCAGTAATACCCCAATGAATTCTTACCAACATAACTCAAAACCTTGACCGCTTTCTCGTATCTACAGAGTCGTGCTCCTAACGACCACACAAACCAGCAACCAATGAAACATAGAATCGACCAACCTAATAACAGTTGTTGAACCTGTTTCGTTAGAACAACACATAGCAGAACAAAAAGAATTGATGAAATGATAAAACTCTTATCACTCTTGATAAAACCCCTAAAGGATGGTATATCTCTCAACACAAATCCAATAAGAAAGAAAACTGAGAAATGAATCAATCGTGGCCAAAGAAAAATGCCACCCTCTGCATCACGACCGTCCACAATCTGGTCAATTACAAACAATACTATCGCTATCCATATCACCTTGTTTTTGGGCACATAGGGTAACACGACCATCCATATAAGGAATATGAGGAACAAGACGTAGAGGAACCATAATTCACCCCCCCCCACTACGACCTTATAGGCGTATTCAGAGAAAGAACCTACCTGTTTGTTGACTAAAGAAGGGGCAATCACCTTCATCAAATAATTCAGTAACGAAAAACTTAAGAAAGGTATCAGAAGTCTCTTCAACTTCTTAACAAGAGTTGAAAAATTGGACATTTTCAGTGATGAGGAATTAAACAGGTATCCAGAAACAAGAAAAAACACACAGACAAAGAATGTCGCATTTATGTCTTGCAACCATATACTCCACCATCTCTCATGAATATTAATAGGTACTAATATAAAGCTATGGTTCCATAGAACTGTCAACATAGCCAACCCCTTCACCATATCTACATCTGTTAGTCTTTCCTTCATATCTCGCTACTATTAATCAGGGAACACTAAATAATTCATTGCTTGCCGGTTAATTAAGCAGATTCCTTATCAACTCAATAGATTTTATCCTAATATCTTCCAGAGCCTTGTTTACCTTAACGCAATCGTAGTTCTCTACAAACATTTCTGACAGTGCAGAGATTGGAATATAATATTTCTTCAGGGAGAATTTTGCCAGAAGTTCACTTCTACGCGTGTCCGTACTATTAGGGTTGTTATTGATAGAGTAGAATGGTCTATTCAACAATATAGAGAACACTGTTCCATGGAATGAATCAGTCAACACACAAGAGGCACCTCCAATATACTGAAGGAATTCTTGTGGCCCTACAGAAATTACACCTTTGTATTTGATAGAGGTTTTGCTCACTCGCATGTCCAGTAATATCATATCCAAGCCATTCCTGTCAGAGAACGCCTTTGCTGATGCTAGGTTTTGTTCATACTTTTCTTTATTTAAAAAAAAGGCTATCGAATATGGTTTGCCTGAGTGCTTATTATTAGTACTTAATTCCATCCAATGGCTATTTGACAAAAGGAAAGTCGAATCCATTGATATTAGAACATTCCCATCGTATAGTTTTCTAATAATAGTTGCCGCACTTTCTTCACGGACGGATACGATGTCAAAGGTTTTAATGGGGCCTTCATAAGGGAGCAAATCACTATAGCCTGCTTCACCAAGACTAACCGCATATCCTATCTTCTTTGTATTCTTAATTCCTTTCAAGAAGAAAATGTCATTGAAATCCTTAATACGAGGGTTCCATACCTGATCGCTGCCCACAAAAATAGCATCAAACCTTTCTTCTTCTTGCAACTTGATGAATTCACCATAATTAGTCACTCGTTTTGTAACATTCATCTTCTCTTGGACAAATGATTCAAACAAGTTATTCCGCTTCCTTCTTTGCCTATGAAAAGGCAATAAGAGTACATTCTTAAGGACACTCTTCAAATTGTTATTCTTTCTGTATAAAGCAATATTGTCTGCTTGCTCCTCTGATACAAAATTAATAACATAGGCATCATGCCCCTGCATTTGCAATGCTTCCCGTAGTGCATAGCACTGAAGGACAGCACCCCAGTTAATTGAAAAATGATATGTTAAGACTCCTATCTTCATTGGACGTACAATTACAAAAGTTTCTTTAGCTTATAAATATATTTATATGGGATAAAACTTGTTATTTTGTTTTTAATAACCGGTATTTGAAATCGCATGAGTTTTTTGTTTCTTACCAATTCATTCTGCAATGCTATACTTGCAGCTCGCTCAAAATCGCTGGATGACTCATAATTTACTAAGAATTCTTGCCGTTTCAAATGTGGAATTGACGGGTGATTGAGTTGACCCTCGTTTTCAAACGCTTCGCGAGGATCCCTTTCTTCAAGAGAAAGATTGAGTTTTTTCAAAAATGCCCCCCCACTACAGTATTCTTCAGATAGTCTGAAGTAGAGTTAACTTGCTTATTCACAAGGGAAGGCATCATCATCTTCATCAATAAATTTAATGCCGAGAAACTCAGATAAGGAATTAATAGGCGTTTCTGTTTTTTCCACAGATTTGCCAATTTAAAAATCTGGTTTGACTGAGAATTAAACAAAAAACCAGACATCACAAAAAATGAACATATAAAAAAGTAGCATTAATATCCTGGATATATATGCTCCAAGGCTGGTGATGAATATCAATGGGTACTAATATAAAACTATGGTTGAATAATACGGTCAGCATAGCAATGCCTTTCACAATATCAATCTCTCTGAATCTTCCTTGCATAAGAATCCACTTTAAAAATTAGTTACATGAAACAATAAATTGTCTATGCCAACTTCTCACGTACTATTCTTTGAATTATTATATTTAAGTCAGTTGACTCATAAAAATTCTTAGATGCTATCCTCATATTATCATAATGAATTGTAATATAATTTAACGCATCTATTACGCATTCTTTTGTCAAATCTGTGCATATTGCAGCCCCAGCATTTGCAACAGTATTTTTTAATCCGGGTATATCATTTGCCAACATTGGGATTCCAAATGCTCCATACTCATAAATTTTATTCGGAGCACAATACGCATTGTTAAGACAGTAGTCACCATCATAAAAGACTAAACCGATATATGCTTTACTAGTTACTTGAAGATGATTTGGGGCAGTCACCCACCCACTATAAACTTTATTCGAAATCCTTTTTAATTCTGGGATTATTTTTTCACGGTCATTACCCATAAGTAATAGGACATAATCATCATCTAATTCATCAACTGCCTTAGTTATGTCTTCCAAAATATCTCTTTGTTTTATTAAACCCTGGTAAAGAATAATCTTCTTATTCCCGATAGAATCTAACAAGTTCTTTGCATTTTGATCCGTCACATTGGTCATATTAGAAGGATTATCATAAGGCTTATTCGGCATAACATACGGTAGTGTTTTAAGTGACCACCATGCTCGCATAATATAAGCGCGAGTTTCTTCACAAGAAACATTAAACAATGCTTTCTGAGCCATCTCTTTTAACAGCCTCATTCGCATAGGATGATCATCAAGCAGTTCCAAGAAAGTAACAGCATATGTGTAATTGCTTAATGCACCCTTCATACTGAGAAGAGTTTCAGCATTTCCAAACCAAAGAATTGTATTGTTCAAATCCCGCTGCTTTAATTCCTTTTTTAGACTTTTCCTGAAACAATAATAGTTATTCAATTTGTCAAGCGTTCCATAAAACTTACCTCGCTCATCCAGCAATTGCTTGTAAGGAATACCTTCTTCATCAAAAATATTCCTTACAGTATCTTTACAAGAGCCAAAAAGTACCTCAACAACAACGCCAGACTTTTTTAACAACCGTATTTGAGTCACACATGGAGGATAGATATGTAGCTCAGACTTTACAATATATAAAACTTTCTTCATACTTCAGTATATCTTATTATTTTATTAATGTCTTTCTTTAATAAAAAGGCTAGTATTACCTCACCCAATAACAATGACAATATACTACCATAAATTGAAATATAAGGAATCAACAAATAGTAGCCTGCGATTGTCAATACAGTTGCTATCGTAAACAATTTTCTATAATTGGAACTATAACCTCCTGCAACTAGAATTTGCAGACCCAAGAAATTGTTTAAAAAACTAAAAAACAGCCATACAGAACCAATAATAGCAATCGGGTAATAAGGCCAGTATATAGTATCGAATATCCATCTGAAAAGGAATGGAGAAATAATACTTAATAAAAAACAAGCAGTTCCAATGAAAAGTAAAACTAACCTCATAACTTTATAGACAAAGCGTCTACCATCATAAAATGAGTTCTTAAATTTTTCACATGAAAATGGATATAAAGCTTGAGTAATTGCAGAAAACACAAGACTTAAAGCTTGAACAATTTTATAGCCTGCAGAAAAGTAAGCTACTGATACTTCGCCTTTTAATGCGCCTAATACTACCGTACTTAAGTTTGTAGTTAGTCCTCCACAAAGACTTGCGACGAACATATGCCAACCTTCCTTGTATGATTCAACCAAGTTTGAAACCTTTATTCTAACAATTCTCAGTCGAAAGCTATTGCCAAAAGCAACAAATAAACCAGATAAGCCAATAGCTATAGAGATAAAGGAATACAGGATTGCATATAATAGCATATCACCTGAATCCTTAATAAGAAGAATGATAAGAAGGCTATAAATTATTTTAGTAACAGAAGTTATCCATGTTATCACTTGCATTTTTTTAAGTCCTTGGAACAGCCAGTACATCGATAATGCCGTCCCTATTAACTCCGATGAAATAATATGAGCAACAACAATATTATCTGTTTTAGTCAATATAAAGTACAATGCAGACCCTAAAATAATAACTATGGCATTTATTAGTTTGCATGCCAAGATTTCAGTAAAAATTATATTTTTTTCATTATCATTATCCGTCATTGAAAGTTTACGGGTTCCAATGTAATTAAAGCCATAGTCTACAACTTTTTGAAAAATTGCATATAAAGATATATAAATATTTACAATTCCATACGCGGCGGCCCCTAGGTTATTCAAAAGAACCGGAATGGTAAACAGTGGAAGAACGAAATTAAAGAAATTAAGAATTGTAAGAGCTATTGTGTTATTAGCTAAATCTTTATTGTCCTTATTCTGATATTTCGCCTTTAATATATTTATAAACTGCTTTATTTTACTCATTTTGATTTAGGCTAATTATTCTTTTCACTCCGCTTATCTTTTTATTAATCCAATGCCTCTTTGTTATTACCATAAATAAGAAGAAATAAAAAAGTATAAGAATTACATCTAAGCTTTGTGTAAACAATTGTATCAATATTATGAGAGTAATCAATTTCAAGTTTGGATTTTTTAAGGTATCACCAAATCTTATGATTGCAATAACTAAAACTATTGCTATCACCATTCCAACATAACCAAAATTTGCGACCATCATCTCAAAAACAGAGGGAGTCATTCCTGAGTGAAGTTCATCAAGATTAATTCCATAAAGTTCGCTTGTGAGATATCTATAATGTGGAAAAGGTTTTGTTGGCCATATGGCTCTAGGGACAACCATCAGCAATAAAGACAAGACGCTTTCCCCCCTATATTCCAAAATTGGATTTCCTTCCATTTCTCTCATCAATACAAATTTTGTGACATCTTCACGGCCAAAGTCAATCCGCAGTTGTGAATAAATATAGCCAGAAAAGTCTCCCATAATCTTAATGTTGGTAATGTAATACACAACGAAAGCCATAAACAGACCGCCAACTACACCTATAGCTAGCGTCAATGGAACACTTTTTTTATCTCTCCACTGTGAACAAATAAAAGAATAAAGATATCCTAATAATACAACTGCAACTATAAAACGTTTGCCACTTACTAGTGTCAACATCACTAGGAATAACAATAATGCCAAATAAGAAAACAATGTTTTTTTCTTTCCAAAAACTCTAATACAAAAAAAGAATAAACTTATGAATAATAGATTGTTTATAATTCCAAAAGATAGCGAATCTCCCTCTCTGTCTATCAAACTATTCATTATTAAATCACTAACATCTCCTATAAGTATAATATAAAGAATTAGTGGCGAAACAATTATTAAGTCTTGGATAATCCACAATTTTGGCGTATAATGTAATAAGGACCCATTCTCTGATATCTTGTACTTATTGTAATATATATAGAATGCAATCATTGCAATTGATATATACATATCATATAAAATAGACACGGTATCATTCTTTGCAGCTCTTTCAAATTCACTAAAAGAACTCATATAATCAGGTAACCCGGCAATCAAATCTAATGCAATTGGGAGACAATTGAATATATAACAAATAAAAATAGCATATGCTGCTAACGAAAAGTTTTTAAAGTGAACGAGCTGTTTATACGTTCTTATTGTTATCATTGTTGATAACAATACAAGAAAAACATCAAAGAAGAATCTCATCTAATCAAAGGATATAAATAAAAAATGCGACTTGTAATATAGTACTAATGTTGCAAAATACGAGTTTACTATTCCCTAACATTATCATATATCAAATCTACAGTATTACTTGTACCATGGCCAAATATAGGCGCATATTTTTGCTGAAACTTCAAGACTGCATCTTTTTGAGTATCTGTATAACCATCTTTTATCAGTTGAAGAAGATTTTTCTCTGTTGCCGCATAAAGCAGAACTTTTCTTATATCAAAATATAAACCACGTGCTTCTTCATATTGGTCATAATCATATGTACCGTAAGTTATTACCTTAACCATATTTAGATGAATTTCTTTTCCCTTAAATCAAGGAATGCATCAATCAATTTATCATAGTCCACTTCCGTCAAACAACCTATATGGCCTACACGAAATACGGTATCTTTCATATCACCACCATTGGGGCAAATCCACATGCCGTACTCATCCTTAATCTTTAGGAAAATCTCATAAGCAGACTGTGTGGTGGGATGCAGTGGAGTTACAGCATTACTTAAGCTTTCACTGATAATCTCAAATGGCAGGTTGTATTCTTTGAGTTTGTTACGGAAATAGTTTGCTAACCCTGCAGTACGCCTGATTTCAGCTTCAGCACCACCCATAGCATCAATCTCCTTCAGGCGAACATTAATCTGACGCAATACGCCAACCGCTGGTGTCCAAGGAGTCTGTCCGCGTTCCTGGTTCTTCAATGCCAACTTCAAATCCAAATACTGACAGCAGCATTTGGTCTTTTCAATACGTGCTAAAGCAGAAGGAGCCAATATCATCAGAGCTATACCTGGAGGGCAAGCCAATGCCTTCTGACTGCCAGTAATCATTACTCCTGCATCAAGTGCTGCCATATCAAAGGGATCGCACAAGAAAGTACTGATAGTGTCAACTATCATAAAGCATCCATTGCGCTTACAGAAGTCACTTACCAGATTGATGTCATAATGGACGCCCGTTGAAGTCTCGTGCTTCTGCAGCAGGAAAGTTGTATATCCTTTGCCCTCGTATGGTGCAAGGTGTTCCGCTTTCAATGCTTTGCCATGTTCCAGCTTAATCTCTGTAAAGGGAATCTCGTGAAGCGTTAGAAGCTCAACAAAACGTTCGCCAAAACTACCACCATTTATTACAAGAGCTTTATCTTCCTTGGTCAGACAATTCATAATGGCCGTTTCCATACCACCAGAGCCAGAACAAGTCATAAAGACAACTTTACTATCCTCAGTAGCATTTGCAAATTTCTTTAGCAAACGTTCATTTTCCAACATAGTTTCTGAGAACTCAGCCGTTCTAAAATATGGCACCTGTTCTGCACCTATAGCCCGCACTGCATCACTTGATTGTACAGGACCGACTGTAAAATTCAACATAATTTTGCTTTTATTTTTGTATACGAAAATGTTAATAGAAAAACTGGAATACGAGCCAACATTATTAAAAACGTCACAAGATTCCACTATAAAATTTTAGCATAATAAAACGAATCATAATTTCGCCCCACAAAATGGACATATTTAAATCTCTTAAAACCCTGTCTAGAATGCCATTTTACAGAACTATAAGCACTTGTTGCAGTTGTCGATGTTAAAAAAATATAATCATTTTTTTTGCGTAGTCGGACAATTTGCCACAGACAACAGAGCCCACCCCACTTCTCTTTATTTTTGATGACACCGCTACATTACATACATGTCCAAACTTATAGCATCCAATATTTTTTTTATCAGAGTTAAAGATGCTACAGGTTTACCATCATCATATGCTAAAAAAAACACCATTTTTTGTATGATCTTGATATTCTTCTAATGTATAAGAAGAACAACCAAACTTTATATTTTGATCAACTCTTTCCTTATAAGCATCATGCAAAAGATCAAGCATATCCTTATCAGGGAAATTATTGTGTGGAGTTTCTAAAATTATATATTCCATAAATTTATTTATATTTCCATAAATTGTTTTCTTTCTATAAATTGTTGCATCACCATAGCCATTTGTATAGATTCCCTTCTACGTAATCTTGAATTAGAAAAGCGGTGATTAATAATACAACTAATGAACTCCTGAATCTCATAACGTAGCCCAAAACCATCCCATTTATAGAAGAACTTCTTATTCTCATTTTGATCTTCATAGCGGAACTCAAAATATTCTGTTAACCACCATGGGGCAGGTACATACGCATACCCCTTTGTACCAGATATAACCAAGTTCCCTTCTGTCTTAACCCCAAGTCCTACTTTAAAGGAACATACTGCTTTAGGAAATCGGAATACACCTTTTGTGTATGTATCAATACCATTACTCATTCTTGAATACAGATTGAGGTTGCTATATTCTATACCACATAATTTAAAGATTGGTAATAGTGGATAACTTCCTTGCTCAAACAATGCCCCACCTCCCTGCATAGGATCAAATTCACGTCCGTTTTTGTCCAGCAATTGAGATAGCGAGGCTTCTATATCCACGACCTCACCAATTACACCTGACTTGATCATTACCATAAGATGATTAAATGCAGGACAATGAGCTGTCTTATTGGCTTCCATTAGAATGAGTCCCTTATCTTCAGCTAATTGATAAACTTCTTTCGCCTCTTCACCATTCAGCACCATCGGAGTCTCACAAAGAACATGCTTCCCTGCCTCTAACGCCTGCTTGATATAATAGTAGTGAGAAAGATGTGGCGTTGCTATATAGACCGCATCAACATTATCGTACAATTGCGTTGGGGTATCGCAAACTTTGATGCCTCCAAACTGGTACTTGAGTTCCATCGCCGCTTCTTTGTCAGTGTCATACGCTGCAACGACATCAACACCGCTAACCACACCAGATTCTGATGGAATCCTTTTTGCCACGCGGCCACAACCGATAATACCGAATTTTACATTCACGGTTGATTCTGCTCGCAACATCGTGGAACTGATTCCTTCTGTACGGGGTAAATAGACTACCTTACAATATTCATTCAAGTAATCAAACTTACCAACCCAGTCAGAACCAATTGCAAAGATGTCCACATCATACTTCTGGATGTCATCAATTTTTTGTCCTAAGTAATCCTCTATGATTACCTCGTCAGCATATCCAGTAGCCTTGACTGCTTCTACTCTTTCAAGAACATTATTGCGCACATTGAGCTTACCTCGTCCCCGATCAAAACTGTCGCTGGTGACACCTACAATTAGGTAGTCGCCCAGTTCCTTTGCTCTGCGAAGAAGATTGATATGACCTTGATGCAAGAGATCATATGTACCATATGTGATTACTCTTTTCATTGAATACCAAGTTCTTTAGATATAATATCCAAACACATTTCTGTAGCTTTTCCATGCTCTGTTATGTGCTCTTTCCTAAATGAATCGCACTTTTCCATAATCTCTTGCTCGTTTCCATTTCTTATATAGTTAAGCAATTCTTCTTCTGACATATGACCACCTGGTATCATATCGCGTATGTCAAAATACAATTTTCTCATTTTTGTATAATCCACATAATCATATGCATAACAAAACATTGGTTTCTTTTGGACTCCGAACTCAAAAAATATTCCTGAATAATCTGAAATTAAGATGTCTGAAATTGCCATTAGGTCAGTATTAAACGGATATAGGCTCACATCTTTAACGAATTGTGAATTTGAATCAATCTTTGTCATACTTACAACAATAGGGTGTGCCCTAAAAAGGACAAGATAATCATCACCTAATATTGATTTCCACTTGTCAAAATCTATAGTACACAGCTGATGATTATTCTTTTCATCCCTATAAGTTGGTGCATAAAGTATAATCTTCTTTCCCTCTGGAATATCCAATTCCTTCTTTATTTCTTTCTTTTTCTCTTCTGGAAAACTATCTAAGATGTCATTTTTGGGATACCCCGTTATATGGACTTTCTCTATAGGAAGTTCAAACATTTCCGATTGTAGATTCCTTTCTATCTCGCTTTGGGCACAGCTGCAATCAAACTTACATGAACATAATGGAGCAAAATTCTCACATCCAGCTTCAACTGCATGCTTACCCATCAATTTAGGGAATACTGTATGCGTTGTATGCAGGTAGTATGTTTTCCTCCCCTTAAAGTTCAACCCCCTTTCAATATGAACATTCGTAATCCATACTCGTGCCTTTAAGGCTGTTTTGTAATATTGAAGTGTGTCTATTTTAATTTTGTTTAATTCTGTAGGGAACTTATCTGGTTCTCTAAATGCCCAAACCAGTTTATATCCCCTAAACCTTTCATCAATCTTCATTTTATCATAAAGGCATTTAGGGTTGTCATTATAATGCCGTCCCCCATATGAAACAAACAATATGAGTTCATCGTCCTCTTTTACAAAAAACTTTAGCAAATTGACCAAAAAGGACATCACATAAAAATATGTTACATATACAAGTCTGCTGTTCTTTACAAATTCGACTAATCTTGCTTTCATTATTATGTACTTCTTAAATTTAATTATAACTTTTCAAGGTGACAAGGGACAGAAATGACTTTGCTTTTTCGCGTTGCGCCAGCGACCGTTGGTTCCCTTACGGTCGTCGAGCTAAACCTTCATGTCACATTAGACGCGTTGTATAATCCCTCGTCCCAAGCCCGTCAGCCGTGTTAAATGTTAATTGTTAATTTGTTAACTGTTAATTGTTCAATGTTTGGCAGATGATTTGATTCTTTCCTATCACCTTTCCCTGCTTATATTATTTGTGTGTTTGGCTGCTGGCCGCAAAAACACACAAATGGTTCAGGGTTCATGATTCAGGGTTCACGGTTCTTGGTGAATGGTAGTTCTTTCCACTTGTTAAGAGCCAAACGGAATACGCTTATGTTCTGATGGCTCAGTGCCGCAAAATATTTCATGAATGTATTTTTGAATAATCTTCAATTTGTACACCTGTTGCCGCTATGCGGTTTATCAAATAGTGGTCTATCTTAAAACCACATTGTGTACAATGTACCTCGTATGTATAATTCTCATAATGGTCTTCGCCATCATCGTAACTATCCTGTTCCAAGACAAGAGTCTTATTTTGACATACAGGACATGTCATCGCATCCATTGAATTCATCATGGATAGTTGTTCTGCTTCTTTTTCAGCCTTCTCAACCTTCTTGGCATATATCATTCCGTAAACGGCTGCAACGTGCATCTTAAACAAGTCATGCTGTGCCTCCTTTAATTCCTTCTTGGTGATATAAATCTCATTGTCAAAGGCTGCTGAACCAATAAGTTTTAAAAGCTGAATCTTATACTGGTCAGCCGTTGGCTTAGTATATTCATCTATGATGTCCTCAATGGGATTAACTTTTTCATTATCCAAATTATACTTCCAGTATCTGTTTCCTTGGAACAACGGCAACTTACTGATTTCTATCATCAGAGGGAATGCATACTTTCCAAATAGTTCATTCAGTGCTTCACTCTTCAATATGTTAACCCCAGAATGGACTGACTCGTTTCGCAACTTGTTTATTGCCCTGGCGCCCTGTTCATGTAATTTTAAGAAATGGTACTCCGGCGGTACTGTACCTGAATCTATCCCTGATATAATTGCAGTCAAATTATTAGCGAACGACTCTTCATAAACATGATTATCACCTGTCAAATAATGACGAATGTCTTTGATTGCCAGTTCCATGAAGTTCTGGTAATGGAACACTGCATTGTAGGCTTCATGCGCATATATTACACCAAGTGCCTTATTCTTTTCATCATCTGTCATATCCGTTCTGATGCTCGTATCATTCAGGTAACGGTTCAGTGCCTTTGAAGTCCTAAAAAAAGACATCAGGGATATACGCAAGGATATAAATGCCACATTCTTGATGTATCCCTCACTTATGGTATCCAAGGGGACACTCTCATCATGCATCTTAGTATATACAGGATTTGTACTCATACTCGCTATTCTTACTAATAAAATATCTCCTAAAAGTCAAAATCCAAAAACAACTCGCCTATGCTACTCCGTTTATGAGACATATATGACCAAATGCTATAGTCAAGTGACCTTCTGCTACTTCCCATAATGTCAGCAGCAAACTCTACCACCTCTTTTATCTCAATATAGTCATCGAACATAATTTCTGCATCCACAAGGAACTCGCGTATATGGCGGTCAACGGCCACGGTATCAAAACCCAAAAGACGCTTCATGTAGTCACAGGTTTTATTACCTATTCCGTTTATTTCTTTTAGTTGTTCCTCTCCTAATTCACTATTCAAGAAATAGGTTAAATCCTCAGCAGTCTCAATAGAGTGAAAAGAACAGAAAGAAACCAAATCTTCCATTCTGTGTATCTTGGCAGCATTGTTCCAGTGAAGCACCTCACTCACTCCATAACGATCAAGAACTTTTGAAAAAGCAGACACAGTATCTGCTTCTGGGAAGCGCATCAATACACTTTCAACTCTTGGCCTTACTACACTTCTATAGTTAACACCCGCTTGTAATATAGCATCTGTGAACAAAGCACCGATATGGTCTCTGTAAGGACAAACTTCCGGTTCAATGAAATCGAAGTTGTCAATAGTATCTATATACTCTTTCAAGCGAAGAGCATTCGCGGTCATTCTCTTACACATGATGGCCTGCTTCTTGTTCTATTTGTTTGAGCGCATTCAATCTATCCACACAATTCGGGCATGCACCGCATGGTATTTCTGGCGAGGCCTGGCACGAGAAGGTCTGCCCTATAGGGGCTTTCAGCTTAATACCAAGTTTGGCCACATCATATTTGGTCATATTGCGGAAAGGCATCTCAATTTTCACAGAGCCATACTCAGAAAGGAGCCCTTCAAGTTTATTGAAAAACTCAGAAGAGCAGTCTATCTCCTTGGCATGGTTGCTATTGATGAATGCAGAATAGACTTTGTCAAGTCCCAATGTCTGTGCAAAGGATGCTGCAATCGTCAGCAAGAGCACGTTCCTGTAAGGGATATATAAATCCTCTGCTTTCACTTCATCCTTCCACAGATCAGCAGCTTTGATAAAGCGTGACTTGGAATACATGTATATAGATGAAACATCTATTATTTCTATCTTGTCTGCATATTGTGCAGGGATTACCTGCCGCAGCGTTTCAAGTTCATGTTCAGCACAATGCTGTCCATAATTGATAAACAGAGGTATGAAATCTACTCCTTGCACCACGAACTGATACATCAGTGTAGTGGAGTCTAAACCTCCTGATACCAAGATTACTCCTTTAGAGAGTTCCATTTTGATGTTGTTTTGAGTACTCAGTAAATACTTTAGCTATAATCTCATCCAAATCACTACTAACCAATGTTGGCAATTCAGTGAGCATACAATTATCCGCTATCTTATTTGGGTCATAAACCAAAGTTGGTATCCCTCTTTGTGCTGCCAAGCCAATTTCTATCAATGTACCAGGGTCATTATAAAGCAGAACTGCAATAAGCATATTGCACTCACTTAACAATGCCATATCTGCACAGAACAACCCTACACGCTCCTTTTTATCAGCACCTTCCGCCATCTGACCATTCTCCTTAATAGGGCGACGAGCAACAAAATGATGATACTCCAAGCTGTCGCACAATACATCAATCTGCTTGGCATCTACAAAGCTGAAATCTGGGGCTGCAATATAAACTTGACATTTTTGACGCACTTCCCAAGGAAGGATGCAACCTTTTTGAGCCTTCAAATCTGCAATTGGAGCCTTCAGTAAACTCTTGACAGAGTTTTTGAAGTTGTCCGGGAATGTAGTCTGAGCATATTCCATAGCCACCCAAGAGGCAAGAACCAACTGGTCTTGATAATTGTCACAGGGGGCTGATATTGATACAACATCATACACATC
>JAEEGL012606739.1_pt1 | contig 20565 bp, 12 predicted proteins | sample 9134231 | NCBI WGS metagenome assembly JAEEGL01 (sample SAMN16246548, study PRJNA631951) | gut metagenome | biome: gut microbiome; feature: rumen; material: fiber-attached | host: Bos | place: Iran: Karaj | collected 2018-10
CCAGAAGCCTGATGAACATCCCGGCCACCTGCCCTCTCGTTACGGGGCTGGTGTAGTTCTTCTGAAGCTCTTCGGGAACGAGGCCCGCCTCTATCCCGGCTTCGACTTCCTCTTTCGCCCATGACGAGGGCTCGTCCGCGTCCGCTATGAAAGCTACGCAGGGCAGCATGGCTGCGCAGAGGAGGAGGGAAAGGAGTCTCGCGTAGAATTTTCTCATGATCTGACCTCACAGCTATATTTTAGTTATCACATAAATTGTATCATACCGGGTGTATATATTCAATAGGAGGGAAAACAAAAAAACACGGCCGGACCGGGGCGGAATAACGCTCGGGATTCTTTACAAACCCGGGCGTTTGTGCTATCATTCTATTCGGAAAAATTTGGACCGACAGGAGATTTTTGCTATGAAGAAATATGCCATAGTAGGTACCGGGGCCCGCGGCATACTGTCGTATGCAGTGCCCATGGCAAAGGAGTACGCGGACTGCGTTCAGATAGTCGGAGCCTGCGACTCGAACATCAAGAGAGCGAAGCTCGTGAGCGAGTACACGGGGACTGAGATCCCGGCGTATACGGACTTTGACCTGATGCTCAGGGAGACGAAGCCCGACGTGGTGATAGTCACCACCAGGGACTGCGCTCACGCTGAATATATAATCAAGGCGCTGGAATTCGGATGCGACGTCATTTCCGAAAAGCCCATGACCACCACGGACGAGATGTGCTCGCAGATCATCGAGGCCGAAAGAAGGACGGGACACAAGGTCACCGTTACCTTCAACTGCAGGTTCTTCCCCTTCTACGTGAGGATCAAGGAACTGATCAACGAGGGCCTCATAGGGGACATCCTCTCCGTCCACTTCGAGTGGCTCCTGGACACGTCCCACGGTGCCGACTATTTCAGGAGATGGCACAGAAGGCGCGAGAACTCCGGATCCCTCATAATCCACAAGTCGACCCACCACTTCGACCTGGTGAACTGGTTCCTGGAGCAGGAGCCCGTGAAGGTCAACGCCTTCGGCACCAGACGGTTCTACGGGCCAACGAGAGAGGAAAGATCCGAGCGCTGCCTGACCTGCCCGTATAAGAACAAGTGCGAGTTCTATGTGGATATAAACACCGCGGAAGGCGGAGACCAGAAGAGGATCTATCTCGACTGCGAGGACGTGGACGGATACTACAGAGACGGCTGCGTGTTCGCCGATGAGATCGACATAGAGGATTCCGTCAGTGTCAACGTCAGATACAGCGGCGGCGCGATCCTCAGCTATTCGCTCACCGCCCATTCACCGTACGAGTGCATGAAGATAGTGCTCAACGGCACGAAGGGAAGGCTGGAGGCGGATACCGCCCTCAAACAGGAAAACATCAAGTATTACAACAGGCGCGGCGAGGAATTCAACTACAACCATTACGACAGGAAGCCCATGCCCGGAGGCCACGGCGGCTCCGACACGGCACTCAGGAACAACCTGTTCAGAGGATTCGACTCGGATCCCCTCCACCAGATGGCCGACACCAGGGCGGGCGCAATGTCCATAGGCATAGGCATCGCAGCGAACAAGTCCATGGCCGAGGACAGGGCGGTGTACCTGTCCGAGTGGCTCGGAAAATACTACGACTGATCAGCAGTGATATCCGGTAAAGCATTCTGACATATTTGGAGGAAGAAAGAGATGCGTCAGCCTGTCATATTCTATTCGGGGAACACCGTCGTGAAGCCCGGTCTGGCCGTGGTCGTCAGGGGAGAGTTCTTTGACGGCATAGAAAAAGCGGAACTCGTTTCCGTACGCACGGGAAAGACCGCTGAGCTGCAGCTGCTCCAGCGCAACCGCCAGTCGTTCAAGTTCATCATACCCCGGGATTTCCCGGAGGGCTCGTACAGACTCGTCCTGCATACCGGCGCCGGAGAGGTCACAAGGATCCTCAATGCCCCGGTCATAAGGTGGGTGCAGGGGAACGAGGGCGCGGCGGCCACGCCCGGAGGATGGCTCAGGGTGAACGGCGAATGCCTCAGAATAAACGAAGCCGAGCCTTTCATCAGGATAGAGGCGGACGGATCGGAGATCAGCATAAGGCCCTCGAGGGTATATGACGACTATTCCGTAAGGTTCGACATCCCGGAGCTCGGCTGCGGGACATATCGGTTCGTCTACTCGAACGGGTATGAGGAGACAGGGTCCGTGTTCGAGGTGGCGGAGAGCCCTGAGGACAGGTGGCCCAGGACCGTATACGACGTGACGGAACATGGGGTTGCGACGGATCAGGTCACCGACGTGACCGAAGCCGTGAGCAGAGTGCTGGACATGATCCGCAAAAACGGCGGCGGCATCCTGTACTTCCCGGCCGGCAGATACCACGTGACCGGCACCTTCGAGATACCGAGACATACGGTGATCCGGGGCGACGGACTGAAAAAGTCCCAGATTTTCTGGACCGACGTATGGAACGAACAGAAGGATATCGGCAACGGAGAGACCCACTGGAGCCCCACCAGGACTCCCGACGGCATGCTGAGGGGCGAAGGTGAATTTGCCATAGAGGACATGGATTTCGCTGCCTCAAGGATAGGAAGCTTCATAATGTCCGGTGACGAGGGCTCCCCGGCGAAGGACATAAGGATAGACAGGGTGAGGATATCAGCCAACGCCTTTTCCGGCTGGTTCCTCCATTCGAGATACGGGGAGAAGTTCCACAAAGCGAGAGGGGCGGTCCTGTGGGAGACCATGAGATGCAGGACCGACATGATCTCCATCTGCGGAGAGAACGTGAAGATCCGCGACTGCGATTTCCAGTGGTCGGCCCGGCCCTTCGCCTTCCGCGGGGGACTGAAGTATCTCCTTATGCAGAACGTGAAGTTCGGAGGCCAGGCGGCGGTGGACGACTGGATGCCTCTCGGAAGGCTCGAGAACTCCATAGTCGAGGACATCGAGATCCACGAGTGGATCACAGGCATGAGCGGCACGAACATATACTTCTCGAGAGTGAAGATCAGAGACGTGGTGGACAACGACAGGGAAGCCTTCACCACGGACATCTCCTACGGCACCCCGTACCACGGGACCATGGACAGGATCGACGGCAACTCCTTCACGTTCCCCGAGGGGACGAACATGGACAGGGTGAAGACCGGCGGCACGCTGTGCGTCCTTTCCGGGACCGGCGCGGGCCAGTACCGCAGGATATCGAAGGTGGAGGGCACCGTGGTCACGGTAGCCGAGCCCTTTGAGGTGCAGCCCGACGAAACGTCACGGATCACAGCGAACGACATGTTCACCAACTGGTATTTCGTGAACAACTCCATAACCAACAGCGGATCCCTGCAGTTCTACACTGCCCAGTGCAACACGGTGGTGGACGGCACGGAGTTCACACATTCCGCCAGCATCAAGTCCTGGGGACAGTTCGTTTACGACGCCATCTCGAGCCACTGGTACATATCATTCATCAACAACCATATAAGCGACTGCAACTACTACCACTATGCGGGATGGTACCTTGACCCGAAAATCCCCGCGTGCTCGTTCATATGCTGTTTCGGCGAGAGCGACATTACCACCAGCATGGCGGTGACCGTAAGGAACAACCGTCTGGAATACAACTCCGCCGTCAACCTGAGGGGCGGGGAATGCGACCGCGGGATTGAGGATCTGGTCATAGACTCGAACCTCTTCGAAGACTGCCGCTGCGCGATCTATGCGGAAGGCAGGGGAAGCAACATACTCGTCTCCGGCAACAGCTTCGTCAACTGTGAAAAGGACATCATTTTCACGGACGAGGAGACAGCGGAGAGGACACTCATTTTGAAATAACGGCAACAGCCGGATATATAGGAGACAGACATGAGAATAGTAATCAGCGAAGACGCAAAAGCACTGGGCGTAAACTCGGCCGATTTCGTGGCGGAGTCGATCAACGCGGCCATAAAGGATCACGGCAGCGCGAGAGTGGTATTTTCAACGGGAGCCTCCCAGCTCACCATGATCGAAGAGCTCGTGAAGAGGGACGTGGACTGGTCGAAGGTGGACATGTTCCATCTTGACGAGTATGTGGATCTTCCGGAGACCCATATAGCAAGTTTCAGGAAATATCTCAGGGAAAGACTCATCGAAAAGGTCAATTTCAGATCCGCCAACCTGGTGGACGGGACCCCCGAGGGCATCAGGGCTCTTACGGAAAAACTGAGAGAGGCGCCCATCGACATCGGCCTCATCGGCATCGGCGAGAACGCTCACATAGCTTTCAATGACCCGCCGGCGGACTTTGACACGAAGGAAGCCTACATCATAGTCAACCTCAACGACACATGCAAGCGCCAGCAGGTAAGGGAAGGATGGTTCGCAACCGTAGACGACGTGCCGAAACAGGCAGTCTCCATGACGGTGTACCAGATCCTCGAGTGCAGACAGATAATCTCCGTGGTGCCCTACGCGGTCAAGGCGGACGCCATCGCGAAGACGCTCCACAACGACGTCACGAACACCATTCCCGCCACCATCATGAAGGGACATGACGATTTCCATATCTTCGTCGACAAAGACTCCTACTCCAAGGTCGACGAGGAGAAGATCGTGACCGTGAACGGGAAGAGCTGCACTATCATCAAAGCATGAACGAGTTCATCATAAAGGATGTGACCCTGGTCCTAGGGGACGGCCTGTATCCGGACTCCTCCGTATATATAAAGGAAGGAAAGATCCTGAGGATCGGGAAGGGAAAGACGCTCCGCGGAGCTCCGGCTGAGGACGGCGGAGGCCTGTATCTTTCCCCGGGGTTCATCGACATACACGTTCACGGAGGCGGCGGCCACGATTTCATGGACGCCACCGAGGAAGCGGTGGCCGGAGCGTGCCGTACCCATATGGAGCACGGTACCACGACCATCGTGCCCACATCCCTGACCTCTGAGGACGGGGAACTGGACGCCATGTTCAGATCCGTGGACAACGTGAGAAGATCAGACCGGGCGGGATCCCTTCCGTACATCGCGGGGGTCCATCTCGAGGGGCCGTACGTGTCCGCGAAGATGGCAGGGGCCCAGGACCCGAAATACATAAAGGCGCCCACGCCGGATGACTGGCAGCGCATCATGGGAATGAGCCGGGGCCTGATCCTCATCTGGACCGTGGCTCCCGAGCTTGAGGGCGCCGTCAGGATGTGCAGGGAACTGAGGAAGACCGGCATATACTTCTCGGCAGGCCACAGCGCGGCGAAGATCGGTGACGTGTATTCCGCGATAGAGGCGGGATATACCATGTCCACCCATCTGTACAGCAGCATGTCGACCATAATCCGGGAGAACGGGTACAGGGTGCCAGGGCTCCTTGAGGCGTCGCTGCTGCGGGACGAGCTCACGGCCGAGGTCATAGCCGACGGGAAGCACCTGCCTCCCGCCCTGCTGCAGCTGGCGTGCAAGACCAAGGGCACAGACCGGATCGTACTCGTGACGGACGCCATGAGAGGGGCGGGCATGCATGACGGGGAATACCTGCTGGGCAGTCTCTCGAAGGGCCAGAGGGTGCTGGTCTTCGACGGCATAGCTCATATGCCCGACGGGATCTCCTTCGCGGGCAGCGTGGCCACGGCAGACAGACTGGTCCGCGTTATGACGAAGGAATGCGGTTTTTCCGTTCCGGAGGCGGTGAAGATGATGACCGCGAACCCGGCAAGGGAGATCGGGCTGGACAGAAAAAAAGGCCGCATCGCGGAAGGATACGATGCAGACCTTGTGCTGTTTGACGGCGATATAGATATAAAGGCGGTATATGTCGGCGGTAACCGGACCGTCTGAAAAAACGAATAAAAAGCTGAGGACGGGCAGATGCCCGTCCTCATGTTATTGTACGTGTGTATGCTGTGTTCAGGGAGCCGGCGTGACTTTTGTGATGTGGGTGTTCACGCCGTTGTACCAGTAGAGGAATCCCTCAACGTCAACAACGTCACCTTCCTTGAGTTCGGATACCGTCTTGTAGACTTCCGTCTCGGTGTTGGTGAGGTAGTACTCCACGCAGAAGCTGTAGGTCTCTCCGTTCAGGGTGAAATCCACATAGATGTCGTCACCGGGTTCGCCGTTCTTGAAGGAGACAGACGCGACCGTGAGTCCGGAGAAGGTGACCTTCTCGTTCTGATGGGCCTCGAGCTCGTCTGTTCCGAGCCATGCCGTTGCGTCCACGGGCTCAGCGATGTAGCTGCCTTCGAGGATCACGAGGTCAGCCTCGGTGATCTCGACTTCTCCCGCCCACTCGGACTTGAATCCGGAAACTCTGATCTTGGTGCCGGGCACGAGCTTCGCAGCGTCCTCTTCGGAGCAGTGTGCGTTGTAGATGAAGTACGCGCCGTCCTCGGACTGGGCGTAGATCGTGATCTGGTCGTTCCACCAGGACTGTGTGGCCTGGACATAGGTCTCGACGGTCACGGCGTCATCGATGGCAGCCGCGACATATTCCTCATGGGACATCACGGAAGACGTGACGGTCACTTTGGTGATATGGGTGTTGACGTCGTTGTACCAGTAAAGGAATCCTTCGATGTCGACCACGTCGCCGGACTTCAGGGCGGAGACGGTCTGGTAGACTTCGGTCTCTGTGTTCGTGAGGTAGAACTCCACGCAGAAGTTGTATTCAGCGCCGTCCTTGGAGAGAGCGACATAGATGTCGTCGCCGGGTTCGCCGTTCTTGAAGGAAATGGACTCGACGGTCATGCCGGTGAAGGAGGCCAGCTCGTTCTGGTGCTTGATGAGCTCTTCGGTCCCGAGCCATGCGGTCGCATCTACGGGTTCAGCTACGAAGCTGCCTTCGATGATCTCGAAAGTGCCGTCGACGATCTCGACCTCACCGGACCATTCGGACTTCACGCCGCTTACTCTGATCTTGGTGCCGGGAGTGAGTTTGGCATAGTCTTCCTCGGAGCATTTGACATTGTAGATGAAATATGCGCCGTCCTCGTCCTGGGTGTACAGCGTGGCCTGGTCGTTCCACCAGGACTGCTTTGCCTGGACGTAGGTCTCGACGGTGACTTTTTCGTCAAGCGCTGCCGCGGCATATTCCGCGTATGTCATGACTTTGACATCGGGCTCGACAGGGGTGGTGTCCTCTGTGTCTGTGCCGGGGTTCTCGCTGGTGTCGACAACGGGATCCGTGTCATTGCTTTCCTGGGGCTTGTTCTGGTTGCACGCCACGAAAGTGAACGCGAGGATCATGACCAAAAAAACAGCAATAATCTTTTTCATTTCAATTCTCCTTTGAGAAAAAATATCATAAATTTTAGATATGAGTTCACCGCTCAACCTAAATTATACGACTTTTAGATTTTAAGTCAATGTTAATCCGTACTTTTTTTCTTCTCTTTGATGCGCTGAATTGATACATAAGTGCCAATACCGAGCCATACGGCGGCAAGCGCCGAGAGGAGAATGACCGAGGCGGCGGGCAGCGGGCCCAGCTCGGCCTTCCCGCCTCCGGAACCGGTCTCGATCTGGTCGAGCCGGTACAGGGCGGTGATCTTCGAGAAGAGCTCCGTCAGGTATTCGTCGTCGACCGAGCCCTGGGCCATGTATTTCTTTGTCCTTCTCATGTCCTTCGTGACCTCCTCGATGAGCTGGCCTGCCGCGTCGCGAAGGGAAGTGGAACCGTTGAACACGGGAGTGACGAATGTATTGTTGATATTGTCCATGAGCAGGCGCTTCGCGTCGATCACCACCTGGTAGTGGTCCTCGTCCTGGCCGCTCTTTGAGAGATAATCCCTGAATTCCTCCGAGTCAAGAGCTTTCGTGGTCACGGGGATATAGCCCTCAGTGCCGGAATATGAGAGCTGCACGTCGTTCGTCAGCAGGAACTGGACGAAGATCCATGAGGCCAGCACCTCCTGGGGGTCCTCCTTGTTGAATATGCAGACCGAAGGCCCCTGGGATATCATCCGGGGGTTTGCGGTGTCGTACTGGGGGATGGGCCGGACCACGGTGTCGAACTCGATGACATCGGATTTGTGTATGTCGAGGTTGGGGGCCCCGGAGCCCATCCAGGTGGCGCCGGCGGTGGAGTCTATGGCGAAGATGCACTGGCCGGCGTTGAGGAAGTTGCCCGGGTAGCTCGAGATCTTGAAGGTGGAGAAGGCCCCGTTGCGGTCTCCTTCCTTTTTTACTGCGTGCTTCGATATCTCGAGGAGTATCTCCCGTGTGGTATCGTTGAAGATCAGTATCTCCCCGTTCGACTTGGAGTAGCCCGCGTCCTTCTGCCGGAGCATGGATATCATCATGTTGTCCGTGGACTTGTAGATGAAGGGGATCAGCACTTTCTGGCCGTTGACCAGGTAGTTCCCCTCGCTGTCCTTTTCCATGGCCCTGTCGGAAGCTTCCCATATGTAGTCCCAGGTCAGGACGTCGGGGATCTCATAGCCGAGTTTCTCGACCATCTGCCGGTTTATGTAGCAGGCCTCCGTGGACCTCATGAAGGGGAGCGCGTAGCAGCTGCCGTCGAGGTAGCACTCGGAAAGGAACTTGTCCACGATCTCGTCCTTCGAAGGGGCGTCGAACTTTATCTTCGAGCCGCCGAGACCGTAGTCCGGGTCGGAGAGCATGCTGTCCAGGTTCACTACCACGTTGTCCCCCTGCATGTATGTGGCGATGTGGTCGGGATACGTTATGCACACGTTGGGGGTGGTGTTCGTGGCTATGTTGGTTATGACGTCATTGTATATGCTGCCGTAGTCGGTATAGGGCTTCAGGGTGACCTTTATGTTCGGATAGATCGCCTGAAAATCAGCGATGGCCTTTTTGTAGATGTCTCTCTGGGTCTGGTTGTTGTCGTTCTTGGACCAGAACGTGATCTCGTATGTCTTCGTCTCGTCGAATTCCCCGGGGACCTGGAAGGCGGACCGGCCGGAGGATCCGTGGCATCCCGAAAGGAGCGGAAGGATCATAAGTATGGCGAGGGAAAGCCCGATGAGTCTCTTCATCCCTTAGTGCCTCCTCTCGCAACGCCCTCCATTATCTTGTTCCTGAACAGGATGAACAGTACGATCAGGGGGACGGATATGACCACCACTGCGGCCATCATGGCCGGGACGTTCTCCCGCCCGAAGCCGTTCTCCCGGATCTCCTGGATGCCGTTTGAGACCAGGAAATACATCTGGTCGTCCGTGATGAGGCGGGGCCACACATAGGAGTTCCAGCATTCGATGACCTTGAGTATCAGGATAGTCACCACGGTGGGCTTGCATATGGGCAGCATGACTTTCATCAGATACTTGAAGTCCGACGTGCCGTCGACCTTCGCCGCGTAATACAGTTCATCCGGTACCTGGGCGAAGTTTTCCTTCAGCAGGTATATGTAGAACACCGACATGACGGATGGGAGGATAAGACCGGGGAACGAGTTCCTCAGTCCCAGGTTCGTTATGGTCGTGAAGTTCGTTATGATGACCAGCTCGTTCGGTATCATCATCAGGGCGAGGAACAGGGTGAACAGCAGGTTCTTTCCCCTGAAGTTCATCCTCGCGAAGGCGAATGCCGCGGGCACCGTCACCACTACCATTATACCGGTGGTGACGACCGTATATATGATGGTGTTGAGGAAATATCTCGCCAGGGGGACGCTGCTGAAGGCATCCGCGTAGTTCTGCAGCGTCGGCGTCAGAGTTATGAATTTCGGTATGTATTCGGAGTTGTACGTGGCGTAGCTCTTCACCGAGGTGAGGATCATCCAGTAGAAGGGGAAGAGCACGCAAAGGGCCCATATGACGAGAAGGGCGTACACCAGCACCTTCCCGATGATCTTTTTCGTCCGGGCCTTCTTTTCGACGGATCTGAATTCCTGTGTATTCGTCATTTCCGCGCCCTCCTCAGTAGTGAACGTGTTTCCTGCTGACCAGCAGGTTGATGACTGTTATGGTCAGCACGATCACGAGGAGTATGATGGCTGCGGCGGAGGCGTAGGACGGGTATCCGCCGCTGTCGCCGTAGAGCATGTCATATATGTAGCCCACGATGGTGTTCATCTCTGCGGCGTTCAGGTCGGTCCCGAAGAGCGCCACCGCGTCGCTGTAGGCCTTGAAGGCGCCTATGAAGCCGGTGATCACGAGATAGAACAGCATGGGGGATATCATCGGAAGGGTGATCCTTCCGAATGTCCTGAGCTTCGAGGTGCCGTCGATCCTGGCCGAGTCGTAATAGTCCTGCTTCACTGAGGCCAGGGCGCTGGTGAGGATCAGGATCTTGAACGGGAGCACTATCCATATGGTGTATATGCACAGCACCATCATCTTCGCCCAGTATGGCCCGTCGATGAAGTCCACGGACTGGCCGCCGAACAGGTTTATGAGCACGTTTATCATGCCGTCGGAGTAGGCGGTCTTCCGGAAAAGGATCATGAAGACGAGGCCCACGGCCAGTGTGTTGGTCACGTAGGGCAGAAAGTATACGGTTTGAAACAGCTTCCTCAGTTTCTGTATCGAACTGAGCCCGAGTGAAATGAGGAGAGCGAGTCCCGTCGACAGGGGCACCGTGATTATGACCAGTATGAAGGTGTTCTTGAGGGCCTGGATGAAATACGGATCCCTCAGAATGTACTGGTAGTTGTACAGGCCGATGCCGAAAGAGGTCTGGGAGGCTGAGTTGTATCCCTCCTCAAAGGAGTAGATGAACACATCCACCAGGGGATAGACCATAAAGAACGAAAAAAATAGGATCGCCGGCAAAAGATAGAGCCAGGCCTTGCCGTTCCGTTTTTCCATACATTTTGTCCTTCCGCTTTGACTTTTCTTTTCCTAATTATATCACACAGGTAAATACATGTCGATATTATCCCGTGCCGGGGATAAGGAAACGGGCGGTGTGGCCGCCCGATCCCTGATCCGTTATTTCTCCGCTTCGTATATCTGCATCATGTAGACTCTCGCCCAGGGCCACCTGCCCTGGGTGGGCACCTCGAGCCACAGCCTGAAGTATCTTCCGGTGACCGGCGGGAACGAGCGGTATGTCTCGGAGTCCTCGTTGCCCTCGACTCTGTCCGCCGTCTTCCATTCTTCGTCTTCGGAGGACCTGTACTCCAGCCTGAAGTCCCTTGCGTTCTGGGGCAGGGACTCAAGGATCCCCGCGTGCATTATGTACCACCTGTCCACGGTGACTTCCTTTTCCGCGTCGGCCTCCAGCCAGAGCTCCCCGTCTTCCCTGTGGGCGAACCACTTGTGCTCGATGTTGCCGTTGAACGCGACTCCCGCGGTCTCGAGCTCGCTGATCTCGTGGCTGGCTTTCGCGGGCTTGTTGAGAAGGACGTCGTGTCCCACTCTTTTCCTGCGGTAGAAGACTGTGGTGTCCTCTCCGGGCATCCTTATGATCGCGAAGGGACCGTTGCGGACCGCTATGCAGTCCCCGTCCCATCCGTCGAACAGATAAGGCTCCGAATACAGTTCCGTGGCCTTGAGGAGCACGGTCGCGCCTGCCTGAAGCGTCATCTCGGTCTCGTTTCCGGCCAGGTCGACTATCTTCAGCCTGTGGAGGGTCTCGGGCGCCTTTTCGGCCCTGTCGTATACCGGGTATGCTTCGGTCACAGAGGCGGAGTCGAAGTGGGCGTCCGCCGCGAAGACCATGAGATCCGGATCGTCCGGAAGCACGAAGCTTTCCGAGCCCTCCGTCTCAAACTCATATCTGAACAAGTAAGCGAATCTGTACAGCCGCATGCCGTCCCCGTCGTTGGTGTGGGAGAAGGTATGCGCAATCTCGTCCTTCTTCAGCTCCATGACGGTGCTCTTCGGCACCAGCACCCACGAGCCCACGTTCTCCTTGTAGTCCCTGACGGTCCTTCTTACGGTCCCTTTGTCTGTCCCGAACGTGAATTCCCGGTCTCCGTTCCTTGACGCCGCAAGCACGGAGACTTTTTTCGTTCCCGCGGGGAGACGGATCTTCTGTCCTTTCGCCGGGAGCATGTTCGGACCGTCGGGCGAACCCAGGCGGTATTTCGTGCCCGAGGATTCTATAACGGTCTGCCAGAGCTCTTCCGGGATCGAGATCCCCTCGGAGATGCAGGCGTCCTCCGGGACGGGCCTGCCCGTGCCGGGGTCGAGACGGGTGGTGACCCGGTCTGTGTAATCAAGCTCCAGAGGAACTGCGGCGGGCCTTCTCACGGCCTCCGCGGCCTTCAGTTCCACGGCGAAGGTCCTTACCTGGTACCTTCCGAGATCAGTCACTATCTCATGGGGCGTGAACACCGCCGGGACCGGTTCCTCCTCGTATCCGTTGGTCTCGGCTGCGGACAGGATCTCAGGTGCGAATGAGATCCTGAGGCCGCTGACGGGCTTTCCGGTGGTCTCCTGTATCCTTACTATGATACGGGAGCCTTTTTCCTCTTTCTTTATGCAGCGTATGACCGCCGCGTCGTCGGACACCGACGCCAGCGAGAAGACCGGGGCTTTCCCCGGATGTTTCTCCGTGAAGTATGCAAGGGGCTTCTGGTTCAGCTGTGCGGCTTCACGGGTGGTCACGCCGGTCCTCGGGCCCCTGTGTCCCATTATCGAATAGGAGAATATGTTGGTACCCATGTCCTGATAGTTCTGGCAGGCCACGTCAGAGAAGGGCGCCAGGGGCGTATGTATGAGAGTGAGCCTCAGGGTGCTGTCGTCGGGCTTGTCCATGCCGTACTTGCAGTCGTTGAACACCGATACGCCGTAGGATCCGTCCTCCGCCGTCAGATCGGCCCACTGATGGACCACATGCTGGTAGTAGGGGAACGAGTCCGTGTTCCCGCTCTTCGCGGCGCCGAGGCCCAGATCGAACTCGGCCTCGGGATTGGATACGGCGAGGGGAAACACCGCTCTCAGGTTGGAGGCGGTCTCGTACCACTCGGCCCGGCAGTCCACGTCTATCCTGTTCCCGCCTTCCCAGAGGCGCACCGTCTGTTCGAAGGAGGATTTGTTCAGTGTTTTCGTGATCCTGAGGGCTATCTCCGCGGGGCCGTTCTCGGCGATCTCGACCCTGACGTCGCCCCGTACCGGTACGGCGGGCTTCAGGCTGTCCGTCCAGACAAGTTCCCAGGAGGGCCAGTCGGTGGATGAATCGGGTCCGGTCTCAAGCCCGCAGGGGGCTCTCAGGAGCTCACGGCCACCGTCGGCCAGATCCAGAATGGAGCCGATGTCTCCGTTTTCGTCTATGGTCACCCTGTATCTGCCGTTCTCCAGGGTCCTTTCCGTCACTTTCAGGGACGTTCTGAGAGGGCAGGGTTCGTCGCTTTCCCGTATGTCGTAAACGGAGCAGCTCACCGCAGGGGTGTCCGCCGCGAAGATCACGGCGGTCCTGCCGCCTTCCCGGGACACCTGGGCCGGGACTTCGGTCCCCTCCGGGGAGAACACTCTCGCCCAGGGCTTTCTGAGCTCAAGCTCGGCCCTGACGATGTCCCGCCTTCCGTATGACAGGGGGTTGTATACCACCACGGGAGTGCCCGTGACGGAAGTGTCGAGGTATGATCCCGATATCTCGCCTACGGCGTTTCTCAGTTCCGAGGCGAACATGTTGAGGGATATGGCGTAGTCGTTGTGGGTGAAGATGTATGCCGCGGGGATCGAGGTCCCGGGCAGGTCGTCGTGGAACTGGTGCCACAGGAATTTCTCCCAGGCGGCGTTCAGCTTCTCCCGGGGATATGCCGCTCCGGCCAGAAGGGACGCCATGACGGAGGCCCTTTCGGCCGAGTCCGCCAGAAGCTCGTTCTTCCGGTTCCATCTTTTGTTTATGGTCCTTGAGGTGAAGGAGCCCGATCCGTGGGGGATCAGCAGCCCGCCGTCATACGCGGGCAGGGAGTCGTACTCCTCCGGGGTAAGGTCCCTGAAGATCTGGTCCGTGGACGCGGAGATCACCTCGTAAAGGTTGGTGTCGTTGGAATCTATGGCTTCGTCCAGCATCTTCGCCGAGATCTCGTCGCAGGATCCGCCGTAGTCACCGGTGCCGAAGTACATGGAGTGGCGCGGGATCCCGGTGAGCTTCCCGTTCTGGTCTATCAGGGAGAGGATGGCCTCCCTCTTTCCCACGGGGCTCTCGTCGTTGTTCCAGTTGAAGTTGTATACGTAGGTCCCCTCCTTCAGGGAGACCGCCACCGAGTTCCCGTCGGGGCCGATCCATTTTCCGAGGTCCATCTGGGGGATCCGCTTCTCCTCGGGCACGTCGTTCTGGGGCATGGGTGCCGTGACGGTGCCGTCCTCGTGGATCAGGGGGCTTCCGACGCCCCAGTCCAGCTTCTGGGTGGAGAATCCGCAAAGGCCCATGTGCCTTGCGATGGAGGGGAGGGAATATCTGAACCCGAAGCAGTCGGGAAGGAATATGTCACAGCTCTTTTTGCCGAACTCGCTCTCGAAGAAGCCGTTGCCGTAGAGGACCTGCCTCATGAGGGCTTCCGAGGAGGGCACGTTGGCATCCATGGCGTCCACGGTGGATCCGGCCACGGACCACCTGTCTTCGGCGATATACTCACGGAGCTTCCGGTACAGCTCGGGATAGTATTCCCTCGCGAGCTTGTATCTGAAAGCCCCTTCGAAGTTCATGTGGTAATAACGGTATTTGGCGAAAAGATCGAAGTTCTTTTCGAGAGTGTTCTTCACGCAGTCCCGAATGGTGTCCTGGATGGTCCAGAGCCACTGGGTGTCAAGGTGGGCGTTCGCGACGCAGTATAGCTTCTTCCTGTTGTCCATAAAGATCAGGCCCTCCGGTTTCAGTTATCGTTTTCTGAGATCATGACCACGGCTCCCGTGTTGGCCGGCAGCGTGACGCTGAACCCGGCTTCCGAAGGCTCCGCAGCCGCTCTTCCGTCCTCGGACATGAGGCTTTCGAACCGGCAGCCCTCAAGCTCCACTTCCGCGGTCTGCTCATAGGGGCAGTGGTTCAGCACGCAGAGGATCCTCGTCCTTTCATCGGCGATATGCTCGGTGATGCAGACGGAGGGGTTCTTTGACCTTGCCTTCTTCTCCGGACTCCTCAGGCCGAGCATCTCCGGGATCCTGTACAGCGGGTGTACAAGGGACCAGGTCATCTGGCCGTTCTCGGTCATGACACTTCTCGCTGAGGCTGCGGCTGTCGCCAGGGGAGCGTTGCAGTATATGACTTTTCCGCTGCCGTAGGCGTTCTCGGTCAGGAACGGGTTGCCGGTCTGGTCTTTCAGGAGGACTTCCGCCCCCACGCTTTCAAGGATGAGACGGTACGGGGGATAAAGAGTGAGCTTATCCCCGTCTATCTCCACGTCCATGTTCCCGCCTTCCTGCGGGTTCTCGTTCCTGGTCTGGATGTAGAGTCCGGTGACTTCCCTGAAATGGGTCAGGGTGCCGTTGGATACGGATATGTAGAGGGTGGCTCCATCATAGACTTTTTCCATGATCCTGTCGAAGGCTCTCTTCGTGATCGCGTGGGTGCTTCCCACGGAGGGAAGGATGTACACCCGGGCGTCCGGTATCTCGTCCCTGTACCAGCAGAAGTCCACGTCCAGGCCGGCCTGCTTTGCCAGCATGAAGGTGCCCAGGGCAGCGGCCCACTGATCCTGGCCGGAGGTCAGGACGACGGTGGCGTCGATGATCCTTTTGGGCAGCCTGTCAAAGGGAAGGGAGTCGAGGAACTTCCTGAAGCTCCTGAACTCGTCTGCCACGGCTTTTTTCGCCCTGTGGGCCGTGAACATCCCGAGCTCCCTTTCCACCGGATCCCAGTCATAGGGCGTGTTGGGGATCTCGTCCTGGTCGAAGGCGCACCACCAGCAGAACCCTCTCAGGTCATGGGCCCAGCAGGAGAACAGGGATGCCTTCATGTAGTCGGCGGCGACCTCGTCCGACCCGATCATGGGTCCCAGGGTCCCGCCTTCCTCGATGAAGCAGGGCTTCTTGCCCACGCATTCGTAATAGACGGATTCGGCCGTGGCGTGGAGGACGGGCTTCATGGTGTTGAGGGGGTCCGTGTTGCAGTACTGGGTGAAAAGAGGGTAAGGATGGGTGCACAGGATATCCAGGATCTCTCCCTGATCCTGCGGGGACCAGGGGTGGGTGCCCTCAGGCCTGAGCCCGTGCATGCCGGACACGACCGGATGGGTCCTGTCCTCGGATCTTACGGTGTTGGTGATCAGCGATGCCCACACGAAGGCGTCCTCGTGGCTGGCGGACCCCAGGCAGTTGCATTCGTTGCCCAGGTCCCAGGCGGCGAGGGCCGGGTGGTCCTTGAAGCGCCTGACCATGTATCTGACGAACCTGGTCTCCCACTTCATGAGCAGGTGGTCGTTCAGGGGGTTCCTGCCGGAGAAGGGCTCGGGCAGGAACAGCCGTCCGCTCATCCAGCCGGTCACGAGACCGACGATGAGCTTCATATCATACTTATGCGCGAGATCGCACATGATCCCGAAGCGGTCCGCCATCTTCTCGTCGATGCCGCACTCCCCGGCTTCAGTGAAGGGCAGGGGTTCCTCTCCGAAGCGGAACTCGCTTCCGATCATCCCTCCCTTGAGATGGAGCCGCAGTGGCTGGAAATCGGGCCACAGGGGGAACACCCTGAGGACCGAGATCCCGTTTTCCGAAAGCACCCGGAAATCCTCGTCAACGACTTTTTCGTTCCAGTTGCGCCACATGAACATTCCGGAGTCGGAGGCCCAGTAGTTCACGCCCGTGAAGAATTTTCCGCTTTCGAACAGGTCAAAGTTTTCACTCATAGCTAATCTCCTCGCATGTAGTCGTATTCAGTCAAAGATATTTCTTGAAGAATGCCGGGGCTTCCCTGCCGGAGAAGGCGTGTCCGCCCTCGTGTATGTCAGTACGGAGACTGTCCCCGCATCCCGCGGCCTCATATATCTCTTTCGTGCCCAGATACCCGCGGTAAAGGTTCCTGAAGGGGAAGCAGTGGTCGTACATCCCCATCTCGAGGAGCAGGGGCCGGGGCGCTATCAGGCCCGCGATGTCGAAGGAATCGAAGTATCTGTACAGTTCCGGCACCGTCTGGGATCCGCAGAAGTTCGCGTCCCTTATGGCGTATTCCGATATGGGGTTCACGTAGCCGATGATGTCGGCCGCCCTGATCCTGGGCTCCACGGCCGCCGTGAAGGTCGTCACCGTGCCGCCGTACGAGAGGCCCATCATGCCTATGCGGCCGGGATCCACCTCGTCCATGGTCTCAAGGTAATCGATGCAGCGGATGATGTCCCAGATGTTCAGCGTCAGGGGGTACACCCCGAACATGGCACCCTTTATGAAGTTTATGTTGCACAGGTCCCGGCCGGCGCCCGCGGGGCCGACATTGTCACGCCTCTCGCCGAACCCCCTGAGATCCGGGGATATGGTGACGAAGCCCTGCTCTGCCATGACCTGGGCGTAGTTGTAGTTCATCTTCGCGATCTCGGCGTCATAGGCGGGGTCTCCCCTCACGCCCGTCACCGGATCCTTTCCGAAGGGCCCGTGGCCGTGGCTGCACACGATGGCGGGCAGCTTCTCCCCGGGTTTCCGGAATGAGGGGATGAGGACGGTGCAGGGGACGGCCATGTACCGGTCGACGTTGAAGACGACCCTTCTCGTGATATATCTGCCGTTGTCCTCGCTGAACTCCACTTCGGCCTCAAGATCCACTCTCTCCGGGAATTCACCCAGCAGGTCCAGCAGCTTTTCCAGGGCGGCCGTCCGCCAGGCTTCATAGGGAAGACCGGAGCTGCGGAATCCGAGCTGCGGCGAATGCTCCTTCGCCATCTCGTTCCACATGTCTGTCAGAAAGAAGGAATTTCTCATCTCATACCTCCTCGAAGTTGTCATTCGGATTATATCACAACGACACATGATAAGCGAGGTTCAATCCGCCTTGTTTACTGTTAGTTCATCACTGCGAAATATATTGTTTACAAATATATGGTACCATAGAACGGCTAAATATTAGTTGTTTTTAGGAGATGATGACTCAATGAGAACATCGAAAATTCGCTTGACCGCACTGCTTCTGGCAGGTCTGATGCTGATCCCGGCGCTGGTGTCGTGCAACAACGGCAACGGCCCTGCGGACACCTCGGACACGATATCCATAGACGTGACAGACGCGGACGCCGCGACCACGGCGCTGGTCAAGAAGACATACGGAATGTATGACTACGACGGATACAGTTTCAGGATCCTCGGCTTCGACCAGGGGTGCGGAGGCGCGAATCTCATCGACGAGGATACCGGATCCGAGATCTGGTACGAGGAGATGGGCTCCGACAACTATCAGAGCGCCGTATACAAGCGCAACAAGCTGACCGAGGAGCTTCTGAACATAACCATAAACCCCATCTGGGGCGGACAGAACGTGTATGACCTCATAGCCCTGGCAAGGCGTCTCGTGGACAATCAGGAGAATGCCTACGACATGGTGGTGGCCAACATCGACAGGTGCATGAGAGCTGCCATGGACGGGTATTTCTACAATTACTACGACATCGATACCTTTGATCTCAGAGCTGACTGGTGGGACCAGAAGCTGGTGGACGCCTACAGTTATGCCAACAGCAAGCTGTATACCATAGTCGGCCACTACAACGTGTTCGACGACTACGCCATGCCCGTGGTTTTCTACAACCAGGCGGTCGTCGAGGAGAACCACCTCACGGATCCCGCCGAGTATGTCCGCGACGGCACATGGACCATCGACAAGATGATGGAGGATGCCGCGAAGATCACCAAGGAGATCACGGGCGACAGCGTGATGACCGTGGACGACAGCTGGGGATTCCTTGACAACAGCTATGTCATGATCCACTTCATAGAAGGCTGCGACACCCTTATCGCCGGACCGGACGCAGACGGCATCCCCGAGATAAAGATCAACAGCGAGCATTACGTCAACGCGGCGGAGCACGTGTACAACGCCATCGTGTGCAGCCCCTCATACCTGAGCACCGACAACGACAACGGTATCACCATATTCTCCGATGACCGGGCTCTGTACTACTACGAGATGCTCGGATGCATCAACCAGCTGAGGACCATGGAGTCCACGTTCAGCCTCCTGCCACTGCCGAAATACAACGAGGAGCAGCTGAAATACACCTCCACGGTCAACACGGTATGGTCCACGGCCCTGTCCGTGCCCATCACCAACACCGACGTGGACCGCACGGGCATCATAATGGACGTTCTGGGCGGGTTCTCCACCGACACGGTGCATACGACCCTGTACGAGGTCCTTCTGGGGGCGAGACTCATCCGCCAGCCGGATACGGTGGAGATGCTCCGGTACGTACTGGACTCCAAGCAGTACGACTGGTCCAAGGAGTTCGGCTGGGCCAACTCCTTCACGAACGCCCTTGCCGGCATGACGAAGGACACCTCCTTCACCCTCGCTTCATCCCTGAGATCCAACCTGAGAGTGCTTGAGAAATCCCTCAAGCTCTACGTGCAGAAGATCGCTGACTGACAAGCCGCGGCCCCAGCCGCTTCTTGATAAAACGGAAATCAATACATTTATCTTATTCGGAGGACTTTATGAAAAGACTAGTGACACTGATCCTGGCCGTGCTGCTGCTCGCAGTCCTGGCCGTCGCTGCCAGCGCTGCCGTAGGCACCGTGGTATACGCGAAGAAGGTCAACGCCGCGCCGAACATGGAAAAGATCGACGCCTCATGGGGCGAGCCGGTCATCCATGTGGACAAGAACTCGCCGAACACGAGACTGTTCGACTACTGGTCCCTGCATCCCGAAAAGCCGGAGAAGCAGAGCGACATTCACTGCGAGGACGTATACTTCGACCTGTACCTGGTATGGACTGACAAGTATCTGTACATAGGCATGGTCAGCGAGGACCCCGATATCACCGGAGCTGCCCCCATCGACTGCGGTGACGGCATGGAATTCTGGCTCCAGGGCCTTGCCGGAATGGAAGCCAGCGGAATGGCCACCAAGGGCCTCTACAGGCTCGGCGAAGGCCGCGACGACCCCAACCAGTACTCTGAGAACGCACTGTACAGATCCCAGAGCGTGAACATCTACATGGCCACGCTCGGTTTCGACGACTGGACCGTTTCCGAAGGAAAGCTTGAAGGCTACAGCGGATTCGGCTCAGACGAGTGCGAGAAGAACATGTATCAGGAAGACAACATCATCCACTGCATGATGGAGATCCCCCTTGCCAACATGGGCGTCACCGCGAAGAACGCGCTCAATGCCGAGCTCGGCATCGCGTTCCTGAGGATGTCCCTCAACGCCAAGGGCGCAGAGGATCCCGCTACTCCCAGAACGGGCTGGCTCGAATGGGGCAAGTACTACATGAACGGCAAGAACCCCAACGCCACCTGCAACACCATAATCCTCACTGACGGCTCCGTGCCCGCCGAGACCGAGGACACCACACCTCCGGCGACCGAGGATACCGAAGTCGAGACACCCATCAACCTTGAAGGCGTTTCCAGCTGGGCTCTGACGGAAGTCGAAGCCGGCATCAAGGAGGGACTGGTTCCCGAGAACCTCCAGGCCAACTACACGTCTCCCGTATCGAGAGGCGCTGTCGCCGGGATGTTCATCAACCTGATCGAGAAGGCTACAGGCAAGACCATCGACGAGGTCATGGCTGAAAAGGGCGTTTCCATCACGGAAGGCGTGTTCGAG
>JAEEGL016796541.1_pt1 | contig 20565 bp, 12 predicted proteins | sample 9134231 | NCBI WGS metagenome assembly JAEEGL01 (sample SAMN16246548, study PRJNA631951) | gut metagenome | biome: gut microbiome; feature: rumen; material: fiber-attached | host: Bos | place: Iran: Karaj | collected 2018-10
GCGGTTCTTGGTGCGGGTGATGTATTCCTCCACCTCGGCGCGTTGCTCGGGGGTGGTGATTTCTTGAACCAGCTCGTGCTCGGGTGCCAGCACCATGAAGGTGGTGCCGAATAGGGTGTCCGCACGGGTGGTAAATACTTCCAAATCAATATCCTTACCTTCGACTTTGAAGATGACGGAGGCACCCATGGATTTGCCGATCCAGTTGCGCTGCACTTCCTTCACCGACTCGCTCCATTCCACGGTCTCCAGACCAGTGAGCAGCCTTTCGGCGTAAGCGGTGATGCGGAGCAGCCATTGTTTCATCGACTTGCGTACCACGGGATAGCCGCCACGGACGGAAAGGCCGTCTACTACCTCGTCATTGGCCAACACGGTACCGAGTTTCGGGCACCAATTCACCAGGGCTTCGGCTTGATAGGCGAGACGGTAGTTCATCAGCACTTCCTGCTGTTCCTTTTCGCTCATTGCCTTCCACTCGTCGGCGGTAAAGCTCAAGGGTTTGCTTTCTGCCACGTTAAGGCCTTCGGTGCCTTTTTCCTCGAAGCGGTGAATCAACTTGCTGATGGGCTGGGCCTTTTGGCAACCGTAGCAATAGAACGAGTTGAACAGCTGGAGGAAGGTCCATTGGGTCCATTTATAATAGGCCGGGTCGGAGGTGCGCACTTCGCGGTCCCAGTCGTAACTGAACCCGATCTTGTCCATCTGCTCACGGTAGCGGTTGATGTTCTTCTCGGTGGTGATGGCAGGATGGGTGCCAGTCTGGATGGCATATTGCTCGGCAGGCAGTCCGTAGGCGTCGTAGCCCATGGGATGAAGCACGTTGAAGCCCTTCAGGCGTTTGTAACGGGCGTAGATGTCGGAGGCGATGTAACCCAGGGGATGTCCCACATGCAGACCCGCTCCCGAGGGATAGGGGAACATGTCGAGGACATAGAACTTCGGCTTATTGTGGTCAATATCAACTTTATAGACTTTGTTGTCGCGCCAATATTGCTGCCATTTTTTCTCGATTTCGGAAAAGTTATAATCCATTGAAGTGCCTTTTTTTCAAATTAAACCGCAAAGTTAAACTAAATCTGTTTTCCATTCGTTCTTTTTCTTTGGAAATGTTATTTTTGCAGAGTGAAATCGAACATCTATACCAGTAAGAAACGTTGGAAGTGGGCCCTCGCCGTGGTGGCTCTGCTCATCGTGGGTGCCTCGTTGTGGTACACCAACAACCTCGTGAAGTCGGTCACGGAGCAGGAGATCAACCAGGTAAAGATGTGGGCCGCCGCCATGGAACAACATGCGGGCATGATGAAGTCCACGGAGGAGTTCTTCAACAAGGTCAGTGAGCAGGAACAAATGCGCGTCGACCTGTTGGCCCATGCCTATCGAGAGGTGCTGGACTTCTCCAGCGATGCGAACACGGGGATCTATCTGGAGATCATCAAGAACAACATCAGCATCCCCTTGGTCATCACCGATGAGAAGGGCAACATCATGTTTTCCAATAACTTACCTGCGGATCAGAAAGACAAGAAGACTTTTGACGCGGAAATGGTCAAGGCCTATTCCAAGTTCAAGCCCATCAAAATCAACCCTGGCTTCGGTCAGATCCAGTGGCTGTACTACAACGAGTCGCAGATCTACACGGAACTGAAGGCGGTGCTGGAGGAGATGATTGACCATTTCCTCTCGGAGATCACCCTGAATTCCGTCGGCGCTCCGGTCATCATCACCAATGCCGATGGAAGCGAGATCCTGAGTTATGGCAACCTGGACTCGACGCTGATGCAGAACCCGGAGTATGTGAAGCGTCAGTTGGAATTGATGAGTTCGGAGAACGACCCCTTGCAAGTCGAGTTCATGAACACGGGAAAGGCTACCATCTACTACCGCACGACCGACCTCGTGGAGCAGATGAAGTATTTCCCCATCATCCAGATCATTGTCGTGGCGCTGTACCTCCTGATCGCCTACCTGCTGTTCAGTTGGGCTAGGCGTTCGGAGCAGAACCAGGTATGGGCTGGCATGGCCAAGGAGACCGCGCATCAACTGGGCACCCCGATCTCTTCGCTGATGGGATGGATCGAGTTGCTGAAGATGCAGGAGGAGCCGTTTTCCGGGACGGAGGAGATGGAGAAAGACCTGGTGCGGCTGCAGATCGTCGCTGACCGTTTCTCCAAGATCGGTTCTGTGCCGGTGCTAGAGCCGACGGATATCATCCCGCTGATCCAGGACACCATGGACTACCTCCAGAAACGTTTCTCCAAGAAGTTCGAGTTCGACATCCAACTCCCGGAAGGCCCTCTGGTGGTGCCGGTGGAGGCTTCGCTGTTCCGCTGGGTGCTGGAGAACCTGACGAAGAACGCTGTCGACGCCATGGGAGACCGGGGCAAATTCACCCTGGAACTCACAGAAGGGGCCGAGGATGTCATCATCGACCTCAGCGATACGGGCAAGGGCATCCCGAAGTCACAGATCAAGCAGGTGTTCAACCCAGGATTCACCAGCAAGAAACGTGGTTGGGGCTTGGGCCTCTCGCTGGCCAAGCGTATCATCGAGGAATACCACAAGGGCAAGATCTTCGTGAAGTCCTCCGTCGTCGGACAAGGGACCACCTTCAGGATTATTCTTCGAAAATAACCTTCAGGAAAAAGTAGCGATATTTAAAAAAATATACTACTTTTTTAAAGAAGAAAAGAAATCCTCCAGAACCTTACGGTGTCTGCCAGGAACGATGACGTGATGGTTGCCGATAGGCCGCTGAAGTAGATAATCCTTCATGTTGAGGTTCAAGGTGATCTGGGTGCGGCAGAAGTGATCGCTGTACGGCGCCTCGATGGCTTTGGCCTCGGCGACGAAATACTGATCCAGATGGGAGCCTCCCCATTTGACGATGGTGTAGTCTTGTAGCGGCATCACGCCCTGGATCGCCACGCCGATGGACGACTCGAAATGCGAGCGGATGACGTTCTTCTCACATAGGTTCAGCGGAATGGTGCAATGGGCGAGCATGGTGGTGGTGTCGGTGAGCGTGGAGGGGTTCGCCATGAAGGCTTCCACGCCGCATAGCCGTTTGACCAGCAGCATGGTCATCAAGGTCTGCATGTCGCCTTCACAGCCAGACACGATGCCTTCATCATTGAGCAAGGCCAAGGCGAGACAACTGGTGGTGCCGCAAGCCTTCACGATGTCGAAGCAACGGATGGTCATGGCGTCGAGACGTTCTTCCTGACAGATCTTCTTGATGGCGAGATAGGCTTTGGAGGCCTCCACCATGTCGGCGCAGGAGGGTTCCTTCACTCCCTCGGATCGTTTGACGATGACTTGCGAGATCTTAATGGCTTCTTTCTGCGGAATCTCCTTGATGCCTTCGATGAGCCGTTGCAGGTCAATGTCGACGGTGGCCACGCCAAAGTGTTTCCGCAGGTAATCACGGTCCACATCGGAGGCGATGAGCCAGTCGGAGGGTTTCCCGAACAACCCGATGCGTGTCCCCTTTAGTAGAGACGTTACCTGTAACGTCTCAACAATATCATCCGTGGTCCCATGAAGGATCCGTCCTTCCATCCCGTTGTTGCCCAGATAGGTTAGGATCTCCAGGGCAGCGGCCAATGAGTTGTTTCGGCCATCGGCGATGAGGGTGACGGTTTTAGGACCTATTGGAGCGCACATCGCCTCCACATCGAACCTCGGCCAGAGGGTCTTGAAGAGGTTTTCCACGCCGCCGGTAGCAATCATCACGGCATCGGGGACGGGTTGGGACGCAAAACTATGCGTTTCAACAGTATCTTCACCGATGATTTGAATATCGGCATTGCAAACGGTTTGAAGCCTTTTCAAAAGTTCGGCATATTCTTGTTTGACAAAGTCATCGGTCTGAAAAGCTGAGCGGAGGAGAAGGAGGTTCATAAGTTGAAAGTTAAAAGTGGAAAGATAGGGGGTTATTGATGATTCACTGTGAAGCGGAAAGTCTTGTTGTTTGTTTTTAGGAGGTAGATTCCGTTTTTATAGTGTGAGGTGTTGATGTTCAATGTCGTGTCCTTGGTCTCAAACTCATCCATCTTCTGACCGAGGGTGTTGTAGACGCAGACCGTACCAAGGTTGTCTCCTTCGAGGGTCACACTCTCATTGGCTGGGTTGGGGAAGAGGTTAAGTGATGAGGCTGAGTTTTCTTGTGCACTCTCGGTCCAATCAAAAGCGGTGACCAATGAAACGGTCTCCAGGTCATTTTCAAAAGATAGAATGGAATACACCATTTCTTTGTTGGCGATATTCATCATGATATCGATTTGGATGCTATCTCTGAAAGCGATGGGGATGTTGAGTTCCTCATCCAAAGAAAAAACCTGGTTGTCATAGATGAAATAAAACCAATCCATATCAGAATCAAGGGTGATTTTGTTTAGATGGATCACGGCTTCCGCAGTGTTGTTGTAAATGAAGAGCGGTGTGGCGTTATTTTCTAAAGATACCCATAAAGTATCGGTGTTGAAGGTCAAGGTTAGGTCGTAATGGTCGTTCATGGTGGTCGTTACGATTTCTTGGACGACCTCGCCAAGGTTGCCATTCGAGTCGGCGGGCACCGAAAGGAGCATATATTCCGTATGGGGTATCAAACCTTCAAAGGTGTTGGATAGGGTCTCTGAGCCTAAAGTGCCATAGGTCCACAGGTAATGGGGAAGGTCAAGATCAGTCGAGTTTATCCCTTCCTGGATTTCGCTTTCGGTGGCGATCATGTAGGCGAAGGAGGCACAGTCCTCATTGGGTGTGAAGGTGGCGGTGATTTCCGTGTCTGTGATGAGGTCAATGTTGATGCTTACCTGGGTTGAGGAGTTGCAATTGTGTGGTTCTACCCCTTGGGCCTCCAAAGCGGAGATGACCGACTGGGCGTTGCTGATTGGCCACAGGTCGTGGATGAGGATGCTGCGGTCGGGAGCGATGAGGATGACCGTGGGGTAGGCTCCAATCTGATACTGTGCGTCGATGGTCGAGCCGCCTTGGACACCACTGATGGTGGGGTACTCTACGCCATAGTTGTTTGCCCAGTTGAGGCAGGCCGCTTCGGTGTCCCTGTCGGAGATCTCGATATAGAACACATCGTGCGTGTTGCACCCCATGGCATAATAGGATTGAACGACCTTTGGCGTGGCTTGTTGGCATGGGACGCAGGTCGTGAAGAAGAAGTCGATGAGCACGTATTGCCCTCTGTCGAGGATGTCGAAAAGGTGGACCTCTTCGCCATGGACATCGGTGGCAGTGAAGTCAACGGCAGTGGAGATGGGACACTGGGCCTTAAGGCTGATGCCAAGGATGAGGGCAGCGAAAAGAAGGAATGGTCTTTTCATTTTGGAATATGATTTAGATATGGTGTTGTTTCGGGAAACAAAGCTATGATAATTTTTGAAATTAATTATCGCGGTAATCCTTCTTCTTGGTGATCTTGAGGTCCTGGAGGGCCTGGGCCTTCACGTTGATGGTGAAATTCCAACTCTTGTAGTTGCCGATGGGGATCCAATTGAACCGCATCTCCCAGCAGTGGAGGTCGCGGTAGATGTTGAGCGAGGTGTAGGACAGCCCGTGGTTAGTGAAGTCCCAGCCCGTGGAGAAGGTGAACTTCCACTTAGGCGTGAGGCTGATGTCGCCGTTGACGGTCAGGGTCTGCACGACTTGGTTGGTGGCGATGCCCATGAAAGCGGCGTAGGTCACGTTGGAGGAATGCCTCAGGTTATAACTCAGGGTCAACGACCACGGCGACTCCCAATCGACGTAGGCGTTGGGGTTCCCGAGGATGTCGTCCAACTCGCCTGGGGTGACGAACTCGGAGTTGCTGGCCTTTTGTGCGATCTTATCCTGGAAACTCGGCGCGGCGTCGCCCTTGTTCCTCAGTTTCTTGAGGTCGTTCTGGCTGAAGGACCAACTGAGGCTGAAGTTCCAGGCGGAGTTGTTCTTGTGGAAGAGCCGCCGGTTCTCGATGATCTCGAAATGGTTGGTGCGGTGCCCGAGGGAGTCCATGACATAGGGGTCCCAGACGCTGGAGTAGGTGATTTTCAGCTTCTTGAACAACGTGGTACGGGCGTTGACCGACATGTACGAGAAGTTCAGCGAGTCCTGGGTGAGGTCGTAGTTGCCGGAGAAACTCAGTGCCTCAAGGAGAACGACCTTCTTAAGACCGGTGATGGTGTCGGACGCCGAGGGCACCTTCATGTCCAAGGTGTTGCTGAAGTTGTAGGTGATCTGCCCCGACTTGTTCTGCGAGGGCGATCCATACAAGGCGTTCATGAACATGTTATAGGTCTGGGTCTCCCCGTTGGCGTCGACATAATGGTTGTAGATGTTCCATTTCGGGTCGCTGAAGTCGGGTCGGTAGGTGAAGCCTATGGTAGGAGTGAACACATGGCGTATGGCTCGGATCGGTCCTTTGGCGAAGGTCACCATGCCGTAGAGTTTCGTGGTGATGTTGCTCGACACGTTGAAGTCGACGAGGTTACGGAAGCCATTGATGGTGTCTACTTTCAGGCAGCTGTCAGCTTCATTCCATGAGCGTTCGATATGCTTGAAATACATGTAGTCGTTGAAGATCGCTGAGTTGGTCCAGGTGAAGTGCTTGAACAGCTTGATGGGTAGGTTGATGGGGATGGTATGCTTGATGCCGCTCTGGGTGTATTGCTGGAGGTTCTCAAACCAGCCTGCCATGTCCTGGTACCAGTTGCTGGGGAAGAGCAGGGTGTCGATGCCGGAGACATAGTTCTTGGCATTCATGGTGTAGTTGATGTTGAGGTCCTTGTACCAGTGTTTCTTGCCCGGCTTGCCCAGTTTCTGCAAGGGATAGAAGCGGTTGACGGTCATGGTCACCTCGGGGAGGGAGGCCGTGACTTGTTTGGTCAGGGTGTTCTGGCTATGGCTCGCGTTGATGGTGAGGTAGACCTTGCCTCCGAAGTTGGTCTGGTAGGCGATACTGCTCTTGAAGGTGTTGCTCAGGTATTCGTTGGAGGTGGTGGCGTTGTACTTGTTGAAGTTGGAACTGATGATGTTGACATCCGCGGAGAAGTTGTGTCTGGGATGGGCCTTGGGGTCTTGCTTATGGGTCCATTTCACCTTGAAGTCGTTGCTTTTTTGATAGTCGGCGGCGCCCTCATCGCCGATCTTGTTGACAGCGAAGCCTAAGGCGAAGGAGCCGTTGTATTTGTACCGGCGGTTATAGCGGAAGGTGGGCTTGATGGCCCAACTGCCACGGGTGTAGATGTCGCCCAGGAGTTGCAGGTCGTAGTGTTCGTTGATGGCCCAGTAGTAGCCGCCGTTCTCAAGGTAGAAGCCGCGGTTGGCCGATTCGCCGTAGGTAGGCACGACGATGCCCGACTTCTGTCCCTTGGTGTTGGGGAACATGGCGAAGGGCAGCCCGATGGGTAAGGGCACATCTTGGATGGTGACGAAGACAGGTCCCGTGACGATCATGTCGTTGGGGATGATCTTGGCCTTGTTGAAACGGAACTGGTAGTGGGGGTGCTCCTTGAGGTTACAGGTGGTGAAGCCTCCCGAGCGGATGTTGATGCTGTTGTCCTCCATCCGTTTGATCTTGTCTCCATGGATGAAGCCTCCGCTTTCCTCCGTCCACACCTTACGGATGATGCCTTTCTTGGTCTGGAAGTTATATGACATCTCCTGGGCCTCGAACTTGGTCTCGCCCTGGGTGAAGTTAGGTGTCCCTTGCACCTTTCCCGTGGAGTCGGGGATGCCCTTCGCGGTGACCACGTTGGTGTTCAGGTCGAACTCCAGGTAGTTGGCTTCCAGGGTGATGTCATCATATTTCACGACGGCGTTGCCGTAATAATAGAGGATCTTGTTCTTCACATCCTGCACCACGGAGTCGACGGCGGTACGGACGACCTTCACCTCGAAGGGAGAGTCGTTTTTCTTTGGGATGGTTTGGGCCTTGACGGGTTTCTTCAAGGAGTCTTGAGGATGGGAGAGGGTGTCCGAGGGGTTCCCGATGGTGTCAATGGGGACCACGAGGTTGTCGACGGTTTTCCCGATAGTGTCGATGGTTTTCCCGATGGTGTCGATAGGTATTATTGCTGGGATGGTATCGGGTACCGGTTCCAGCCAAAGCGTATCGATCTTTGGCGTCTCCACGGTCTTTTCGGGTTTGACCACCTTCGAGGGACTCTTGCAGGCGTGGAACAGACACAGTGTCACGAGCGACAAAAAAAATGTCGCTATCGTATAATAATTATGGACTGTTTTACGCTTCAAGAAACGAAAATGCGTTAAATTTGTGCCAAAATTAAGAAATTAGATGATGATTGAACGAAACTCTTTGAAATTTGGTATTCTACTGCTGGTATTTCTTCTTCCGATGGCTATGATGGCACAGCGTGGGGAGAAGATTTCCACCGTGGTCATCGACGCCGGTCATGGCGGCAAGGATACCGGTGCTTTGGGAGCGATCAGTAAAGAGAAAGACCTGAATCTGACAGTGGCCTTGCTGACGGGTGACTATATCAAGAAGAACCTCCCGGATGTCAAGGTGATCTATACCCGTGAGCGTGACGTGTTCGTGCCGTTGAACGAGCGTGCCGCCATCGCCAACCGCAACAACGCCGACGTGTTCATCTCCATCCACTGCAACTCGACGGGCAGCAAGGGTGCCTCGGCCGTGGGCGTGGAGACTTATGTCCTGGGTGAGCATAAGAACGAGGCCAACCTCAAGGTGGCTAAGATGGAGAACTCCTCCATCCTCTACGAGGAGGATGCCGATGAGCAGTATGGCAACTTCGACTTGAACAGTCCGGAAGCCTATATCGCCCTCTCCCTGTTCCAGAAGGAATACCTGAACCAGAGCCTTCAGTTGGCCGCCAACGTGCAGGAACAGTTCTCGAAACGGGTGGGCCGCAAGGACCGTGGTGTGCAACAGGCGGGGTTCCTGGTGCTTTGGAAGACCGCCATGCCAAGCATCCTCATCGAGTTAGGCTTCATCAGCAACGCTTCCGAGGAACGTTTCCTGGCCTCCGCCGACGGACAGGCTTACATGGCTTCCGCAATTTACCGGGCCTTCCGTGACTTCAAGGCAAGTTTCGAAGGGGAGAACCTGGTGGCCAAGGAACAGCCGGCTCCTCAACCAGAGGTGGCTCCGATCGCAGAGGTGAAACCCGAACCTAAGCCAGAACCCGAGACGAAACCCCAACCGGAACAAAAGCCCGAACCGCAGCCTCAGGAGACACCCATCACGGAGATCCAGCCGAAGCCTCAAGAGACGATCCCCACGGAACCTGTGGCGGAGTCTCCCAAGGAGAAGGTCTCCTTCAAGGTGCAGTTCGCCACCCGTGACACGCAAATACCCGTGACGGACAAGGCGTTCAGCAAGGTCAGCGAGGTGGATGTCTATTTCTACAATGGTGCTTATCGCTACACCTCAGGCGACTTCAGGACCAAACAAGAGGCCATAAACCGTCAAGCCGAGGTGCGCAAAGCAGGCTTCAGCGATGCCTTTGTCGTCGCCTTCATCAACGGCGAACGCTGCACCATCAAGGAAGCAGAGAACGCTTTAAAACAATAATTATTTTTAAACGATAATTGCCGATCATTATTTGGCGGCGATCATCTCGATCTCCACGAGGGCCTTCTTAGGCAACTCTTTCACGGCAAAGGCGGCACGTGCCGGATAGTCGCCGCTGAAATACTTGCCATACACCGTGTTCATGTCACCGAAATAACTCATGTCGGCCAACAGGCAGGTCGTCTTCACCACGTTGTCGAAGGTGCATCCGGCCTCGTTGAGGATGGCTTGAAGGTTCTTCATGCATTGTTCGGCCTGGGCGGTGATGCCTTCCGGCATGACACCCGTGGCAGGGTCGATGGGAAGCTGTCCTGAGATGAACAACATGCCGTTGGCTTCGATGGCTTGGCTGTAGGGTCCGATGGCTCCGGGAGCCTTATTGGTAGCGATAGCTTTTTTCATGATCTAAAATGTTGATGTGTTTCTGCCTACAAAAGTACATTTTATTTTCCATTTTTTATACCTTTGCAAGTCGAATATTGTAAAGCGATGACCTTCAGAAAAATCCTAAAGAAATTGTCGAACCGTTACGTGATCGCCACCTTGGTGTTCATCCTCGTGATTGTCTTTTTCGACCAGTTCAACATCCGCAAACAGGTCGAACTGCATCGTGAGTTGAAGGCACAGGAGGCGGAGATCGAGCATCTGCAGACCAGCATACAGCTCTATAAGGACTCGCTGAAAATGGTGACGGAGGATCCTGAAGGTATGGAACAGATCGCCCGCGAGAAGTATTTCATGAAACGCGACAATGAGGTGGTCTATAAAATTGCCGACAAAGAATGAAATCCTTATACCGTCTGCCTTTCGGGGCATTGTTTCTCCTATTCTTTTTCATCACCAATGCTGCCTTTGGCCAGGAACAGACCATCCGCGGTAAAGTCACGGATGTGCAGAACCGTCAGGCCTTGGCGTTCGTGAATGTCGTCGTCAATGACGGGCAGTATGGAGGGATGAGCGACATCAATGGAAAATACGAGGTCAGCAGCCCCGAACCCATCCGAACGCTGAAGTTCTCCTACATCGGCTATGAGACGGCGGTAATCACTGTGCAACCGGGATGGACGAAACAGGATATCGCCCTGAAGCCCATCGATGTGGAACTGGGGGAGGTGACCATCGAGGCTGGGGAAAACCCCGCGCATCGCATCATCGATAGCGTCATGGCGCACCGCAAGGACAACCACCCGAACGCCTTGGACTCGTATCGTTACCATATCTACGACCAGATGGTCATCACCGTCGACAGCAGTGACTTCGGAAAGGTCCTGGACACCGCGGTACAAGCGCAGTCGGTGGCCTTCATCAACGAAATGTTGAAAAAACAAGACCTCATGGTGATGGAAACCTTCTCCGAGGTGCTTTACCAGGCGCCGGACCATCTGAGACAGAACGTGTTAGGTACCAAGATGGCGGGTTCGAAGAACAACCAACTGGTCTATCTGGTCAGCCAGATGCAAAGCTCCAGTTTCTACGACGAGACCGTGAGCGTCGCCAACAGCGAGTATGTCAACCCGATCAGCAAAAACAGCAAAGAGCAGTATTTCTTCACCTTGGAGTCGGTGACGCCGATCGGGAGAAGCGACTCGCTGTATATCATCTCCTTCCATCCCATGAGGGGTAGCATCTTCAACGGCTTGGTCGGCAGAATGGCCATCCACTCCGACGGCTGGGCCTTGCAGAACGTGAAGGCGGAGCCGGAGAGACAAGGCAGGCTCTTCACCATCAGCATCCAGCAACTGTATCAGAAGGTCGATGGGCAGTGGTTCCCTCAGCAACTGAACACCAACTTGGTCTTCCCGCAGTTTGCGGTGGAGGCCGACGGCTATACCTTCCCCATGGTCGCCGTGGGAAAGAGCTACGTGACCGATGTTGAACTGCATCCCGTCTTCGACAAGAACGCCTTCTCCAACATCGAGGTCAAGGTCGATGAGGCAGCCGCCTACCGTGACGACGCCTTCTGGACGCAGCACCGCATCGACTCCCTGACGGAACGCGTCCTGAACACCTACCATCTCTATGACACGACGCCGGGGTTAGAGGATATCATGGACCGTGCCTTGACGCTGACCGAGACGATGATACAGTCGTCGGCACTGTCGCTGGGTCCCATCGACTGGAACGTCGTCAACTCTTTCCGTCTCTCCCAGTTGCGAGGCCTGTATCTGGGTCTGGATTTCTCCACCAACGACCGCTTCTCGCGACATCTCCGCTTTAACGCCTATGGTGGCTATTGGTTCAAACTGAAGGACTTCGACTACGGGGTCGAGGGACAGTGGCTCATCAGCCGTCAGCAGCAGACCACCCTGGGATTGCGTTATGCCCATCGTTCCACGCCTATGGGCGAGTTCAACGGCTTCAATGACGGGGAAAGCATGCTCTCGGCGAAACAATACAAATACACCTTCTACGAAAATGTGCTGACCCGTGGCAACCGCGCCGAGGCATTCTTCAACACCCGTTTTGCACAACACTTCAAGGCCTACCTGACCTTTGGCAACTATGATAACCATTATTACCAGCCGTATTATATCCAAGCCTCCGATTCGCTGTTGGCTGCCCGTCTGACCACGGCGGAAGTCAAGTTGCGTTTCGCTTACAAGGAGAAATTCCTCAGCACCACCAGCGGCATCCAGTCGTTGGGGACGGACTATCCCATCGTGTGGCTCTCGTATGCGCATTCCTTCAAGGGACTCCTCGGGGGTGAGTACGAGTACGACCGTTGGAAGTTCCAGATAGAGAAGGACTTCCAGACCAAGGGTCACGGTCTTTTCTCGGTGTTGCTGCAGGCGGGCTATGCCACCAAAGGTTGTCCGGTCGTCGAGACCTTCTCCATGTTGGGTACGTATGAGCCTTTTGGCTTGTATTCGCCAGGGGCCTTTTCCACGATGCGGGAGAACGAGTTCTTCTGTGACCGTTTCGCCGCCTTGTTCCTGAGTTATGACTTCCAGGGGAGTCTGTGGACGCCCAACAGCAATTGGTTCAAGCCGCAGTTGGTCTTGGCCACCAACCTCGGCTGGGGCGACATGAAAGGCGGCGTCTCCCATCCTGAGATGAACTTCAGCACCATGGAGCGTGGCTATTTCGAGAGCGGCGTGGTAGTCGACGGACTGTTGAGCATTCCCCTGATGAAGCTGGGCGCCGGCGTGTTCTACCGTTATGGCCCTTACGCGCTGCCCAAAACCTTCGATAACTTCGCCTTTAAGATGAGTATTGTTTTTGATCTTTAATTGATGATGAGAAAACTCCTATTCCTATTCGGTCTGCTGACACTGGTCGCTTGTAAGCCTTCCATGGAAAAGAAGGTGTACCAAGGATTGGTACAGGGTTCCTTTTTCGCCGTCACCTATTACGATGAGCAAGGGCGTGACTTTAAGCGGGAGATCGACTCGGTGTTTCATGCCATCGACCTCTCCGTGAACCTGTGGGTCGATAGTTCGGTCATCTGTAAGGTCAACCGCAACGAGGAAGTGGTACTGGACGACATCTTCATCGACAATTTCAACATCGGCCAGGAAGCGGCAAGGATCTCCGGCGGCTATTTCGATCCGACGATCTCGCCTTTGGTGTCGGCTTGGGGATTCAGCGCCAAGCAAGGGGTGGAGGTCAGTCCATCCTTGGTGGACAGCCTTCGTCAGTTGGTGGATTACCGCAAGGTGCATCTCGAAGACGGGAAGGTGGTCAAGGAAGATCCCGCCATGCAGTTGGACTTCAACGCCATCGCCCAAGGCTACACCGCTGATGCGGTGGCTTCGTTGCTGGCCTCGAAAGGCGTGAGCCATTATCTGGTGGATGTGGGAGGCGAGATCGCAGCCCATGGAGGGAAGCCTGAGGGCAAGCCTTGGATCGTGGGCATCGAGAAGCCGGCGAGTCAGATGGATGCCGAGGTTGAGTTGCAGAGTTTCGTGTCCATGACCGACGGCGGTTTGGTCACTTCGGGGAGCACCCGAAAATATGTGGAGCGGGACGGGAAGCGTTACTCCCATTGCATCGACCCTATGACTGGCTATCCTGTTGACCATCAGGTGCTTAGTGTCACCATCAAGGCGAAGAACTCCGTCTGGGCGGACGCCTACGCCTCGATGGGCATGGTGATGGGCATGGAGAAATCCTTGGCCTTGTTCGAGACTTTGGAGGATGTTGAAGCCTATTACATCTTCGTGAATGCGCAAGGCGAGTTGGAGACTTTCGCCACGGAGGGGTTCAAGATCATGGAGGACCGATGATGAAGATCCTGTTCAACAAACCTTATGGCGTGCTGAGCCAGTTTACTCCCGAGGCCGGGCATCGGGCCCTCGATGAGTTCGGTTTCCCTACGGGGGTTTATGCAGCAGGACGTCTGGACCATGACAGCGAGGGTGCGTTGTTGCTCACCGACGATGGCCGTCTGATCAAGAAGTTGCTGGATCCCAAATATGAGCATCCTCGCACCTATCTCGTGCAGGTCGATGGCCAGATCACCGAGGAGGCCTTGCGGCAGTTGGCCAAAGGCGTGGTCATCAAAGGGTATCGGACCAAGCCATGCAAGGCCGAGATGGCTGTGCCTCCCGAGGATTTATGGGAGCGGGTGCCGCCCATCCGTTACCGGGCCAACATCCCGACAAGTTGGATCCGTCTGACCCTCGTTGAGGGCAAGAACCGTCAAGTGCGTCACATGACCGCGGCGGTAGGTTTCCCGACGCTACGGCTTATCCGCGTCCAGATCGGCGACCTTACCCTCGGCGACCTCAAGCCCGGCGAGTGGCGGGTGATATCTCAAAAAAAATAGAAACTTGACTTTGATGCCGTGGATGTGGAGCCCCTCTACTCTCAATCGTTCACGAGGATGCGACCCACGGCTATGCCTTGCGCTGTCGTGATCCGCACGAGGTAGATCCCCTGCGGGTAGTGGCTCAACTTCAGGATAACTTGATTTACGGGGTTGTCGAAACGCAGGTTGGCGACTTGCTGTCCAAGGATCGAGATGACGGTGATGGAGGTCATACCTTCGCAAAGGATGTTAGCCTGGTCGCTGACTGGATTGGGATAGATGGTGACGGGCATCTCATCGGTTGAGGTCACGCCATAACTTCCCCTAAGGATCGGATAGCCGTCGTTGATGAGATCCACATCCATGACCCAGACATCCGTGTCGAGGTTCAAGGCCGTGACGAACGCCTCGGATCGCATCTCCTCGGCGGTTTTCGACACTCCGTAAAGACCTTGGTTGTCGCCGCAGGTCTCCAGATAATAGGAGTTCTCAATGTTTCCGGCAGACTTGGTGCCTACCAGTCCTCCCGCGTTGGGGAGACCGTCGACCCATCGGACCGTACCCACGTTGTAGCAGTTTTTCAACGTCGTATTCATAGCGCCACCACAGATCCCGGCTACGATACCCAAAGGATGTGCTGTGTTGATGTCGTCGGCGCTGACTTCCGCCACGTTGTAGCAGTTTTCCACTGTCCCGTTCCTGGACCTGCCGACAATGCCTCCGGAAAAACCGATGGAGGAGTGGATGTCGCCCAAGTTACAGCATTCCGAGATGGATCCTCTTTCATTCATGGCGACGATGCCTCCTGCCTCCACGGTGGTGTTCAGTTCCACCTCAGAGACGCATCCTTCGATAGTATTGGAGACCTGACTGCCGACGATACCCGCGACGGGATGGTTGGGGTCGTTGACATAACCGCCGACATACAGGTTTCGGATGGTTCCTGTGCAATCCTCAAACAAGGCGGAATACTCCTGGTTCCATCGGGATAGGCTGTCGTTGATGTACAAGTTCGTAATCCTATGGTAGCCCCCGTCCAAAGTGCCACGGAACGCCAAGAGGCCATGGATGTTTCTGCCACTTCCCGCACCGATGGGGCACCAGGGATTGTCCTCGCTGCCATTCAGGTCGATGTCTGTGGTCAGCGTATAGAACTTGCCCTCCGTTTCATGGGCGTAGTCCTTGTTGACGACATTGGCTAACCAGGTGAACTGTTCGGCATTTTCGATGAGGTAAGGATCGTCTTCCGAGCCACTGCCATGGGTGAAGCCTGTAGGATTACTGGCATAGGGGTTCTGGCCTCGAGGTGATGTCTGATCCTTGGGGCGATGATTCAGGTTGTGAATAAAGAAATCTCTGACGTGGTCCGCGTATTGGTCACGGAGTTCGGGTTCGTCGGGGGTGGGTCCGAAGCAGGTGACCAAAGCGAAATCAAGTTCTTGAACGGCATCTTTCTTCAGGACGAACGGGCCGGAAAGTCCTAGACCTTGTCGGTCATCTGGGGGAAGTTGGAATTCATTCTCCGTCCAATACAAACCATTTTGATTGTAGCCTCCATTGGGTGTGATTCCCCCAGTGCCCCAATTCAACGGGTCGCTGTCGCCGGGGAACATAAACACGCATTCGGGGCCAACGGCATCGTTGTCTGAAATGATGGAAGTTCCATAGAGTATCCTCTCGCCATCCTTCCAACAGCCATGGAGGTAGTTATAATATTCAGGAGCTGTTTCTGGGTCAGCATTATTGCTGTAACTATTAAAATTATAATTATTGAAAGTCACGAACCCCGTCATGCCAAGTCTTTCATCATCAACGATACCATTCTCGAAGTTCAGTCCGTTGATGCTCTCATTACAGAGTTGCTGCCCGTTCTCATCGTGTTTTGGGTCATCCGCTCCATTGGGCTCAAGCGACGGGCCGCCCAAAAACATTATCATCTGAGCAGGGACGTGGTCCAGATATTCATCGTCATAGAGAAAGCCATTATAGCCAAAATAATAACCCCGTTCCACATCGCACCCCACGTAATCATCCATGCCATAACCGATGTCAAAATCCGTCCACAATCCGATGTAGGCATCCCTCAAGTCGGAATCGGAACGGTTCGTCAGCTTGTAATGGAGGAACACCGTGTTGTTCAAGATCTCGTCCTCGGCGTTGTCGAAGGCATAGGCCATGCCTTGTACTTCCAACTTGATCGGATGTCCCCCAGTTTCGAGATGGGCGCTATAGTTGTCGTTGAAGACAAAGAAAGTCGCGACATCCCCTTTGATGTCGGGATAGTCGCCATCCTCGGGGCGATACCAGCCATCGTTGTTGACATCAATATAAGGCGCCAAGTCTTTGGCATAGCCGTCATCGACATTGCCGTTCCCAGGCCAAGTGAGGATGGATTCCGGAATGGTATAGTCCGATTTGCCGCCGTTGGCGATGAAATCCTCGATCTCCGCGCGGGTGACAAGCCAGACGTGATGATAATCGATGACCGCTTTGATGTCGGTAGAGCCATCGGTCGTGCGCAACGGGCCAGGCCAGAAATCATCCCCCACGGAACCATACCTGAGTGCCGCGCAACAAAGGGTGTCGTCGTCATTGATGCCCGCGATCCATAAGGATTGACAGAAGATGGTGGAAGCCGTTCCGGTAGCCGGGACGCAATAGCGTGATCCTTCGAATGCATCTTCGTTAAAGGCATCGCCGCCATTGGTCCAACGGGAAAACGTTCCCAGCCCCGAGACCAGGGCATTCACATTGTTGAAACGGACATTCCGGCTTGGGGTCAACTGTGCCGACATGGAAAAGGCCATGAACAGGGCGCAAAGCAGTAGGGTATATTTTTTCTTCATGGGGATTAAGTTAGTATTGTTCAATGCAAATATAGAGCATTTTGTTTATCTTTGTGCCTATATTGTGTTGTTCCCATGAAAAGAACGGTCGCATTTTTCTTTTTCTTGGCCTTATGCCTTAATGTTCTGGCGGACTCGGTCAGTGTCGAGCGCGCCCAAGATCTTGGCGTGAAGTTCATGAAGACGACAGCGCGAGGGCAGCGGGGCGAGCTTCAAGCGGATCTGACTTACACCTATGGCTTCGATGGAGAAGCGGAACTTTATGTCTTCAACATCCACGGTGGCGGCTTTGTCATCGTCTCCGCTGAGGATCGGGTCAAGCCTGTTCTCGGCTACGCCACGGAGGGCTGCTTCTCGCCGGATGACCTCGCCGATGGTTTCGCCTTCCGGATGGCTGGCTACCAGGAGGAGATCCGTTATGTGAGGCAACACAACATCACCGCCACGCCCGATATCATCGCCGAATGGCAATCCGTGGAAGCCACAGGATTCCTCAAGGAAGAACGCAGGAAAAACACCGTGAAGCCTCTGTTGGAGACCGTCTGGAGTCAGGACTATCCGTACAACAGCCAGTGTCCGGAAGACCCCCAAGGGAGCGGCGGACATGCCGCTGTCGGCTGCGTCGCTGTGGCTTTGGGACAGATCCTGAAATGCTGGAACTATCCGATCATTGGAGCCGGCTCCATGAGCTATGTGCCTTCGAACCCGAGCTATCCTACGCAGACAGCCAACTTCGGCAGGACCTATTATCATACGGAGTGGATGCCCAATAAGTTGGATGAATACAGCACGGAAGAGGAGATCTTCTATGTGGCCCAACTGCTGCACCATCTGGGCGTTGCCTTTGGGATGGAGTATGGCCCTCACGCCAGCAGCGCGAGCCCCCTGAGTGTAACCAATGTATTACCTAAGTTTTTTGGCTTTACTAATGGCATCTTCATCACGCTCAGCAGTAATGGCATGAATGGGTATGTTACGGCTTTGAAAACTGAGCTTGGCTGGGGACGCCCGGTGTTTTATTACGGTTTCAGCAGCACGGCCTCCATGGGTCACGCCTACGTATGTGACGGCTATGATGAGAACGACATGTTCCATTTCAATTGGGGCTGGAACGGCAGTGATGACGGCTATTTTGCCATCGGCGCGCTCAATACCACGAACTACGACTTCAACTACAGCAACCAGGCGCTTATCGGTTTCTATCCGGGGTCCGTTCACTATTTTTCCCGTCCGGAAGCCATCTCAGACCTGACCTTAACGGAGACTGCCCATCATGATGCGGTCATCCTTAACTGGACCAATCCTTCCGTCACGATTGCCGGCAACGCCCTGATGTTGGACACCTTGTTTGTGTGTCGAAACTACAGTGTCGTTGGCGTCCTCAGCCAACCCCAACTGGGGGCATCGATGAGTTTTGTCGACACCGTTCCCGAACCCGGCCATTACAAGTATTCCGTCTATGCCAGCAACAGTTCAGGCTGCGGCGTCCCGGTATACCAGAGCATCACCGTCGGCGAGAAGTGCGACCTGACCTTTCATCTCCATGATGCCGGCGGCGACGGATGGGGCGGCGCTACCATTACCATCACCGATACGAATAACAGACGCTTGGCCGAACTCACAATGCGTGATGGTGCTGATACGACTTTTGTCTTGCCGTTGCTGCGACGCGACTTGTATTTCATCTGGCGGCATGGCTGGCATCACAATAATCCTTTGCATGACACCGACAGCGAATGCTCCTTCTCCATCCTTGACGGTGATGGAGACGCGGTCTTTGTCTCTCCGGAATCCCTTCCCGACGGGATCTTCCTGCGCTATGACAACCAATGTGGGTATGACCTCCCGGAGAATGCGGCGTCTTCCGTCCGAGTGTACCCGAACCCAGTTGGGGGTATGCTGACGGTTGAGGGCGAGGGTTTGAAGGCGGTCCGCATCCTGAACCTGCAAGGCCAGAAGGTCTGTGAGACGCTGGTGGACGGCAGCAGGGTGCAACTCGACATGAGCCGTTATGCGGCGGGCATGTATCTCGTGGGTATGGAGACGAGGAGCGGGATGGTGGTCAGGAAAGTCAGTGTATTGAAATGAAGTAACTATAATATCAAAAACCCGTGAAATAGTTATTGTTTTTTTGTTATCGCCATTCTCATAGGAGAGAGTGTTCAAGGGCAGGAAGTGAACCTGGTTACTCGAAACATCGACAGGGGCTCTTTGATCGCCCCCACTGCAATATCTGTGGCTTTAAATGAAATTATTAGTTTTTTTTCGGCGTGTTGATCGGATGGGGGAAATCTCCTAGCAAGAAAAAACCCAACCAATTGATATACAACTGATTGGGTTTCGATACTGTACTCCCGCAGGGGGTCGAACCCTGGACACCCTGATTAAGAGTCAGGTGCTCTACCAACTGAGCTACGGAAGCATCGTTTGCGACTGCAAAAGTACAACCTTTTTTGATTATGGCAATGCTTTTTTTGAATTATTTTCTTTGGATTTATATAAAGCGTTGATAATCAATAAACTGTTATTTTTTCAACCTGGGTTGTTCCGTTTTGGTAAAGGGTGACGAAATAGATTCCTTTCTGACAAGTGCTCAGATCAACGGTGGCGTGTTCCCCTTCAGCACGGCCTGAGAGCACCAACTGGCCCAGCAGGTTGTGGATGCGGTATTCGAAACCGTTACCGTGGTCCATGGTGAGACGCAGCAAACCTGCTGTCGGGTTGGGGAAGACTTTGATGGCATCTTGGTGCTCGCCAACGCCCACATAATGATACAGCACGACGTGGATGCCGAAATCCACTGACTGGCCATTGCTGAAGGCGCGGAGCGTGAGATCAGCCGTGTCGTCTTCGTTGGTGAGACGGTTCAGCGTCAGTGTATTTCCAGAGAGTGTGGCCGATATGGCCGGTGGGTTGGCGTTGGTGATCAATGAATAGGTGATGGCGGCATCGTCGTTGTCGGGGTCGGAGGCCACGCCATCGAGATCCACCTCGAGGATTTGTGGGAAGCGGTCGAACACCACGGCAGCCACAGGGTTGGCGATGAAAGGCGGCTGGTCGGGCGTTTCGGGTCCGATGCCGTTGAAGTCGTCCATGCAGAAGTAGGCAGGGGTGATCATGCCGTAGGCATTGTTCTTGGAAGACGAAAGGCTGAAAGTGATGCTCGCCACGGGGCCGAGCGGACTGAGGTCGAACCATTCCCAAGTATTGAGGATGTAGTCGTTCTCATGGTTCTCGAAACGGTAGTCGGCAAGGTAGAAGTGGAGGGTCCCCACGTTCTGTCCGTTGGCGTTCTTGCCGATGGCCGTGAGCCTGAACCAGTCGGGGTCGTTGCCGGTCGTACCTCCGAAGGGGGTGGCGGTATAGTCGCCTTCCAGCATGTTCTGGTAAGCCCATACGTTGTTGGTGACGTAACAGCCCGA
>JAEEGL012688080.1_pt1 | contig 20564 bp, 17 predicted proteins | sample 9134231 | NCBI WGS metagenome assembly JAEEGL01 (sample SAMN16246548, study PRJNA631951) | gut metagenome | biome: gut microbiome; feature: rumen; material: fiber-attached | host: Bos | place: Iran: Karaj | collected 2018-10
CCTGGCCGGACGAGGTCACGACTCCCACCATGTACAAGATCAACCCAGACATGCTCCCCGTGGACGTGAGCGCCGTGGCCGTGGAGGGATACGATACGGTGGAGCTCTCCGCCTTCGTGGAGGACACGCTTCTTCCGCAGCTGGAGGGCGTGGACGGCGTCGCCAGCGTTTCCGCGTCGGGCATGATCTTCCGCAGCGTCCAGGTAGTCATCAACGACGAGAAGCTTGAGCTGCTCAACGGAAAGATCCGGGACGCCATCGACAGGCAGTTCGAGGAGCCCATCCGGGAACTGGAGGAGTCCCGCCAGACGCTGGAGGAGAACGCGTCCCTTCTGGATTCCGGCGAGGCGCAGATCTCCTACGGCTGGTCCCAGCTCAGCCAGGGCCGCGAAGAGGCAGAGGCCCAGATCGCCCAGGCCCGGCAGGAACTGGACGACCGGGAGGCCCAGATGGAGGAGAATCTCGCCGAAGCCAAGGCCGTAACGGCCATCGCCGATCTGCGGGACTCTCTGGCGGCACAGCGGGACGAGGCCGCGTCCCAGCTCGCCGCTCTGGAGGAGGGAGATCCCGCCGCGGCCGTGCTGGAGGCGGAAATCGCCTCCCTCGACGGTCAGATTGCCGCACTCGACGCGCAGCTCCCCGCTCAGGACGTGGTGGCCCAGATGCGGGTCACCGTCGCCTCCGAGGATGCCCTGAGGGCGGCCATGGAAGCGGCGGAACAGCTTCTGGAGGCCCGCGCCCAGGAGGCGAGGGACGAACTCGACAGCGCGGCGGGTCAGCTCTCCAGCGGAGCGGCCCAGCTGGCCGACGCCCGGGAGCAGATGGAATCCGCCCTCATCCAGCTGGACGATGCGGCAGAGCAGATCGAGACCTCCCGGCAGGAGGCCTACGATGCCGCGGACGCAAAAAAGATCCTGTCCCTGCAGACCGTGGCCCAGATCCTCACCGCCCAGGACTTTTCCATGCCCGCCGGATATGTCACCGAAGAGGGGACCCAGTGGCTCGTCTACGTGGGCGACACCTTTCAGAGCGCCGGGGAGCTGGAAGACCTTGTGCTCTTCGATCTAGGGATGGACGGGCTGGAGCCCGTACGTCTTTCCGATGTGGCGGATGTGGCGGTAGTGGACAACGCCGATACCACCTATGCCCGCATCAACGGGACGAACGGCGTCCTGCTCTCCTTCTACAAGCAGTCCAACTGCGCCACCGCCGAGGCCTCTGAGAACATCCTGAAGGCCTTTCGCCGGCTGGAGGGGCAGTACGAGGGGCTCACCTTCACGACGCTCATGGATCAGGGGGACTACATCCACCTGCTGGTGGATTCCGTGCTGGAGAATCTCCTGCTGGGCGCGGCCTTCGCCGTGGTGATCCTGTGGCTTTTCCTGCGGGACCTGCGGCCCACCTTCATCGTGGCCTGCTCCATCCCCATCAGCGTCACCTTCGCCATCGTCCTGATGTACTTCTCCGGCGTGACCCTCAACGTCATCTCCATGTCGGGCCTCGCCGTGGGAGTGGGAATGCTGGTGGACAACTCCATCGTGGTCATCGAGAACATCTACCGCCTGCGGAAGAGCGGTCAGCCTCTCTTCCGCTCGGCCATCTCCGGCGCCGTGCAGGTGGCAGGCGCCATCACCGCCTCCACGCTCACCACCGTGTGCGTGTTCCTTCCCATCGTCTTCGTGGAGGGCATGACCCGGCAGCTCTTTACGGATATGGCTCTCACCGTGACCTATTCCCTCATGGCGAGCCTCATCGTGGCCCTGACCCTCATCCCCGCCATGTCCAGCGGCATGCTCCGGAAGGTCCGGGAGAAGAAGACCCCGGTCCTGGACTTTGTGGCCCGGATCTACGAGAAGGCCCTGCGCTGGACGCTCCGGCGGAAAGCCGTGGTGCTGCTGGCCGCTCTCGTCCTGCTGGCCGCCAGCGCCTACTTCGCTCTGGCCCGCGGATTCGTGTACATGCCGGAGATGGACAGCACGCAGGTCAGCGTGAGCGCCGTCCTGCCGGAGGAGTCGTCCTTTGCAGACCTCACCGCAGCGGGAGACGAGATCGCTTCCCGTATCGCGGAGATCCCGGAAGTGGAGACCGTAGGCGTTATGCAGGCGGGCGGACTCGCCTCGGCGGTTGGCCTTGGTTCCGGTTCCGGCGGCAGCGGCACGGAGCTCACGCTCTACGTTGTCCTCAGCGCCAAGAAATCCCGGTCCAGCGCCGAAATCTCCAGGGAGATCGAGGAGCTTTGCGGAGATCTGGACTGCGAGGTCCGGGCGGAGGGATCCTCCATGGATATGTCGGCCCTGTCCGGCAGCGGAGTGGAACTCAACATCTACGGCGAGGATCTGGACGACCTGCAGGAGACGGCCCGGGAGGTGGCGGAGATCCTTTCCGGCATGGAGGGGATCCGGTCCGTCTCCGACGGACTGGAGGAGACCACGCCCAAGCTCACCGTCCACGTGGATAAGGAAAAGGCAATGGAGCACGGCCTCACGACCGCGCAGGTCTATATGGAGATCGTATCCGCCATCACAAACGAACGCAGCGCAGCCACGGTGGACGACATCGACAGCAGCGTCGTCCTCATCGGGAGCGAGGCCGGCGTTTCCCTCTCGGACGTGCGGGACCTGGAGATCGCCGTGACGAGGGAGGACGGAACGAGGGAGACGGTGCCGCTTTCCGACATCGCCCGGTTCGAGGAGGGGGAAACGCTGCAGGCCATTTCCCGGTCGGAACAGAGGAGGTACCTCACCGTCTCCGCGGAGCTGGAACCGGGGTACAACGTGACACTCGTGACCTCCGCGGCGGAGCGGGAGCTGCGGAACTACGAGGCTCCAGACGGGATCCGCCTGGAATTCAGCGGTGAGAACGAGACGATCCTGGAGGGCATGGAAGATCTGCTCCTCATGCTCGGACTGGGCGTCGTCATCGTGTACCTCATCATGGTGGCCCAGTTCCAGTCCCTTCTGAGCCCCTTCATCGTCATGCTCACCATCCCTCTCGCTTTCACCGGCGGCCTCATCGCCCTGCTCATCGCTGGGTTCGAAATCAGCATCGTTTCCATGATCGGCTTCGTGATGCTTGTGGGCATCATCGTGAACAACGGCATCGTGCTCATCGACTGCATGAACCAGCTGCGCGCCGGTGGTGCCGACCGCCGCGAAGCGGTAGTGGAGGCCTGCCGGACCAGACTCAGGCCCGTCCTCATGACGGCGCTCACCACCGTCCTCGGCCTCATCCCCCTGGCCTTCGGTTTCGGCATGGGGGCGTCGCTCGTCCAGCCTGTGGCGGTGGTTTCCGTGGGAGGCCTCGTCTACGCCACGTTCATGACCCTTTTCGTGGTCCCGGCCATCTACGACGCCTGGTGCAGAAAGCCGCCCCGGGTGGTCACCGCGGAGGATCTGGAGATCGTGGAGGAATAAGAGAGGAACAGAACCCGCCCGGAGCGTTTTGAGCTCCGGACGGGTTTTATCAGCTTGATTCATGCTCTATTCTGCCGCGGGATCAAAGAGAGCCATGGCGTTCTTCCAGAAGATCGCCTCGATCTCCGGCCTTCCCAGATCCAGCATGAGGGAGGCCTGGTAGAAGGCGAAGAGGGATTCCAGCACCGTGAGGCTGACGGGAAAGTCAAGGGGGCAGGGAAGCGCGTAGGGATAGACCCAGGTGAAGAGCTCCCCGCAGGAGACGGGTTTCCCGTGGACCCGGTCGATGACGTAGTCCGTGCCCCAGAGGACCCGGTCCGCGCCGCCCTGGCGGATGACCTCGAACATGACGGCGGGGTCGCACACGGCGGCGAGGTCGTAATAGATGTTGTCGATCCCCCGAAGCTGCCGTACGGTCTCCACAGCGGTCCAGGAGGCAAAGCCTCTGGCACAGTGGGCGAGGATGAGCTTCGCACCGGGGTATCTTGCGGTCATGGTCCTGATATAATCGAGGTTCTCGGGATCCGCAAGCGCCCGGTCCTTCACCATGTGGAGCGTGATGGTCATGCCGCGCTCGTCTGCGACCTGCCAGGCGCTTTCGGGAAGATACTCCCGAATGTCAGCCTGGATGGTCGGACCCTCCGTGTCCGCCGTCTGGTGGTAGCACTTGAAGCCCTGGAACCGTTCGTTCGTGAGCATGGATTCCACCTTTTCCACGCTGTCCCCGGGCATGACGTAGGCGGCTCCGAAAAATTCACGCCCTTCCGCGAGCTGCCCTGCCATCCAGGCATTGGCCTCGTCCCGGAGAGAGGGATCTGTCTTGAAGAGGGGGGAAGGCATGGGGAGAAGGAGCGCACGGAATTCGCGGTCCCCGTATACGAACTTCTCGTCTTCCCGCAGTCTGCGCACGTCCGTCGTGCCCAGAAGCTGGAAGAGCCCGTCCGTATCCGGCAACAGATCCACCCGGTGCAGGTGGCAGTGCGCGTCGAAGATCCGGCCTGGCAGGAACGGCTGCAGCCGTTCCAGGAGCCGGCGGTCGGCGTCGTCGAGATAGATGAGTTCTTTCCGCTCCATGGTCCCCTCCCGTTTCGTCAGCGGATGAGCCGTCCGAAGTCCGGCGTACAGACCTCCCGGATGACCTTGTCCAGGTCGCCCCGGCGGAGGATCTCCGCGATCCTGCCGAAGATCTCGTCAACCGCCGTCTCATAGAGTGCCACGATCTCCGGCGTGTGGGCCAGGGTCGTGTAGGTGGCGGTGTTGGCCAGAAAGCCCTTGTCCAGCATGAGGATGGTGAAGAGCGTTTTGAGCTCCTGGGGCCGTTCGACGAAGTCGAAATGGGCCAGCGTCGGGAAGCTCCAGCCCGTGCGGATGGCGATGCCGTGCTTCCGGGCCATGCGGGCCCATACGTCCTCGATGGTTTCGCCGATGCTCCAGGCGTGCTCCCAGACCCGGGTCCGCTCCATCTCCTTCAGGGTCGCCACTGCGGCAGTGGGGCCGACGCTCTCCGTCCAGTAGGTGCTGCTGATGAAGGCGCGCTCCGCCCCTTCCATGGCTTCGTCCGTGCCGATGACGGCGGAGATGGGGTGGCCGTTCCCCAGGGCCTTTCCGAAGACGGCAAGATCCGGGGTGATCCCCAGTTTCAGATGGTAGCCGCCGAAGCAGTTGCGCCAGCCGATGGTGATCTCGTCCAGGATGAGGAGAGCCCCCACCCGCTTCGTCTCGGCGCGCACGTGCTCCAGGAATCCCGAGGCTGGATCCTGGCTCCGGGCGGTCTCCATGATGACGCAGGCGAGACGGTCGCCGTACCGGGAGATGATTCGGTCGAACTCCTCGAAGCTGTCGAAGTTGAAGGAGACCGTCGTGTTCCGTAGTTCCTCCGGCACGCCTGCCGAGGGCATGTTCGCGAGAAGCGTGTCACGCTCCCGCTCGGTCTCGCCAAGGTTGAGGGCGATATAGAAATCCGTCCATCCGTGATAGCCGCACACGGCCACCACGTCCCGGCCGGTGGTGGCGCGGGCGATGCGGATGGCCACGGAGGCGATCTCGCCGCCGCCCCGTGCGAATCTTGCCCGCTGCGCCCAGGGGTGGATGGCGCACAGGCGTTCCGCCAGCTCCACCTCTTCCACCGGGTTCTGGCTGCACATGGAGCCGTCCCGGATCCGGCGGATCACCGCCTCGCTCACGGCGTCGTTGGCGAAGCCCAGAAGGCACGCCCCGATGCCGTTCGTGGTCATGTCGTAGTAATGCTTTCCGTCCAGATCCCAGACCTCACAGCCCTTGGCTTTGGAATGATAGGCGGGCCAGAAGCCCCGGGCGTACTGCTCCTGCTGTTTGCTCAGGAGCTGCGCTCCCCCGGGGATGAGGCGCTTGGCCTCCCGGTAACGCTGTTCCGTATGTGTCATAGGATTCCCTCCCGATCCCTTCGCGGCGTCCCGCGGTACTGTTCCCATCTTACCCCGGCCGGGACGGCAGGGGAATCGAACGGGGGGACGCGTTTCGAAAAGAAATGTCGCAAAATCAACATTTATTCGCCACGCGGTATTCCCGGGGCGTCATGCCCTTTCGGCGGCGGAAGCAGACGGTAAAGCTGGAGGGGGAACTGTAGCCTACCCGTTCGGAGATCTCCCGTACGGTGAGACCGGTTCCAAGCAGCAGTCCGCATGCCGTTTCCATGCGCACCTCGGTGAGCCGCTGGCGGTAGCTCTGGCCACAGGTCTTCCTGAGGATCCGCTCCAGCTGCCGGCGGGAGACCCCCAGCTCGGAGGCAAGGGCCTCTTCTCCCGCGGGTTCGGCGAAACGGTCGTTGAAGAAGTCGTCCAGGATGGCGCTGCGCTCCCGGTCGAGAGAGGCGGGCGCGTCCGGTTCCCGGGCAGGGATCTCCAGCGCACGGATGAGGAGCAGAATGAGGCGGGACAGGAGCGAGCGGACCATTTCGCGGGAGAAGGTCCCGGGGCACGAGAGCTCCGCCTCCAGATCCCCGGCGGTCTCCAGCATGGCCCTGCCGTCCCCGGTATACATGACGGCGCGCTCCGCCGCCTGGGCGAGTTTGTCCCGGAGCGGCCGGGATGCACGGAGCAGCTCCAGGCGGATGCAGACGCGCAGGGCGCCGTCGTCCCCGGGTTCCGGAGCGTGGAAGGCGCCGGGACAGAAGAGGCAGAACTGCCCCTCCTCCAGCGGGAAGACCCGGTCCCCGCAGCGGTAGCGGAAGGTCCCGTCCCGCACCAGGTGCAGCTCAAAGAAGGGGTGGCTGTGCAGGTAGTAGGCGCGCTCCCCCTCCGGGGAGTCCGCCCCCGCGGGCAGTTCAAAAATCCGCACGCCCAGATCATCCAGATCCACAGCGCCCCTGTGCTGGTCTTGCATCGCTCCGCCCCCTTCCGTTATCTTTAGGGTACAGCCCGGAGCCGCGGCAGTCAAGGACGGTCCAGCGGGAAAGGGGCCGAGGGACACCGGAGGCTTGACGGAGGAGGGCCCGTCGGGTATCATGGGAAAAAAGGCGGCGCTGCCGAAGGGAGGAGAGTCATGATCCGATACGCACAGAAACGGGATTACGACAGTTTCGTGGCCTTCGACCTGGAGACCTCCGGGATGGGCGGCGGCGCGGGCATCACGGAGATCGGCGCGGTGAAGGTGGAGTTCGGGGAGATCACGGACCGCTTCGACACCCTGGTGGATCCCGTGACTCCCATCTCGCCCATGGTGACGCGCCTTACGGGAATCACGGACGACATGGTCCGGGGACAGCCCCGGATCGAAGCGGCCCTGCCCCTGTTCCAGGAATTCTGCGGGGATCTGCCGCTGGTGGCCCACAACGCCCGGTTCGACTGCGGCTTCCTCCAGCGCGCCATGGACCTCACAGGGCTGGAGCGGGAGGTAGAGGCGTCGGATACCCTGTTTCTCGCCCGGCGGACCTGGAAGCTCCCGTGCTACAAGCTCGTCTTCCTCGCCGACTGGTTCGACATCGAGATGCCGCGCGCCCACCGCGCTTGGTGCGATGCGGAGGCCGCGGCGAAGCTCTATCTCATGATGCGCGCCTGAAGACAGACAAACGCGGCGGCGTCCCGGTGTTCCCGGAACGCCGCCGCGCGGCGTGTTTCAGAGGACGTACCAGCTGAGACGGATCGTCCGGGTCCCGTCCTGCGACGGCTGCTGGCCGGCATCGACTTCAACGAGGATACGGCCGTCGGCAGAGGTGAAGCGATAGGCGCCCGTGAGCTCTTCAGGACTGCCGTAGAGCCCGGTAAGATGATCCAGGACCGCCTGAAGCTCCTCCTCGGAGACCCGGTATCCCACCGTGACGGAAGTGACGGACTCGGAGGAGGGGTCCGCGCCGGAAACGTGATCGAAGTAGACGAACGGCGCTGCCAGGCCCTTTTTCAGTTCCTCCGCTGAGGCGGTGCAGCCGGCATAGACGGCCTTTCGCTCGCCGAAGCGGTAGCCGACATGCCCCTCAAAATCGGAGAGGTCCCTGACGTGGATGTCGTCAAAGGCCGGATGGCGGCCCAGGACTTTTTCAAAATCCCCCACCGTGAGAGTGCCGTCGAAACGGTCCATGAGATCGGTAAAGGCCCTCTTCCCGGGACCGAACGGCAGGGAGCAGGCGGAACAGAGAAGAACAATAGCCAGGAGCAGGGCTAAGAGCGTGAAGATCCGTCTCATGTTTTTCATCCTTTTTTCAGCCCCGCATCAGGGCTTTTTTCCGCCGGTCCTCCGGCGGGACGCCTGGGCAGCAGATAGCCGCAGATGAATTTTCCTTCGCCGATGATCCCGGCGAGATCCCTGTGGAATGTGGAGGAGGAGCCGCCGCGGAGGTTGAAGACAGCATAACCGTCCTCCTGCCGGTAGAGGGCCACGGTGTGAAGGCCCCACCGGAGCACCGGAACGGCGCCTTTGGCCTCGTTCCAGAAAGAGCAGACGGCGACGCCGCCCTCCTCCAGAACGAAATCCTCCGGCCGCGTCACGAACCGGAACGGCACGCCCCGATCCCGGAAGAAGCGACCGATGCGCCGAGGATAGCCGCCCCAGCGGCCTCCCAGCCAGCGGATCCTGAGGCGCCGGAACTCGTCGCTCACGGTTTGCAGGGCCGTGGGACGGCCGAGGAAGAGCATGGCGTTATAGACGGCGGCGGCCTCACAGCCCGTGGCTGCGAAAGTGCCGCGGCCGCAGTCTATGGTGAAGTAGTCCCGGCTGCGCTGGTCGAATACAGGTTCCATGGCTGCCTCCCCCTAGAGACTGTCGGCGAAGGCGGTGACTTCCGCGCGCAGGCGCAGGCGGCAGGCGTCCTTCTCCGGGGGCATGAGAACGTGCATGGTGAAGAAGGTCGAAAGGCGCCGCCCCGGATCCACCATGAGATAGGCTCCCGCGGCGCCGCCCCAGCCGAAGTCCGAGGGGATCCCGCCGGGGACGGGCACCCGAACGCCGAGCCCGTAGCCGTAATCGCCGTACCAGTAGGAAGAACGGGTGCGCCCATCCAGACGGTCGCGGAGCATGAGCCCGACCGTTTCGGGCCTCAGGATCCCGCCGCCGTTCCGGCGCAGTGCCTCCAGAAACCGCAGGTAGTCCTCCGCCGTGGAGACGAGGCCCGCCCCGCCGCTCTCGTAATCCGGACCGGGCTGGTATCTCTGGATGCGCGGCCCGCAGAAGACGAGCCTTCCGCCCAGCCAGGCGTACTGGGGCGCCACCTCGCAAAGCCGTTCTTCCGGCAGAAGGAAGGTGGAGCGTTCCATGCCCAGGGGCGCGAAGATATGACGCCGTACGTAGTCGGAAAAGCGCTCTCCGGAGACGGTCTCCACCACCGCGGCCAGTACGTCGTGGCAGAGGCTGTACTGCCAGGCCGTTCCCGGATCGAAGTCCAGGGGGAAAGCCGCAAGGGACCGGACGGTGTCCACCGTGGGGCATCGGGGATCCCGGCGCTTCGCGGGCTCGAAGAGTGCCGCATCGTAGTTGAAGCCCGCCGTCATGGTGAAGAGGTGGAAGAGGGTGATCTCCCCCTTCGCGGGGCGCACGCCGTCCCCGTCCCTGACGGTCATCTCCCGGAACTCGGGCAGATACGCCGAGAGGGGATCCTCCAGCCGGACGCGTCCCTGCTCCAGAAGCTGCAGGGCGGCGGCGCAGGTGACGGGCTTGGAGCAGGAATAGAGGTTCAGCAGTTCCTTCCCGTCCATGGGGACCTTTCCCTCCGCGTCCCGGGTGCCTGCGGCGGCCCGAAAGACCGGCTCTCCGTCCCGCAGGATCGTCATGGCGCACCCCGGGATCCCCAGGGCCGTCACGTCGTGCAGAAACGTACGCAGCGTCGCATCCTTCGCCATGGCTTGCGCCTCCTTTCCGCGACTATTGTAGCATACGGGGACCGGCGGCGCAAGCGAGGAGGGACTCGTTTCCCCGTTGCCCGCGGGGACGGGATATGATACAATGAAAATAAACAGACCGCAGGCGCGGCGGACAGGGGGGATCGGCATGGCAGAAGGGAACAGACCGGCACAGCGCATCCGGGCGGCGATCCTGGACTGGGACGGGACGATTTCCACCCTCCGATGCGGATGGGAAGAGGTCATGGAGCCCATGATGGCGGAAATGATCGATCCGTCCGGGACGGACGAAGCTGTCCGGGAGGAGGTCCGCCGCTACGTGGACGAGTCCACGGGGATCCAGACGGTGTTCCAGATGCAGTGGCTGGAGGAACGGGTGCGCTCCTTCGGAAGGAACCCTGTGGTCCACGACGCATGGTGGTACAAGGACGAGTACAACCGCCGGCTCATGGAGCGAGTTGAGGGACGCGTCCGTGCCCTGGAGACCGGGGAAAAGACTCCGGAGGACTTCACTATCGCGGGGAGCCGGGCGTTCCTGTCCATGCTTCGGGACGAAGGCGTTTCGCTTTACGTGGCAAGCGGGACGGACCACGCCGACGTGGTCCGGGAAGTGGAGGCGCTCGGGTTCACGGCTTTCTTCGACCGTATCGCCGGGGCACCGTGGCGGCAGGCCGCCTGCAGCAAGGAGGCCGTCATCCGGGATCTGCTCGCCGCCCGCACCGTCCCGCCCGAGGCACTGCTTCTGGCCGGAGACGGCAAGGTGGAGATCCGCCTGGGGAAGGAGGCCGGGGCCTTCGCCCTCGGCGTTGCCTCCGACGAGCGTCAGAGAAGCGGCGAAAACGAGCGGAAACGCCGCAGGCTCGAGGCCGCCGGGGCGGACGCGATCATCGGGGACTTTACGGATCTCCCGGCCATCCGGGAGCTCCTGGGATTTTGAGGAGGCGCGGCATGGGAAAATACGAGGAGCTGGACTTCTCCGGCATCCGCACGTATTCCGTGGCGGACAGGCGGGACCTGGTGCACGTGGAGGATCTGACCCCCACGGATGCGCCTGTTCCGGACTGGGGCGGCGAGCCTCTCGATGAGCTTGCCCGGAGGATCATCGCGGCCAGACGCGAGGGCAGGCCCGTCATCTGGTCCCAGGGAGCTCACGTGATCAAGAACAGGCTCTCCCTGTATCTCATCGACCTGGTGCGCCGGGGGATCGTCACCCATGTGGCGGGGAACGGCGCCTGCAGTATCCACGATTTCGAACTGGCCTACCACGGGGCCACCTCGGAGGACGTTCCCACCGCCATCGAAGACGGGTCCTTCGGGATGTGGGAGGAAACGGGCCGCTGGATGAACGAGGCCCTTCAGGAGGGGACTGCGGCGGGGATGGGCTACGGTGAGAGCCTTGCCGCCTGGGCGGACCGGCACAGAGACCGGTTCCCCCATCTGGACGCCTGCATCTTCTACCAGTGCTGGCTGCGGGACGTGCCCTGCACCTACCACATCGCCCTGGGGACGGACATCATCCACCAGCATCCCTCGGCGGATTTCGGCGTCATCGGGGCCGCCTCGGGGATCGACTTCCGCGTCTACTGCGCCTCCGTGGCGAAACTGGACGGCGGAGTGTTCCTGAATTTCGGCTCCAGCGTCATCGGGGCGGAGGTCTTCCTGAAGGCACTTTCCATCTCGCGGAACCTGGGATACCCCACCTTCCGGATCACCACGGCGGATTTCGACCTCCGGGAACTGGGGGATTTCCGATGCCGGATCGGCTATGAGGATCCCAACTACTACTACCGGCCCAGGAAGAACATCGTGAACCGTCCCACATCACGGGGCGGCTGGGGCTGGCACTTTACCGGGGATCATCAGGTGACGGTCCCGAATCTCTACCGGCGCATCCTTGCACAATGGGAGGCGGAGTGATGGAACGGACGACGTATGCGGGCCTTTCGGAGGCGCGGCTCTCGGAACTCCTGGAGAAGATCCGCGGGGCGCGGATCGGGCTCCTGGGGGATCTCTGCGTGGATCTATACTGGCTCGCGGACATGAAGAAGAGCGAACTGTCCCGGGAGACGCCCCACTTTCCGCTCCCCGTGGTGAGTGAGCGGTTCTCCCTGGGAGCCGGCGGCAACGCTGCGGCGAATCTCGCCGCTCTGGAGCCCGGGTCCCTGGAGATCTGCGGTGTGGTCGGGGACGACTGGCGGGGCGGTCTCGTGCTCCGGTGCCTCGAGGATCTCGCCCTTTCCGACCGGGGGATCCTCCGCCGGTCCGGCGCCATGACCAACGCGTACTGCAAGCCCCTGCGGAGGGGCATCTCCGACACGGTCTACGAGGATCCGCGACTGGACTTCTCCGGCGCGCCGCTCTCGGAGGAGGAGGAAGACGCCCTTCTGGAGCGTCTTTCCGCCACCGCCTCGAGGATCGACGTGCTCTGCGTCTCCGACCAGTTCCTGGACGGGTGCGTCACGCCCCGGCTCCGGGAGGCGGTATGCGCCCTGGGGGCGGAGGGGGTGCCCGTGGTGGTGGACAGCCGGGACCGGATCGGCCTCTATCACAACGTGATCCTGAAGCCCAACGAGGTGGAGTGCGCCCGGGCGGCCGCGGCCGTCGACGGAGCCCCGGAGGACAGATACACCGGCAGGGGACTTGCGGGCTACGCAGAGGCGGCGGAACTTCTGCGGGACCGGCTGCGCTGCCGCGTTTCCGTGACGCTGGGGAGCCTGGGGAACCTGCAGGTCTGGGAGGACCGGATGGTATACATCCCCGCCCACACCGTCCGAGCCCCAATCGACATCGTGGGCGCCGGGGACACTTTCCTCTCCGGATACACGGCGGCTCTGGCCGCCGGAGCGACGCCTGAGGAAGCGGGACAACTGGGCGCCCTGGCCTCCGAGGTCACCATCCGGAAGCTGGGACAGACCGGCACTGCCACGCCGGAGGAGATCCTCCGGCAGTACCGGGCTGCCCGGGAGTCCGGAGACGGGGAGGCCTGAGACCTTGAACGAAGAGAGAGAACAGCGCGCGCCGCGCTGCAGAAGCTGTTCCAAGGAGGCGGGGGACACGATCAACGTGGCCCGCTTCCGGGATCATATGAGCGAGTGTTTCCGGAAGTCCGACATCAAGAGCGCCGGACAGAGCATCGAATGGTGGGAAGCGGAGGCCCGCCGTATGGGCGACGACCGGGGCCTTCTCACCGTGCGCAGCGAGGAGCTGGGCTTCTACCGGAAAACGGGGGAGCAGGAGAAGGCGATGAAGGCGGTCGGGGAGTCTCTGGAGCTCCTTTCCGGCCTGGGACTGGAGGATCGCGTATCCGGCGCCACGGTCCTCGTGAACGCCGCGACCACGCTCAAGGCCTTTGGCCGTGCGGAGGAGGGGCTGCCCCTTTTCGACCGCGCGGAGCGGGTCTATCTACGAAACGGCATGTCCGGCACCTATGAGTACGCGGCGCTCCTCAACAACAAGGCCACGGCCCTGTGCGACCTCAGACGGTACGATGAGGCCGAGACCTGCTATGCCCGCGCCGCGGAGATCCTGAAGGCCGAGGGGAAACACGACGCGGACGTCGCGCTCTCTCTCCTGGGTCTGTGCCACCTCTGGTACGACCGGGACGACGCGGCCGCAGCGGACCGGATCGAGAAGACCCTGAACGAGGTCTGGGAATGGGCCGTCTCCCCCCGCAATGAAAGGAACGCCGACTACGCCTATGCCCTCACCCGCTGCCTCCCCTCCCTGCGCTACTTCAAGCGCGGCGCCGAGGCGGACGTACTGCAGGAGATGAGCGGCGAGATCTACAGCGAGCAATGAAGGGACTGGAACTGAGCAGGGCCTTTTTCGAGGCTTTCGGCCGCCCCATGCTGGAGCGGGAGTTTTCCGAAGTGAAGGACAGGATCGCCGTGGGCCTCGCGGGCCACGGCTCCGAGTGCTTCGGCTTCGATGACGACGTCTCCCGGGATCACGACTACGAGCCCGGGTTCTGTCTCTGGATCACCGACGAAGACGACCGGGATTTCGGGTTCCGGCTATTCCGGGCGTACCGCCGGCTCCCGAAGGAGTTTCAAGGCGTACGGCTGGAGGAGAAGAGCCTCTTCGGCTCGGATCCCAGAGGCGTGCACACCATCCGGGAGTTCTACTCCTTCTATACCGGGACAGGGGACGTGCCGGAGACGAACCGCGCCTGGCTCGCCATCCCGGAGCACTATCTGGCAGAGGCCGTCAACGGCGAAATTTTTTCGGATCCCCTGGGAGAGTTCACCCGGATCCGGGAAGGGCTCAGGAACGGCATGCCAGAGGACGTGCGCCTGAAAAAGCTCGCATCCAGCCTCTTCTACATGGCCCAGACGGGTCAGTACAATTACGCGCGCTGTCTCCGCCACGGGGAGAGCGCGGCCGCCGCGGAGTGCCTCGCAGGCTTTTCCCGGCATACGGCCCTCGCAGTGTTCCTCCTCAACCGCGCCCATGCCCCCTATTATAAATGGCGTTACCGGGCCATGGCCGCGCTGCCGGTCCTGGGGGATCTCGCCCGGAGCCTGGCGGATCTCGCCGCACGGCCGTTGGAGGAAAAGAGGAACGGGGAGACCGTCGAGGAGATCTGCGCCCGGGTGGCGGAGGAGCTCCGCCGCCAGGGACTCAGCGACCAGACGGAGACCTACCTGGAGCCCCACGCGTACAAGGTGAACGAGGGCATCCGGGATCTGGATCTGCGCAGCGACCCCGTGATGCTGCCGGATCGGTGAGAGAGGAGACGTGCCATGTCGTCCCTTGTGAGACGGTTCGTACCCGGTTACGACAAACCTGATGATCCTGCCGTAAGGACGGCCTGCGGAAAGTTCGCCGGATGGACGGGGATCTTCATCAACGCTCTGCTTTTCGCGGGAAAGCTCCTCGCGGGGCTTTTCACCGGAAGTCTTTCCATCACGGCGGACGCCGTGAACAACCTGTCCGACGCCTCGGCTTCTCTCGTGACGCTGCTGGGATTCCGCCTGGCTGAGAAGCCCGCAGACGAGAAGCACCCTTACGGCCATTCCCGCATGGAGTACTTCGCGGGCCTTGCCGTGGCGGCCATCATCCTCGTGATCGGCGTGGACCTTCTCCGGAGCTCCGTCCGCCGGATCGCGGATCCCGAGCCCGTGGTCTTTTCCTGGGCCGCCGCTGCGGTGCTCCTGTGCTCCATGGGGGCGAAGCTCTGGATGGTCTTCTTCCAGCGGCGTCTTGGGAAGCACATCTCGTCCCGCGCACTCCTCGCCGCCTCCGCTGACAGCCGGAACGACGTCATCACCACTGCCGCGGTCCTTCTGGGATCCCTCCTGGGTCGATTCGCCGGCATCGCTGCAGACGGTTGGTTCGGGCTCCTCGTGGCCCTTTACATCCTCTGGTCCGGCATCGGGATCGCCAGAGACACCGTGAGCCCCCTTCTGGGAGAGGCTCCGGATGAGACGCTGGTCCACCGGCTGGGGGGCGAGATCCTCGCCAGCGACAAGGTCCTCGGCGTGCACGATCTCATCGTCCACGACTACGGGCCGGGCCGCCGCTTCGCAAGCGCCCACGTGGAGATCGATGCCCGGGAGAATGTGCTGGAGGCCCACGAGTGCATCGACGGCATCGAGGAGCGGGTGCGGGAGGAACTCGGGGTGGAACTGGTGCTCCACTTCGATCCCGTTGTGACGGACGACCGTGAACTGTCCTCCGCCCGGACTCTCGTGGAGGAGACCCTGAGAGAGATCGACCCGTCCCTCGCGATCCACGATTTCCGCATGACCCGCCGGGGCGGAAAGACGCGGGTGACGTTCGACATGGTGGTGCCCGAAGAACTGGAGTCCAGACGTCCGGAGGCGGAGGAGGCTTGCCGCCGCGCCCTTCTGGAGCGTGACCCCGACTGCGTTCCCGTGATCCGGGCCGAATCCGACGCATTCAACGACCCCCACGTGCGATAACGGTGACTGGAGCTGCCGATGGACGAACGGTGTTTCCGCGTGCCTCCGGGGGATCTGGAACGGTTGCGGGCCCTTGCCTCCCGGCAGGCGGAGATCGCCGCCGGGGACGGCATGGCGAAGCTCTATACCGACTGGCTCCGCCATGGCAGCTTTGCTCCCGGCGCGCGTCCCATGGTCACCGTCGAACTCTGGACCTTCGCCGACGAGATCCTTCCCGGGCTCATGGAATGTGAGTCTCCCCGAGGCAGGGAGCTGGAGCGGACGCTCCTGATGAACCTCATCCCCCGCACGATGTTCGGGGACGACACTCCGGTGCGGGGGTATCTCCCGGTGCCCGTGCGGCGAACCTTCGACCCGCTGGGCATGAAGGTCCGCAAGATCACCGCTGGGGACAGCGATGCTGCGGGAGCGGGACACAGGTTCCTCTATCATATCGATGACCTGGTGGAGCAGTGGTCCCGCCTGGGAAAGACAAGGTATGCCTTCGATCTTCCGGGGACGCAGCGGGAGATCGACTGGATCAACGAGCTCGTGGGGGACATCCTGCCCGCCAGGCGCTGCGGCGAAACGATGGATGTCCATGTCGCAGAGGACATTCTCCATCTCATGAGCATGGAAACGCTCTATGTGGCCATGCTGGAAGCCCCGGAACTGGTCCACAGGATGATCGGCATGCTTGCCGCCGACTATATGAAATGGCTCGACGATTTCGAAGCCCTTGGCCTTCTGCCTACCGCTTCGGACGAGCTTCTGCCCCAGGGCTCCTTCTGCTTCACGGACCTGCTCCCCTCGGTGGGGACGGGCCTCCGGACGGAGCAGGTCTGGGGTTCCCTGGACGCCGAGGAGATGGACAGCGTCTCTCCGGAGATGTACCGGGAGTTTATCACCGAGCACTATATCCCCCTTGCAAGGCGCTTCGGCGCGCTTTCCTTCGGCTGCTGCGAGGCGGTCCACCGGTTCTGGGAAGGCAGTGTGGAGCGCCTTCCCAACCTGCGTAAGGTCTCCGTATCCGCCTGGTGCGATGTGGACTACATGGGCGAGCGGCTCCGGGGACGGGAGATCGTGTTCCACCGGAAGCCGTCTGCAAACTTCCTGGGGGTGGGCCGTGACCTGGACGAGGACGCGGTACGGAAGTACTTCCGCCGTACGGCCCGGGCGGCCTCCGGCTGCCGGCTGGAGATCAGCCAGCGGGACGTGTATCTCCTCCACGGGAACACGGAAAAGGTCCGCCGGTACGTGGAGCTCATCCGCGAGACCCTGGACCGGGAATGGAGACCCTGAAGCCGGAACAGAAAAAAGACGCCGCCGGGCATCTGAGATGTCCGGCGGCGAGGTCTTATGTGGGGGATAGGGTCACTTTACACCGACGTAGGTGACGTGGGTCTGGGGGCCCTCGTACCAGTACAGGAAGCCCTGGACCTCGATGGTGTCGCCCACGTTCAGCGCCTTGACGGCGGCGTAGACGTCAGAGTCGGCCGGGGTCTGGTCGGTCTCTACGGTGAAGGTATAGGTCTGGCCGTTCAGCGAGACGTTGAAGTAAATGTCGTCGCCGTCCTGGCCGGAGCCGTCCCAGTTGTAGAGGAACGCGGCCTCGTTGCCGTCGGCATCCGTGGAGGGCGCGACGGTCAGGCTGTTGAAGGACACGAAGGCATTCTGGTGATCGATGAGCCCGTCGGTGCCGAGAAGAGAGTCGGCGGGAAGCACGTCTGCGATCCAGTTGCCTTCCAGAAGCTTGAAGGTCGCATCGGCGACCTCGACTTCGCCGGCCCAGGAGGCCTTGTAGCCCTCGATGCGGATCTTCTGGCCGTCCACGAACTTGGCGTACTCATCGGCGGTGCATGCCAGCCGGTACACGAAGTAGGCGCCGTCGCCGTCGGCGAGATACAGGCAGGTGTTGCCGTATTCCGCGGAGTACACCCGTTTGCCCTGGATGAAGGCCTCGATGATGACGGGATCGTCATCCGCGGCGGCGTTGTACTCAGCCCAGGTCATGGCGTCCTCGGACTTGGCGTTGGGATCCACGTCACCGGTGGACTTGCCGCACGCGGCCAGGGAGAGGATCACGACGAGAACGAGGAGAAGAGCTGTGGTCTTTTTCATCTTTTCATACCCCTTTACGTTTGTTTTGTTCGAAAATGCCGGTTTCGGCAAACCTCATTATATCTGAACCAAAAGGGAAATCAAGGAGTATTCTGACGTTTTTTTCGCCGTTTTATCACCGTGATAGCGGCAGATACACCAAGCAGCATCCAGGTGGCTCCGAGTACCGAAAGGAGCGCTACCGCGGCGGGAGGCAAGGGGCCGAGATCCGCCTTCTCCCCGGAGGACGAGCTCCCAAGCTGGTCCAGCCGGTAAAGGGAGATCACGCTGTCGTAGAGGGAGCGCATGTACGCGTCGTTCACGGGGATATGCCGGCGGGTGTCCTTTGCCACGTTCTCGATGAGCTGGCCCGCAGCGTCCCGCAGGGAGGCGGAGCCGTTGTAGACCGGGGTGGTGAAGGTATCGTTCAGGTGGGCGAGAAGGAGCTGAGCCGCCTGGATCTTCACGGCATAGTGGACGGTATCGTCCTCTCCCGCCCGGGAAAGGTAGTCCCGGTAGTCGTCCCGCGCCTGGGCCCGGGTGGTCACCGGCACGTAGCCTTCCGTTTCAGAATAGGCGATCTGCACCCCGTCGGAGAGCAGATACTGGACGAAGAGCCAGGAGGCCAAGACCTCCTGCGGGTCCGACTTGTTGAAGACGCAGACCGACGGGCCCTGAGAGATCATCTGGGGATGCGCCGGGTCGAACTGGGGCACCGTCCGTACCACGGTCTCGAACCGGACGATCCGGTCGGAGGAAATGTCCTGCAGAGGGGCGTCGGATCCGATCCAGGTGGCGCCGGCGGTGGAGTCCACGGCGAAGATGCACTGGCCGGCGTTGAAGAAGTTGCCGGGATAGCTGGAGATCTTGAAGGTGGAGAAAGCCCCGGTGGCGGTGTGCTCTGCCACAGTGTAGAGGAGTTCCGCCGTGCTGTCGTTGAAGAGGAGGATCTCCCCGTCCGCCGTGGAGTAGCCCGTGCCCCTCTGCTGCGTCATCTGGATCATCATGTTGTCCGTGGATTTGTAGATGAAGGGGATCATGACGGACTGGCCGTTCACGAGATAGTTCCCGTCCGGCCCCTTGGCCATGGCCGCCTCGGAGACCTCCCACACGAAGTCCCAGGTGAGCACGTCCGGCACCTCGTAGCCCAGCGCCTCTACGTACGTGCGGTTTACATAACATGCCTCCGTGGAACGCATGAAGGGGAGGGCGTACCAGTGGCCGGCGAAACTGCATTCCCGGAGGAAGTCCGGTACGATCTCCTCCCGCGAGGGGGCGTCAAAGGCGATGGCGCTGCCGCCGAGGCCGTAGACAGGATCGTCCATGAGCTCGTCCAGGGGGACCACCACGTTCACGCCGGTAAGGTAAGTGGCGATGTGGTCGGGGTAGGTGATGCACACGTTGGGAGTGGTGTTCGTCGCGATGTTGGTGATGACGTCGTTGTAGATCTTGCCGTAGTCGGTGTAGAGCCGCAGATTTACCCGGATGTTGGGGTAGAGCGCCTCGAAGTCCGCGATAGCCTGCTCGTAGATCTTCGTCTGGGTGCGGTTCGTGTCGTTCTTCGCCCAGAAAGTGATCTCGTAATTCCGGGACGTGTCGAAGGTTTCCGGCACCTCGAAGGCGTCGAGGCCCCTGGCGCCGTGGCAGCCGGAGAGCAGGGGAAGGACCGCCGCGCACAGGACGAGAAGCAGGGCGAAAGGTCTCCTGAGCGTTCTCATCCCTTCGTCCCTCCTCTCGAGACACCGGCCATGATCTTCTTTCGGAAGATCAGGAACAGCACCACCAGCGGCACGGAGATGACCACCACGGCCGCCATCATGGCGGGGATGTTCTCCCGGCCGAAGCCGTTCTCACGGATCTCCTGGATGCCGTTGGAGACCAGAAAATAACTGGGATCGTCCGTGATGAGCCGGGGCCACACGTAGGAGTTCCAGCACTCGATGACCTTGAGGATGAGCACGGTGACCAGAGTGGGCCGGCAGATAGGGATCATGACGCGGAAGAGGTACCGCAGATCCGTGGTGCCGTCCACCTTGGCGGCGTAGTAGAGCTCGTCCGGGACCTGGGCGAAGTTCTCCCGAAGGAGATAGATGTAGAACACGGAGGTCACCGACGGGAGAATAAGGCCGGCGAAGGTGTTCCGCAGGTCCAGATCCGTGATGGTGACGAAGTTCGTGATGATGACGAGCTCGTTCGGGATCATCATGAGGGCGAGGAACAGGGTGAAGACCAGGTTCTTTCCCCGAAAGTCCAGCCGCGCGAAGGCGAAGGCAGCCAGGGTGATGACCACCAGCATGGCCGCCGTGGTGGCCAGAGTGAAGACGAGGGTGTTGAGGAAGTAGCGGGCCAGTGGCACGGCGGTGAACGCGTCGGCATAGTTCCGCATCGTGGGGGAGAGAGTGAAGAAGGCCGGGATGCGTTCCCCGTTGTAGGCGCTGTAGCTCTTGACGGAGGTGAGCACCATCCAGTAGAAGGGGAAGAGCACCAGGAACGCCCAGAGTGCCAGAAGGGAGTAGACCACGACGCGGCTGACGACGGTGCGGATCCGGCTGGCGCGCGCGATGCCGCGGAGTGTTTCGTTCTGCATACGCTCGCCTCCTCAGTAAAACACGTGTTTTTTGCTGATCCGGAGATTGATGCAGGTGATGGTCAGCACGATGGCGAACAGGAGGATGGCCGCCGCCGAGGCGTAGGACGGATATCCGCCGCTGTTGCCGTAGAGCATGTCGTAGATATAGCCCACGATGGTGTTCATCTCCGCGGCGTTGAGGTCCGTGCCGAAGAGGGCCACCGCGTCGCTGTAGGCCTTGAAGGCCCCGATGAAGCCCGTGATCACCAGATAG
>JAEEGL015818160.1_pt1 | contig 20563 bp, 9 predicted proteins | sample 9134231 | NCBI WGS metagenome assembly JAEEGL01 (sample SAMN16246548, study PRJNA631951) | gut metagenome | biome: gut microbiome; feature: rumen; material: fiber-attached | host: Bos | place: Iran: Karaj | collected 2018-10
CCGGTATTCGAGCTGCCAGGCGTTGTTCCATTCGTTCAGGTGCCGCTCGGCATCGCCGTAGCCGTATTTGTTGAGCAGATGGTCCACCGCTTTCGCGAGCAGGGCCGCGTCTTCCACGCTGCGGCAGTGCCACGCCGGGTTCTCCGTATTGATGTAGCAATGCCACGAAAAGAAATCCAGCGGGCAGCCGTGGGCGCGGATATACGTAAAAAACTTTTCGGCATACTGCGCGAAATAAAAGCGGTAGGTCTCGCCGCGCGGCCGGATCTGCGCAAGGCCGTAGGCGGCGGGGTCCTGAAATACGCCGTCCAGCCCGCAGGAGGCGTAGCCGCCCACTTTGATCGAACTCCCGAAGCAGGCTTTGAGGTGCTTCGAGGCGGTTTCATACAGCCGGAAGAATTCCACGTCCGTGCCGCGCCACATGCCGCTTCCGGGGCCGTCTTCGGGTTCGTTCCAGATCTCCCAGTATACGATCCCGTAATAAAAGCCGTTTGCCCAGCCCTCGTTGTAGTGGCGTATGATATGCTCGCACACCCGCGCCCATTTGGCGTTGTCCGCGGGCGGAAAAATGCGGTAGGCGCGGATCTCGAAAAAGTTTTCAATGGTCACGCCCAGCCGGTATACGGGCTGCACCCCGGCTTCGTGCAGCGCCTTCATGAGCGCGTCCGTAAAACCGAAATCGTAAGCGGCGGGGTCGGTTTCGTCCGCCGAAAAATCGCGGAAGATATTGGGGATATCCACATACATGTTTCCGCCGAAAAGCCCGCCCACGTCGTGCAGGCGCGCGTAGGGGATATGCGCCTCGGTGAGGTAGTGCATATAATCGGCGCTCATATGCGGGAAGGGCGGCTGGCCCACCGCGTGCATGGCGCGGATCTTGCCGGCGCGTTTCGTAAAATCGGTTTTTACCGTTGTGGTTTGCATGGCGCGTTCCCTTTCGTTAAAGCGTCCGCCCGCGCAGGGCGGGAGAAGGAAAGCGGCGCGCTTCCTTAAGGAAGGCGCCGCGCGGTTCAGGAGAGATAAAAGTTCAGGATAAACAGCGTTTCGTTGCGCCCGAACGCGTAACTGCCGCCGGAATACCCGTTTTGCTGGAGCAGGCTCCGGAAGCCGTTCTGCTGCCAGAGTTTCCGGGTGGCTGCGTCGTAGAGCGCTTTGTTCTTGAATTTCAAAGAGATCAGGTCTTCGCCCTTCTTGATATGCGGTGCAATGCTGCGCGATAGTGTCTGCAGATTGACCTCCTCGAAATACATACCGTTGCGGTGGTGGTAGTTGCATTTTACGGCGGTGCACAGCGGGAAGAGCGGTTCCCGGTCGATGCGGCGGGTGCGCTTGAGTTCTTCCGTGGTGATGCAGAAATACTCGTAATCTATGCGGTCGCTGCTCTGGGCGCGCTTGGTGTTGCTGCTGTCGTCCCAGGTGACGTCCGTATAGTAGTATTTGCCTTCCAGTTTCATAAGGTTCCACGCGTGCCATTCGCCGCCGTTGCAGGGGCCGATCACGTAGGTACATTCAATGCCGAGCCGGTTGAGCAGATACTGGTAGGCCTTGGCATACCCGGCGCAAACGGCCTTTTTGTTCACGAAAACGCCGTAGGGGGAGCGGATCTCGTCAAAGAAGTGCTTGGGGCGGCGCCGTTTCATCCGTGCAAGCATGTCTTCCTCATCCACGGCAATGGAATCGTAATCGATGAGTTTCGCGATGTTGGTGTGCGCGAGCAGCGCCGCCTCGTAGTCGCTCATCGAGGGCGTGATGCCCTTCAGAAACGGCTTCACGGCCTTTTTCAGTTTCTTCTCGCGGGATTCTTTCTCCCACTTCGTGAAGCAGTATTCCAGTTGCACCTTCGTTACGTTCCTTGCCGAATCCAGATGGCAGGTGCCGGCTTCGGAAGCAAGCCAGAAGATCTCGGGATGGTCGTACCGGATGCAGGTGAGGATATCGAAGATGTCGTGGCTCGCCAGATGGAAAGCGCTCACGTCCGCGAAAGGTTCGTAGGCCAGGATCGCCTGCACGATCGCATCGCTGCAGGCCTTCCGGTTGTCGTCCAGTTTGCCGTAGTAGTAATGATAAAGATGGTCCGGGTCGCGTTCCGTTACTTTGGTTGCAAAGTCGTCGTCGGTATCGTCGTCGGTATCGTCGTCGGTTTTGTCGCCTTTACCGTCGTCGTCCTTGTCCTTATCGTCGCCGGAGCCGTCGCCTTTGTCGTCGTCCTTGTCCTTGTCGTCGTCGGAGCCGTCGTCTTTGTCGTCGTCCTTGTCCTTGTCGTCATCGGAGCCGTCGTCTTTGTCGCCGTCCTTATCCTTGTCGTCGTCGCCGCCCTTGCCGCCGTCATCGTCGTCGTCAAAATCGAATACGCTGCCGGAGAGGCCTTCCTCCCCGAGCAGATAGGCGAAACTGTCTTTCGTGCCGGCTGCCTTCATGAGATCAACCAGTTCGTTCAGGCCCGCGTGGGAAGCGCACTGTGCGCGCCTCGCGGCGGCGTAATCGCGGTAAAACAGCGCCGAGGCGGTCTGGATCTCAACAAGGATCGGCTGGCCGTCGTATTTGGGGGAGCCGTCGATCGATACGTTGTATTCCTGCCAGATCTCGGTAAGCAGCCGCGCGATGCAGGCGGCCATCGCCACCTCGGGCAGCCCGTATTCCACGAAGATCTCGCGGGTGAGGTGGTTGCACCATGCCATGGGCACGGCGTCGTCCGGGGAAACGCAGTGTTCGGCAAGTTCGTTCGTGGAAACGAACGAAACGGTCACGTCCGGGATGGTCTCGGGCACGGCGGTGGAAGCCTTAACGGTTTCGATCACGCGCTGCGAGAGTTTATCGAGCGCCTCGAAAGAATCCACCAGCGTTTCGCGGCAGGCGGGGCAGAGGAGCCGTCCGTCCGGCAGGGTGATCATATCGGAAGCCTTCACGGGCGCCAGGCAGAAGGAGCACCGCGGGCGGTCGTCCTCGGGCGCCTTGCAGTCCAGATGCCGGATGTCCTGGCAGAACTGGCGCAGCGTTTCCTCAAGGCCCTGAACGTTGAGCACGGCGGGGAAGGAAGCGCAGCCGAATTTCAGATACGGCATGTTTTCGGCGGGATCGTCCACGCCCCACGAAAGGAAGTCGGCCACGGAGTGCAGCATGTTGGTAAGCACGATGCCGTTGGCTTCCAGCAGGGTTTTGCCGATGCCGTTGCCGTTGCGGATATCCTCGATCACGTAGAAACTCAGGCCCTCTTCGTCACCGAACTGCGCGTCGAGCGTGTTTTCGATAATTTCGGGGTAAAGGTCCAGAAGGTTTTCCGCTTCCGGGTCCTCCAGAAGTTTCTCCCGGTCTTTCAGCACCGGGCATACGGAGAGGCACTTGTGTGCGTCGGGATACAGCGTTTTCAGGAATTCCTGCATCACGATGGCGAGCAGCAGGCGCATGCCGTCGTCGCAGGGGTATTTGCCCTCGAGATGCACGCGCAGCACCTGCGTGGAGATATTGCGCTTCACCTGTTCGCGGGTCTTTTCTTCCAGCGTGTGGTAAACGGCGCCGTTCTGGAGCGCGAAATTGATCGCCTTGAGCGTGCTCGAAACTTCGTAGTAGCCGATGGTATCCGCTTCAACGGCGGCGTCGTAGAGTTCGATGCCGATCGCGGTGACCACCACGTTCTGTTCGCGGAACCTGGGCTTGATCGCGTTTCTGCGCTCGGCGGAAAGGATCCTGTATTTCCGGGTCTGCAGGTATTCTTCGGGCACGTTCATGGTGGTGCTCGTATCGTCCAGCAGCAGCACGCCGTTTTCAACGTCGGCCTCTTTTATGGTGTAGCTCCGGTTGTTGTGCGTAAAGGTCTGGTCAACGATAAAATTCTGCGAGAGCGCGCTGCGGAAGATCGGCACGTATTCCGAGGATTGCGTGTTCACGTAATCGAAGCGGATCGGCTTGGTATCGTCCAGAATGTTGCTGAAGATATCGTCCGTGTTCACGAAATACAGGTAGTATTCCGGTTCGCGGTTCACGGGCGAAACGCGCTCGAGGCGGTAGTGGATCGCATTTTCGTCGAACCTGCCGCCGCACACCTCCCTGAGGCACCGGTCCATGCACTGCCGCACGTATTCGTCGGATTCGCTTCTGCCGCGCTCTTCTTCGGGGATGCCGAAGAGGTCTTCCGTTTGCTTAAGGAAGGCGGAGAGGGAGATGCCGCGGATCGCGTTGCACAGCAGGATGATCAGTTTCGATTTTCTGGGTTCGGCGTGCTCGTTCGAGCATTTGCTGAGCAGGTCGTATTTGCTCGCGTACTGATCGATGTTTTTCAGGAAGTATTCGCGCAGCAGGTAGGGCTTCGATACGATGTGCAGCACCGAGGCCTTTCTGCCGGAGAAGCGCAGGTAGTGATAAACGGCGTTGGGCAGGTTGTATTTGTCGTCGGCCACGATCACGTAGCCCACCGCGTGCTCCGAAACGTCAAACCGGTTCAGCGCCACGCCGCCCACGGCGGCCACCTGGCTGCCGTAAACGGTGGTATCGGAGATCAGGTTCATGTTCTTCACGCCGTATTCGCCCGAGATCTGCGCAATGGCCACTTCAAGGGCCACCTGGCTGGCGCTGCTGTCGATCATCAGGGTGGAATCGCCGCCCGCGGACCACACGAACAGATCCGCTTCGGTGGCGGAATTGAAGGAATTCACGCAGAACATGCCGCGGTCTTCAAGGTTGAAATACTGCTGGATGCTGTTGTCGATGTTGTTGATGTGCCCGCCGCAAAGGAACCGGTAATTTACGCTGCGGCGGCGGACGTCGATCTCGCTGTCTTCCAGCGTTTCGTCCCCGCGCACGGCCTGCTCGAGGCGCTTGGCGATGATCAGGCAGAAATAGTTGTTGTGCGAGATCACCTTTTCCGCATCCAGCACGAAAACGTCGGTGAGTTCTTCGAAAAACAGTTTGCCGTCGGAATACAGGTGTTCGTCCAGAAAATCGTCGGGCGTGAGCACGAGGATATCGGGTTTCAGACCGGTGCGCATGGTCTGGGGCGTTTCAACGCGCCAAAGAAGCCGCGAGGTGCACGCCACTTTCTTCAGGCCGTCCGAGAGATAGTCCGCGGCGTTTTTCTGCTCTTTTTTATCCTGGCAGATAAAGATCGCGCGCATGCCGGTGGAGAGCAGCACGGTGAGGTAACGCAGGATGTATTCGCCCAGCCCCGAATAGAGCGAGGTATCAAACATCACGTTTTCGCCCTGCAGCATTTTTTCAATGCCCTGGATGTAATCGCTGTTGAGCGAGCGGTTCGCCGCTTTTACGGAGTCGGCGATCTTTTTTACGGCCGGGGCGGCGTCCTCCACCCGGTAAACGCTCCCGTCGTCGGTCTGCGTTTTGAGGTTTACGATGCGGTATTTTTTCTTATACGTATCCATGAGATACGCTTTGAGCGCGCTCAGGTCGGCGGGTTTCTCTTTGCGGAGGAACGAGATGAACGAGAAGCGCGGGTCCTCGGGCAGGTCCGCCTCTTTCAGCGTGCCGGAGAGGAAGGTGCACAGTTCGTGCAGGAAAACGATCGCCGCCATCGGATACAGATACATGTTGTCCACGAGCCAGGCGCTCGCTTTGTATACGAATTCGGCTTTCACGTGGAAAAACACCGGCAGGAAAAGCAGCGCGGCGAGCAGCAGGTAGGCGCCCCCCACGATCAGCAGGAACACGCGCAGTTCTCTGCCCCAGCGGAACGCGCTGAATTTCTCGGTGGCGTAGTGGTCTTCCGCGTGGTAAAACACGCCCAGGATCCTGAAATACAGGCGGCGCAGTTTCTCTTTGAGCGATTCGTCCTCTGCGGGCCGGTCTTCGGAGTCGCGTCCGGCGGGCTTTTCGGTCTTCTTTTTCTTTGTATCGGCGGTCTTCCGGCCGGGCTGCACATCCTTCTGCCCCGGCGTGTTGAACACCAGCACGGAGTTTTCGCGCAGCTGACGCAGGCGCTCCGCCAGAGAGAGTTTCTTTTTCTCGGGCTCCGGGCCTTCGGATTTTTTGCCTTTTTTATTCTTTTGGGCTTCGCCGCCGGCGGGATAGAATCTCCTGGTCACGTAACGGTGCATGATCATCTTTACAACCAGAAATACCACGCTCGTGAGCAGGTTCAGCAGCAGGAAATTGAACACCGAGGCGCTGTAAACGAGTTCCGCGGGCAGTTTTTCGAGCAGCCCCTTGATCCACGCCAGCGAGCCGAACCAGGTGAGCAGCCGGTGGCAGGCGGGGAAGAGCAGCATGAGCACCACGAAAACGCCGAACGCGGCAACGGCGAACGGAAAGTTTTTATAGCGTTCGTTCTTTTTGAAATCGTATTTGAAATAGCAGAGTTCGAAGCGCAGCGGGAGGAACGGCAGAACCAGCAGCGCAACGTAGGCGAGAATGAGAACGATCTTAATAAACAGAATCATACGTCAGCGCGCCTCCTTTCTCTGCGGATCTTCTTTTTTCTCCGGGATCTCGAAGAAAGCATAGTATTTTACGTTGGGGTCGTCGTAATAACTCTTCTCAACGTCGAAATCCGTCCATTTTTCTTTAACCGCGGCGTTCCGGTCGATGTAAACTTTCATCTTCGTGGCGAAGCCGAGCGTGGCTTTGCGCAGGTCGCCGAAGAGTTTCACGTGGTCGCTCTTCAGGGTGCCGAGCCGGAAATTCCTGCGGTAGCGCTCCTGCACCACCACCCACCAGAGCGAATGGGTCTCGGCGCGGGTCATCACGGTCTCGTAATAGTTCTTCAGGCGCACAAGGCTCTCCAGACGGCGTTTTTCGCCGATCTCCTTGAGTTCTTTGAGCTGCAGGAAGAGATCCGTTTTCTTCGCGCGGATCCGGCGGATATACCAGCCGGCGGCGCAGAGATACGCGGCGGCGAAGGCGGCCAGCGTGCCGAGGTAGATCGGCATGCGGGCAAGGCCCTTCCAGCCCGAAACGCCCTCATAGATGAGATACGCGAGAAACAGCACGGCCACGCACGCCGCGCCGCCGAACATCGCGAGTTTGTAGCGTCTGGCCTGTTTGCAGAGGTGGTCGTATTCGGTGCAGAGCACGTTCGTCCTGTGGCACACGTTTTCGTAATAGGCGGGCTCGTTTGCCACGGATACGATGTTTTCGATATCCTCTTTGCGCATCTCCTCGTATTTCTTTTCGAGGATCTCGAACCGCCCGGTGATATCGGCGATGCCGTCCTGCTTCAGGGCCGGATCGTCGTCCTTCCTTTTGTTGGCCTCGTCCAGCGCCGCTTTGAGCCCTTCGGCGGTTTTTTCGTCGCGCCAGGCGAGATAGCGGTTCATGCAGAGCATGAGCACTTCGGTGTTCTGGGCCTCGATGTGTTCGCGGGCGTAATCTTCGGCGATCGCCTTCGCGCAGTTTGCAAAGCGTTCGTCCAGCGCGCCCTTCGTGATGCGCGGGTCTTCCAGGTTCTGCATGGGTTCCGGTGAAAAGGCGCGCCGGATGAGCGGATCGGTCACCGAAGCGTCTTCGGGCAGGGTGATCGTGAGATCCGCAAACTTTTCAAGCACCTCGGCGTCGCGCGCGCCCTCCAGTTTTTCGAGCGTGAGCGGGATATGGTTCTCGTCGGCGTAATAATTATATTTCGCATACGCCTGCTCAAAAAGCGTTTTCAGTTTCTCTTCGGAGATGTTCACCGCCGGCACGTTGAGCGTGCCCTGCTCAATGCAGTTATACACGTGCACGAGCGACTGGAAATAGGCGAATGTCACGTCGCGATCACTGTCGAACGGGCATTTGATCTCGTAATGCGCGGGGTCTTTTCCGAGATTTGCCGTTTCCAGCGTTTCGATCAGGTTTTTGATCGTCAGGTCCAGAAGATCCCGGTTCGGGGATAATCTGCACGTTTTCACGGCGTCGGGAAACACCGTTTCAAAGTTGATCTTCGTGCCTTCGTCGGCGTCGATCGTAACGTCCCAGGACGATTCTGCGCCGAACGAACCCTTCTGCCAGCCGAAGAGCTTCATCAGGATCTGCTTCTGCAGCTGGTCGATATTGTCGTTGCCGGCGGGCTCGTCGGCATACGCGGGGCGCGCGTCGCCGTAGGCGTGGCGGTCCGGGAGCGCGTCGCCGTTTTCGTCGTATTGCCGGGCGGGCTTTTTTTTGCGCGCTTCTTCTTTCGCGCGGGCCTGCTCGTCGGCGTTATCGAACATCTTCTCAAAGAAATCGAGCGGCAGGTTGGGGTCCGTGGCGTATTCCACGGTAACAAGGCACGATTCTTTCGGCTGCAGGCTGATTCTGGCAAGCGGCTCCAGCAGCGTGCTGCGCACGTAAAGGAGGAGCAGCTTGTTATACATCTCCTTAAGCGCTTCGTAGCGGCCGTAGGGGAACGCGAGTTTGTCCACGATCACGATCACGTTCATGGCCCTGTTTACGAAGTGCGCGTTTTTCAGAACGCGGTCCGCAATGGCCTGCACGCAGCCGCCGAGATTCGGCAGTTCCTCGTTGATCCAGAAGAGCCGGTCTTCGCCGAAGGGCATCCGGAACAGAATATCAAAGCGCATATTCTGTTCGGCTTTGGACGTATTAATTACAACGGTCCTCATAGGAAAAACCTTCCTTTAATCGGGTATTCGTATTGTTCTCAAAAAAACCGGAATCCGAAGGTACGCTCCGGGTGGGCGTACCTTCGGGGAAAAACGGGATCACTCGTCGTCGTCGGGCCGGGCGATATCCATGTTCGGGTCGATCCGGAATTCCGTGTTGATCCACTTGAATTCGTTGGTAGTAACCACCTCTATGGGCATGTCGCGCACGTCGAGTTCGTCGATGGGCGGCCTGTCGTTCGAATCGGTTACGATCTTTTTGCCCGCGGAGCGGTCCGGAAGATCTTTGTCGGTTTCAGGCTCTGCGGGGCCCTTCTTAACCTTGCCCTTTTTGCCTTTTGCGGGTGCTTTGTTGCCCGCGGCATCCTGGGCGCCCTCGGCGTTCTCGGCGCCTTCGGCGCCTTCGTTCTGCTGTGCGGCTTCGGTTCCGGCGTCGTCTTTCTTCTTTTTCTTTTCGGGTTTGTTCAGGCCGCGGCGCTCGGTTTCGTAATCGCAGTAGGCCTCCATGAATTTCAGTTTGCTCCACGCAACGATCCTGTAGAACGAGGATTTATGCTCGGCATTCTGCTCGGAGCGCAGCTGTTCGTCGCTGAACGGCGCTCTGGCGAAGCGGTAGATCACTTCTTCGGCCACGTTGATGATGATCTCGGCGTAATCGTAGTCGGTGGAGGCTTCTTCGCTGGCTCTTACGAGCGCGGCGATCTTCAGAAGGCCGATCGGCTGCGGCGCGCGGAATTTCTTGCCCTGTACCGTAAACTGATTCTTCGGGTATACGGCGCGGATCATGTTTTCGCGCATGCGGCGGAGAATGACGTTGCGGGTCATGAGCGCCTCGTAGCCGCGCACGTCCACGTATTCGGTGGCGGCGAGCTGCAGTTCCGCGCTCTCCAGACAGTTGTTGAATTCGGCGGCATAGCGTTTTACGAGGTCTTCGCGGTTCATAAGCCAGTAAAGGATCTTCGCAAGGTCGTTGTTGGTCACGGGCAGGCCTTTATAGGTGAGCGTTTCCGGCACGCCGCCGATCTCGGAATCGTAGTAGTGATAATAGGTGGTGTTCTTCTCCACGGAGCAGGTGATGAGGCCGTAGAGCAGCGAGAATACGAAGGCCTTCGCCAGCGCGTAGCGGCTTTCAAGTTCTTTGCTGATATTGATGTAGGGCATCATGCCGTGCAGGTGCCAGCGCTTGTCGAGATGCGGCGAAGTGGAGAGAATGCCGGATTTCAGAACGCTGTCGATCCGGGAGGTGTAATATTTGTAGTATTCGCCGTTTTTCAGTTCGTCGAACTTGGCGATCTGGTAGGGCTGCAGGCAGTGTACGGTGGAAACGAGGAAGATCTCTCTGGGGGTGCGCCAATCGTTTTCAACGTAACGTACTTTATCCCGTTCAAAGGAAGGCAGCCTTGCGCCGCGTTCGTTCATGCAGTCCGCAATGAGTTTCTGCATGGCGTCTCTGTTGTTTTCCTCGTTGATATACAGTTTGTCTTTGATCGTTCTCGCGATGTCGGGGTTCAGTTCGAGGAACATGTAGGGGTGCGAAACGCGGATGCGGTTCTGCTCCTCTTCGGTGGACGCGTTGTAAACGGCGTAGGGATCGGTGTTGTCGTAGTTCAGCATCGGGGCGCTTCTCACCACGAGATCGCTGAACTTGCTTCTCAGGTATTGGGCGAACTTGGAATGGTTGTTGCCGCTGGGATCGAAAGCGTCCAGATCCGCGGTGCCGTGTTCGGCGGTATAATCGTCGAGCATCGCCTGGAATACGTCTTTATCGAGCATCGTGCGGATGGTGGAATCGCTGCCGATGAAACCGATCAGGCAGTTCTTTACGTTGCTGAAGAAAGAATCGAGGCCGCGGATCTCGATGTGATCCGTATCCTGCTCCTCCTTCCAGAGGATATCGCGAACCGCGGTATAAAAACTGCGGGAGATCGCGCCGGCGGCCGCGCCGCTGTCGGGGTTCAGTTTTGCCGAAGCCTCTTCATACAGTTTGCGTTTCAGCACGGGGGAGGCGCCCACGTAAATGGTGGTTTTGCCGGGGGCGTTGCGGTCCGCTTCAAGGCGGTTCGCTTCGCTCTGGAGATCGTCCTGATAATTGTCGATCGCTTCGAAGAAGATCTCGTAGGTTGCGATCATGTCTTCAAGCCGCTGGCTTACGTCGGTGAGCGCGAAGAACAGGATCGCGTTGGCCGTGTATCTCTCGATGCTCTTGATGTTGCCGATCGTGTTGGCTCTGTAGTCGTTCAGCGAAGATTTTGCCTTTGATGTGCCGAAAGTCTTTTTCAGGAGTTTCGCGAGCACTTCGAGTGTCGCTTCGTCGATGCCGTCTTCTTTGTTCGGGTCGATGATGGTCTTCTGGTGCTTGGCTTTTTTCTTCAGTTTTGCATTGAAACTGTTGAGGGTCGCCTTTTTGGGCGATTCGTCTTTGCCCACGATCTCCTGCAGTTTTTCGTCGATCGCGTTCTTCAGGCTGTAGAGCAGGTAGCGCACCGCAAGCGGATGCAGCATCTCGGGGCTGCCGTTGCCTTCGTCGTCTTTCACGCTGAGCAGGCCGGTAACGATGTTGCATTCCTGCCGTTCGTTTTCGTCCCACATCTCGGGGGAGGTGCAGAGGATGTTCTGGGCGAATTCGTGGTAAAGATCGTCGATCTTCTTGGTGCACGCGTCAACATACAGGCTCACGCCGGTGTCGATCGAATTGATCTTGCCGAAAGCGCCGTCGGCGTCGATGCCGTCTTTTTTCGAGATGTTCTCCGACATGGAGGCGCACGCCTGCGTGATCTTCGCTTCGGTGATGCCGTTGGCGTCTTTCAGCCTCGAGAGCGTAACGTCGTCCTTTATAAGGCGGAGGGCTTCTTCATCCAGCGTGCTCATATAGGTGGTGACCTTCGTGGGGGTGAGCGTAGAATCGTCCACTTCGAGCAGGTCGCGGAGGAAGGCGAACTTTCTGTTTTTCTTTTCTTCGGTGTTTCTGTATACGGCCGCGCCGTAATCGTTGATATATGCAGTGCCGCGTTCACCGGGGGCGGGGCTGTAGCTGCGGGAACCTCTCGCAATTTCGGCCGCTGTTTTGCGGTCTACGTAATCGTGCCAGAGTTTGTCAAACGCGGTCCATACGTTGGAAACGCTGTCGCACAGGTAACGGGAGGCGAGGTACGAAATGATTTCCTCGTAGGGGTATTTCATCGTGGCGGCGCCGGCGCTGCCGTAGATGGCGAGCGGCACGATGCTGTGCGATTCCATCTCGTTGCTCTCGGCGGATTTGAGCGCGTCCGAAATGGGGGAGAACATGCGCGTATACACGAAATTGGCCATGATATCGTAGTATTCGTCCAGGTTCGCGATCACGCCGCCGTAAGCGTTCACGTCGTCGATGAAATACAGCTGGTCGAACGGGCGCTTGCCGAACTGGCCTTTATCGGCGGGGTTGAAGAGTTCGCCTTCGGCTTTGCTGCTGATCCTGATCTTGATGTTTCTGCCGTATTCTTTCTTGGCGGCGTTGCCGTAGATGATGTTGATGGCGTTGAGTTCGCGCACCGCGGCGTAGGCGTTGGCGTAAATGCTCTCCCATTGCGCCTGCGGCACTCTTTTTTTATAAAGGTCCGGGCAGGCGAACAGGCCGTAAACTTTCACGTTCAGGTTGAATTTTTTGAGCATGTAGTTTTTGATATAGAGCGCGATCTGGATGAAAATGCCCGAACCGGTGCCGCCCGCGATCGAGGAGATCACCATGAAGCGCAGGGTTTCTTCGTTGAGGTCGCCGGCCACTTCGAGCGTACGGTCGAAAACCCTGGTGAGATCGTTGAGCTCGTTTTTCAGAAACACGCCGAGGCAAAGACGGGATTTCATACGGCACTGGCTCGCGCCGTCGTCCAGCTGTTCGCTCAGGAAGGCCGCTTCGTTCCTCGTGTTGGGGCACCAGTCGTAAACGTCGTCGTTCGCGGTTTTCAGCGCGTGCAGGTAATTGCTCACGCTGCCGGCGCCGCTCAGGATGATCGGGTTGATGCCGAGTCTCACGCACTCTTCCTTGTCGCGCTGGTCGGTATCCATTACCACGCAGCTCACGTCGCCGAACCGCTGTTCGAGGATCTCGCGCTGGCGGCCGCCTACCGCGTCCAGTTTGGTCTGCAGGTCCTTTTTCAGACGGGTAACGACTTCAATGCCGCTGCCGCCGAGTCCGATTAAAAATGTTCTCATATATACCTCCAAAAAAATATTTTTTTACGAATTAAAAGATCTTGTTGATCTCCGGCCGGAGCCGTGCGTATTCCTTATCGCTGATGAAGATGATCAGATTGGATTCGTCTTTTACCGTCTTATCGGGAACCAGCAGGCCCCTGTGGATGCCGATGTATTCGAGCGCCGGGTCGTAGTCCTCTTTTTTGAGAAGTTCCAGCACGTTGCTGTCGAAACGGAAATCGTGCATTTTGCTCAGCAGGTAGAGCCAGTTTTCATCGTCGAATTCGCAGATCCGTACCGTACCGTTGTCTTCTTCGCGGTATGTTCTTTCCGCGATCGGCGTGCTCACCCTTGCGGCGTCGCTGGTTTTGAATTTCAGAGAGCAGTCTCCCACGGTGATCACCGCCGAAGTCGGGGCGCCGTGCGTGAAGCAGTGCACGGGTTTGATCCGGGGATACGATTTGATCGGTTTATACGAACCCGTCACCGCGTAGCCGCCTGCGGTCCTTCTTATCGTGTATCTGCGGAATTCGCCGCGGATAAATCTTTTTCTGGAAAGGATGCACGTTGTTACCCACGCCGAGACGATGATCAGGCCGGCCACAACCAGGCAGATGATCAGGCCGATGAGGTTGAGCGTCACGTCCAGTTCGGCGTCGGCGCTGTTCTCGCCCACGGTGAGCGTTACGGTCTGTTTGCCGTGGCGCATGAAAAGCGGGGTGATCCAGTTGAAGATCCTCCAGCCCCTGTATTTCGGCGTCACCCGCAGATACGCGCCGCCGTCGGGCATGCTGTCCGCCGCGGTCTCGGCTTTGTGGAAACCGTCGTGCTCAAAGGTCACGGTGCAGGGCGCGAGGCCTTCCAGTTCTTCCATGCTCAGGGGGCGGCCGTCGCGCAGCACCCGGAAGCCGAAACTCTCCGTATTGCGGACGAAATCGGTATCCATGATCTCGAGCGCCGCCATGCCCTCCACCGTTTCAAGGGTGAATACGGGCGCTTTCACTTCCACCTCGGCGGCGGCCCGTTCTTCCGTACCGGAGAGCGCTGCGGTCACGGTGTGGGTCCTGCCCGCCACGGAGGTATACACCACGCCGTTGGGGTTCGCCTCGTCGTATCTGGGGGTAAAGGAGATCCCGGTCACTTTTCCGGCGGCGTCTTTCTCCTGCGCGGTAAGCCCGGGCAGCGTTTCGCTCTTCACCTCGAGCCGGTCGTAAACGGCCGCGTCCCACGCTTCCACCGGCACGTAATTGCCGGCGCCGTCGTAATCGGCGGTGAGCGTAAAGAGGATTTTGCCGGTATTGGTCTTCAGCGCGTCCAGCGTGAACGGGCCTGCGATCTCGTTTTTCACCGCAAGGCGGTACGTCGCCTCCGAGAAGGTGATCACCGCGGCTTCGGAGAGCACGGTCTCGCCGTCGATCTCGGCCTTTGCCTTTACGCTGAAACTGTTTTTGTGCAGCGCGGCGATCTTCGCCGGGTCGCATTTCGGGGTAAAGAGCAGCACGGCGCCGTCGGTTTTCGTATCGCCGGGCAGGTCCCCGTTTTCCGCCGTGAATTCAAATTTCACGCCGCCGTCCGGCGCGTAGGGCACGTAATTGCCGCTGCCGTCGAAATCGGCCTGCAGTTCAAAGGAAACGGCCCTGTCGTTCTTCGCGATGCCGGAAAGCGAGAGCGGCTCTTTTTCAAAGGGGTTCGTCACCACGATGCGGTAGGCGGAATCCTGTTTCTGCAGGATGTAGGTCATCCGCGGGGTATCCTCGCCTTTGATGAGCAGCCGGATCTCCACGGTATCGGGCAGGTCGGCGAAGGTCGCTCCGGAGGCGGGGGTGAGGTCGTATTCGAGCACCTTGCCGTTCAGGGTCACTTTACCGCCGAGCGCGTTGCAGGCGCCGGAGCGGAAGAGTTCGCTCGTGGATTCGATTGATACGTCCGAGAGCAGCGTATCGTCGATCTCGTCGAAGGGGAAGCGCAGGCTGCGTTTGCCTTCGGTCATCTCTTTGAAATCGGGGAGCGTGACGGGCACGGTCTCGGTGCTGGGCTCGTGGGTGATCACGGGCACGCGCCGGATCTCGCCGAGGGTCTGCCGTTCCACAAAGGGGGCGAAGCCCTCGATGAGCGCCTCCACTTTGAGTTCGCCGCCGGACATGGATTCGTCCACCTTCACGCGGAAGGCGTCTTTTTCGCCCGCGCGCAGGTCGCTGAGGGGCTCGCCGTTCACATACACCGAGAAATCGCGCTTGAGCACGCTCTCGGGCACTTCCTCGCCCACGGAGCCGTCTTCGTTCACTTCGTAGAGCCCGCAGCGGATCGTGAGATCCATATCTTTGCGGAGGTTGTCTTTCATTTCGTCAAACGAAATGGGTGTGGTGCTGTCGTTTACGTAGTATTTGCAGCCGATGCTCACGGCGGGCTCGATGAGCACCACCACGTTCTGCTGCTTCAGGTTCGTGCCGGAGAGCGAGATCTTATATTCGCCCTTTTTCAGCGGCGCGCCGTCGTTCTTGAGGATGGAAATCACGCCCGAGGGCGGGTCCTGCGGGATGATCTCTTTATAATTCTGCGTTTTTACGATGGAGGTGGGGCAGGCCACGCGGTAGGAATTCACCTTGGATATCGTCTGCCCGTCCGGCCCTTTGGCGGTGAGCGAAACCGAACCGGTCTTGAGATCCGGGCTCTGGGCGAACACCACGATGCTGAACGCCGGATACGCGATCGAAAACGTAAGGTCGCTGCCGCTGAGCGTAAACGGCACTTCGCTGCGGCCCATGATCTTCGCGCTGATATCGCGCAGGTTCTCGCAGATCTCGGATTCGTCCGCGCCCGCGGCCTCGTATTTGCGCATATCGAAGAATTCGCAGGTAAAGTTTGAGGTCGGCACCGTTTCGAGGATGCTGCGCTCGGCGATGTGGATCTGGGCTTCCAGCGTGGTATGGGGGTCGTCCAGTTCGCCGTCGGCCAGGATCAGCAGAAAATACTGCGCCCCGTTGCCCACCTGCCCGTAGCGGATCTTGAGCAGGTCGGCGATCTCCTGCACCTTGTTCGGCGTGCCGCCGCCGTAAGTGATCTTCGAGAATTTCTCGATCTCCGCCTGTTTGCTTTTCAGGTTTGCCTTCTGCTCGGAACCGCCGCCGTTGAGATACAGCACGTGCAGTTCGTCGCTCTCGTCCATCATGGCGCAGAACGACTGCATCGCGTAACTCGCGTATGCCCAGCGCGCGGCGTTGTCAAACATGCTGCCGGAATTGTCGTAAAGGATGTATACGATCCGCGGGATGTGCTGCGGGGTGGAACCGGCCGCGAGGGCCGCGCAGGGGACTGCCGTGAGCAGCAGCGCCAGCGCCAGAATGCAGCCGGTCAGTCGTTTCAGTTTCATATCGGTAGTATCGTCTCCCTTCTTCCGGGCGCGGATCAGTCGAACAGGCCTCTCTTGAAATCGGAAAGGCTCTTGCCGAGCACGAGTTCCAGCGCGTGGTCTTTTTCCGCGCAGGCTTTGCAGAGGATCTTATCGTCTTTCGAGAGCGTATCGCTGATCACGTTCGCCTCGTATCCGGGGCCGATAAAGATCTTATCGCAGTTGTCGCATCTGTTTATGAGTTTGAACCCGAAAAACACAACGACCGCCGCCGCGCATACGGCCAGAAGCAGTTTTATAAGTTTTTTTTCTTTTTTCTTCATAAAAAACTTTTTTCTCCTTCTTCTAATATAGTAACTTTAATAATATACATTTTTCAACAAAATGTCAAGAGTCCGTGCATAGTTCGCTGCGCTCACAACTGAATTGTTCGCTGGCGCTCACAACTGAATTGAAGCCTTGCGGCTTCAACTAAATTGAAAACCTGCGGTTTTCAGCGAAATTGTTCGCTGGCGCTCACAACTAAATTACTCGCTGGCGCTCGTAACTAAATTACTCGCTGGCGCTCGTAACTAAATTGTTCGCTGGTGCTCACAACGCTCAGTTCGACGAAGTCGAATTCAGTTTGCGAAGCAAATTCAGTTCGGCAAAGCCGAATTTTATATTGCAAACCGCGGCGGGGTGCGGTAGAATAAACGGGAAGGAGGATGATGAATATGAAAAAACCGATCATGGCGATCCAGTTATACACCCTGCGGGACTATATCCAGACCGAGGCGGATTTCGATTCCACCCTGGCGCGGCTCGCCGCCATGGGCGTGAAAGACGTGCAGATCTCCGGCATCGGCGATATCCCCGCCGAAACGCAGAAAGAGATCCTCGAAAAGCACGGCATGCGCGTGTGCGTGACCCACAAGAGTTTCGAGTGGATGAAAACCGATCCCGCCGGCGTGATCGCCCACCATAAAACCATCGGGTGCGACGCGGTAGGCCTCGGCAGCGCCCCGGGCGATATGCGCGGCAGTTACGATAACGTAAAGCGCTTCATCGCGGAAGCCGAAGCCGTGGCGAAGAACCTCGCCCCCGCGGGCATGACCTTCAATTACCACAACCACGCCTTTGAGTTTTACCGCATGGACGACTGCCGCTATTCCATGATGGATATGCTTCTGGGCATGACGGACCCCGCGCTCTTCAATTTCATCCCCGACGTGGGCTGGATCCGTTTCGCCGGCGCCGATCCCGCCGCGGTGCTCCGCAAAATGGCGGGCCGCGTAAAGGTGATCCATTTCAAGGATTACGCGTTCAACAATGAAGGCCGCCGCCGCTTCGTTTCGCTCGGCAGGGGAGAGGTGGACCTGCGCGCCTGCTACGAGGCCGCCTGCGAACTTGAGATCCCCTATATCGCCTACGAGCAGGACACGGACTGGGTAGACGGCGACCCCTTCAGGGCCACCGAAGAATCCTGGGAGTTCATGCAGGGCCTGCTGAACAGGTGACGCTGCGCGGCGCGGCGCTGCGCTCCGCTCAGCGAGTTATATCTTTCCTACGGAAAGGTGAAATCCGCTTGCGCGGGTGAAATCGACGCTGCGCGTCGGTGATATCTTTTGCCTGCGGCAAAAGGTTTCGGAAGCGCTTCGCGCTTGATTATATAATGAAATTTCCCCGTATCGGAAGCAAATCCGGTACGGGGATGCATTTTTGCATCTTTCGCTGAAAACAGCAGGTTTTCAATTTAGTCGCGAGCGCAGCGAGCCCTATCCGCAATTCAGCCTTACCACCAGCGTAAAGGCGCCGTCCTCGGCTTTCGCCAGCATCTCGCCCCTGTATTTGCGGGCGGTGCTCTCAATGGATTTCAGCCCGTAGCCGTGCGCATCGGCGTCTTTCTTATCGGTGATAAAACTGCCGTCCGGGCGGGTTTTGGGCTGCTCCGCCACGGGGTTTGCCACGCTGATCACGCAGAAGGCGGCGTTGCCGTGGGCTTTTACGCGCAGCCAGCGGGCGGTTTTGTCTTCGATGCGGCGGTTGGCCTCAATGGCGTTATCGAGCGCGTTGCTCAGGATGATGCACAGGTCGATGGGCGAAACGTCGTTCTTATCGAGGTTCACCACGTCGAAATGGGTGGTGACGTCCAGCGCCTGCGCTTCGTACATCTTCTCGTTGAGAATGGCGTCCACGGCGGAGATGCCGCTGATGCGCACGTAGTCCGATTCATCCACCACGCCGCTCAGGTCCCTGAGGTAGGTTTTCAGTTCGTCGTATTTTTCCTGCTCCGCCAGCGCCGTCATCACGAGGATGTGGTTTTTGATGTCGTGCCGGAAGTTGCGCGTGCGGTTATAGAGCGTCTCGAGCCGCCCGATGGAGGCCGTCTGCAGGCTGAGCTGCGAGGCGAGCATCTCTTTTTCGCGCTTCAGGTCCATCTGCTTCTGCAGCCGCGCGAAGAGCACGAACACCAGCACGTTTATGAGCACCATGCCGAGGCACGAGAGATAAATATAAGAGAGGATGCGGTTGTCTTCGGGGTAGTTTTCAATGTAAAACTGATACACCGAAAAGGTGAGCAGCGTTACCGCGGGCACGCCGAGCAGCGCGATCCAGAGCAGCAGCGAGGTATCCGCGCGCCGGTAGTGCTTCGAGAGGGCGCTCACGAGCGCCGCCTCCAAAATCAGCAGCAGGTTGGCAAGCCCGCTTTTCGCGAGCAGCATATACGATTCCCCGGCCGCCGCGGCAAAGAGTTCCAGGCGGTGCGCCAGCATCGAAAACACAAACGACGCCCCGATCTCCGAAACCGCCGCCATCACGGCGAACACCATCCCGCCCAGCAGTTTGCGTTTGAGCGGGTCGGTATACAAAAGGCACACGAGCAATATGAGCCCCCCGAGGGCCGCCGCGTATCTGCGCGCGCCCGTGAGCAGGCCCTGCTCCTGCAGCAGGATCAGCACGCCCGCCAGCGCCGTGAAGGGCACGAAATCGAACCGCTTCTTCGCGAAGCGGTAGGTAAAGAAGTTGTTGGCGAGGATGTAGGCGAGCACCACCGGAAACACCGAAGAAAAGATGCGCGCGGTGTTGAAAAGGATGCTCTGGTAGTTTTCGGCAAACAGGGTCATACGCTCACCTCATGGCCCAGAGGAAGGCCGCGTTGGTTTCCTTCGCGCGGTGTTTGCTCACCGGCACCGTGATCCCGCCCGTAAGTTCCGCCTCGCCCGAGGAGAGCCCCGCGATCTTTTTCGCGTTGATGAGAAAACTCTGGTGGCACCGCACGAAATCGTGCTTTTTCAGCGCCTCTTCCACCCGGTCCAGTTTTTCGTAAAACGAATATTCCCGGCCCTGCGCGGTGTGCACGATGATCTTGCGCCGGTCGCTCTCGAAATACAGGATCTCGCGCACGGGCAGGCTCACGGTCTGGCCGCCGGTCTGGAAGGCGTAGTGCACGTCGTTGGATTTCGTAAGTTCCCTGAGGCATTCGCGGAACACCCCCGCGAAGCCGCTCGTGAGTTCCGGTTTGAGCAGATAGCGGAAGGCGCGCACCTCGTAGCCCGAAAACACGTGTTCGGCCGAGGCGGTAACGAAAACGATCATCACGCTGCGGTCGAATTCGCGGATGCGCCGCGCGGCGGTGAGCCCGTCGCAGCCCTTCATGGTGATATCGAGCAGCAGCAGGTCGAAGCCGGCCTTTCCGGTTTCGTAGGCGCGCACCAGCGGCTCCCCGTCGGAAAAGCATTCCACCGTGCCGTCGAGGTCCTCTGCGGCAAGGATATCCGCGATCTGTCGCGAAAGCCAGGCGCAGATCTCTTTTTCGTCGTCGCAAACGGCGATGCGGATCACGGCGTTTCTCCTTCCTCTTCGTCGGTTTCCACGGCCTCTTCTTCGGTTTCGGTTTCCGCCGGCGCATCCCCGTCGGCGGCCTCTTTTTTCTTGCGGAAGATCACGAGTTTGCTCGCAACGTAGTTGAAAACGATCACGAGCACGCCGGAGATGATCTTGGCGATCCAGCTGTTCATAAACCCTGCGAGCAGCCCGAAGAGCAGTTCCTCAAACAGCACGAGCGTAAGGATGCGCGCGCCGAAAAACTGCGCCGCCTCGCGCAGCACGGTTTTTGCATCGGAAGCGCGGCTCTCGAACACGAGCACTTTATTGCCCACGAACGAGAAGGTCACCGCCACGACCCACGCGATGGCGTTGGCGAGGTAGATCCATTTGAAATCGAAGCCGCCCGCACTGAAGAGCACGCGCGAATCGTAATTTTTGCCCATGGGCAGGTTCACGAGCCAGTAGGCGAGGAAATTCACCGCCGTGGTAAGCACGCCGAACACGAGGTACGAAACGATCTCCCACTGCAGCATTTTTTCGAGGAACGGCAGTTTTTCGAGGATCTTTCTGAAAAACGGCACGGAAAAGATCCGCCGGTAAATATCTTCATACAGTTTTCTGATTTTCATAAACGGGCCCCTTTCGTAGGAAAGCGTTATTATTATTTTAACAGACCTTGCATTTTTTTTCAACCGTTGTATAATAA
>JAEEGL012957513.1_pt1 | contig 20562 bp, 35 predicted proteins | sample 9134231 | NCBI WGS metagenome assembly JAEEGL01 (sample SAMN16246548, study PRJNA631951) | gut metagenome | biome: gut microbiome; feature: rumen; material: fiber-attached | host: Bos | place: Iran: Karaj | collected 2018-10
GGAGTTGATGAAGAATGAAGATTAAACATTGGGCTGATACATCAGCATTATTACATCAGCCATTACTCGATACAGAAATTAATATAGCAATTAGTACATTAACAGTCGCAGAATTAGAACATATTAAAAATAGTAATGAAAACGAAGGTATAAAGTATAAGGCGCGCGAAGTAGTGCGCGCTCTTTTAACTAATCCAAATATTAATGTAATTCTTACAGATAATAAACGTATTGATAGAATGCTTAAAAAATATAAGTTTTTAAGTAATATTCCAGATCATAGGATTCTTTGTGCGGCTGAATTATATGCAGCAGATTAGGGAGAAGATATAATATTTTTAACTAGTGATGCTCTTCAATATTTATTTGCTCAACAAATGCCGCATTTGTCTGCTACGTACCCAATGGGCGATGAAGAAATATTAAGCCATGAAGAATGGGCTGGCTGGGGTAAATACTATCCTAATGAAGCTGAAATGACATTATTGTATTAGGATCCTAAAATCAATACATTGAAATGCAAAATAAATGAATTTGCTGAGATATACGAAGGAAAAGAGTTAAAAGATATATTATTCTGGAATGGGCATGAATATCGTAAGTTAAAGTATAAAGATTTTACTGCCCCTACAGGTGAACATATATCCCCTCGTAATATTGAGCAAAAAATGTATCTAGACTTATTACAAAATGACACTATTCCAATTAAACTATGTATAGGACGTTTTGGAACCGGTAAATCAATGTTTGCTGAAACTTGGGGAACTCATCAGCTATAGATGGGTAAATTTGATAAGATTGTATTCGTTAAGAATAATCTTGATGTAAAGGGTGCTGGTAAGTTAGGCATTCTCCCAGGTGATGAAATTGATAAACAATATCCGTGGTTACGATAGATAGAAGACCACCTTGGCCCACAACTATTTGAACAATACTTAAATGAAGGTAAGATTGAGCCTGCTCACTTATCTACTCTGCGTGGGCGCGACTTAAAGAATTGTCTAATTCTAGTTGATGAAGCGGAAAATCTTTTAACCACAAATATTTAGCTCTTACTCGGACGCGTAGCTGAAGGCAGTCAGATCATTTTCTGCGCAGATGTCAAGCAATGCGACTACAAGGATGCTAAAATGTCTGGTATTCCAAGACTAATTGACGGACTTGCTGGTAATCCTTTATTTGGAATGGTAAAACTTATCAAGTCAGAACGTAGCGCAGTAGCTGCGTGTGCTGATGCATTAGATTGATATATCTTCGGATATATAGAGGGCGAAACCCTCGGGCCGTTACCATATGGGGCGATTCTTCGGAATTGCCCCACTTTTTTATTTGACTTTTTATAAAATTCATGTTATAATAAAAGAAAAATGGAGGATTTTATGAGAGAATTATTTTGGCAGCGATTCGATTTGGCAGAATTATGTGGAGAGAATACAATTAAAGGTATAGCAGAAGCAAGTTATGATGAGTATAAAGATGATATTGAATGGCTTACTATGTTAGTAATGGTGATTAACCATAAAAGTTGGAATCATCATGATATGGGAAATAGTAAGCTGTGTTCACTTTATGCTGATTTATATTATAAATATTATGAAAAGGCTATTAATTATCTAGATGAAAATAATCGCGAAGAAGATTTGCGTTATTTTATAAGAACATTAGATTAAAGGAGAAATACTATGGAACAAAAGAGACCACTCGGATATTTGGGCGGGGATATCATGACACATGGAAGTAACCTTGCGCGCCAAGAAGAATATGATAAATTCAAAGAAGCCAACATCCCAGGAGAGGTATATAGTCCGGTACAAAACAAATCTATTAATGATAAGTCAAGCATGACGGAAGAAGAGAATAATCATCTCGCAGAAAAGATTTGTGAAGCAGACATTGAGCGTCTATGGAACAGCGACTATACAGTACTTTGCCCAGAGCAGAGCGCTATTGGCACTATGTGCGAAATGGGTGTTTTATATGGATGGAAATATATGGCACGAATGCTTGGATTTGATACTGTTACCGATTATATTTTTGAACATTTTAAAGGCGACAGTAAATATCCACCTAAAATAGATGATTTAACTGCGGAACAAAAGGCAGAACTATTTGATGTATTATATAAGAAAATTGTAGAAATATATAATAAAAAGAATTATGCCCACTACTTTGATATTCGTACCAATCATCTAAATGAAAAAGATTGGCGCCGCAGCTTCAGTATTAATCAGATGCTTTATGGTATGATTCTATATGCTACCGAGGATCATATGCTTCATAATTCCTTTGAAGAAATCCTTCCGCTTCTACAAAAAGAATATGGGACAGAAAAGACTGATGATTTTACATCAGATTGGAGGTAAGTATGAACACAACAACAACAGATAAAGTCTAGGTTGGAGAATCAACCACCGGTACTTCTACTAGTACAACATATAAAAGTTCACTATCATCTATGGAATATGGTTGGGCTTGCCCACGTTGCGGGCGCATAAATGCACCGTGGAAATCAACTTGCGATTGCTCAGGAAATACTTATTGGTATCCTACTTGGGAAAGACCATATTATGATGAATGGTGGAAACACGTGACTTGTGCTCCAGAAACTACTTGGAAAGCTCCAAGCAGTGTATGTGGTTCTGATAGTGCTAGTAGTGTACCAAATAGTACAATTTATACTTCGGTAGTTGGCGGTAGTGATTATTGGGATAATATGAGTCAAGTTTGGACAAATAATCCTCATGTAAGTAATAAAGTAGATCCAAATACCGTAACAACTGCTTGGAATAATGGACCCCGCACACAAACTATTCATAATGGAAAAACAAATTATAAGGAGTAAAAAAGGAGAATAAATGATATGAGTAATTTAATTTATGGAATACAAGATAAGCCAAAAACCTTTAAAGAATGGCTTTTATATCCTATTCAGCAAGTGTTTGCGGTATTAACCGCTACTTTACTAATTTCTACTATTTGCGGTACTCCACTTGATGCTGGTATGGCCGCAGCTGGTATTGGTACAATAGTTTATCTCATTCTTACAGGATTTAAAAGTCCTATGTTTGTATCCAATGCAGGCGGAACAGTATCGGCAGTTATGGGAGCAATTGCTTTAAGTGGTGGTAATTTCCTTGCTGTTATTATTGGCGGTTTCATAGTGGCTTTGCTTTATGCGGCTGTAGCACTAGCAATTAAAATTGCTGGTGTAGATTGGTTGAATAGATTATTACCACCAGTAGTAGTTGGCTCTATTATTATGGTAATTGGTATTAATCTAAGTAAATTTGCACCAACTTATGTACAAGTAAATGGTGAATATAGTTTAATTGGTGTAGTTGTAGCCTTAGTAGTAATGTTAATTACTGCTATTACAGCTAAATACGGTAAAGGCTTCTTAAAAACTATTCCATTTTTAATTGCTCTTGCGGGTGGTTATATATTATGCTTAATTTTAGAACTATTTGGTATTCATTTGATTAACTTTGCCGCATTTAAAGACTTAACATTATTCTCCGCACCAAAATTTGCTTTCTTATCAGCTGATTTTAGTGGTTTTAAATGGGAATGGATACCACAATTAATTATTCTATTTGTGCCTACATCATTAGTACTTTTAACAGAGCACGTAGGCGACCATAAAAGTTTAAGTTCAGTTATTGGTACAGACTTGATAGTTACACCAGGACTTCATAGAACACTTCTTGGAGATGGTTGCGCTTCTTTTATAGGGACACTTATAGGCGCACAGCCAAATACCAGCTACGGGGAGTCCATCAGTTGTACCGCGGTAAGCAAAGTTGGAAGTACATATGTTATAGCGGTTGCTGCGGCTATGATGGTGCTAGCTTCATTTTTCCGCCCATTAATGGCATTATTTGAAAGTATTCCATCGTGTATTTTTGGCGGAGTAAGTCTAATCGCCTATGGATATATTGCTTTCTCGGGCTTAAATACATTACTAAATAGTAATATTGATTATAATAATACTGGCAATGTTATGGTAGTAGCTTCCATTTTAACTATTGGAATTGGTGGCTTAGCTTTTACCGCAGGAATATTCTCATTTAGTGGAGTTAGTTTGGCCATGATAGTTGGAATTATCATGAATCTATTAGTTAATAAATCTAAAAAATAAAGATTTTTTTAAAAGAAGAGAAGAAAATATCTTGCTTCTCTTCTTTCTTTCATACTATTCTATTGGAGGGATTAAGATGAATTTAAAAGATAAAATAAATAAAATGATTGAAATGGGCTTTACATTCGGACAATTAGGAAAAATTTGTAATTGTCATCCTACTAGTATATCTAAATGGATACGAGAAGAACATAAGATTTCTGCGCGAATGGAAGAGTCTATTGAAAATCATCTAAAATCCTTCACTAAACAATTAGATGAAGTATGGAGTGATTCAAATGAGTAGATTAGTTGATATGACAGGATGGAAAATGTGGGAACATGGAGTTCCAGATAGTAAAATTGAAGTAATCAAAAAAATTCCCGCACCAGAAAATAGCAAATCAAGAATGGCATATTGGGAGTGTAAATGTCATGCTTGCGGTACAATTTTTTCAGCAATAGGTTCTAATATTCGTAGAAATCATACTAAAAGTTGCGGTTGTCTGCGCCGTGAAGTAACTAGTAAAGTTCGCACAAAAGATTTAACAGGACAAACTTTTGGACTATTAACAGTTATTAAACAATATGGTATTGATACTAATTCTGGATGCGCTTTATGGAGTTGTAAATGTAAATGTGGTAATACTACTATTGTATTAGGACATAATTTAACCAATTATAAAACTATTTCTTGTGGATGCGCTCGTCATTCCTATGGAGAAGAACAAATACAAAAAATATTAGATGAAAACAACTATACTTATATTCATGATAAAGCTTATTTTAAAGATTTATTATCAATAAATAATAAACCATTAAGATATGATTTTATCATTTTAGAAAAGAATCAACCCGTTCGTCTTATAGAATTTGATGGGCCTCAACATGAAAAAGCTTATGAAGGATTTGGTGGAGAAGAAAGATTAAAGCAACAACAGCACCATGATGGTCTAAAAAATGAATATGCCCGCGCGCATAATATACCATTGGTACGTATTCCATATAAAGAACGCGACCATATTACTATTGATATGCTATTTGGAAATCAATATCTTATTACTTAACATTTTATGAAATTATATTATATTGAATATAAAGAGGAAAAAATATGAATGTTATGATATTAAAAATGCATGTACCTCATGGATGGACTTATGCAAATGATATAGTGTCAAAATATGATAACTTGATGCTCGGCGCGAAAGGTATGACAGAATATCTTGGAACTAAATTAACCTTTCGTATGCAGGAGGATATTGATTTTGATACCTTACAAAAAGGATTGAATTATCATTTTGCGAAAAATTTAAATAAAGATAAATTGCTTATTTTAACTGGTCATTCAGAAGAACAAAATAAAATACTAATTAATATGTTAAAACAAGTTGAAATAAAAGGAAAAGAATGTATGGTATGTATACTTATATGTAATGATTTCCCTGGAGAGGAGTGATGAAATCTCAACTCCTATTACTTGACAAATTATAAAAATTATATTATAATATAAATAGAAAAGGAAGCCAACAAATATGTGCCACTTTGGTGCTGTAAGAATGTGGGTTGGTAAGTCGGTATTGAGTCGGGAGGGTTGAGCCGATATTTAGTCGGAGTAGCGACTTAAATTCTACTCTCGTGGTCATATGACCTAAAATTAATACGGTGGCGGAATATGTAGACGCTTACGTGACGAAGGCTGTTGAACGAAGCACCGATATATGCGATGCATCGTTTTGTTAGAGGCCCTGGCGGTCGGAAACAGCTATGTGGGGTGCAAATCCCCACCCGTATTATAATTTATATATAGAAAAAGGAAATTATTATGCCAAAAGTAATTCAACTTTTTAATGACAAACCATTTGCTATATATGGTTCCATTGGCTCTGCCGCGCGCAAAACGGGCATCAAATATAATTATATTCAAGATGCTATTCATGGTAGACGCGGTGGTTGTCGTGGATTCAAATTTAGATTTGCTACTGATGAAGAAGAAAAACAATATGGTGATTTCCATGTAGTTCGTTATCTAACAAAAAGTCTTCCAAAAGAAGAAGTTATTCGTGGATTACGAATTGAACAGTCCTGTGTAAGTAGAAATTGTAATAGAGATTGTGCTAGTTGTGATTTAGTACAAGAAAAAGACTGGCTTTTAATGGTATATGAAGGCGCAATTAGAAGATTAGAAAATAGTAAATAATGGTAATAATATAAAAAAGGATGATAGTATGAAACATAGAGGTCTTAAACCTTGTCCTTGGTGTGGTTGTATTATACCAACGCTTGTAGAACACCAACTTTGGACTGAAAATTGGGTTAATGGACGTATCATTACTCATGGATATGTAGGAGAATATGAATATTATTATCAATGTTCTAATAAGGAATGTGGTGCTATCGCGCCACATGGCAAATATGATAGTATTGCATATTCAGCAGATAAAGCACGAATACTTGCAAAAAAGGCTTGGCAGAAACGAGATGGAGAAGATGAAAAAAACTTGTGAAAGATGTGCTAATTGTCATAATGAATATATGCTTGGGGGATATCCAACTCCAGTATGTAAAATTTATGGTTATTTAGAAGAAATAGATAATCCGCATCACGACTTGGATGGCGAAAAATGTTCAGACTATACTTATCCAATGGTAAAGATTTCTTTTGATACAATGATAAATGAAATTCATCTAATTAAAGATATATTAGGAGAAAACGATGAGATTAATTGATGCAGATGAACTTCTAAAAGAAGTTATAGGTATTCACGATGGTTGGCTACAGCCACCAAAAGAATGGCGGTCTATTGAAGATTCTATAAAAGATGCGCCAACTATAAAACCAAAAGAATTATTGGAAGAAAAATATAAAAGATTATTACAATTAAAAAAAGAAATTTATAAACCAACCGAACAAGATTCTGATTGGTGGTACAATAGAAAAACAGGAATTATAGATGGATTACAGATAGCTTTTGAAACTTTTACAAATATGAGGAGTTGAAACTTCAACTCCTCTTATTTGACTTTTTATAAAATTTATATTATAATATTTATAGAAATAGAAAAAGCCTATTCTACGAATAGGCATTATTATGTCTTGGAGGTGTGTGCTTTTTGATACAGATTATTATAGACAATTTCAAAAAATATATGGCGGATAATAATCTAACTCAAGGAGCCGCCGCAGAGAAAGTAAAAATTAGTAGAACGCATTTAAATAAGGTACTAAATGGTAAGGAAACGCCTTCCATGGCCCTTCTAATGCGAATGGAGGAGACTATGAATGGCTAATTATAAAAATCAAAAGAGAATGGATATACTCAATGCGGATTTACTTGAACACAAAGCAGGTGCACCAACAGATGGATATTATCCACCATTTGAATATACATATATTGATGCCGCTGCGACAGAATTAAATGGAAATGCTTTTAAGATTTGGCTTTATCTCTTACGCTGGAAGAATAAAGGTTTTGTATTTTTTTCTCCCGCGGCAATAGAGAATGCAATGGGCATTAAAAAATCTAGCGTCACTGATTCAATAAAAGAATTAAAATTGAAAGGTATTGTATTAGAGGATACGGAAAGTATAAATAAATTATATTTTAACGCTGTACCAGATACTTGGAGGGAAAAATATGGAAATAGTTAAAGGTATTATTGTAATATGTGGTATGCTTTATTTATGCGGATTTATGATTTTTACTTTTTATGATATTATCAAATCCGAATACAAAAATCGTACCATTTCCTCCGAAAATCGTACCATTCATCCTGAATGATACGAAAATCATACCAAGTTATTATTTTTTTCGTACCATTGCGTTCGGAAATCGTACCATTAGTTCGAAAATCGTACCATATGGTACGAAAAACCTATGAGTAATATTAATATAATTAATATATAATTAATAAAAAAATTAATAAATAATAATAATATGGTTGGCGCAGGCGCCAACAAAAGGAGTTAATATGAAGAATTTAACTGATGAAAAATTTTTAAAAAATCAAACGAAAGAACAACTTATAATCTATCTTCACAATACAGAATTAGAGCTTGAGAGTTTACGTGACCGAATGTATAAAATAACAGGATGTCGTAATTTTGGTAATCTTGATGGAATGAATGGCACCTGTATTGATTGTTCTTATAATGAAAAAGAGCTATTTGATAAATGCTGGAATTTTAAATTTGACAAATAATTAAAATTATGATATAATAAAAGAAAAAGAGGTATTTTATGACCATATTAACTTCTGCTCAACTAACACAATCTACTTGGTATCATATTTTAAGTGTTCTTTTTCTCATGGGCGGACTTATTGCAGTATTTTATGCCATTTCTGAAGATAAACCACAAGCGATTATTGTTGCTTGTATATTTGGTATAATTGGTCTTCTTGGAATAATAATTCTTCCATCAGATTATCCAATTAATAAATGGAAATATACTGTACGTATTGAAGATGAAACAAAATATAAAGAGCTGATTGACCAAGGATATAGCTGCGCGCAACTATTCCCTGGTGAAAATATTTATGAAATTATGGGAGACGAACTAAAATGAAAATTATTGCCAGGCCTTGCGGAACAGGTAAAACTCATGAATTACTTTCTGCTGCATATATTAACCATGCGCAGGTACTAACTACTAATAAACGTGCATTACAGGCAAAAGCTGATGCATATGGAATTCCAGATATTACTATTCTGGATTGGCACGATTTAGTATATGGTAATTACGATAATACTAAACCTCTTTATATTCATAAAATGGAGGATGTAGTGCAAGACCTCCTATATGCAGACTATGGTAATTTAAAGCTGGAAGGTTTCAGCATTACTACGGAGGATACAAATGAACAAGTACGAATATAAACGCCATATGACCGATGATATTAAAGATTGGATTCTTATGAATGGTATCATCACTCACGCGCAAAATGAATAGTGGAGCATAGATGAATTAGCTAATTGGCTTTCAGATGAATTGTGGAGTCATGATTCTATTACTGGAAATGGACCGTGCGGATATGCTATAGAGGAAAAGTGTGAAGAATATCTAAAAGGAAATTTAGGATTATACTTTGATGCTGCGCGTGAATTTGATGATTGGCCTACTGGTGTTACTAAATGGACAAAAGTAAATCCTGCACAACATATGGATGCAATAATTAGATGTTATTTGTTGTATGAATGTATTTATTTAGCATTGGAAGAATTAAATTATAAGGTGGTTGAATAATATGATTTTAATACATTTATTTTTAAATGGTAAGGCTGCATTATTAGATGAAACTAATATTTCTTTAGTTGAAGAATGCGAAGGTGAAGATGATAAGAAAGTGCCAGTTAGTTTTACACGTATTTATCTGAAAAATGCGATTGAAACTAATGATGATGAAATTAAACAGATTGATGTGCAAGAAAGTGCGGATAAAATCTGTCGTATGATAAAATAATTAATATTTGACTATAATTAAAAATTATGTTATAATTTAATGTAAAGAAAAAAGGATGTGATGATATGCCCGAAAAAGCATATGATATTAACTCTATTCAGAGCCTTGATTTCCGCGAGGGAGTTCGTACTAGGATTCAAATGTATCTTGGATCGGATGACAATGAAGGCACTTATCAGGCTTTGAAGGAAATCATCAATAACAGTACTGATGAAGCACTTGCTGGGTATGGTAAGAAAATTGAAGTAACCGTCAATGAAAAAGAAAATAGTATTAGAGTACGTGACTATGGGCGCGGAGTTCCATTTGGGCTTCGTGAAGATGGAGAAAATGTTCTTGTATCTATATATACAAAGTCACATACTGGTGGTAAATTTGATCATAATGCTTATAAGAATGCTTCAGGTCTCAATGGTATTGGTGGTAGTTGCGTATGCCTTTCATCACTATACTTTCAAGTAATCAGTATTAGAGATGGAATGAGTGCAAAAGCTACATTTACTAAAGGAATACTTAATGAATACAAAGAAGCAAAGTTAATTAAAGTACAAAATGGTACAGAAATAACTTTTATTCCAGATCCAGAGGTATTCTGTAATGGTGAAATTGGATATCAATATGATAGAATATGCCAAGATATACAAGATATTTCATATTTATATCCTGGCATTGAATTTATAGTGTCTAACGGTACTGAAATAAAAACTTATTGTGCAAAAAACGGTATTAATGATTTTGTAGCAATGCAAGTAAAAAAACCACTACATAAGCATATTATTACTGGTTCAGCTACAGATGGTACTGATTCACTTGAGATAGCATTTCAGTGGGGTGTTCGCCATGAAACTGCTTATGTGTTTGTAAATGGTCTTCGTTGCCCCGAGGGCGGCTCCCCAATTACTGGTGCCCGCGCCGCTATCACTAAAACATTTAATAGCCTTGCGAACGCTTCTTTTGAAGGAGAATATATTCGCAAGAATTTGTTCTATGTTATTAATTGTAAGGTTGAGAATCCTTCATTTGCGAATCAGACTAAATCTAAAGTTAATAATGCTTCACTTCGTACTCTTGCTTCAACCGCATTCTCCAATGCTTTAAAGGATATGAATACTCAATATCCAAATGAGTTTAACACTATTGCGGAAATGCTCACTAAAATTGAGAAAGCTGAAGCTGCTGCGACTCGTGCTCGTGAAGCCATTATGAATATGGAAAAGAAAGAGCAGGAGCAAAAGAAACGTAAAATTAGCAGTTCCGATAAGTTTAAAGATTGCGAAAAGCATGGACAAGAATCAATGCTAATTATTAGTGAAGGTAATTCGGCATTGGGAGGCTTGATGCCCGCGCGTGATGTAAAGACGGAAGCACTCTACGCAGTGCGTGGTAAAGTCAAAAATCTAATGAAACATCCACTTGATGAATGTCTTGAAAACCAAGAAGTAAGTGATATTATTCTTGCACTTGGATGTGGTATTCAAGAGAAGTATAATAGTAAGAAATTAAATTATGGTAAAGTTGCAATCGCTACTGATGCCGATGTCGATGGCTATGCTATTATGTGTCTAATTGCTACAATGTTCTACGTGCTAATGCCAAAGTTCATTGAAGAGGGCAGATTATGCTGGCTACGCGCTCCTCTATATCGTTTGAGTAAAGGAAATAAGCGTGTATTTGCTTATGATGATACGGAACTTGCAGAGCTGCGTAAAAAGTATCCTGATTGGGAACAGGGCCGCAATAAGGGTCTTGGTGAAATGACCAGTGAAGATATGGAAGCATCTATGATGAGTAAGACGGATAGGCATTTGGAAGTACTTACTATCGGAGATGTAGAAGCTGCGGCGGAATCGCTAAAGATGCTGATGGGGCCGGATGTTGATGATAGACGAGATTTTCTATTTGAGAATGTTGATTTTAGTATTATAAATAATTGAAAGGAATAAATATGAATAAATGTGTTAATTGTGGAAATGAAGCAACCGAACTTCATCATGTAGTTCCACTTGCATTAGGCGGCAATGATATTGATAGTAATAAAGTTTGGCTATGTATAGATTGTCATAATAAAATTCATAAACGCGGTATCGGGATGGGCCAATTAGCGGCGCAATCACCAAAATATAAAAAGGCTGTTGCTGAAGGGCGCGTAGGTAGGCCTGGTGCAAAAATACCAAAACTTTTTTATGAGTTATATCCTAAATGGAAAAATAAAGAAATAACAGCAACTCTCTTTATGAAACAAATAGAAATGTCTAGAGCAACATTTTATAAAGTAATTAAAAAATATGAGGCTACATTAAAAAATGAATAAGTGTATTAATTGCGGAAAAGAGGCCACTCAATTACATCATGTAGTTCCTAATACATTAGGAGGAAATAATACTAGTAATTGTGTATGGTTATGTGATGAATGTCATGGAAAAATACACGATATAGAGTTCGGTAATAAACAATTATCACATAGTGAATTGACTAAAATTGGAATAGAAAAAGCACGAAATGAACCATGTGAAAATTTAATCAGTCTGTATGATTTTTATTCTAAATTAGCAGAGCTATTAGAAAGTGATGAGTATATTGATGTTTTTACTATCTTAGATATAATTGATGCTTGTCCAATACGTGGCCATGCAAAAATAAATAAATAATTGACAAATAATAAAATTTATTATATAATATAAGAAAGGAGATGAGAAGATGATTAAAAATGTAGATTTCCAAAAGACAACTGAAGATGCCTTTCTTAAATATGCGGCTTCAGTTGCTCAAGAGCGTGCTATCCCAGACGTGCGCGATATGCTTAAAATCGGCCTGCGTCAAGGTTTATACGCACAATATACCAACAAACTAACTCATAAGGATAAATTTCAGAAGGCACAGAAGTCTGTTGCAGCCGCGATGACACAGAGCTATGTACATGGTGATGTCGCGATGTATGATACATTCATTCGTATGTCTCGGCCCTGGACCGCTCATTATCCTCTTGAAGAAGTTCAAGGTAGTTATGGAAATCCATCTTCTCCAGATTCTCACGCGGCTGCTCGTTATGTTGAAATGCGGGCGGCTGAACTCTCTGACTATCTCTTTGCTGGATTAAAGAAAAATGCCATTAACGAATGGTATTGGAATTATGATGACTCTGAACAAATTCCATCAGTATTTCCTTCAATTGGATATTGGAATATTGTAAATGGTTGTTCCGGTATTGCGGTCGCTATGGCAACTTCAGTGCCTCAATTTAATCTGAAAGAGGTAAATAATGCGCTTATTAAAATTATTAAAGACCCAAGTGTGTCTTTTGATGATATTTATTGCGCGCCTGATTTTGCCACTGGTGGGACTATTACTAACAGTAACGAAGTCAAAGAAAGCTTGAGGCATGGCGGTGGAAAATCCGTGCGTATGCGCGCAACATTAAAATATAATCCAGCAGAAAATATGATTCAAGCTACTGAACTTCCATATAATGTTTTTACAAATACAGTAATTGACCAATTGGCAGAACTAACACAAGCTGATCCAGAATATGGTATTGATAAAGTTATCGACCATACTAAAAAGATAGCAGACATTCGTATTTATTTGAGTAAGGGTGTAAACCCGCAAAAGATGATTGCTAAACTTTATCATGATACCTCGCTTGAATATTGGTTCTCCATCAATATGGTTCTTCTTGATAAGGGAAGATTCCCGAAAGTATTTGGATGGCGCCAGGCCTGTGATGCATATATCGCACATATTCGTGAGTGTAAACGCAATATGGTGCGGTTTGACCTTGATAAAGCGCTCGCGCGCGAAAACATTATCGAAGGACTTTTACTTGCAATAGCAAATATTGATGATATTGTTGCTATTATTCGCGCAAGTGAAAATCCAAGTGAGGCTGCGAAAGTCCTGATAGCAAAATATGAATTCAATAAAGAACAGGTAGAGGCAATTCTTGCCATGAAGCTATCTTCTTTGTGCCGACTTGATGGCGTGAAATTAAATAAAGAGCTGGAAGAAAAAAGAAGTTTTATTGCTGACTGCCGCTACCTATTAACTGAACCTGCCGCCCTAGATGAAAAGATTATCGAGGCTCTTGAGGATGTATCTAAACGCTTTGGTGATGAACGTCGGACGAAAGTTACTAATATTCTTGGCGAAGAAGAAGAGCCAGAGAAAATAGAAGAAGTAGATACTGCTATTATCTATAATGGAAAGACAATTAAGATGATAGAAAAAGCAAAGGCTTCAAAATTTAGTAAGCAAGAAATAATATATACAACAAATCTCGGTGCTTTAACATTAATTACTGATAGCGGGAAAATGTATAATACTTCTTTGAGTAAAGTTAAAATAGGTAAGGAATATAAATTAAACGAAATGTTTGAAATAGAAGGAGAACATCCGCGCCTACTAATTGATACATTAAGCTTTAATGCATATAAGTCCTTAACCTGTGTAACAAAGAATGGATATATTAAAAAGAGTCATATTGCTGATTATACTACTCGTGCAAAGAAAGGTATAGCAGTAATTAAATTAGAAGATGGCGATTCTCTTGTAATGGCGCTTTTAAGTGGTGATGACGATGATAAGATTGTAGTTATCGCAGATAATGGATATTACAATTGTTATTATTTAGCTGATGTCTCATATACTGGACGTACCACAAAGGGAGTAAAAGCTATCAAACTTGATAAGAATTGTTATGTTAAGGAAGCCAAGTGGGCAGGCGATAAATCTTATATAGTTACCGGTCGCGCGGTAAAAGGAGTAAAAAATGGATAACAAGTATATTACATTATTTAAAGAATTGGCGCAGGCTACTGCGGCTTCCGCCGAAACGGTAATGGACTATGACCGTGAAAAGGGTGATGAAAAGGGCCTGGCAACTGCAACATCTATGCGCGATGATTTTCAGAATTTAGCTGATAAAATCGCAGGTGACCCATATCTAATGAGCAAGGGAGATGCTGGGAAACTTTTAGTTGCATCTATGATTATTGTGAATCAGCTGCAATCTAGAATTAAAAATCTCCATTCGGCTATTGAAGGTTATCAAAATGACCTCATGCCAAAACTACAACACATCCTTGATGATTGCGAAGATGATGATGCCGCTAGTGACATGGCGAATCAAATCTTTGTTATAGCAGAGGAAGAAAAATAATTATTTGACTATTTTTGAAATTTATTGTATAATAATTATAGAAAAGGTGAAAAACACCTCAACACAAATCTAACAACAAAAGGAGAAATGAATTATGACAATTAACAGCGAAAAAGTACTAAACTTTCTAAAGGAACATTATGGTAATGAATACAGCAAGAAGGAAATTGCGGATGCTCTGGGAATCTCCCTATCTGCAGTAATTGGTAGCATCAATCCTCTAGAGAAGAAGGGTTACACCAAGATTACGCGTGAAGAGACAGTTGAACTCGAGCCGGCTACCGAGACCCGTAAAGCGAAGACCAAGGTTGTGAAGTATCACACTCTGACTGAAGAAGGTCTGACCTATGATCCAGTTGCTGAAGAGGCAGAAAAGGCTGCTGCAAAGCAGGCTGAAAAGGAGCGCAAGGCGGCTGAACGTGCTGCTGCCAAGGCCGCAAAGGAAGCAGAAGCAGAATTTTAATTAATAATCAACAAAACGAAGCATAGAAAAAGGAGAAATGAAAAATGAGTAAAAGTATTTCTATTCAGGCAGGTAACAAAATTAATCTCGCGGGCACTTTGATGGATGTTAACTTTGGCGAAGGTAAGCTGTCCGATGGACGTCCTTATCAGCGCGCAACCGTCACTGTTCGCGTGACACAGACTTACGGTGGAAAGACCGAAACCAGCGACATTCAGCAGGGTATGTTCGCAACCGAGTATACCTCTACTGGTAAGCAGAATCCCGCATGGAAGAGTCTGCAGGACCTCAAGCTGATGCGGACGGCGCAGAATGTAGGCATTGACAATGCTTCTCATGTGCGTCTGACCGGTACTTCTCTGCAGGAGAACTACTTCGTGTCCCGCAATGGTCAGCTGATTGATACTTGGCAGCTGCGTGGTAGCTTCATCAATGAAGCAAAGGTTGCTGATGTGGCGTCTTTCGTAACTGATATCTTCATCATGAATATGGAAGATGAAGTAGACCGTGAAGGCGAGACGACTGGTCGTCTCAAGATTAAGGGTGGTATTGTTCAGTATGGCGGAAAACTTGACGTTGTAGATTTCATCGTTGAGTCTCCCGATACTGTTGAATATATCTCTCGTAACTGGGAAGTTAATGGTACTGTCACCGTTAAGGGGCGTATCCGTGTTTTGTCCCAGGAAGAAGAGGTTCAGTCTAGCGGCTGGGGCGAAGACGTGCCGGAAACCACGACTCGGTTCGTGCGTGAACTGATTATCACTACAGGTGATGATGAGTGCAAGGAAGAAGACTTTGCCTACGATCCGGTAGAGATTAAGAAAGCATTTAATGAGCGTAAGGCTGCGATTGAGCAGGCTCAGATTAACGCTCGTATGACCGCGCCCAAGCAGGGTGCTGGTAGTGCTAACTCCGCGGAAGCTTCCTCCAAGAAGTATGATTGGGAGTAATCGTAAGTCAAACCAGTGACTTGGAGTGAGAAGTATAATCTGGCAATTGAAAACTTACGATGTGATAGAGGGTTCGGGCATGAGAATTGGCTCATGCCCAACCTCGGACATTCATATGAAAGGAGGCGAAGTTAAATGGCGGATATTGATATTTTCTCTCTTGAACCATCAAAGATTTCAAGAGACTTGAAGGGTAAATTCCTTCTTATTTATGGTCAGCCAAAGACCGGTAAATCAACATTTGGTAGTCAGCTACCTCGTGCACTATTTATGAATTTTGAGTAGGGCACGAACGCGCTAGCAGGTATTAAAAGCCAGCCAATTCTGCGCTGGACAGATGCAAAGAAAGTTCTAACGCAGCTGCGGAAACCGCAAGCAAAGGAAATCTTTGATACTATCGTGGTAGATACTGCTTCAATCGCGTGGCAGCTATGTGAAAAATATATTTGCCAGCGTGAGAATGTTGATAGTATTCGTGATGTCCCGTGGGGACAGGGCTGGAATATGCTAAAACAGGAGTTTTCCGAATTTTGGCGTGAAATTACACTACTCGGATTTGGTATTCTATTTATCGCGCATAGTAAGGATAAGCCGACTGAAATGCGTACTGAAGATGGCGAGGCTATTACAGCTGTATGCCCAGACCTACCAAACCAGTGTTATACAATTATTAATTCTATCGTAGATATTATCGGCTATCTACAGGTACAGATGAATCCGGATGGTACATCCGAACGATTCCTATATACTCGTTCTACTCCAACAATTTTCGCGGGTAGCCGGTATCAGTATCTTGCGCCAAAGATTAAATTTGGCTATCAAGAATTGGTAGATGCGATTGGTGATGCTATTGATATGGCAGTAGAGAAAGATGGTGCTGAAGTAACTGACCATACAGAAATCGCACAGATTAAAGACCGTCCATTCCAAGAAGTTATGGCTGAAGCTAAAGAAGTTTGGATTAAGTATTTGGAAATCGGCGGTGAAGAAGAAAAAGATCAGCATCTGATGATTATGAAGGATATTATAAAGAGAGTATTTGGTTCCGAAGATTTCAAATTAAGTCAAGCAGTTCCTTCGCAGTCTTCACTTGTTGAGTACTTTATTGATGAAGTAAAACAGTTGATGTAAAGTAAAGAGGAGCCGAGAGGCTCCTTTTTATTTGACTTTTTTTATAAATTATGCTATACTTATTATAGAGTAAAAGTATAGGATGTGAAGATATGCAAATCACAAGAAAATGTTATGGATGCAAGCAGGACATTCGTAAAGATGAAATGATTCAGTATGCAAGTTTGAGCGGAAAAACCACGTATTGGTTTTGCAAATCTTGTTATGAAGAGAAACTTGCGCGCGAACGATTTCAATTGAAGGTATGTTCTATCTTTGGCATTAAGTCACCAGGGCCATTGATTTGGACGCAAAGAAAGAAACTTCAAGAAGTTTATGGATATACAGATGATGCAATCGTAGATTGTTTAGAGTATATTTATGAAGTTAAGAAAATGAATAAGTTGAAGGAATCTTTGGGTTTAGTTGGCCCGAGAAGTATGTCTGAAATGAAACAGTGGCGGGCGCAAAAGAAAGCACAAGCCGGTGTAATTGCAGCAGCAATGGCAAATATGGAAACAAAAGAATATGTTGTTCCTATTAAAGAGAACACACGTAAAAAAGAAGAAATAAATTTGGATGACGCATTATTGGAGTAAAGGAGGAATTATATGACGCTATCCGACACTATGGCATATCGCCAAGTAATCGGTTGCTTAATGTATAAACCTCTATTATTTTTAGAGTATCCCGATATACAACCGCAGGATTTTGATTTTAGACCGGCGAAAGTATGTCTTTTTGCGATTAAAAAATTATATGAGGCTGGTGCGACGGCACTTTCTCCACTTGAAATTGACCAAGAAATTGAGAGGAGCGGTGCGGCCGCTCTTCAAGCGTATAAGTCAGAAAATGGTTTGAATTTTCTTAAAGAGGCTTATGAACACGCACAGTTAGGCAACTTTGAGGTATATTATAATAGATTAAAGAAGTACTCATTATTAAGAAAATTAAAGCAGAATCATTTTGATATTAGTGAATATTATATTGATGATAAAGATGTAAAAGACCCATTGCTGGAAGCAGAACTTATTGATAGGTTGGAGAAAGCAACTCTAACAGATATTCTAAATAGTGTTGAAAAACATTATAATGACATAAGAAATGAGTTCACGAATGGTAAAAGCAAGAATGGTAATCCAGCAGAGGGTGCAATGAAGTTAATTGATGAACTAAGAGAATCACCAAGTATTGGTCCAAGTTTGGAAGGGAAAATGTTTAGTTCTGTCTGCCGCGGTGCGAGAGACGGATGCTTCTTCTTAAAAAGCGCAAGTACAAGCGCAGGTAAATCTCGTACAAGTATATTTGATGCATGTCATTTGTGTTATCCGAAAAGATGGTCACATGAAAAACAGGCATTTATTGAAGAATTAGATGTGCATGGGGAACCACGTCAAGCGCGAAAAGTTCTGTTTATTGTAACAGAAATGGATAAAGAAGAACTTCAAACAATTATGTTAGCATATTTGTCAGGAGTAGATGAGGACCACATTCTTACAGGTAATTATGAGTTAGGAGAACTAACAAGAGTAAGAAATGCAGCGTCTATTATGGAAGAATATAGCGGTTACTTTATGATTGAAGAAATAAGTGACCCGAATTTGGAAAATGTAGAAGCAACAATTAAGAAATATGCAACTGTTGATAATGTTAAGTATGTATTCTTTGATTATATTCATTCAACCGCAAGTATGATTGGACAGTTCTCAAAGAATAATATTCGTGAAGATGTTATCTTGATGATGATGGCAAATCAGCTGAAACAGTTGGCAAAAGATTATAAAATATTTATCTTCTCTGCAACACAAGTAAATGCATTGGGTATTGCAGATGAAGAAATGGAATTTAAAGATGAAAAGACAATCCGTGGTGCAAAAGCAATTGCAGATAAAGCAGATATGGGCTATGTAATGACACGTATCTCTGATAAAGGATGGAATACCTTAAAGGCAGATTTAAAAGCAGCAGTTAGAGATGGAACGATTCCAATAGAAGCATTAGATGATACAACAAAGCCAACTCATGTATTGGATATATATAAAATGCGGCGTGGTCGGTATAAAATGATAAGAATATGGACGCATTTGCATTTAGGAACAGGATATAGAAAGGATTTGTTTATAACTAATGCAATTAATCAACCAATGACTGAACCATTAGATTTGTTTGCTAGCGCGCGAGAAAGAATTATCACAATTAAGGAAGAAGGTGTAGAATGACAGCTACATTACAAGGTCTCGATGAAGAACTTGACTTACTTGATATAAGTGTACAAGATATAATTAACTCAATTACATTAGATGATGTGAAAACTTTTCTAGAAAGTCTAGGAGTAGACCAAATAGCTGAATATCCAGAAAAAGGATACCTAGTTTGTCCTACCATATGTCATAACCCGCTTGATGAAGCGGAGTCTATGAAGTTATACTGGTATCAAAATAATAAGATATTTAAGTGCTATACAGAATGTAATGAGTCTATGTCTATCTTTACACTCTATCAAAAGTTTATGAGAATAAACTATCATAAAGTGAGTTTTGAAGAAGCTGTAGATTATATTAAGAAATGCTTAAAGAATATAACCTTCTCTAAAACAAAGAAATATAAGCCAGATATTGATTTTGATAAGTATGATTTTGATACAACTATTCCTCAATTGACAGAGTTTCCGCGTGAAATGTTAACATACTTTCTTCCATATCATCACCCACTTTGGCGGCGTGAGGGTATCAAGCCTGAAGTGATGGATAAGTTTCATATTGGATTATGGAACGCAGAAAATAAAATAACTATTCCTCACTTTGATATAAATGGAAGATTAGTTGGTATTCGCGCGCGAACACTAGACCCCGAAGAGGCACAAGAGTTTGGTAAATATCGGCCAGTGCAAATCGGTGATATATTGTATTCGCATCCACTTCACTTTAATCTATATGGAATATATGAACATCAAGATGCAATTAGAAAACGTAGAAGTGCAATAATTGCAGAGGGTGAAAAGTCAGTTCTATTAGATGATGGATATTATGGTGATTTGAGTAATACTGTTGCATGCTGTGGGTCTAACTTAAATAAGTTTCAAGTTAGCTTGTTAACAAATATCTTGGGCGCGAACGAAATAACTATTGCCTTTGATAAAGAATATGAAGATTGGCGCTCAAATGAAGCACGAGAATATCGTGTAAAGATTGAAAATATGTGCAAAAAATATAAAGGACAAGCGACTTTTTATTATATATGGGATATGGATAATCTTTTAGGACATAAAGATAGTCCATTTGATAGAGGTAAAGAAGTATTTGAAGAA
>JAEEGL013077247.1_pt1 | contig 20562 bp, 20 predicted proteins | sample 9134231 | NCBI WGS metagenome assembly JAEEGL01 (sample SAMN16246548, study PRJNA631951) | gut metagenome | biome: gut microbiome; feature: rumen; material: fiber-attached | host: Bos | place: Iran: Karaj | collected 2018-10
CAACGGTCGCGAACGATTAAACACGGGATCGGAAAAGGCAAGGGGGATTTTTTTTATTTGTCAAATTTTATGGGTGGGCGGGCTATCGGCGACGCAGAGACGTCCGGACCGGACGTCTCTACGCGCCGATACGCCCGCCTTTCGGGGCTATTTGCGCGCGTTTCCAAAAGTCCCCTTGCCCCAACGGGGAAAGGGGATTTAGGGGAAAGGGGCCGCGCAAATACGCCCCTCTGCGCCCGGCTATGTACTCGACCGCGTTGCGGTCTGCGCGCATACGCCGGGCGAGTGCTGACGCGCAATTTTATGTCACATCAACGGGAATTTCTCATCCCGATTGGTTGAACTGGCTTTTGTGGTGTGGTAGATTACCAGTGCCTGAATGCGCCATAGCGTTCATTAAAAATTTGGAGGCTTATATGTATACGACAAAATTTAATCCAGTTCAGGAACATCTGCTTAGAATGTTTGAATTCGTACAGTCAGAGAATACACTAAAGGAACTCAAAGAAATATTGTTCAAATACTATCATGCTAAGCTGGAACAAAAACTGGATGAAATGTGGCAAGATGGTTCATTAGATCAAAAAAGACTAGATGCAATCAATGAAATGGACTTACATAGGCTATGAAACTAGTACTCGATACAAACTGCCTCATACAGTGTTTGCCAAGACGCAGTGAATATCATCCAATTTGGATTTCGCTGATGAATGGCCAGAATACATTATGTATTACAAATGAAATCTTAGAAGAATATTCAGAGATTATTGGAAGACTGATCAATGCAGAAATCGCAGATTATGTCATCGGGAGTATTATAAATTGTCCTTTTGTTCAATGCGTAGAGCCATACTATCACTTTCATCTCATCGAAGCGGATCCTGATGACAACAAATTCGTAAATTGTGCACTCGCAATCGGTGCAAGCTATATCGTTTCAAATGACCATCATTACGATATTCTTAAAACAATTGACTACCCTAAAATTGACGTAATCGGGATAAAAGAGTTTTATGAAAAATATCGTGCAGAGCTTCGTTTCTAGCAAAATCGGGAGTATTATCATGTCACGCTTTGCCCTCACGCTCATCAATATATCTGTTGTCTTCACCGTTGCTGGATGCGACAAACCCCTGACGAATGCTGTCCCTGGCGAGCAGCAGCAGACCTCGCCAGACTCGCTCGCTGCCACCGCGCAAGAATCGACCGCAGTGGAACAAAACGCGCAGCCGCAGAATTTGCCCACTGCCACGGACAAAGAATTCACCGCAAAGGAATCGCAAATTGCTGATGACACGCCTGTGGATCCTACGAATCGAAAACCGTTTCAATTCACAATTACTACGGATAATACCAATAGCCCGGTTGTCATTCAGTTTGATGAGACCCCTGTATATCTCGAGATAACAAAGTATGGCGACTTGAAAGAAATCAAGAGAGCTGTCGTAATACGACCTAACAAAAGTAAAATTGATGCGCTGGTTGAGATTGACTGTGAAAGTGATGGCACATACGAGTTTAAAGGAGACACAATAAAATATGAGTGCAGTTATCCGCAGAATAGTGGAACACACCAAATCTCAGTTCGCGGGGATATCTCCACAATTGAATTATGTGGTGCCAGAGTGGGATTTTATACCTGCACGACCAAACAATGCACAGAAAACCGACGCAGTATAGCTCAGTTTCAGAATGTATTAAATCCGATAATATCTGTGGATAGCTGGGGCGACATACATTGGGAGAGTATGCAGGGGTTTGCGCAAAATTGTGGCTTATTGGAAAAGATTCCCGAGGATGCGCCAGACCTGAGTCGTGTTAATAACATGTCAGGTATGTTTAACGGTGCTGTTAAATTTAACCAGGCAATCGATCATTGGGACGTTTCAAATATCACAGATTTGAGCAACATGTTTAGGGATGCACATGCATTCAATCACCCATTGAAAAAGTGGAATGTTTCAAATGTCACAGATATGAATGACATGTTTCGGGGGGCAAATTCTTTTAATCAGCCATTGGAAAAGTGGAATGTCTCGAATGTCACAAATATGAATGCCATGTTTTGGGGGGCAAGTTCTTTTAATCAGCCACTGGAGAAATGGAATGTTTCAAGTGTGACAAATATGAGTCACATGTTTTGGGATGCAAAAGCTTTTAATCAACCGCTGGAAAAGTGGAATGTCTCGAATGTCACAAATATGGATCATATGTTTTCGGATGCTCAAAATTTCAATCAGCCATTGGAAAATTGGGATGTTTCGAAGGTCACAGATATGGAACATATGTTTGGGGGAGCCGATGCTTTCAATCAGCCGCTGGAGAAGTGGAATGTTTCAAATGTAACTGATATGAGCTGGATGTTTGTGGGCACAAGATCGTTCAATCAGCCATTGGAGAATTGGAATGTCTCCAATGTCACAAACATGGAACATATGTTTTATAATACAAAATCGTTCAATCAGCCATTGGAAAAATGGAATGTCTCCAATGTGAAAAATATGCACAGTATGTTTGGGAGGGCTGAAGCGTTCAATCAGCCATTGAATCAATGGGATATATCCAATGTCAATGATATGACTGAAATGTTTAGAGAAGCATTGAGTTTTAACCACTATCCATCATCATGGATTGTGCCCAGGGGCAAAACCGATTCAATGTTCTATGAAACTCCAATCGAGGAACAGGCAAAACAGAAGCCGCTCAAAACGCGAAAGGTGAAGAAATAATACCAATTATCGTGAAGCTCGCCTGTCGGGGCTATTTGCGCCCGGCTATCCTTGTTTGATACGCCGGGCACGCGCATACACGGATCGCACAACGACTGGATTTTTGCACCGCATGAGTTGAATTGACGTCTTGGGCTTTGAAAAAACAATAACTTGTGAAAAGACTGGATGAAATCAACGAAGATGATACAATAAGATGGGGTGTGCAAATAAGAGGAACAAGTCAAGCAATGAGCTACATACCACCCTTTACAATTAGTGCCAAAGCCATCAATCTGATCGCTGAGATTTCTGGTCTGATTGAGCGTTATGCCATTCGGCTTGAGCAGGAAGATGGGCTGCGGCTGCGCAAAGCCAACCGCATCAAGACCATTCACTCATCGCTGGCCATCGAGGGGAATACGCTTTCAGAGGACGAAGTGCGCGACATTTTGGATGGCAAGAACGTCGTGGCCCCTATCAAGCAAATTCAAGAGGTAAAGAATGCCATCAAAACCTACGAGTTGTATCCATCCTTAGACGCTTTCAAGGAAAAAGACATCTTGAAGGCCCACGGCGTGATGATGGAGGCTTTGGTGGATAATGCGGGCAGCTATCGTCGTGGTGGCGTGGGCGTGTATGGCGAGAAAGGATTGGTACATCTGGCACCTCCGGCTGATAAGGTGCCCATGCTCATGAGCGATCTCTTTAATTGGCTAAAACACGCTAACGACCATTTGTTAGTACGTTCCTGCGTCTTCCACTTCGAGTTTGAGTTCATTCATCCCTTCATGGACGGGAACGGACGCATGGGACGTTTGTGGCAGTCGCTCATTCTTGGCAAATTACACCCGCTGTTCGAACATTTGCCTGTTGAGAATATGGTTTATAGCAATCAGCAGCAATATTATGATGCCATCAATGCCAGCACCAAAGCAGCTCAGTCAGGACCATTCATTGACTTTATGCTGGGGGAAATCGAAAAGACACTAAAAGCGCACAAAGGGGAACCCCTGCAGGGTAAACTGCACGATAAACTGCATGATAAACTGCACGATAAATTTCCAGTATTATCAGACAAGGCCATTGCTGTACTTGAAGTCATCAATGCGCATCGTAATTATAATGCAGCCGAGATTGGTGAACAAGTTGGTCTTTCAGAACGCCAGGTCAAAACTTACATTACCAAACTGAAGCAAGTGGGACTCATCGTTCGCGTAGGCAGCAACAAGACAGGGCATTGGGAAGTCATCTTTGATGAAAGCAAGGATTAAATATCATAAACAATGCGTTGGATATATAGCTTTTAAGCAGTAACCAAATGCTTGGCTAGCTGCAATAAACAAGTTTTTAAGGAGAAATAATGAAATTTACAATTGTCCTAATGATTTCGGCGATGATCTTTACACTCACAACGATGATCACCGCTTGTGCAACCACTTCGGACGTTTGCCCTGGCGCTTGTTCCGAATGTAGAGGAGAGCGGCTGGGGTGGCCAGGATGCACCGGATGCGAAGGATGTTCGAGAAATATGACGGACGAAAGATATATCGATATGGATGAAATCAAAGCGAATGAGGTCAAATAGATTCATTAATCGACTTTATGCTGGGTGAAATTGCCAAGACAAGGCAGCAACAAAACTGGCCATTGGGAAGTCATCATTGATGAAGGCAAGGATGAGATGGCATGAAAACCCGCGCTATCTCATCCAGAAATACCAAATCGCAGCGCCTATCGCAATCTGAGCAATAAATATCAACGGGACGCCGTATTTAAATTGGGGATGCAGCGTCTTGTGATGCCATATTTTCATTGCCAGCCACGCGCCGATACTGCCCCCGATGGCAGCCAGCCCCAGAAGCGTGGATTCGCGGATGCGCCATTTGGCTTGTTTGGCCTTCCATTTGTCAAGACCATACACAATAAATGTAATCACGTTGATGATCACGAGATAGATAGCAATATATAATAGAATTCTCTCTTTTGACATAATGCATGACGATGAGAAAGGCACAATAACTGGGCGCGGTTGTTAATGGTAGACATACGCCAGCATGTTACCACGCCACAGTTTACGGTAGCACAATCCGCATACAGATGCAAACAGACGATTGCTCAATCTATATCGCTGGCGAGTATGCCGTAGAGGTAATAATCGCACCAGGTATTGACCATTTTGCCTTGGCGGATGAGACTTTCCTGCTTGTAGCTGCATTTTTCGAGCATGCGCTGTGAAGCGATATTGCGCACATCCACTTGTGCCTGAAGTCGCTGGAGTTCTGTGTGCTCAAAGCAAAAACGCGTCATGGCGGTGAGTGCTTCTGTACCAAAACCATTACCGTGACGGGACGGGGCGATCCGAATAGCAACAGACGCCATGCGATCATTTTCGATGAGATAAACCCATAGATCGCCAATGACTTTTCCAGAATCTAATTCTTCGATGCCCAAATGAAAGCTCTTGGTGGGCTTTTCTACTTTCTCGAATAATAGTTCGGGATTCTTATCAGTTTTTCCCGGGCCTTTTCCCCAGTAGGTATAAATCGATTTATCCGGCATCCATTCTTTTAAGTCGGGAATATCTTTTGCGGACATGGGGCGGATACAAAGACGCGCAGTGTGAATGGTAGGTTTGTTTGTGATGTAATCGGCAAGGGTCATCTATTATCTCCGTATTGTTGCGCGCTTTCAGAGCGCGAATATATGGGAAATCCTATTACCCGGGGTTACGTGTTACACGCTCCACCCCGGGCTGTGACATTGCGCTCTTTCAGAGCGCGAATATGGGGTAATACATAAATAGGCGAAAAGGCACAAAATGATATTTAGAAATTGAATTCGGCTTGCCAATCGAAATCGGCGCTTTCTTCGTAGGATTTTGGCCAATGGCTGCACCATGCAGGTGTCGTGGCGTGTTCGACGAGATCGATACTTGGCGTATAAGGTTTGAGGTCAATCACCGCGCTTCCCGGGAATGCATCGATATAATATAGCCCGATCGTTCCCGATTCTTCGTGAATATATGCAATCGCCACGTTGGACACTGCAATGGGATTGGGTCTTTCGGGGGAGCGGAGCGCAAACACGCCGAGTTCATCCGGGCCTTTTGTATAGGGCTTCTGTTCTATAAGCGTTGCGCGGTCTTTGGGATTGTCGCAGCCGTCCATCCACCAAATCACCTGTACATGGCTATAACTTTCGAGCCCTTTCAACCCCGCTCGATATGCAGGTTCAAGGACGATCTTGAATTCGCCATTCTCATTCACGACTTTGCCAATGGAATTTAATGTGATTTCATTCATCGCTACATCTCCTTGTTTTTACATTGAGCACTCGCCAATCGAGCATTCGTGATCGCCGTTGTAGTAAGTATCGGGGATACTTCAACCCTTTTTTTTTGATGGTGCAGCGCTAATTCGCCTGCGCTGGATCTGATATCAACGAGAAGATTTGAGATGCTTAAACCCTGTTGATGATCACGAAAGAATCTGATATTATGCAGGCACTAATTGCGTTGCGACTCGCTGTCAATGCCGGAAATTGCGCGTCGCAAACGTTTAGTAATGGAACAATCAGCTATGCAAATCAGTGCATTTACGCAAATGAGGCTCCATAAATGAAAAAAAATACACTAGCCATGCTTTTGTTATCCATATCAATTGCCGCTGCAGGATGCAGCAAGAATCCGCAAATTGCAACACCAGAACAAGCCTCAGACGTTTCTGATAATTCAGAAGTGAAAGATAATGCTTCTACACCAGAACAAGCCTCAGACGTTTCTGGTAGTTCAGAAGCGAAAGATAATGCGTCCTTATCTGAACAAGCTTCAGACGTTTCTGATTGTTCAGAAACATCTAAAGATAATGCTTCCTCCGAACCTGACAAAACCGTTCAGGATGCGTCTGATAAAATTCCCATGAATTTTTGTAGTGAAGGAAATTGCCCGTGCGGCAATGGTTTTTGCAGTAAAAACAGTTATTGCATCATTGATGCGTGCATCTGCGGTACATATGAAAGCATCAAATCTAAAAAAGAAATATTGAATATACGTGAACATGCAATTGCATCAAATAAATATGGCGAATTTGAATGTTTTGAGTATGTTTATACGCCCGAATGTGATCCTAATAGTTTATGGGATAACGAGGCGTGTCCCGCGTCCGAATATTATTATGATTACATATGTAATCGTGATGAGGGGTGTAAAATCGCTGATGGCCGTAAGTATCCCAAATCGAAGAATGTTGTTGATTACTATAGTGTTTATAAGAAAAGACGTGATTTGCATATATCAAAAGGCAAAAATCTAAATTTATCTCACTATACAGAATTAGTAGAAGAGCAGAATTTAAAAATTGAATGCGGGAATCGGCTCTCTGAAAAATTGAAGATTCTCGATCGTCATGGCAATGGAAAGTACCGTACCATCCGAAATTCGGATCAATACTGCGACATAAGAAAAGCATGTAATGACATTGGGGTTACACAGAACCATATCAATGAATACGTTTGCGATGTCGGCAAGGAATTTTATATGGATTCCCCGGACCCATATAACGATGCGTTCCGGGAAATGCCGATTGGTTTAAGATGTAACCAGCCTGACGGATGTACATGTGGTAAAACACATTGTCCACATCATGCGCTATGCCAGAATGGTTCATGTCAGTACGACCTATATTATCAGGATCATTCATGTCCAGGCGTCGATTGGGATCCAAAGAAGTCAGACGCTATAAACCATATTCTAGCTGGTGCTTGTAAAAAGGAGATTGAAGAAAGATTTGAGTATTTAGACAAAGACAGTCCGGATTATGAGCGGAACAAAAACTTTATATATGAAGATTGTTATTGGTCAAACTATACAGAGACGATAAGAAGCAAAGATCCATGCATCAAAAAGCCGTAAAAACAGTGCCATCGCTCACAGCTTTGTGTTATGCCACTATAGCTCGCTGGAAATCGTATTCCGTTAAGGTTTCATTCACCATGATACGCACCACATTTTTCTTTCTTATTTGCATTATTTGTGTTGTTTCGTGCGGCAAAACGTCTCATGACGCTGCCCCACAAAGTGCCGATAAGGCTCAGAACACAGACGCTATCACCGGTGCCACGGCAACAGATGCTGACTTGAGTGTAACTGCATCTGATGCATCGTACCCACAAACCACGAATGGGACACAGAACGCAAATGCTCCCAAGACGCGACTCGACCTCAATACGCCTGAGGGACTGGAAGCTGCGTTAAATAAACGGGAACAGCTCCACATTGCAATGTCCAGAATATCTGACATGATGGCAGAGCCGGAATCCCTTTTACCCTATGTCCCCGCATTGAAACAGCTCTATCAGGATGGAAGCTCCTTTGATCGCGAAGTGCTTCAGGCCCTGTCTACTGCTGCAGATGCGGGTGCTGATGTGCATGCCGAAATGGAAAAGGCCGCATCAACTATGGACTACAGGCAACTCATTATGGCTGCAGACTGTGCAAAGCGCACCAAGGATGTGCAGCTGCAATCCAAACTTCTTGATGGCTATGACAAACAGTACAATCCAGAAGTTAAACGCGCCATCCTTGAAACAGGTCTGACAATTCAGGGCGATGCGATTGCAGAGAAAGCCATCTCGATGCTTAGCGGGAATTTCGAAGAAACGCCTATATCTCTGTTGCTCGCGAGCTGCAATGTGCTTGCTTACCAAAAATCGTCCAAATCCGCCGATTCACTTCTTCGTGCGATTCCTTACGTGGATGTGGCTGGTCGCACGCTGGCACCAGCCTGTACAGAGGCATTCTTTGCGCTCGATAAGGATGTCCAATGCGCTGCGTTGCGCAATGCATTAAAATACGACAACAAAAGCCTTAAAGATTATGTGAAAGCGCATACTGAAATGCAGAAGGGCTGCTCAAACTTCCATTAATTCTGAGCATTGTTTGGGCTATTTGCGTGCGTAAAGAGGGAGAACCGTGCGTCTCTACTACCACGCGCATCATTTTGCCTGGTGCCTGTGTTGAATACGACATCATGATGTGGTATAATGTCCCACGCTTGGTTTTGTCGCATGTCGCGGCAGAATCGGGTGAGTATAAAACTAGAGGAAAACACGTTCCCAGTATTTTCGGGAGAAATTGGGTGATTGCATGATGGGGCGTTGCGGGGTGTCCCCGCAGTGGGGGTAGGCGCGTATTTGTGGCAGAGACGTGTCACGACACGTCTCTACCGCAAATAGCGCCGCAGGGGGCGTCGCCCCCTCACACAAAAAAGACGTGCTCAGATTTCGCAAATAAAGGACATTTAAGGAGAATAAAATGAAACGCTATATCATCATTGCCATAACAGCTGCATTCATCGCGATGAACGGATGTGACTCGGATTCTTCGAATTCGAGCGAATGTACGAATGGTGACGTCAAGGCCGACTGCAACGATGGCAAATATTCGAAATGCGTGGACGGCAAATGGACAGAGACCGTATGTGATAACAATGCTTCATGCAATGCCCAGAATAAATGCGGCGAATGCACAAATGGAGACGTCAATGCCGACTGCAACGAAGGCAAATATTCGAAATGTGTGGACGGCAAATGGACAGAGACCGCATGCGACAACAATGCTTCGTGCAATGCAGAGAACAAATGCGGCGAATGCAAAGACGGTGATGACAAAGCAGACTGCAACGAGGGCAATATTACCAAATGTGTGCACGGCAAATGGACGGCGAGCGAATGCGAAGGTGATGTTTCTTGTGCGGAAGATGGCAAGTGCGGTGTATGCAAAAACGGCGATACGACAAAATGTACAAACGATTCTATGGGCGTAGGAAGTGCGTTGGTTTGTAAAAACGGTAAATGGTCAGATAGTGCAGAAAAATGCCTGGACATGTTTTCATGTTCGATGAAGGATGAATGCTATCGATGCTATATTGAGAATTGTAATCGATTCACATGTAATGACGATTGTAAAGATACAACATGCAAAGTAGAATGCGATAATTATACAGTTTGTATAAAGCAATGTGAGGATAAAAATAATGGTTGTGACTCCAAATGCGGTGAGTGCGTCAATAGGGATCATATCAATTGTGTAGAAGACAACAATGGCGTGGGCAGCGCCGATATTTGTTCGAATGGGAAATGGGCAAGTAATAGAGAATGTAAGATCGTGCAAGGCTTCGACGTATCCTGCCATAAGAGATGTAATAATCTAGATGGTTGTAATGAAGATGAGTATGTTTCTGTATGTGGCGATTGCAAAAATTCGGCAGATCGAATTTGCATTGGTAAAAACAATCCCTATAATGTAGTACCCGAACATGAATGGGATTTGGTGCTTTGTATAGAGGGGATGTTTGACTTTGATCATCAAGTGCCTTGCCCTGAGAGTTGCACTACTCAAGATAAGAGAGAGGCATGCCTACAGAATGTAGAACCTAACCCCTAAATAATCCAAGCCGTATTGTAGAAGTCAGGCTGATACTTTTAACCCCAGGTGGCGTCGAATTCTATTTTGGCTTGTTTGGGGTTGCACACTTTCAGCGTGCGAATTGTTGTTCATATCTCGTTTTCCCGGGGCCACTTCGTGACCTCACCTCCTCAGTCACGGCTTTGCCGTGCCAGCTCCCCCCTCTCCAGCAATGGCGAGGGGGAGCGTTTAATGATGGCGCTTTGCGCCAATGCTTCCGGGCTGTGAAATTTCGCCCCTTCAGGACGATATTCGTCAGCATTTATCAGAAAATTTGCGAATTCAGAACTGTCAAGTATTTCTAGAATGCGGCGTGCCTGTGGGGGACTGCTTTTATCTTCGACCGATGTCTTGACACTATGATGCAGATATGGTATACTATTATTAAGCGTCTGGAGTGGCGTGATGGGTTGACGGAATTACCTATTCAGCGATGAAAGAGGTGATGCGATGAAACGCTGTTATTATCTAACATTCATATTCGTGCTTATCCCTTTGTTTATGGGGTGTGATCCAATGTTATATCCTTGCTGTCCGGGATATGTCTATTATGACGACACAGCGCATACGGATGACGCTTTCGAACAGATGTGCCTGAATGCGATGACGTATGATAAAAAGTACGATCTGAATTATGATTGTAAACTGCGGGAAGTTGACAAATATGTCGATGCAGCCATCAGATGCTGTGCACCGTTGAAAGCCGAGATTCAGACATCATTGCTCAATGATAACATTTCAGATCCCGAAGATTGGACTGTCAGCGATACGCAGTTGCTACTTCCGCTTTTAGACCAGATTTTTTCAAAGCGTGCCAGTGATAGATATACATCATCTCAAATCTATAGCTATGATCCTTACAACGATTCCAAGAACATGATCTGGGGCGGCAATTATCACGGTTATAATTATTCTTCGAACACTGATACTACAGATGACGAAAGAGATTATAGCTATAAATATAAACTTCCAATGAATGCCTATACATGGTGCCTGCTCAATACAAATCCGAGGACTTATGCATGTGACGTAAATCGTGCACGGGAATTCGAAAAATCGCTTCAGGCATGCTGTCTTGGTGACGATACATCATGTATCTCATCTTATATTAAACATAATGGTAACTGTGTGAATGCCAGCGAGGGGGAATAATATGAAACGTATATTTTGCTTATCCCTCGCAGCAGCATCGTTATTGGCAACCACAGCTTATGCCGATGATATTGAAGATTCGCAGAATTCTGCAATCGAACCGGCAGCGGTTGAATCTGAAGCTGTAGAATCTGAAGCTGTGGAATCTGAAGCTGTGGAATCTGAAGCTGTGGAACCTGCTCCAGCTGCAAGTGAAGTCCGCGCGTCAGGTTTTTCAATACCAGCGCGTCAATATGGTTGGGGACAGGCCCTTGCAGTTTATGTCGGCGTAGGTCCCGCAGCCGATATGCTCGATCCATGTTATGGTTATTCTGCTCGCATTGGTGTAGAGTATCACGAAAAATACTGGGGTATCGGTCTTGAAGTGACCTGGAATACAGTTTGGTCTACTGCATCGGGCAGCCGCCCAAATCATCGTCGCGACTTTGCGGATAAAACATCCAACAGCGGCATAATGCTGTTCGGTCATGGCTATTTGCCCACCTCCGAACGATTTGTACTGTCATTGGGCGCAGGTATTGGTTTTGTTGGAGCACGTTATGAGGATTTTTCAGATAATCCAGAGGAAAAGCGTACATCAAGTATGATGGATGGGAGTTGGCTGGCACAATTTCAAACCGGTGCGATGTGGCTTGTGACGGACCATATCACACTCGGTTTTGATTTGGAACTCAATCTGGGCAACTATTGGTCTGAACTTCCACGCTGGAATTCCGACGATGAGATGGATATTTCTCTCGGGGCTATATTCACATTTTCTTATCAATTTTTTATTCATTGATATCTGTGCACTCACATCTTATTAATATTAAATATGCCTGTGCGTATCAAGCGAGTGCAAGCGAGCGTGATAGCGCAGGCAGAGCGGCGTATCGCTAGCGATAGCCGCTCAAACGAGCCGTATCCACAGCTTTAAAATGTGTCAACCAAATTTGACAAGTTCATATTCCAGAAGGAGTATGCGATGAAACGCGCTATTATCAGAGTCATTGTCTTGGCATCCTTAGTGATCGTGTTTTGCGGATGTCATAAGTCAACCGAAACAGATTCTCAAGTTCCTACACATGTACAGGATGCTCAGGGCACGGAATTCGAGTCGCCAAATTCCTCTCCAAATGAAAGTGGAAATATCGAAGCAAGAAACGATTGGGTCGTTGATGAAGCGCATCATGTAAACCAAGCTGAGTCTGTAATGGAAAATGCCGATGGTATATCAGCTGACAAACAGAAACCGTTTAGATATACTATCGTTGCGAATCAATATGAAGAAACAGAAATACTTGTATCTGTTGATGCAGTGAACGGCCAATATCCTGTAAAATTTGATCTGGATTGTGAAAGTGACGGTGTATATGAATTTACAGGACTTACGGAAAACCATAGCTGTATTTACAAGCGTGATAGCGGAAAGCACCAAATCTCTGTGATGGGTGAAATACCAGCGATACAATTGTGTGGCAGGGAACCAAAGCATTGTAGTGGAAAAGAATGTGGTAATCGAAATGAAGCACTATTCAGAATGAATCCGGTGATATCGGTCGACAGCTGGGGGGATATTCAATGGAAAAGCATGTCTGATTTTGCTGCGAATTGTGTAGGACTGGAAAAGATTCCAGAGGAAGCCCCAGATCTGAGACAAGTCAAAGACATGTCAAGAATGCTTCTCAATGCAGTTAAGTTTAACCGGCCACTGGAGCACTGGGATGTATCCAGTGTCACAGATATGAGTGCTATGTTTTATGGAGCCAAATTGTTTAATCAGCCTCTTGGAAAATGGCGTGTATCCAATGTCACAGAAATGAAAGGGATGTTTACGCTCGCAGAATCCTTTAATCAGCCACTGGAGAAATGGGATGTTTCGAATGTCAGGAATATGCTGGGGTTGTTTATGTTTGCAGATGCATTCAACCAGCCACTGGAGAAATGGAATGTATCCAATGTCACTGATATGAGCGGCATGTTTTTTTCTGCTTCATCATTCAACCAGCCATTGGATGATTGGCATACGTCTCATGTGACAAATATGAATACCATGTTTAAGTCTGCATATTCGTTTAATCAGCCGCTGGAGAAATGGGATGTTTCGAATGTCAAAAACATGGAACAAATGTTTTATGAAGCAGAATCATTCAATCAGCCACTGGGGAAGTGGGATGTTTCAAACGTCACGAATATGGACGAGATGTTTTATAAGGCCATAAATTTGGAGCATTATCCTGACACCTGGGTTGTTCCAAAACGAAACAGCAAGGATATGTTTACAGGCACCAAAGTTGAAAAACAGGCAAAGCAAAAGCCGCTTAAAACGCGAAAGGTGAAATAGTGTTGAAGATAGCGTACGGGGGGGTGCGCGAGCCGTATGCGCAACGCCATATCGATAGGGTATAGAGGCATAAGGCAGGCGTTGGTCCAAAAGATCTCTCATTCCTCATGCCTCATCCTTATGCCTGAAAACATACAAATATCCGTGTTAGCAAAACGTTGCTTATGGCTATAAGCTGAATCGTAACTATTATTACAATGGCTGCTATTATCTGCTGACATATACATCCAGCTGCATTGATGACAGCGAATCACGCAGACCTAAAAAATCTGTCTTTTAAGCGGCGAAACTGGATGAATATTGCGAATGTTTTTGCGGCGATTGACTAAATTATACAAGCGCGTAATATGGTTTGTATCGCGTTAATCGCAAAAGGATTTTTTAATGTTCCCTATAATAACAAAAGCAAAGGGAGATCCATTGATTAAAATAATATCAGAGCCATAGGTGCTTATCTTCGGGAATCAGAGATCACAATCACATGTATGGATTTTGAAGAAGCGTGCCAAAATGTCAAGAATAATGATTTTGTATATTTCGATAGTCCGTATATTCCTGAAAGTAAAACCGCTGATTTTACTGCTTATGCTAAAAATGAATTCGGAATAGCGGAACATATGCGTCTGGCTAATCTATTTAAGCGTCTTGACAAGGTCGGTGCAAAACTGATGCTTTCAAATAATGATGTAGAACTGGTGAGAGATCTTTACCATGATTACAAATTTACGCATTTAGACGTAAAGCGGATGATCAATTGTGATGCGAGTAAACGCGTCGGAAAGGAAGTTATCATTACTAATTATTAGTGATGATCAGATCCAATGGTAACCATTTCCGCCCCATTTTAAAAGCTAAGTGCGTTTTTTTTGCAATTCCATATTCTGTGAAATGGCAATCGTATAGAATTTCCCCAGTATAGGAAAATCCAAATGATTTGTTTTGGCCCCTTTCCCACTACCCTCCTTCCCCGTTGGAGCAGGGGGAATCATCAATCGTAAAGCTATTTGAATTCGTTTATACTAGCCATTTCGTAACTGTTAAGCCGTATTATATAAGCCCGTCAGGGCTTGCATATCAATAGCCACCGGCAACGCCGGGGGATAAGACAGTTTTCTTTTCTCATTCTCTAATTTTTTTGCCAGCCCAATGGACTGGCAAAAAATTGGGAAAAGAAGAGGAGGAACGCTTTGATCCCCCGGTAGTCGCCTACGGATCCAACCAGGGGCTATTGATATTGAACGCCTAACGGCGTTCATTGTCGATGGCTGAGTAGTTACGTCATTTCACCGATCAGAATTGTGCGATTTGCAAATTACAGCAAGTGGCATTATACTATGCTTCCGTCTTTCCTGATATCGAAGGCGAGTATCACAATATGCATATAATGCAAGAATCACAAGCTAAATAGCAGCAAACGGAGCGTATCTATGAAAGTAAAATCCATCCTGATGATATTGGCAGTCTGTTTTATTTGTGGATGCGATAGTGATAAAGATTCGTCTGAGCAACCGACGTGTACAGGGGTAGAAACGCGATGTACGACCGACGGCAAGATTGAAACATGCAGCGTTGGGCAATGGGGCGCAGCGCAGGATTGTCCACAAAACCAGGTATGCCGCATAAAAGCGTGTATTACCGAGAGCAACGATTGCACGGATAACGAAACGCGATGCACGACCGATGGCAAGATTGAAACATGCAGCAGTGGTCAATGGGGTGCAGCGCAGGATTGTCCACAAAACCAGGTATGCCGCGGAAAAACGTGTATTGCCGAGAGTAACGATTGCACGGATAACGAAACGCGATGCACGACCGACGGCAAGATTGAAACATGCAGCAGTGGTCAATGGGGCGCAGCGCAGGATTGTTCACAAAACCAGGTATGCCGCGGAAAAGCGTGTATTGCCGAGAGTAACGATTGCACGGATAACGCAACGCGATGTACGACCGACGGCAAGATCGAAACTTGCAGCAATGGGGAATGGGGCACAGCAAAGGATTGTCCACAAAACCAGGTATGCCGCGGGAATGCATGTATTGCCGAGAGTAATGGTTGCACGGATAACGCAACGCGATGCACGACCGACGGCAAGATCGAAACTTGCAGCAATGGGGAATGGGGGACTGCGAAGGATTGTCCAGAGAACCAGATATGCCAGGGGACCAATTGCATATCTATTGATACCTCATGTACCGTTGGCACATCACAGTGTTCGAACAAGCAAATACAATATTGTGAAAACGGTCACTGGGGAACAGCCAAAGACTGTCCGATTAACCAGGAATGTCGCGAGGATTCCTGTGTTCAAGTCGTTACAACGAGTGAAAGGCAACCACTCACATGCGGAACTACCGTATGCAATGAAGGCCAGATGTGTCAAAATGGGACATGCATCAATCGCGATGTCATCGCATACCAAGAAGAAGATTCCTGTTCGCCTTCATCATTTATGGAATTCTGTGATGGCAATACACTTGTCTATTGCAAAGCAGGCTCTGGTTCCACTGGCGCGCAGATCATTGCAGATCCCTGTGAAGAGGGAACGCAGTGCGTGTTACGATTCGACAAAAACTTCGGTTATTGTGCAAAAGCGGACGTGAACTGCAATGAAAAAACGGCCGGAGCATTTCCCGTCTGCAATGGAGACAACGATTTGTATTATATCGAAATACAATTGTGTGCACTCGCAGCCGACGGCTATTACTATGCATTTCGCGATGAATTGGTTACCAAAGACTGTTTTGGGACGTGCATTGATAACTATTCCTGTGATTTGAAGGATCAGGAGCGCGTTTGTACCGTCGAAGGTTCCCATTGTGAAGGCAATATTTCCGTCACATGCGCACCTGATAGTTCAACCAATCATTTACAGTCAACTTCAACCAATTGTGACGACTACAACGCGTATTGCCCCGGAATTCAATGCTTGCCAGAAACCGGAGAATGTGACTGGAATGCTTGTGAATAACGATTTACGCGCTTAATAAGGCGCATTCTATTTGTGCGCATCAGCAAATATACCGGCTATATCCATGACACTGGCATAAAACTTCGCTCCGCCGCGAGTGAGATGTTCGCAATCCTGGCTGATAAATTTATGTTCGGTGGAAAAAACGCGAATCCGGTTGTCAGCCGTGCGCACCTTCTCTATAAAATCGATATATCGGCTGCCCCACTGCGCTTTCCATCGTTCATTGATTGCATCGTATTCGGGATTAGCTGCAACGGTCTGCTCGAAATAATCCGGATCATTCCGGTGACGATAAATTGCACCATTGTTCTGACCAAAGTTTTTTGTACCGAGCCCATATACATGATCCCGATTTTTAACGTTTTCCCACACGTAGTCAGGTATGATTTGTTTTTCGGCAAAAACAAACAGATAATCACTCTGCTGAATGCGTTGCAAATGCTTTGATTTATCGAGTTTGTCGAGATTATAGTTCGTATAGATATACGACAATTCTATATCATCTTTAATGCTGGATTCCAGAAGTATATTGCCCCAGTCCCGTGCAAACGAATTACCAATTACCAGAACGCGAATACGGTCTGAATTCTCTGAAAAATCGTGATTATAGCCATAGATGCGATCACAGTATTCAGAATGCATGTTGCGATGTATCGCGTTTGATTGGATATCCAGCTCGGGAATATCGCGAATGACGCCAGCATGCAGATAGATTCCAATTGCCCCAATTGTACTGAATATGCCTACCGCAGCCAGAACGCCCCAAGATGCTTTTGATGGTTTCAAACGTCGTTCGACCAAAAGCCACGTCGTCCAGGAGACGATAAATACAACAGCCATGTAAATCGTGAACGATAGAATTGAGAGCTCGTTTGTATAATAATAGCGATAGAATGCGATCAGTACCTGATGCCAAATGAACAAGCTCAGGCTCATTTTGCCGATATAGGCAAGCGGTTTGTTGTTGAAAATATATTTTAAAGCCGGATGATTTGCCTGATTTGATGCGACAGCCAGGCTCGATAAAACGACAGTGATAATGAGCAAAACCGGCGTTGGCAGCAACAATCCTGTACCATATTCGGTAGGTGCGCCGATTACCGGCAGATGCGATCCAATGGCGTTAATATCAAAGGATGCAAGACCAATACAAATGGTGCCAATCAACAAACTGACGATGACAGGACTCATCCACTTATGCTGACTAATCCAATGCATTCGAGGCAGATTGAGTCCCACCAGTCCACCAGCGCAAAGTTCAAATAACCGATTCTGTATCCAATAAAAACGTATGCCTTCAGCGGTATGTGGATTGATGCCAAAGGTAAAAGGATTGAGGTAGCAAAGGATTGAAACGCTGCATAATGCAATCAAAATCAGGTTCAGGGCTCGAGCATTTTCCTGCGCAGTCCGGTTCGGTTTACCTAAAATCAAGCGGTTCGCCACTTTAATCAGCAGCGGGAAAATGAGATAAAATTGAAACAATACCCCCAGATACCACAAATGCATCAGAGGCTTGTAGTCGTTAAGTGCACTCCAGTAATTTTTGGCTGTAAGTGACGACAAAATATTGCCCGACATCAGGTTGGAGGCGATGACGGATTGTGCCAGATTTTCGTAGTGATCCGGCAGCATTCCCCAGGCTCCGGCAATGAGACAGGCAACGGTGGCGATCAATACGACTGGCAGCAATCTGAAGATGCGCTTTTTTATAAAAGCACCATACTTAAAGCTGCCATCCAATATTTGTCTGCAAACCGACGGAATAATCAGAAATCCATTGATAACCAAAAATAGATCAACTGCCAGATAACCAGATTTGAGAATACCGAGATGATATAAAATTACAGCGATAATGGCGAATCCTTTAAAAACATCCAGATCCTGCCGATATTCATTTGCCATTTACTTTCCTGATTTCCTTTTTTGCCTTGTTCAGAGCTGTCATAAATTCTGGATCGGCATGGAGACGAGCGACAGTGGCGCTGCCGACCAGACGCCCGGCGTCTACGTCACTCTGGTAATGAAACCCAGCAATGACGCGGCTTTGTCCATACTCATAGCCGCGAGCGAGGATCGCATCCTGCGCTTCGGGATAAATCTCGGCCAGAATCAAAGCCACGCTCCAGCCAGCTGATGTATGTCCAGATGGATAGGAATAGTTTGGATTGTGATGTGCCTCATCCTTTGGAACCAGCGATGGCTCATTGAACTGTGCATAGGGCCGCGTGCGCAGGTATTGTTTTTTGGCTTTGCGCGTCGCATTGATCGCGGTATCAATCGTTCGTCCAATCAGTTCGTATAATGCCGGCGTTTTGGACGCAGAAATCTCGATGCCCATGGCTTCGGAATAAATTTTGGCTAATCGATTCACATCAACAACGGCATCATCTTTAGCCATGATACCTCTTGGGGTTTCGCGCTGTGCTTTGCCCCACATATACTGGCTCCAGTCGTAAAAGAATTTCTGACTATCGGTTGATGGCGGAGGCGGCAAGTATTTGACGGCATTTGGCAAATCATCGAGGCTGACGTATGGCTGATAGTCATCAGCAAATCCAAGTCCAGGGAATAAACATAGCCATAATAATGTCAGCAGTATTTTTTTCATATTTAGATTCCTTTAATCTGGCGTGGATATTGTGGAATAGTAGATACTAATCAATTAACAAGCCTTTTTGTTTTGAATTTTGTGTATCCTTGTGCGAGCGGTCTTTAGCGTCCGAATCTTTAATGTAATCGCCGTTTTCGTCCAGCCGTTTATGTGCTGTTGTGGCGCATGGATGATAGATAAAATCGACATCGGGATCGGCCGGATGGTCTTCGAGCGTATCCCCATCTCCGACGATGTGAAACCAAACGTCACCGAATCCGATTTTGTGGCTTCTTTCGTGCCCCAAATGAACCATAAACTGGCTAAAGCCGCCACCGATTTGCATGCTGTCGCCTTGCGGCAGCCTTCGATATTCTTCGAGCATTTTTTCGATATTGGCATTTGAGTCTGGATAGATGGCATTATCACTTGGCACAGAACGCATGCGAACTTCGCCGTCTTCTGTGTTGCAATAAAAATAAAATGCTTTGATGCCGTTAGAGAACACATCGATCTGTAGCTTGTCCTGAGTGCTGACAACAGCACCCGACGGCGAGTCGATGGATACACCAGTTGGAAGTGAATTGAAGATATCCCTGTAGCAGCCTGTGAGCAAAGCGGCACAGAGCACAAACAACAGAGCAGTAATAGAGCAGGATTGTTTCATGTTAAAGGCTCGCAGACACATGTTTTGGGGATGATAGCGATATTGGTGATTTGAAGCATACAGGAATGCATCAACGCACAACGGCAGATGGTTTACACCAATATCGTGAGTTCGTCTGCAATTTTTTGTGCAATTATGCGGTGGCGTATTGAGCCATCGGCGAGATAGCCGCCGCGCACGGCGTAGTGGCGCAGCCACTAGCCGGGCAACAGACATTTACATTCGGTAGTGTGAAGCAGGCCGGATGGGCGAGCGTATTGGGCGCAGACCAATAGGTAACAATTCAACCGGGGCTCTTTCCTCAGTTCGCAATATCAAATGCGCTTCGTTTCTCGCGACCTCACCCCCTTGTCACTTCGTGACGTTCCTCCTCTCCATCAATGGCGAGGGGGAAATTATGGTGGCATTTGATTTGCTCACTGGGATCTACATTCGCGCCATTCACCGGATGGCGCTCACTCCGGCCCCATTTCGCTAAAACCCTACATGCCATGCATGTTATGCTAGGAAAGTCAATAGAGGGCTGAATCGTTACACCAATAGCGAGAAAAATAAAAAAAGCGTTGACATGGGGGGTGAAAACGGCTAAAAGCCGCTTCCGCTTGACGCGCTTTAGGTGCGAAAAGCAAAGATGCGAGAGTAACTCAGTGGTAGAGTGCAACCTTGCCAAGGTTGACGTCGC
>JAEEGL014443716.1_pt1 | contig 20562 bp, 15 predicted proteins | sample 9134231 | NCBI WGS metagenome assembly JAEEGL01 (sample SAMN16246548, study PRJNA631951) | gut metagenome | biome: gut microbiome; feature: rumen; material: fiber-attached | host: Bos | place: Iran: Karaj | collected 2018-10
CCTGACGTACAAGAACATCCTGTCCGAGCGAATCACATGTAAAGAACTCTACGTACTGATCTGCAATTACAGATGTAGCAGAATCGCCGATAGCGCCCATGACATTAGAAATCAATCCCATATTCATTTCCTCCGGTTAAAAGTAGTACGGTGTTAGAACATATGCTCTAAGACACCGCAACTATTTTATCATAATTAGGTAAATATGAACAAATATTATTTAGGATATTTTCCGTCCTTGTCAGGCTGCCCCGGTTATAGTCTCCTCAGCAAGCACTGTCTCCTGCGTACCGCCGTTATCACCTGCAAAGCCGTCCGTAATACCTTCACCCGTATTCGGATTCATCGTCGAATAGATGAGGTCACCTATAAAGAGCACTACAAGGATGATAGCCACAGGAAGAAGCTTCATCGGATTGATCTTACGAACAACGTTATCTATCAGGGGTGACAGCAGATAGATGAATGCGAGACCGGCTACACCGAAGATGAGGAGTCCCTCTGCACAGATACGACCGTTGATGTTAAGGAAGAATCCGTCGTAGTTCCACCACTCTGCACCAAACGCATACTCAAGGACTACGCTCGTTCCATACTCAAGAGCTCCGCACAATCCCATTGTCGCGAAGAAGTGCTTAGAAGGACTCTTACGAAGCGGGAACAGGAAGATCAGGATCGCGATACCGCCTGCACCGTAGATAGGAAGCCACGGTCCGTGCAGCACGCCTCTGTTAACATAATGACCTTGCAGCATGTAGTAGTAGAACACTTCCCATACCCAGCCGAAGCCAGAGTAGATGAAGAACATGATCACGAGAGAGATAACAGAATAGTGGCGCATGTAGTGAAGCGATGCGAACCTGTTGCCCTTACGGGGAGTCTCGTACCACGGCGACATCTTCGTCGGGTAGCTTAAGCCGTCGAGCTCATCCTTCAAGGAATAGTAGCGCTGGCGGCTTGCCTGGTTCTCTTCATACTTCATCTCGTCCTCTGTGTTCCACAGAACCACACCGAAATGCTCAGCGAAGAACTTCTTGGCACCCGTGAGGTCCTTGAGTTCGTACTCGGGTGTGGAAAGCACATTCATAGCATCCGAGTACGCACCCTTGAGGCGGGTGACGTCAGCCTTTTCGAAAAGGTAGCGGTCGTTAAGGAACTCGCTGCCGGGGATGTTAAGGTCGATGGCATTCTTACGGATGTTAGCGTAGAACTCGGCGTGAACGCACAGCTTGTAAGGGTTGCAGAAGAACATATCTGACAGACCGACTGAGATGACTGAGAGGATTCTCCAGCCGAACATAGTAAGGTCGTTGATGAACAGATCCATCTTGTAGCCGCGGGTCATGTTCCATGAAAGTTTCACAGCATCCATGGGCTTGATCCTCGGGTTCTCGGCAATGATGAAATCTACAAAGAACAATCCATAGTAGACGATCGGGAAACCTATAACAGTAACAAACGATATAACTTCAAAGATAGTAACAAGCACCATGGTAAGAGCGACTCGTACCCATGACTTCGAACGTGAGATATAGATGAATCTGCTGATGGGAACATCCTTATACAGTCTTCCCTCCAATATCATCCTTCGGATAACAACCATGTATACCAACTGGACGAACATCCAGAAAATGATACCCGCTACAGAAGCGAGTATGATCATGATTGTGTCAGCCACACTCTCGGAACCTACGATGTTAAGAACAACGGAAGATATCGTGGAGATAGCCGTACCTGATGCGAATATGTCGAGGATCTGGTTGATAGTACCTGCTGATCTTGCAAATACCTCATCCTTCTTCTCATCCTCAAGCTCTATAGTCTGTGTTAAGTTGTCGAGTCGTTCGGTTACCGTCGAACTGCCCGTCATGGAAGCTAAATGCTGTTCCTCTTCGATTACGGCAGATTCATATCCGTTGAAGATAATGCTGACGGGATCTGTTCTGACACCGATCAGGTTATCGGAACTAACGAACTCGGAACCGATCATAGCAGCGAACAAACACATCAATATGAATATGAAATAGTGCTTGCCTACATTTACCTTGGCGGCCTTCTTGAACCCTCTTCTGGTCTTGGTATCAATACGCATACTTAATATTCCTTTGCATCTTCATAACTTCAGGGCAACTGAGTTTGCTTATCTGATCGTCGCTGACTACGCCCTCCATGAATGTCGTCAGAACGACCGGAATACCCGTCCTCTCGGATACTTCCTTTAGTATCCTGTCACCTTCAAGTATATCGTCAAATGTCGTTTGCTCAAGAATATTTGTATTGTTTATAAATCCTTTGATTTTTAACTTAGACGCTTCCTGGAGTTCAGAAGCCATGATGATTATCTCGTCGACGCCCGAAGTAAAAGGTCTTCTGGTATTAACGGCCATGAGAAGATCAGCGTCCGTATTGTCGAGTCTGGTCTTCATGGAACCTAAGATCGTGGCGCCCATATCCTCGCCTCCGATATCGAACACGCCCATGTAACTGTCGTCATCGAAGATAACGTAGACCTCGCCGCTTAACACGGGAGCATCTACATTCGAGTTCGCATACATCGGACTTATAAGTCTGATGCCGTTCTTCTCGAGTTCCTTCGCAGCATCGGAAGATCTGTAGAACGGATTGACTATATCGAGATCCGCGAGGAGCACCTTCTGATCCGGGTTACTCTTCTTCATGTTAAGAGCAAGGTTAACCGACACCTCACTCTTGCCGCTTCCGTATGCTCCGATGATTATCTTAAGTCTGCTGTTATCCATAACTATGCCTCTGTTCGTTATTCTCAGATCAGCTTCGCGATCGTAACTCCGTCTCCGCCTTCAGCAGGATCACCGAGCCTGAATTCTTTTACTCTGGGATCTGCCGAGAGCTTACCCTCGACCGCTGCTCTTAATGCACCTGTTCCCTTGCCGTGTACGATCCTTACTGTGGTAAGTCCTGCAAGATGGCAGTCGTCGATATACTTATCAAGCTCCGACTCCGCCTCGGCAGCTCTTTTACCGATAAGCATCAGCTCCGATACAACGGTCTGAGCCTTCTTGACCTTAAGAGTCGACGTGCTTCCCGCCTTGGCGCCCTTATACTTGGCAAATAACGTGTCCTCAGGCTCTTCAGGCTTCGTGAGCTGCTCGCTCGTAGGCGTCCTTAACTCATTAGCAGGCACGGTATACGTCATTATGCCGTTCTGGATCCTGATCTTGTTCCTGCCGTTATCGGAAGAATCAAGCGCAGTGCCCACGATATTAAGACCGGGAGCGAAATACTTCTGCCCCTTCTCTATCTTCTTAGGAGGTTCACCCGGAAGACTTACTGCCGCTGCGGCATCGTCCTCATCATCTGAAGACAGATCCTTAACTCCTGCACGAAGCCTTCTTCTGATCCTGTCGAGCTCAGCCTTGGCATCCTCGTCGTAATTCTTCTTCGCTTTCTTCTTGACCTGCTTGATAAGCTCTTCGAGCTCCTCCTCTTTATCCTCGAGAAGTTCCTTCTGCTTGGCGCGCGTCTCATTCAAGATTTTCGTCTTCGAAGCCTTGAGCGACTTTCTTTCCTCTTCAAGCTCCGCGATCTTATCCTTGAGCTCGGTGTTGAGGCGCTCGTTCTCCTTTTCGAGGTCGCCGGCCTTCCTTCTGTCCTCCTCGGCCTCAGTAAGAAGCTTACTGAGCTTCAAGTCCTCGTCAGACATGCGGGACTTCGCGTCGTCGATTATCTTCGCGGGCATGCCGAGCTTCTTCGAGATAATGAAAGCATTACTCGTGCCGGAGGTGCCGATAATAAGCCTGTACGTAGGGCTTAAAGTGTCGGTGTCGAACTCGCAGGAAGCGTTCATGACGCCCTCGGTAGTAACCGCGTACTCCTTGAGCTCCCTGTAGTGTGTCGTAGCCATGATGACGCACTTCTTCTCCTTGAGCGCATCGAGGACAGCAATAGCAAGCGCAGCACCCTCGGCAGGATCCGTACCGGAACCGAGCTCATCGAGGAGCACGAGGGACCTTCCCCTTACGTTCTTCAGGATAAACACGATGTTGGAGATGTGTGCCGAGAACGTTGACAGGCTCTGCTCGATACTCTGCTCATCACCGATGTCAGCGAGCACCCTGTCGAAAACAGAAACTTCCGTTCCCGCCGCGCAGGGGATCATGAGACCCGTCATAGTCATGAGAGTCATAAGGCCGCACGTCTTAAGGGATACGGTCTTACCGCCTGTGTTAGGACCTGTAATTACAAGAGTTCCGTATTTATCACCGTTCTCGATATCTACCGGAACTACCACATCCTTATCGATAAGCGGATGACGGGCCTTACAAAGCTTAATGTGTCCGTCAGTGTTAAGGATGGGTTTAACTGCATTCATGCTTACAGCAAGTTCGGCCTTAGCTGAATTGAAATCTATCTGGGCGATCAGGCTGATGTCGCTTCTTATCACCTGCTCTGACTTCCCGACCATCGCGGTTAGGCTCTGAAGTATTCTCTCTATCTCTGCTTCCTCGAGAGAAGCGAGTTCTCTAATCCTGTTATTGGCTTCAACAACGCCCATTGGCTCGATGAATACCGTCTGCCCTGTAGATGACGTGTCGTGGATGATACCGGGGATCTTAGACCTTTGCTCTGACTTAACAGGCACGCAGTACCTTCCGTCTCTTATCGTGATGATCTGCTCCTGAAGGATGTCGCCACTGTTACGGATAATCCTGTCGAGAATAACTCTTATCGACCTTACGACATCCTTAGTCTCGCGCCTTATCGAATAAAGCTCGTTGCTTGCGCGGTCGTTCATCTCCGTGTCATTCACGATGCAAGAGAAGATCTCATCCTGAAGTCTTTGCTCGGGCTCTAAAGCTGCGATCGACATGAACAGGTTGGTCTCTGCCAGGTCCTGCCTTTTGTCATCGTTAACGATCTTCTTTAAGTCGATGATGCTTCTTAAGAAGATCGCGACATCGAGAAGCTGGCGCATATCAAGAGTACCGCCGGCATCGATATACTTAAGGCTCTCCTCTACCGGAGGGAAAGATCCGATAGGAAGGCTTCCGTATTTGCTTATATACGTGTATGCTTCGTATGTGTCTTCGAGACTTTCCTTGACCACATCAGGATCTGTCGTCGGGAAGGCAGACGAAGTAAGAGAACGCCCATAGGACGTTCTCGTCAATTCAAGGAGCTTCTCTTTAACCTTATCGAATTCAAGGACCGTTAAGACACGGCCCCTGATCTTCTTACGTTCTGCTTCTTCTTCAAATGTTGTGTACTTGTACATTAACCTTTCACTTACGAGAGGCGCTTGGCATTCTCGATCTCTATCTCAGGGATAGTCTTCTTCATAGCGAGACCTTCCTCGAGATCGATATCGGTGATCTTGCCGTCCTTCTCTACGATTATCCTGTTATATCTCTTCTGCAGCAGGCAGTCGATGGCACGTACGCCCATAAGGCTGGCTGTAGTTCTGTCACGCAGAGTCGGAGAACCGCCTCTCTGTAAGTGACCGAGGATCGTAGGCCTTGACTCGATGCCTGTATTCTTCTCAATTCTTGTAGCAATGTCAGCTGCATTGCCTGCACCTTCAGCAACGATAACAATGTAATGTCTCTTACCCTTATTTCTGCCGTCGAGGATTACTCTCAATACATCCTTATCGAAGTCGAAAGGTACCTCAGGAATGAGGATAACCTCAGCACCTGTAGCGATACCTACGTTAAGTGCGATGTAACCTGCGCTTCTTCCCATTACCTCGATAACTGAGCAGCGCTCGTGTGAGGAAGCTGTATCACGAAGCTTATCGATTGCTTCCATTGCAGTATTCATGGATGTGTCGTAACCGATTGTATAGTCTGTGCATCCGATATCGTTGTCGATAGTACCCGGGATACCGATTACAGGCACGCCGAGTCTTGCAAGAGCTCTTGCACCCTTGAAGGAACCGTCACCGCCTGATACTACAAGAGCATCGAGGTTATAGACTTCCATCATCTTAGCGCCCTTAAGAACGCCTGCATCAGTAGTAAAGGTCTTGGATCTTGCGGTCATGAGGAATGTTCCGCCGCGCTGGAGTGTCTCTGATACATCTCTTACGCCGATCTGGGAGATCTCACCCTTCCAAAGTCCGTGGAAACCTCTTGTAACACCGAAGACTTCCATGCCGGAATTGATACCTGCACGTACAACGGCTCTGATAGTAGCATTCATTCCGGGAGCATCACCGCCGCTCGTAAGAACGCCGATTCTCTTTACGGGTGCAACTTCATCGGGATTAACGTTGTCGTAGCTAGGGGCCTTAAGAGTGCTGATATCGGGAAGATTACTCTCATCATAGTTAAGTGTGAACATTATAAATGACCTCCGTCGGAGTTTATTTCCGATACATTATACACTAAAGAAGAAAAATAGCAGATTAGATTGCCGCATCTATCTGTGCCGTCACTTCAGACACTGAACTGTTATGTGCTTCGAGCGAAGAAGCAGCATTATGCGCCCTTTCCATGTAGCCTGCTATATTCAGGATAAGCACAGCAGCTAAGATTGTCAGAATGGCCACAACGAGAATAACTTCAATAAGAGTAAAGCCTAACTTGGATTTTCTTACCTTCTTCATGTCAAACCCTCCAACACGAACACAAAAAACACCTATACCTAGATTATAAACATAGTGTTCGTGCTGAATGACCGTTCAAATAATAACAATCCGTAAACTATCAGGACAGACTTACGTTACCGTTTCCAAGCAGTTCATATATCTTCTCCATAACATCCGGAGAAGTATCGACATTACAAACAGGATCTAGCCGGGTCACGCTTCCGTCAGCAAAACTTACATTAACAGGAGTATTGCCGTGGAAATAAACAAGGAAGTTCAAAAGTCTCTGATATGCATCACCTGCAGGATCACCGTTAAACTTTATCGTGAGCTCACCCGAACGATCATTCCTTGCTTCAGGAACGGGAGCAGGAACAAATTCGACAGTCCGCTCGTTCTTAATACCGGCATTATATACTTTCTTGAACAGCCAGTTGCCTGTTACCTGATAGACTTCCTGCTGTGTCTGTGGCATCGGGAAGATAGCATCTATCGACAGCGAGAACGTATCCTCTCCCTGTATCCTTCTTCTTCCGACAAATACATAAGGTCTGTCAGTCTCTATAGCACTTGCATACTGGTCGAATGTCTTGCCGAATAAAGCCGCTTCGAACTGACCATACATATCCTCGGCAAGCAGAACGGCCATAGCAGTCTTAGACTTTGTAGTACGCACACGCTTACGAAGAAGCATGCCGCACATTATGACCTGTGCGTCGTCATTAAGAGACTCCAACCTCTCCTGAGAATACGCCTCCCTGAACTGAAGCATGTCGAAAGTACAATACCTGTCGATAAAATCCTGGAAAGCCGCCATCGGATGTCCTGACAGATATAATCCGACAACCTCCTTCTCGTAAGCCAGCTTCTCGGATTCGGGATATTCCTTCATCTGATTGATCCTGATCGAATCTTCATGATTCGTATCTGACACGGATACCATGTCAAAGAGGCTCAACTGGCCTTCCATCTGTCTGCTGTTCTCCTGAGATATCTTATCCATCTCGGTCCTTACGGTCGCGATCATTGTAGCGCGGTTAAGACCAGTGAAGTCTAACGCAGACGAATAGATTATCGACTCGACCATCTTCTTGTTAAGACCGATCTTAGATGCTCTTCTCAAGAAGTCTTCGAATGATGTATACGGTCCGTTCTCATCCCTGTCATCAGTAAGCGCATTGACTGCCGTCTCACCAACATTCTTCAAGACAGAGAGACCAATCCTTATACCCATCTGTCCGGACGGCAGTCTCTCAGTCGAGAACTTGGCCCGGCTCTTATTTACGTCCGGAGGCAGCACTTCGATCCCCATCGGACCGCAGCAGTTGATATAGTAAGCTGCAGCTGCGACATTGAACCTGAACGAATTCATCATCGCCGCCATGAATTCTGCAGGATAGTAGTACTTAAGATAAGCCGTATAGTAACCTACCACCGCATAGCATGCAGCGTGTGATTTGTTGAAAGCATATCCTGCGAATACGACTACTTCATTGAAGATCTTATCGGCTATAGCTTCGGGGACTCCCCTCTTGATCGCACCTTCGATCTCGCGCCCTGTCTCATCCTTGCCGCCGTAGATGAACAACTGACGGTACTTCTCCATGAGAGATTTCTTCTTCTTACTCATGGCACGTCTGATGTTATCCGACTGTCCCATCGAGAAACCTGCCAGATCACGAACTATCTGCATGACCTGTTCCTGGTAGACCATACATCCGTAAGTAACATTAAGGATAGGCTCAAGAAGCGGATGATCATACGTTATCGAAGCCTTATCGTGCTTAGCTCTGATATACTTCGGAATCTGATCCATAGGTCCCGGTCTGTAAAGAGATATTCCGGCGGTTACATCTTCTATTGAAGACGGCTTCAGATCCTTCATGAACGATGTCATTCCGTCACTTTCAAGCTGGAATATACCTACCGTATCTCCTCTTCCGATCATGTCGTATACATTCTGATCATCGAACGGGATCTTATCGAAGTTGATCTCCTTGCCGTAATTCTCCTTGACCATATCAGCGGCATCTCTTAATACAGTCAGGGTACGAAGTCCCAAGAAGTCGAACTTAAGAAGTCCGACGCTCTCTATATCTGCCTTGGCAAACTGAACTACAGCATTACCGTCGTTTACGGAAAGAGGCGCGATATCCGTTATAGGAACACCGGATATGATAACGCCTGCAGCATGAGTCGAAGCATGCCTCGGCATACCTTCAAGCTTCATCGCGATATCAAGAACTTTCTTGACCTCGGGATCCGCCTCGTACTCCTCTCTCATATCCTTACGGAGCTCGAGGGCTCCCTTAATCGTCATTCCAATCGACTCAGGGATCATCTTCGCGATCTTATCCGTGCGGTTATATGGAAGGTCTAGAACCTTACTTACATCCCTTATGCACATCCTCGCGGCAAGCGTACCGAACGTAATAACCTGGGCAACGCGTTCCTGTCCATACTTACGGGTTACATAGTCGATAACTTCCTGTCTTCTCTCATAACAGAAATCAATATCGAAGTCAGGCATCGATACACGTTCGCTGTTAAGGAATCTCTCGAATACAAGACTGTACTTGATCGGATCCACATCCGTTATACCTATAGCATAAGCCGCAAGAGAACCTGCACCGGATCCTCTTCCGGGGCCGACCATGATACCGTTCGTCTTGGCAAAATTGATGAAGTCCCACACGATGAGATAGTAGTCGGTATATCCCATGGAATTAATAACATCTAACTCATATTCTGCACGCTTGATATAAACGTCGGGATCAGCCGCAGCTCCCCTAATCTTGAATCTCTTCTCGAGACCTGTCGTAACAAGATATTTAAGGTACTGCTTATTATCTGCAAATCCGGAAGGCACGTCATACTTAGGAAGATGGATAGTGTCGAAGTCATATTCGGCATTACACATCTCGGCAATCTTAACGGTATTGTCCACAGCCTCGGGGATCTCAGAGAAAAATCTTCTCATCTGGGTCTCGGACTTAACATAGAAGTCATCTGTCTCGAACTTCATCCTGTTGGCATCGCTGAGCTTCGAACCTGTCTGCATACACATCAGGACTTCCTGTACATAGCTGTCTTCCTGCTTCAGGTAATGGCAGTCATTCGTCGCGACAAGAGGTATACCTGTCTTCCTTGAAAGCTTAACAAGCCCAGCATTAACAGGTCCCTGATCCTTAAGAAAATTACTCTGGATCTCAAGATAGTAGTTACCGCGTCCGAAGAGACTATCATACCAATTGGCAGCCGCTTCGGCTTCTTCTATCTTCCCTTCTTTGATAAGACATGCCACTTCTCCTGCAAGACAGCCAGACAAACATACAAGACCTTCATGCCACTTCTCCAGGAGTTCTTTATCGATTCTGGGTTTCCTGTAAAAGCCTTCCGTCCAGCCTGCCGTAACGAGGCGGTTAAGATTCTTAAGACCTTCATTATCCTTGGCAAGCAGGATCAGATGATTATAAGCGCGCTGCTTATTATCGTTAGGAGTTACAAATCTAGAGCCAGGAGCTACATACACTTCACATCCTATGATTGGCTTAAGGCCTTCAGCCTTCATCGCCTTATAGAATTCGACACATCCGAACATCGAACCGTGATCGGTTATCGCACAGGAAGTCATACCCATATCCTTAAGTCTTCCCGGAAGCTCGGATATCCTTATAGCTCCGTCAAGAAGACTGTATTCGGTATGAAGATGAAGATGTACGAATCCTTCAGACATTCTTACTTACCGTCCCCATTCTTCAATGCGATGATCGCATCTCGTATGCCCGCCGCCTTCTCGAAGTCGAGTTCCTTGGCAGCTGCCTTCATATTCTTGGTCAGGCTCTCGATAAGCTTCTGCCTGTCTTCAGCAGACAACTTGCCGGGATCATTATTCTCGATAAGTTTCTTAACATCGAGCTTCTTAACCTTATCCTTCTTCGCAGCATCGTCGATCGTATCGAAGACATTCTTAACATGCTTGATGATCGTCTTCGGAACGATACCGTGCTCTTCGTTATACTTCTGCTGGATGTTACGTCTCCTGTTCGTCTCAGAGACAGCACCCATCATCGAATCCGTTACTTCATCGGCATAGAGGATTACGCGGCCGTTACTGTTACGAGCACAACGACCAATGATCTGAATGAGCGATCTTTCAGATCTTAAGAAACCTTCCTTATCAGCATCAAGGATCATGAGGAGTGATACTTCAGGAAGATCGATACCTTCTCTTAACAGATTGATACCTACGATAACATCCGTCTCATCATTCCTTAAGCGGTTAAGTATCTGCATTCTCTCCACGGTCTCGATATCGCTGTGAAGATAGGTAACTCTTATCTCTTCCTTCTCGAGGAACTCTGTAAGATCCTCAGCCATCTTCTTCGTAAGAGTCATGATAAGCGACTTCTCGCCGTTCTTATTATTCTCTTTAATCTCGTGGATGATATCCTCGATCTGTCCCTCGACAGGCCTTATAAAAATCTGAGGCTCGAGAAGACCCGTAGGTCTGATAACCTGCTCTACGGTCTGCTGTGAATGCTCCTTCTCATAATCTGCAGGAGTAGCTGATACGAATATAGTCTGACCCATCCTCGGTTCGAATTCCTCGAACTTTAATGGTCTGTTGTCTCTTGCAGAAGGAAGACGGAAACCGTAGTCCACGAGCATATCCTTACGCGAACGGTCTCCCTTGAACATGGCCCCTACCTGCGGCACCGTGACGTGAGACTCATCGATAAACATCAGATAATCCTTCGGGAAGAAGTCGAGCAATGTACAAGGAGGCTCTCCCTCCTTCCTGCCTGCGATATGACGCGAGTAGTTCTCTATTCCCTTACAGAAACCCGTCTCACGCAGAAGCTCCATATCATATCTGGTACGCTGCTCAAGACGGTATGCCTCGACAAGCTTACCCTCATCGCGGAAATACTTGATCCTGTCATCGAGCTCATCTTCAATAAGGCCGATGGCACGCTCGAGCTTCTGACGACCCGTAGCATAATGCGACGCCGGGAATATCTCCGCGAACGATCTCGTATACATCTGCTTGCCTGTGATCACATCGACATAAGATATCTTCTCTATCTCATCTCCGAAGAACTCGATCCTCGTGATCACGTTATCAGCATCGGGAGTATAGACATCGAGCACGTCACCCTTACATCTGAACGTGCCTCTCTTCAATTCGAATTCATTACGGTCGTACTGGATATTGATCAGCTCTGCCATGACCTGGTCTCTCGAGATCTCAAGACCTACATAGAGATTGACCATCAATGACAGATAGTCTTCCTTCTCACCGATACCGTAGATACATGATACGGACGAGATAACGATAACGTCATCCCTCGTGAGCAGTGAACGTGTAGCTGAATGTCTTAATCTGTCGATCTCGTCATTGATCGAGGAATCCTTCTCGATATAAGTGTCAGTCGAAGCGATATAAGCTTCCGGCTGGTAGTAATCGTAATATGAGACGAAATACTCGACAGCATTCTCCGGGAACAGTTCCTTGAACTCTGAATACAGCTGTCCCGCAAGTGTCTTGTTATGAGCAAGTATGAGAGTCGGACGGTTGATCTCCTTAATGACATTAGCCATCGTGAAGGTCTTACCCGAACCTGTAACGCCGAGAAGGGTCTGCCCTCTCATACCGTTCTTAATGCCCTCCGTAAGCTGGGCTATGGCCTTGGGCTGGTCACCCGACGGTTCGTATTGTGAGACTAACTTGAACATACTCTGATTATAACAGAACATGTGTTCGTTATGTGTTACAAATTAACCTTGAGCACAAATAAAAGAGGGCCGCTTCCCGTAAGAAGAAGCAGCCCCCGCAGATTCTTTATGAGCGGTCTTTACATCTCTGCCTTATCGACTACCACCGCGGCGACAGGAAGCAGTATCGCGAGCATAACGACACCTGCTATCGCACCTGCGATAATGCCGAAGAAGAGCATGCCAGTAATGGTTGTTACCGCAACAACAGGGATCATCGCCAGTGAGATGATGAACATGACACCGATGTATCTGACACCCATAAGAAGATATCTTCCGAGCATCGGGAGCGACCTCATGATAAGAAGAGCCGCCATCTCACAGAGCATGTCGAAGACTATCATCATGCAGCCGAAAGCCGCAGACTCAGCGACATCAAGTCCGACCAAAAAGTGCACAAGAAGTCCGCACAGCACGGAGTCAAATGCCATTTCCGGCAGATCCGCCTTAATACAAGCGAAAAGCTTTGCCTTAGAGGTCTCAGGTATCAGATAGATATAGTGCTTAGTAAACTCTGTTACTGTCTTACCGCCCGCATAAACGACCGCATTCAGAAGGATCATCATCATGAATGCTGATACGATAAGCATTCTGGGATTCTCGCTTGAGCTGCCGCCCTTCAGCATGAACAACAGATATACGGCAGTTATGAGCCTGTATGTGATACACAGAGGATTAACAAAGAAGAACTTCGATCCTCTCTTGTTCATAAGGAAATGGATGGCTGTAAGTGCAGAAGCACCTTCACCTCCGCCGAGCTTCTCCTTACCTACCTTAGCTCTCTTTGTCATAGCCGCAGTATCGGCATCGACGCCTGCACGCTTCTGCTCTGCAAGATCATGAGCCTTCTGGGCATAAGCGATAGCCTCTTCGTAGTAATACAGTTCGGACTTGCTGTACAGCAGGATCAGACCTATCAGAGCGGCACCCGTAAGAACAACACCTGCAACACTTAAGATGATATTGCCGCTGATGATGCCGTCATAGATCATGGCTACCCAGCCGCCTCCAGGGAATGTCTTGAAGAACCAGCAGTTACCGAGAGTTCCGAGAAGTCCTTTCGCAGAGAACGGGAAAAGTGCATTCTTGGCGAGCGCCGTTGCAAGGAAACCTCCGACCGCAATAGCATCAAGAGCAATGCCGACGAACATAACGATCTTCCTCTTGCCTTCATCCTCGTCATCGGAGAACTTGGCACCGAAGTAGGAACCCGTAAAGTATCCGAGTATGGAAGATATAAACGAACCTATTACCATAACGATCAGATCGATCGAGTTTACTCCGACTGCGTTATAGATAAGCGCTGTCTGGGTAGACAGAAGGAACGTGAATACCATACACAGCTGCAATGTACCGGAAGCCGCGATGATCAGATTAAATCTCGGAGTGAAAGGTCCTGCCATATGGTAGACCACGTCTGCTGTCGAGAATCCTACAACGCCGTTCTTAAGTCCCGTGTAGAACATGAAGTTAAACATGACTACAAGGATAAGATAGATTCCGCCCCTTACTACATCAACGTCTCTGGGAACAAACGAGCTGCTCATTGTTCCGTCACTGTTAGGCATAGCCATAAGTGTCGGATAAGCCATCATGATCACAAATATTCCCACAAAGAGTAAAAGCAAAATAAATTTCCACGGATGTTTGAGCGCGGCTCTGCGCACTCTGTAAAGATATGAACTTAACATACTGCCCCCTTAAGCCTTGCCTTCGGTGATCTCGAAGAAAAGCTCTTCAAGTGTCTTGTCATCGGAAGTGCCGGGAACGTTATGCTTTGTAGCTGCGATCTTACCGTTCATCATGATATGAACTACATCCCAGTAATCTTCAATCGTATCAATCATGTGTGTCGAGATGAGGACTGTCTTGCCTGCATCGCGAAGCTCCTGGAATACGTTCTTCAACTCCTTGATCGCATGAGGATCAAGACCTACCATGGGCTCGTCGAAGATAACGACTGAAGGATCGTGCATGAGTGCACAGCAGATAGATACCTTCTGCTGCATACCTTTGGACAATTCCTTACCCATCTTCTTTTTCTTATCCGTAAGTTCGAATCTGTCGAGGAGTCTGTCCTTAACAGATACATCCTCAACCTTATAAGCACGTCTGATGAACTCGAGATGCTCATCAACCGTAAGTGTGTCATAGAGTGCGGGAATCTCAGGGATATAACCGAGCTTTCTCTTTGCTTCGAGCGAGTGTGTATCGAAGCCGTCGATCTCGATCGTTCCTGTGTACTTAAGCAGTCCTGCGATGGACTTGATGATAGTGGATTTACCCGCACCGTTGGGTCCTAAGAGAATTCCAACTTCGCCGTCATTGATAGTGAAGCTCAAGTTGTCATTCGCTACAAACTTCTTGTATTTCTTTGTTACTCCATTTACTGTAAGCATAAATTGCCTCCCCTTAATCAGTCATCTCATTCTACCAATGTCAAAAGTAAAATAGTTTGGATGAACTTTAAGACTTCTTAAAGTTTGGCTTAACTGTCAGCGGGCACTGATTACGGAGTTTTTCCCGTTCTCCTTACCGTAATACAGATTATAGTCAGCTTCACTTATCCATTTATCGATACTTTTGTCTTTAACAAATCTTGATAAACCTGCCGTGATAGTTACCCTAATGTGAGTGCAACCAGATCCAAAGCAATGTCTTCTGATCAGTCTTGTACAGTCTCATCCGGGTAATCCCAGAATCCGCCCTTATGGAAGTTCTCATTTCCGAGGGGCTTGGCCGTAAGCTTGAACATCACGCATCCGTCGGGACAGACGATAGTCTTGGTGTACTTGCTGTCGCCTCCGAGGTTAATGAGATCACCGCCGCTTCTTATCGCTTCCATCAGAGGATAGAGCATCATCATGGTCTTCGAGCAGATACCGTAGCCATCCTTGTTTACGGGGCAGCCGTACGTACATGTGTAAGTATCGCCGGGTTCCTCTCCGTTACGGCAGTATCTCTCGGTCTTATCTCCGTGAAGGAAACCTGTTACTTCAACTGTGAATTCATACTCTTCGTCATACCATTTCTTCATATAAATCCTCCTACTTTCTCTTCTTCGGCACGGGAAGTTCCGGGTACATCTCATCGAACAATTCTCTTAAGAATTCCCTGTTCTCGATGTCATCTACCATCAGCATTTCTTTCGCACCCTCATACGGAACCTCAAGCTCCGCATCAGGCATCAAAGCTCTCGACGCCTTCGTATCCTTAACAAGGAAACGGTCATCGTAGATACCACCGATGATCTTACCGTGATAGTAGATGATGAACTCACCCATCATTGCCCTGTAAGAAATCTCTTCAAGTTCTGACAGCTGTTCCAGAACAAACTCCAGATAATCTTTACCGGATGCCATTATTCTCAACCTCCTCCCTCATTCCTGAAGATACCAAGTAATCTTCTTCATTGTATCCTGATTATGCTCTTCATACGGTACGAATATTATCCCCGTGTGGCCGTCAGCACCGCCGTCATAAAGCCGGTACTGTACGCCATTAGACTTAAGCACCCTCTCGAAATGATACGTCATCTTGCGCAGCACATCCTTACGGTTAGTGATGAGCGCGACCTTAGGCAACTTGCTTATGCTCTCATTCTTCTCGAACTGAAGATAAGCGTATCTTCTGTCCTTCTTGTAGCCCTTGGGAAAGATCATGCCTCGCATGCCCCAGTAAGCAATACTCGGCTTGTAGAAATGCAGCAGTCCGCAGTCAGCTATAAGTCCCTTGTACTTGTATTCACGCGCGGGCAGACCGAAGTCTTCGCGAAGATAGACATCGAACTTGTGACCATTCTCGTTATCATCGTTATAGCTTATATCTAATCTCTCGGTTATCTCAGACGGTCTTCGTGACATATCAAGCTTCGCGACATCAGACGCCAGAGCTCTATCACTGATACGATTCACGATGCGTTCTAACACTGATTACCTCACAGACTGATCATAAGGCTGTTAAGGCCCATCGCAGGAATATACTTAACATCCTTCGCAAGGCCTAAGATCAGCCTTATTCCGAGACCGGTCTCGGGATCATCGGAATTATTAAGCTCGTACCATGCGAGCGGATCGAACGGCGCGCCGTCATCTCGTATCCTTATCACCATGGAATCAGGATGACAGATAACCCTAATATCAACATTAACATTCTTGCCCTTCTTAATACCGTACGTGATGCTGTTGCCCGCCATCTCCTCGATACAAAGAGCTGTGTTAAAGGCAATTTTATGATCCTTGCCACGTTCCTTACAGAACTCCATGACCTGAGCAGATACCGCCGACACCTCTTCCATACTCCTCATAGAAGCCTCGAACAGATCCTATTCCTTCGACCCGAAGTCCTTATCGATCAGCACGACATCGTCATACTTTATCGACAGTCTCTTATTCACGATAGTAGGTATCAGGCTGCAGCTAATAAGCGTCATCAGGCCCGACAGCGCAAGTCCCCACTCAAATCCGCCGATACCGAATGCCATACCGAGACCTAACGAGCACGCCACCGGAATCACACCTTCACGGAGTGCTACGAAAACATAATTAAGCGCATTCTTCCCAACTCCCTGATAGATTCCGCTTAGCGGGAATGCGGCAACAAAGAACAGGTACTGTACGGCCATCATCCTTATAAATCTTGAAGCAAACTCTATCTGCTCAAAAGCCTCCGCATCCAGAAGCATCCGCGATGCTCTTTCTGCAAATATGTAAAGCACAAGCGAGATCACAAACATCATCGTCATAGATATACGGACGGCAATCTTTAAGGTCTTAACGATACCCTTTCTGTCCTCTTCTCCGAACAGGAAACTGGCAAGCGATGAAGCCGTCAGATAGAAGCCGAGACAGACACTGTTCACCACAGTAAACAAGGAGTTGGCAGCCGAGAAACCTGCGACGGCTACACTCGTGCTTATCGACAGCAGGAACGCATTGAAGATCATGACCTTAACGGCAATGCTTCCGACAGAGACACTGTTCGGTACGCCGCTGAGAAGAACGTCCTTCATAAGACGCAGGTCGAGTCCCTTCGGCGAGAACCGGAGCATCCTGTCCTTCCTTAAGAAGTGAGAAAAGACTACCGTGCATCCAACCACCTGGCTTAATGCCGTCGCCACCGCCATACCGAACATACCTCCATGGAACACAGTCACATTAAGCGCGTCGAAAAGCACATCCGACAGCAACGTTGCCACCATAGTAAGAAGTCCTCTTCCGCGGTCGTTATCCAATATCATAAGTCCCGACAGTCCGAGTGAATAGCTTAATGGCACGATAGCAAGTGCATATCCCTTGAGATAATCCTCTGTCATCTTGATGATCTCGGGACTTCCGGTCTTCGCACCTAATGCGTTGGCAATACCGGGAGCCATGAAGAACAGTATCAATGTACAGGATACGGATATAAAAAGGTTCACCGTCATAACGACGCTGAACACTTTATTGACCATATCAAGTTTGGCCATTCCCATATAGCGTGTGCACACGATACCGAGGCCCGAACCGATCAGGGCCATCAACATATTGACTATCAGCGTTATGGGGTTAACAAGACCTGCAGCAGCTACAGCTTCAGGTCCTAAGAACTGACCTGTGAAGACCGCATCGATAAGCACGCAGGCGATACTTAGGAGAACTCCCGTTCCGTGGATCATCCAGATCCCGATGAAGGTCTTCCTGATCAGTTTGTCATTCGGATTCATTATCTTTCACACCGTTGTACTTAAGGCACATCATGGTGATATCGTCGAACTGCTCTGCGCCCTTAACGAATGCATTGATACCTTCCATAACGTTAGCCAGCACCTCCTTGGGAGATGCATCGGGGTCCTTGTTAAGAGCATCAAGCATCTTCTCATTACCCATAAGCTCGTTCTTGGCATTGTTGGCTTCGGGTACGCCGTCCGTATATACAAACAGGCTGTCACCGGGCTTAAGTTCGAACTCGTGCTCTTTATACTTCGTCCTCTTAAGCGCTGCTACAGCGGGAGAATGACGGTATACTACCAGCTCGTACTTGCCGTCAGCTTTTCGCAGGACGGGGTGCTCATGGCCGGCATTAACGGCTACACCCTTACCCGTGGATATCTCAAGCACTGCAAGCCATACCGTAACAAACAGGTGTGCATCGTTGCCCTCACAAAGCTGGCTGTTAACGTTGTTCAGAGCCTGTGCCGGAGACTCGCCGTTTTGCATGTGAGCCTTGATGAGAACACGGGCTATCATCATGAACAGCGCCGCAGGAACGCCCTTGCCGGATACATCCGCCATAACCAGGGCGATGTGATCGTCGTCGATGAGGAAGAAGTCGTAGAAGTCTCCACCTACCTCTTTCGCAGGAGTCATGCTCGCATAAAGGTCAAACTCCTCGCGCGCCGGGAAAGCCGGGAAAAGTCTCGGGAGCTGGCTTGCCTGAATGTCGGTAGCCATACTGAGCTCTGTGGAAAGTCTTGTAGTGATTATCTGCTGCTTCTCATAAGTATCATTAATGTCCTCGATGATTACCGTGAACATATAGACAGCAGCAGCGACAGTAGCGAAGATAATGAACTGGATACCGTAAGTTAAAGTCTGAACCAATATAGCTGCAAGAGGCGCGAGGATAAACATCCAGAACGCGACCTTAACGCGCTTACTCATATTCTTACGGTACTTGATAAGAAGTGACGAATCGTAAAGGAGCATCATCAGAGGTGCCAGATTCGAGAGGATATACAGATTGGATCTGCTGTAGTAATTAAGCTCGTCGAAGCAGTAGATGAACCCGTTAAACTGACCAAGCGTAACGATAAATACATGGACAACAAGGAAAACAAGAAGAACAAGTCTTAATCTGAATTCCCTTTCCTTCGGCACCTTCGAAGCCGCGAGAACGCACACCGACATCATGAAAGACATGAAGCCTGCAGCCATAAGTTCAATGTAAGTCACTGTATATAGAAGAGCACGGACTCCGTCACCCGGATAGCCATTACCAAGCTGTCTTAGAAGGTGCGACGTGATATACAGCAGTATCATCGCGAAGAAGACCTGGAAGTAACGTCTGATCTCTTTTCTTAAGTGATCGGAGACTGTTATCTGGAGCTGGCACAAGAAACATACACCGATACCGATGGCGACGAATACCAGATTAATAATATCCTGAATAGTGAATTCAAAAGTCATAACATCTTCCCCCTGCGTCTACATAATAATTATAAACGGCTTAGCGGATCGAAAATGTTAAGAGATTATGTAATTTTGTGCCTGGCGGTCAAACATCTCCTTATATCTGCCGTTCATGGCCATGAGCTCGTCATGAGTTCCCTGCTCTATGATGGAACCGTTCTCGAACAGGTAGACCTTATCCGCCATCCTGGTCGTCGACAATCTGTGCGATATGAATATAACCGTATCATCTCCGGCATTCTCGATGAGATTCTTGTTGAGCTTATACTCGGATACCGGGTCGAGTGCAGATGAAGGCTCATCAAGGATCGAGACAGCGCGGTGACTGTTGTTGATGAACACTCTCGATATGGCGATCTTCTGGCTCTCACCGCCTGAGAGATTAACGCCTTCCTCGTCAAATTCTCTTGTAAGCTGTGTATTGATTCCGTTCGGCAGAGTCTTAAGCCTCTTGCCGAAGTCAGCCTTATTAAGAGCATCAATAACAATCTCGTCGTCATCTTCGGTCACGTTGCGAAGAAGCACGTTCTCGGCTACACTCGCGGCATACAGGTTGTGATCCTGGAATACCGCGCTGATCTTCTTCCTGTATTCCTTCGTGTTGTACTCGCGGATGTCATGGTCTCCGTACCTTATACTTCCTCCCGTTACGTCATACAGGCGCATGAGAAGCTTTACGAAAGTGGTCTTGCCGGCACCGTTCTCGCCTACGATAGCAATCTTCTCTCCGGGGTGTATCTCGATACTGATATCCTTGAGCGTGTCCTTATCGGAATTGGGGTACCTGAAAGAAACATCCTTAAGCACGAGAGGCTCGGATCCTTCATTGGGAGTCAGGCCGTCACAAGTCTCGATCACCGGCTCATAGCTCATGAGTTTACGGAACGTCTCGCCGTACTGGCCTATCTGCTGGAAGTCAACGAGACAGAAGTTGATCTGATTAAGATTGCTTCTTACATAATTGGCGGCATTGTTAGCAGACGCCACTTCACCGAGAGCGATTGACCTTAATACGAGAGCGAGATAACCGAGGTAAGCAGGCACCGC
>JAEEGL016217538.1_pt1 | contig 20562 bp, 14 predicted proteins | sample 9134231 | NCBI WGS metagenome assembly JAEEGL01 (sample SAMN16246548, study PRJNA631951) | gut metagenome | biome: gut microbiome; feature: rumen; material: fiber-attached | host: Bos | place: Iran: Karaj | collected 2018-10
CGAGTATAGATCGGCATTGGAATACTTTTGTTTGTTGGCCTTCGTGTATTCGTAATCCGTAAGTGCAAAAACTACGGATTCCAAGCTGCGATCATAGTAGTTATAGTAATACAAGCCATCTCCGTCCGGATCAGTAATGCACAGCGCGGTGTCGCTGATGTACACAATCCGAACCGGATTCACCAACATTTTTGTAATACCCTTTTTGTTCGTATGTACGTCAAATGAGAACTCATACCTTTCCCCATGATAACCAGTCGTGTAGAGAATACCACTGTACACCGGGCAGTATCCTTCGGATGTATCCTCCATCCCGCAATACTGGATTTGGTCAATATAGCAAGTGCGTATCAGAATATGGCCGGCCTCTTCCTTGAACTCATCTGTAATAGATTCGACAACAATACGTCTGTTCATAAAGCGCAGAAGGTTTTTATCACCGATGATACAGTCGCCGCTTGCCAAAACTTCTTTTGTTCTTTTGAATAACCCTCCAATTTGGATGCTGATTTCAAACCGATAGTTTCCAATCGGCATACCTTCCGGTAAAATGACATACTCCGTATCTTCGCCAAGCTTGAATTCAAACGACTTATCATCAGAGCCTGAGAGCAAAAGTGCAAATTCTCGGCCTGAGTTTCCAATGAATCCGCCACCTTGATCCCAGAACAGCTTTTGTTCTTCTGTCCAAAGGGAAGGACGCTTCAGGAAACGCTCCTTGAAGAAAACTCTCGCCAAAGAATAAGATGCACTCTGGGTTTGACCAGCTACTCTCATTACCACTTCTGCATCAGTGAAGCTGTCTGTCCCACCGAACGACTGAAGGACATTCCCAATCGTCACCAAGCCCTGGCCATCGTAAAGGATATCTTTACCGCCAACGAGGAACTGAACATTAATCCTCGCCGGAGTAGTTACTTTGAGAAAACTATTCTGCGGAATATGCCCGATATACCATGCCGGTTGAGGCTCCTGTAGCCATGCACCGGAGGTTTCAGACACGGTGATTTTCGGAATATCCGCATGGAGTTCTCCATCACGGAAAGGTATCCGGACTTCAGCCTCATCTTTCCCAAAAGGAACTACTTCATGGAAATCATCTATGTCCGCATAAAACTCTGCACCGTCATAATCGCTTGCATTAAAATAGAATTCACGATTAAAGCAGCAATCTGCTTCGGAAATCAGAATAAATGTCCGGTCAAACATCAATCGTTCGTTTGCAAGATTGATTACTTGAATACGTACCGTGTCACGTTCGCCATCCAACAGCATGGTGAACGCGAGTCCATTGTCGGACTGTTCTAATGAGTCAAACTCTATTCTCTCACCGTCTTTTAAGAGGACAAACTGCTGAGTGTAATCGCGATTCCCAAGAATGATGCTACAGGTACTCTTCCGAAAGGCGAGGAAAGCCTCTGTGTCCTGAAGGGTGACCGTTGGCAGGGATGTGGATTCGCTCGGAGTGATAACCTTGACGTCGGTCCCATTCTCACTGTCGAAGGCAATCAATCGGCCATCCACCGAAAGCACATATCCGTCCTTCAGCTCCAAGAAGAACGCTTTCAGCCCAGCATTTTTCATCGAGTCAATCTCGACGATATCCGTGTTCTCTGTCTTTACCTCCGCCATTTTAGGCACTACGAGCGTATAGTGGTCTCGTTTGACTTGATTTGCCGAGATCTCAGCACCGCCGTAGAACAGCAACACGTTACGATGCAGGCTTTCTTCTGAGTCGTAGATCAACTCGTCATCACATTTGATCCGAACACAAATGTTCAGCAAACTATCCTCTTGAGAACCCACCGAAATAGAAGCGGCGACACCGTTTAGCGTCTTTCCGAGCTCGTTCCCGTACCAACTAAGGTTCTGCTGCATTACTTCTCTGCCATTGCAGCTTACGGAAAGCGTTGCCTTTTTGATCTCCTCGTTCTTCAAGCGAATATCCGGGAGTATGAGCTGTACGTCCGTTTCATTTTTCAGGATGAACTTCGCACGGATACGGGAATAGTCTATTGCGACATCACGCTGAGTGACTTGCGTCTGTCTCTCAGTTTTTTTAGTATTTGCAATCGCAATGATCTTCTCTTTGAACCACTCTTCACAGAGCAATTCTTCATATGTATTGACTTTCTTGGTCTCAGAGTTGACAAGCGAATCGATTTTTCCGATTAACCTTTCAAACAGGTTCCGCGTATAGACAGGCCGGTAAAGGATCAGTTTCCGTATTCCTTCCTGGAATGAATACGCCTTAGAGCTGATTGTCAGTTCGACATCTTCCTCATTGCCGCCTGATAATTTTTGCTGGAGCGCGTGGACCATAACTGAAATCAAAGGGTCGTTTGGAATCACGCGCCAGTTAAGGTTGCTTTTGTAGAAGTCGAACAGGAAATCAAACAGAGCCATCCACGACTTTTTCGTACTTAGCGCATGGATCACAACCGTTGATTTGAAAGCGCGTCCATTTGCATCCTCCAAGAAAAGACGCTGGTTGCGCTTCATTGCATTCTCAAGGGACGACTGAAGAAGTCTTACTACCGATCCACTTGCGTCACGATACCCGAACTGGAGAGTAATATAGTTCCAGAAATTACTGTTCTCCTCATTCTTCCAATTCTTTGCGTTGTTAATCAGCGCAAGGGTAATTTGCATTTCTGCGCGCAGTGAGAGCTTTGTCCATGGTTCTCTAAGTACTAGGTCAATGTATTTTCTCGCATTTTCATTTAGCTTGTCCACCGTTTCTGCTTTCAGAATACGACTTCCAATGAGGGGATACATGGCAAAAACTTTATCTTCAAAAGTACCGTCGCTTTGCCTGACCTCCATATCCTTTTCAAGTACATCAACAGCAACATCGGGACGCTCAGTAGTTCTTTCAAACCCTAATGAACGAATATAGCTGTTAAGGTCCGTCCCACTCTTATAGGTATATGTTTGAAGCACCTTGTAGATATGTGAGTCTGTAGGGAAATAAACAACATTATCATGAACAACATATTGCCTCAGCTCTTCACGATGACGTTCTTTCGCCGCATCAGACGTAAGCTCTGAACCATCGAGCCGTGATTCAAATCCATAAAGCTCAATAAAGCTCTTGATTGTATAGCCATTCCGAGAGGCTATTGATCTAATCCACTGGTTTTTCGGATCAGAAGAGATGTACACCTTCCCGTCAACCATGTTTTCCTTCATGAAGGCAACAATCTGCTCATCTGTAACGCTGCGCTGATCGAGGTATGGATATCCGGAAATGAAAACAGCGTATTCATCCGACGTCATTCCTCGAAACTGTGCATTTGCTCTGAACCTCTCGGGATTATCCGGGCGATAGAAAGGCTTCGTAAGGACATTTATAACTCTTCCGTCAGATTCACCGGCCAACTCCCGCTCGGTATACCTGTGCATTTTTTTGCTGACAACTTGTTCCCGAATCTTATCCGGCAAGTCTTTCAGGAAGAAGCATTTGATCTCGTTCTCGTATATAAAAAGGCAGACGAAATCGTCCTGTCTGTTATTCATACAACAGCAGGTTACTTCGTCGTCAGTATAGTCAAAACTTTTGTTTTCGATCAGTTTTGCAAGAATTGACAGTTCACTTTCAAAAAATGTCTTTCCTGTCCATGTAGATCTGCGCTGCGGCAATCGTTTCTCCAAGGCGTTATACACACTTTGCCTTGACAGCCCAAACCATTCCGTCATCTTAGCTGGCTTGAATCCAAATCTTTCTGTTAAAATGTCAATGACCGCAAAGTCAAAACCTTTGCCTGCGGATTCTACGATAGGTTCATCTCCAAGCTCTTGATCGTATTGAGATGTGAGATTATCAAAATAAGCTCTACCTTCTCTAATTATTGCATTGATGACCGCAAGTATTTCGTCTCTTGTTTGGGCACCAACATTTCGGAGGCCCATGATATCCTTCTCGGACATTTGAACCAGTTCATCTGCAGTCTGAATATTTGCCCTCTTTAATGCATTTCTGGCTCTAACGCTAAAAGGAACATCATCAAGACTTATAGATTCGATTTCCGGCAGGAGTTCAGATAGTCTGCTACTTTCCGGTGTGGTTTCGATAATTGTCTCTGATTCCTCTTCGCGCTCGTGATATACGATCTTACCACTCTGTACGATGCTTTCAATGGCTTTCGTGATTTCTTCTCTGCTCAACACGCCAACGTTACGTAGCTCAAAAATATCTTTCTGAGACATTTGAATCAACGCTCCGACCGTGTGGATGCCGCCACGTCTCAACGCGTTTGTTGCACGAGTACCAAGTCCAAGACTTTCAATCGGCGCATCTTGAACATTAGGAAGAATCTCTTTGATTCGTTTCGCTCGTTCCTCAAAGAAACTGATGATATCGTCTGAGTGGGCTATTACGCCATTCAACTCTTGGAGAACATCTTCACTGATATTGCGTGTTGCAGATAGTTCTGTCATATTGCAGTTAAGCAAATCGTTAAGCTTCATTAAGCCCACGCGGGCGAGAAAACTTTTGCTCTTATCGGAAATCTCCAGGTCATGAATATATATCGTAATAGGCTTTTCGTTCATCTTATCACCAGAATCCTTTTATGGGAAATGAGGGAGATGTCAAAAGGGCATCTCCCTCTTTCTATCGCCACTTTCTAATCAGTTCGGCTTCTTTGGCTCAATAGGCAGCGGGAACTCTATTTCAGCATTTTTTTGGAATGAGGGACGCTTGCTTTCTGCTTTTTTATCTGCCTCTCCAATTTCCGTCGAATAGGCTGATTCAGCAGAGGAGATAGATGCTTGAGCTTCCGTCAATAGTTTTGTTGCTTCTTCGATGATTGACTTCTGAGCTTTCTTTTCTCCAAACTTGAACATGCCAAGGGATGCCAGCGTAGACTCGGCCAAAGCTTTACGTTCTGTCTGCTCTTTAACAACGGCATTCGCTTTCGCAATCACTTCATCTCGCTTCTTCGTTGCCGCATTCACGATTGCCGCTTTTTCTTCAGCAATCTGGGCATCGACAGAAGCTGTACGTTTAACATTTATGTCCGCACACTCGCTTTCCCACTTCTTGTGAGCCTCATTGTATCTGCGGAGCTCTTCTTCACGTTTTGCTTTCGCTTCTGCTTCTGCCTTCCGGCGAGCTTCCTCTGCCTTCCTACGCTCTTCCTCTTTTCTCTTGCGCTCTTCCTCTGCCTTGCGTCTCGCTTCTTCCTCCGCTTTCAGACGAGCTGCTCGTTCCTCCGGTGTTTCAGGCTTTCGCTCTGTCAAGTTCAAAGTCAAATGCACATCGGCATTTCTTGCTCTGGCACCGCGCTTTGATTTTGGAATGCAGCTCTTGACCTTTATCTTGAGCGCGACACGCTCCAACCTCAGCAAAGCGATAACATCGCTGACTGCCCATCTGGAAATCAAGCCGACAGAGCCCCCATTGTAGAAGCATTCCAGCGCATCCTCACCGTTTTTGTCCTTGATGATCTTGTACTGGAGTTCCATACCGGCGCGAATTCTTTCACAGCGGTCTGCACGACCTTCGTACTGAGTTCCTTCCAAAGTCACATTATATTCGGGATCAGAGCATCTTTCAATAATCTGCCTGATCGTCTTTCCCTGCGCCTCAAGCCCATTGATAGCAAGCTCGTTGCCCTGATCGGCGGCCTGATACGCCCAAGAGTATCCCTTTGTCTCATCCCGCTGTACGCCGTTACCGTTCAAATAGCATACTGCAAGATTCCACTGAGATGGAGCATGTCCCTGCTTGGCAGCCTTCTCATAGGTTGACACAGCCTTAGAAGGTGACATACTTATACCACGGCCATGTTCATAGCACAGTGCCAAGCAGTACATTCCCTCAAGATTTCCCTGGTCAGCCGATTTTTTCGCCCACTTAAAAGCTTCCTGATAATCGTTTCCCGAACCAAATTGATCCAGGGAACCACCAATCTGGGTAAACAGCTTTGCCATCTCAGCCTGCGCAGCGGCATCACCGGTTTCTGCTTTTTTTAGGTTCTCAGAAGCCTTACTATACATCTCGTAAGGGGTAGGAGCGTCTTCGTCTCCATTGTCGGCGGCTTTCTTCATCCATTCTGCCGCTTTCGCAAAATCGCGGGCAACTCCACATCCCTTTGCGTAATACAGTCCGATGTTGAACTGTGCGACGGAATTATCGGTCTCTGCAAGCTTTTCCCACCAATACGCAGATTTCTTAAAATCCTGTTCGACGCCATCACCATTGAGATAAGCTTGGGCAAGGTTTTCCATGCAGTCCGGGTCGCCGTCTTCCGCCTCTTTAATCTTGTCTTCAATCGACATGCCAGACATCATCATGTCGGACATCATTTCATCCATATAAGGACGCATCATTTGCTCCCCAAGGAGGAACATATTGCACGGAAGATCGGGGCGGTTCTTTCCGCGAACAATAGTTGCCTTCGCATCTTCGGCCTGACCTGTTGCTTTGAGAATAACACCAGTTCCACGGTTTCCAAGTTTTTTCAGCTCATCCAGTTTACCAGATGCTCTCAAGAACTGTCTCATTTCCAAGAAAGCAAGCATATACAGAGAAACAGTCTTATCTTCTCCTTGCAAATCTGCACCATTAAACTCAATGGAGTTATCCGGGTTTACCTTCCATGTTTTAGATGCTTGTTTAAGATGATCGAATGTCGCTTTCCGTTCATCTCTGGTATAGAGACTGATCGACAATTCTTCATTGGTCTTTTTGAGGATGCCCATGATAGCAGATTCGGTGAAATCGACAGTCATCTCAAACACATCTGTTGGGTCTTTTTCAGATTCGGGGTCTTCAAGTTCTCCTGTCAGCTTCTTAACCTTTTTCATTAAGAACGCATTAAATGAATCCCTATCGACAAAAATATTAACTGATCTGTCAAGGCCGTCTTCGCTGGCATTGCCGTACAGCGTAGTTGATGATGTGGTTCCGTCTGCGTGAGTCACTATCTGCTGAAGGCTTCCTTTGCCGCTCCTCATTATTTCCATGAATTCCTCCATGGAGATTTCTTTGGTTTCACCCGTTTCTGGGTTTGTCATTGTTGGCATACCGCTTTCTCCTCTCGTTTTATTGTTGATCTAGAGTATCATTTTTGGATGACAGGAGTATCACTTGTCCTCGTCATCAAAGTTCCCAAAGAATGCCGCGTATGCCTCATCGACAGACATATTGGCAATAGCTTCATCGCTGGCATCTTTACCGGCTGCTGCGAGGTTCTTCTTCATGATTTCTGATGCATCAAAAACACCATCGGGGAAATCGTCCTCTTCATCCTCTTCAAGGTCATCTTCTCCAGGGTAGTCCTCGCCCCAGTTGGGATCAACATCGGCCAGGCTTTGGAACGCCATCACGCGTTGGTCAAGCTCCGGATCATCCAGCACTTCAGAAGCTTTCGTATACCACTCCAGAGCAGTCTTCATATTACCCATACAGCCTGTTCCGAATTGATAGCATCTTCCCAAGTCCTTCATCGCCAAGCCGTATCCCTGCGCTGCCGACTTCTGGAATAGTTCAAACGCTTTCTTGTTGTCCTTTTTCAGATAGTCGCCTCTGGCATAATAGCAACCTAAGCTGTGCTGACAAGCAGCGTTACCAAGCTCAGTTCCTTGTTCGTAATATTCAATGGCTATATCGACGTTTTCATCAACCCCACGCCCATGCTCATAGGCCAAAGCAAGAACCCACATAGCATCGGCATTTCCTTGATCCGCCGCTTTCTTTGCCCATTTTACGCTCTCGGTATAGTCGTCACCAGCCCCCGCCTGGTCAAGAGAGCCGCCAAGCTTCATGAGTCCACCGGCCAGATCAGCCTGGGCTTGGGCGTCGCCCATCTCAGCTTTCTCAACTGCATCAGCAAGCTTTTGATATTCCTGAATCAGTTTTGGTGCATCATCATCGCCAGCATCTGCAGCCTTCTGCATCCATTCAACTGCTTGTCCAAAATCCCGCTTAACACCATGTCCCTTGGCGTAGTGCAGTCCCAAATTGAACATAGCAGTTGCATCACCTGCTTCAGCCGCTTTACGGAACCAATAAACGCACTTCTCCGGATCGGGGTCTATCTCTTGATCCTCATCTCCGTTCAGATAGAGCATGGCAAGCTCTTCCATAGCGGTAATATTGCCTTCTTCCGCTGCTTCGATCTTTTCTTCAATACTCAGATCGTCCAGCTCAGAGCGTTCCCAAAAGTCATCCATATAAGGACGCCCCATAGTGGTTCCTCCGAAGAGCGTTTGAACCGTCAAGCTCGGACGCTCTCTGCCGGACACGACTTTCCAGCTCAACTCGCCGTTGTTCTCCATCAGCAGGATTCCGGCCTCGTCCGGATCGAGATCGGCATATAGCGGCTCCAGCCCCTTCTCTTGAATCAGGCAACTGAGTTTCTGACATGCAGCGTAAAAGGCTCCCATGTTCTCTCCAATTTCTTGAACAGCCTTTACTGATGCCTGACCGCTTGCCCGGTCGAGAACTAAGCTACCCTTTTCGGTAGCCATGCTCTCATCCTTGCTGTAGAGCTCCATCTGGGTGTATGCCTTGAGCGTTTGTGTCTTCTCATCGGATTGGAAACTAAACCAGAAGGGCAGCTCGATGAGATCAAGTGTCAAATCAATATCCTTGGTCGGCTCCGCAAAATCCGTTTGCAGAAGGCAGTTTAGGGCATCAATTCCAGCAAAAAAGTTTGGTTTTGACATATGGTGTTACTCCTTATCGGGCCTATATGCTGACCCATTGATTGTCTTTCCAACATTCGACCTTCGTTTCACCGAAGCCATAGTTCTCGAACCACTCTAAGACAGTCTCATCACCAAACTGCAATTCATAGGCCATGTTGTAAATGTCATCATATGGCGTATCGTCCAAATACCTGTAGTTAAATGCACCTTCAGACAAAACAGGAATGCAGTTTGCCCTTATTTTTTTGAGTTCCGCTGCATTCTTCTTGAAATCCGCACAAAGTGCATATCGCGTCTTTTCCGTCACGGTGTCAGTAATCAGACCACCATGCGATTTTATATATTCGACCATGGATTCCTTATTGCTGTATTCATCTGCGTTTCCTACAAAATAAAACTCCATGCCATTAATATCTTCGCCCTTATAAGCATCGTCATCATATGTTTCATCGACTATGATGGTGAGCTTTTTCTTGTTATTGATTCTGAAATACTCAAAGGGGCCATAGCCGCCATCATCTAATTCTACATGATCAATTTCTGCCGATTGAAGATCTCCGTCCGATATTTCATCGGCATCAAATTCTTCATCTATTTCTCCTGCGCCTTTGAGCAAAAAGAGCAAATACTCAGAAATAGAGGAAAAACTATCACACTCCATATAATCAGGGTTTTCTGCCTCAACAGCAGGAATTGAACCGCCCTCGAATTCTTCTACAGCCCACCCAGTTGCGTTTTCCATCATCTCGTTTAACTCGCTTGCAGATTCTAATTCCAAGAGATTCTGTAGTCGTCTGCTCTTGACCTTGACTGTAATAAAACTGCTACTGCTTGAATTAGTCACAAAATCAGTTCTGAATTTCATTTTTTGTTATCCTCCATATCATTTATTTGAACGACCATTTGAATCTTACTGGGATGCTATTCTTCTCAGCTTCTTCAAGCAAAGTCTCGTGTAACACTTGCAGTTGTTTTTTATAGATTCCCTTATAGACTACAACGTCAGCGAACATTACATCTTGACTTTCGATCTGGATTTTCTTCAAATTCTTCCAGAATTTACTCCGTTCTTTGTCAGATACCGAAGTGCTTGTAAAGAAAGGCCAAACACTCTCTGTTGTGGCAAAGAATTGAACACTGGGCATCGCATCATAATAATGCTCCAAAATATAAACTGGATGGCCATTATTATTGAGCGTCATTTCTACGGTAATCGTATTACCCATTTGGGGATTAACTACTGTATTGGTGCGAACAGGAGAAGTCTCATCAGTTGGAGTAAAAACAACTTGTGCTTCAGCACTGTCTTTCTCCTCTTCATTAGACTCTACAGCTCCATCACCGAACATGTCCATGAATTGCGACTCTGTTATGATACTGACACCCAATTGTTCTGCTTTTTGATTCTTGGATGAGGTAGACTTGCTATCATTATTGATCAAATAATCCGTTTTAGCAGTAACTCCAGAGCCAACACTTCCGCCTCTGCTCTCGATGTATTCAACCAGTTCATCACGGTTTTCAAAGGTGTTTAGTTTTCCTGTGATTGCAAACCTTAGTCCTCCACAAGAGGCATATTTCTTAAGTGCCTTCTGAAGTTTCTCTGGAGAACACTTAGACAAATCGAATAGGCCTTCAACATCGGAGTCTTCAGCTTCGACTTCGTTAAAGTCAAGAAACGTGTGCTTAGTTTTTCCGTTTTCATGTCGAACGGCATCTATCGTAGGAGCGTCTGCTTCAAACTGAATTGCGCAGATTATTTCCCCATTTCCTTCCGCCTCAATCTTTTTGCGATTTTTCTTAAGGAAGTTGATCAATGGCTCGAGATTTTCATCCGGTTCTTCCTCGTCCTCTTCATCATCTTCTCCACCGCCGCCTCCAAGAAGATAGACTATGTTATCGACAATTCCCTTATCTTCTATTAATTCAACCCCATTGCCATCCGCATCAATTGCATTTGCAATTGCCTCTAATAGTTCGCCAAGCTCCGAATACTCTTGTTCTTCATCGGAAAAAGCATCTGTCGAATATATAACTGGATGTTTTCTTACCCACTCCTCAAGCAGTGGGCTCTCAAAGTTTATAATTGTAAAGCTACTACTGGAACTGTTGGTTACAAAATCAGCGCGTATTTTCATTAACCTGTCCTCCCTATATTTTTTCTCTTTTATAGCTATTGCAAAATACGATCTCAGGCATTAGTGGGCAACCACCCATGCAGAGAGCTTTCTTTTCACAGCCGGGGCAAGCACCTCGCATCTTGTCACGGAATCGCTCGAAGGGCTCACTGGTCCATGCTTCCTCAATGGTAGTTTCCTTGTTCAACTGCACCTCGTATTGCTTTCGCTGGTCGAAGGAGCAGGGCACCATGACCAGATCCGCACCGATGTAGCAGCTGTAGCGGCCGCCCTCGCAGGTATCCAATGACTCCGGCAGGATGCGATTGCAGAAGTTCAGCGCACCGGGGACGTTGCAGGAGTCCATGCCCACCTTGAAGGGGTGCCGCCGATCCACCTGGGCAAAAAACTGCGCAACACGGGAATCGTTGAAATCCAGCACGTTCGCCTGCGAGCCCTGCCCGGCAGGCTTGTGCAGCAGGAAAATCACCGCGTTGATTCCAGTAGGGAAGTCGTTCCGTACTAGCCGATCAATGGCCTCGTCAATGCTGTTTTTGCCGAGGACGTAATGGATGTTGGTCTTCACGCCGGTGTCCAACAGCATCCGAATCGCGTTCAGTGTATATTCGCTGCGGTACCAGCTTACCGCCACCGCGCCGCAGTATTTCTTGCAGAGCGCCGCCAGCTCCGGGGTCATGCCGTATCCGGATGTGGTGAAGTTTGGCACCAGATTGTTCTCCCGGCTGATGCGCAGCAGGTCTTCGAAATGCTCGTGCTGATCCGGGTCGCCGCGGCCGCCCAAGGCAAGCTGGTTGCAACGGCCTTTACATTGCTCGGCAATCCATCGGAAATCCTCGACCGTCATATTAGGCTGTTCTACCAAGAGTCCACTTTGATAACAGCCTATACCCGCCTTGGCACAAAGCCCAGTCTTACCGTGAATACAGTGTCCCATAACCCCCACATCGATCAGGTGCGGAAACGATGCCATAAAGGGATCAACGCCGGTATCTCGTCCGTTCTCATCAAGTATGCCTGTGCGCACATAGGCTCCGGTTTCCGTATCAAAGGCGGACACAAAATGGTACTTCTCATCTTTTATAACATATCTCATAGTTTATCACCCCCTATCGTTTGATTAATAGGGTATAGTCAAGATCTGCTTTTGGACTAAAAAAATCCAGGGAGTTATTATCCATCCTTCAATCTCCGTGTTATTTCTTTCTGTAAGTATTTCACTTCATCGTCCGTCAAGTCGCCTCTGTCAATGCTAATGGATGTTTCTCCTCTTCGCGCTGCAGACAGGCACTCTTCGATCTTTTCTTCAACCACCATATTCCGGTAGCCCATAAAACTCATGAAATTGTCGTATGGAAAGCTCATTCTCTTTTCCCCCCATCTATCACTTCAATGACGTCACCTTGTCCTCTAAGCCAAATATCTACGCCGTCGCCGTAGACTTCGGCTTTTATCGTCCAGCCGCTGTCATCGTGCTCGATGATCTCGGCGGTCGGAAAACGGTCAAGAATGGACTCTATACTTAACCCTTTGTACTTGAACTTAATTGTTCTAAGCTCGCCGCCGAACATGAACTGAATTCTCTTTCTGAACTCTCCCTCCTGGAAGCGATCCGCATACGGAACATGGAAGTGTTCAGGCAGAATCTCATATTCTGCGATACGATCAATCCGGTAGATCGTGGGGAAAGGTCGCTTCGGAACATCCGGCATTTCTTCGCTGGCGCAGATGAACGCACATAGATAGAAATAGTATTCTGAGAACATGATGCCGACCGGCTGGACCAGACGCATCACTTTGTCCGGTTCTTTCAGCTTCTGGTAGCGAATACGCATAAGCCGGTGTTCATAGACTGCGCTGCTGATATCCCACATGTCATCGACAAACTTTTTGCCATGGTGTGGCTCAAGATAGTGGAACTTTTCGTTGCCGATCAACTCCGAAACCTGGCGATAGTTTTTGTACGGAACGCAGCACTGCAGAAGCTTATCAATGATGGGATACATCTCTGCTTTTGTCAGTGACCGGCTCTCAAGAAGGATTTTGCATACCGTCAGAATCTCGCTGTTCGTCAAGGTCTTTTTGGTGTTTTGAACCAGAACATATCCTTTTTTTCTGCGGTCATAGACCAATTCTCGGTTTGATTCCGGATCATTAGAGAAGTATGCGCGTATGTCGTTGATGTCTCTTTGAATAGACTTTTCATTCACGCCATAACGGGCAGCCTCATCCGCCTTGACTAACACTTCTCCGTCCACCACTCGATTGTAGAGGCTAATTATTCGACCAACCTTTTTATCCACAAAGCACTCTCCTTTCGTCAGAATAATCCGCATCGTATGCTTTATTATACCAAACGAGGGTGGACAGAACCTGTCCATGTGACTATTTCAGCCAAAATAATTACCAGTTATCAAGATCTCCAAGCAAATCATCAATGCTGGCTGGCTGGTCTTGTCCGTTAAGCTCCTTCAGTCTCAAGTATACTTTGGCAGTAGTGATTGCGTCCGCCAAAGCTCGGTGAGCTTGAGGGTTCTCAATACCGAGCTTATCTGCGAGCTCCTGTAAAGAGGATTTCTTAGCATCGATCCCAAGCTTTTCTTTGAATGAATCAGCAAAGCGCATGACGTCAAAGTATTTGTTCTCAATAATAGTATTGCTATAACGTCCGGCCCGCACCATAAAACGGCTATCAAAAATGATACAGTTAAAACCCAACAACACGGAGTCTCCCACGAAGTTCATAAACTCCGGAAGCACCTCCCAGACGGGTCTTGCAGCATAGGCTTCCGCATTTGTAATACCGGTAAGCGCTTCAATCTCAGGCGATACCTTCTTATAGTCCAATGGCTGCACAAGCTCTTGGAAAGTGAACCGCTCAGATTCTACGATCCGATCTCCAACAACTTTGATCGCTCCGATTTCAATAATAGAGTCGGTTTTAGAGCTTCTCCCAGTGGTTTCAATATCAAAGGCCACAAACTGATCGAAATCCGTATCTCTTGTTTCGATTGGTGCAGGGTACTGGTCACGCGGGATAACCGTTCTTGCTCGATTAGCCGGTGCCGGAACCGTTGCCTCGATACCGACAGAGGACAAAAAGTCGATATATTTCTTCCGCGCCTCATCCCTGTTTTCTTTGGGATTAGGCAGATACTCCTGTTTCCCGGCAATCGCCTTTTCTCGTTGCTTTGCGTTCTTCTCAGACTGATTTTTCATCGTCTGAACGACAAAGGCATCCTCGCTATAGCGTTGCAGACAATCGGCGATAACTTCATCCGCTAATTCATATCTTCGTGTGGTGGTATAGAATTCCGCAAGGTTAGAGTATCCTTGACAGGGTATCTCATTCGATGCATACAGTTCAGCAGCAATTTCATCTGCTTCCTGATATGCGTAATCCATGTAATATGCGCCCAAAGCGATCCCATGCAGACGATTTCTTTCTGCTTCCGAGAGTCCAGGATTATGAACAATGGCGTGGTAAATGTCGTAAAACCACGGGCGACTTGCTTTGGGAACATTAGACGATGACCCACTGATTGACATGACTTGCCAGTACTCTTTTCTGGGAGTATCCAGGTCTTTGCTTAGAGCAAAGACAAGGTTTTTGAAATGATACGGGCTGGAAAGCTCTTGGGCAATTTCATCCCAAAGGAGGTTCTTACCGCTGCCTGGCTGATACAACGCAATCTCACCGCAGAGCTTTTCAAGATTGGCTTTAGACTTGCATTCATCGCACAGGCAAACAGAGCTTTCATTTCCGCAGACAACACATCTGGTCATTTCAGTTGCCTCCTAACCCAACCGACGCCTTTCCACACACAAATCTCATATCGCAGAAAGAACACGCATACGAGTTTGTGGCGCTGCCGTTGAATTTCTTATCCTCAATGTTTCTGATCGTTTCAGAGATCTCCGAAATCGTGGAATCAATAGCATCCTGCGTCCATTCAAATGTAATCAGCGGATCGTTGTTCTGGCAGTTTGTATAGTAAAGGTGCATTCGGATGACCTTTTTCCCATACCTCTTTTCGATCAGATACGAATAGATTTCAAGCTGCTTTCTGTAGTGTTCCACTCTCTCCGGATGTCCTACGATATCAGGCTTTGGACCGGTTTTATAATCGACGATTTCAACGGTATCACCTTCTCCTTCAATCAAGTCAACAACTCCCTGAAGGATATAATCGGGTAAAACTAAATTGATTTCCTCTTCGGCCCTCCACACTTTGCCCAGTTCATCTTTTCTATGTCGATAATATCGAAGTACCTGCTGAAGAGCATTGTCCCGCTGCTCATCTGTAAGGTTATACCCTGTTTGCTCCTGCACGCTCTTATAGTTTAGCGAAAACCACTCTTCTATTGCAGCTTCGTTCACACGATCAATCCTGCCGGCAATAATGCACTTGTTCATATCTTCCAGCGTTGCATGAACAAGGGTTCCAATCGATGTGTGGATCATTTTGTTTTGCGAGAAGCCATACTCTTTGTAGTACTTATACTGGCTTGGGCATCCGTCGTAAATAGAAATATGAGATGTAAATGAGTACACGTGTTTATAACGGATTGCTTTAACGTCCATAAAAGGAACGGTTTCACGGAATTCATGGAAGTCAGGGAGCCTGTTTAAGTATTCTCCGAAGTATTTACTGTCGCTCTTCTTTGTAGCAAGAACCAGCAGGTTTTGCGCACGGGAAAATGCCGTGTAGTATAGCCTCCAAAAGTCGAAAAACTTGATATCTGCCATGGGCTCAAAAGGTTTTCTGTGAAAAAACCTGCTTTCAGCAGAGAGCAATAGAGGGTCTCTGTTTCGCTTCGGTACATTTCCAAGTGAACCAACAACGACAACTGGAAATTCAAGCCCTTTCGACTGATGAATCGTCATAAACGAAATACATCCACTTGGAGCATATTCCGATTCATCCTCATATTCGCCAATGCCATCCTCATACATGTACTTTAGGTAAATGTTGAAGAACTCCTCTGGCATCGACAACTTGTTCTTGTCAGATATGTGGTGCATATCATGTAGGAAGGAAAACTTAGAAAGCATACGGGATGCTTCTGCTAGATTTCTGGCCGCCCGGCTCTCAAGTACATTTCTGTTTAAGTCAGCCTGAAGGTAATCCTTAAAGGGTGGATAGGAGATAATCCGATAAAACACGTCCAGCAGGCTAACGTCTGAGTCTTCCTTTAACGCTATGACCATCCGTTTGGTTTCTTCAATATAGGCCATCAACTCTGTATTAGCTTGTACAAGCGGAAGCGCAGCCTGTAAGCAACCGATGTAATATGACCTAAGCTCTGCGGAAATATAATGAATGAATGAGTTTTTCTTTAGATCTACCATGTAGCTTTGGAAACACATCATGATGCTTCCTAATATCTGCTTTACTTCGGTTCGTTCAAAAAACATGTCAGACCGGGGAGAATAGACAGGAATGCCGTTTTGCTCGAAGAAAGCCCCGATTTGAACAGCCTCTTCGCTTTTAACAGACCGAAACAGAAACGCCACTTGGTTATAGTTGCGAATATTGCCATTCGAGATTAAACTCCTTACCATCGTCAGGAGCTCATTTTTCTCTTCGTCTACCGAATCACCGCCACAGGTATAAACGGAACCTGCAGTCAGCATTGGAAGTTTACCAGGCTGAATGCTTTTTGGATATCTGTACTTATCCCAATTGAACAGATTAACTCCATCAACGTTCTCCATCCATCGATTATAAAAATCAATGATTCCGGGTTCCGAACGATAGTTTGTATCGAGATGGATTACTTTGCATTTGTTCTCATTGAACTTGGATGGAAACTCCAGGATGTTTCTGATTGTTGCACCGCGAAAGCGGTACATACCCTGGTCATCATCACCGACGACACAGATATTTTTCCTGCTTCCTCCAATCAAAAAGATAATCTGTTCCTGAATGTAGTTTGTATCCTGATACTCGTCTACCATCAGATACTTGATTTGATCTTGAATGCTCAAAAGGACTTTCGGATAATGCTGCAGCATATTGTATGCTTTCGTTTGAATAGAGGAAAAGTCCATGGCTCCATTTCGATCAAGCAGCTCCTGATAACGCTTTACGAGCTTTCCAAGGAACCGTATATCCTCATCCGAGTCCCGTTCCATAGAATCAATGTCAACCAGCTCCTCCATCATCTGATTGACATAGCGGCAAATTTCTAGCGCTTGTTTCCATGTGCTTTTCGCCGCAATATGTCGGGAATACCCTCCCAGGCGATTGAAATGGTCGATGTTTCGGCAGACAAGATAGGTTTGCTCAAAAGCATCCAGCATTCTGCCGATCCCGTCATCTTCACTGTACTCGGAATACTCTTTCATTAGGCGCAGGCATACCGAATGAAAGGTTCCGATGTACATTTCATTTATATTGATTTGGTAGTCGATAAACTCATTTGATATTCTTGTCAGCAATTCCTTTCCGGCTTTTTCCGTAAAGGTGACCACCATAATCTCATTGGGATTGACGCCCTTCACCTTAACCAGATACGAAATTCTCTTTACCAGTGTATATGTTTTACCGGTTCCCGGTCCGGCAATGATCAAAACCGGACCGTCCGTTTGAAGGACGGCTTCTTTCTGCGCATTATTAACTTGCCCGAAATCAAACAAACTCATATTGAATACCAATGGCTTTCATAAAGTCAGTAACCTGATTCAGTTGGCTTTGCGTCGCAATAAGCCGCAAAACAACTCTATCATCCGGTAGAGTAGATGCCTTGTTGCTGATTTCAAGATGAGGCAAATAAGGATTTTCAATGGCAGGCGTCGTTATATTTGTTGTGAGATTAGCTTTATTTGCGGCCTCTTCCAGTTCAAGCTGTTTTTCTTTTACACGGTCCAAGGAACGAGTCTGGCAGTAGAGTTCAATCAGAGTGTCCACAAACGGTGACTTCAGCGCATGAATCTCTTCCAGATCAGCGGCAGCAGAAGTAATCGCCGTGATGATTTCTTCTTCATATTTAGACTTCTGGAAAGATGCATTGAGCCATTTACTGTCAAGAATGGCTGGATAGAGTCGTTCTGCTAAATCACCAAGGACAATCGCTTTGCGGTCATAGAACTTTTTGATCTCCTGTTCTTTTGCTTCTTTTTGCCTTACCTCGTATTCTTTTACCGTATCATCGATTAGTGTTCTCTGCTTTTCAACCATATCAACGAGAGATTTCATATCCGGCTCAAGGGCATCATACGGTGCAAGGCAACGAGCTTTATACGCTTTTCGTGCATCCTCAATGACTTTCTTCACTTTGTTAAGTGTGGTACGATCCTTTTTTGCATCCTTGATTGTGTCATCCGTATAAACCAAGTTGGCGTAGAAATCCAATCGGCTCTGCAATTCTGCTCGAAGTGTCGCAAAATCCCACCCACTGATATCTGTGTTTTCAAGTCTTATGATTTGTAATTCGTTCACTTTGTCGCACGACCTTTCCAAAGGATATCATTAAAGATGATTACTCATTATTGCTCTGTTTAATATACCTACCCGTCTTTATTCTCTGGTCAATAGGCTTCTTAGCGTCAGCAGGGATTGCCCATGATTTTCCGAACTTGGCCGCACCTTCAATACGCCCTTCCTGACAGAGCGTGTTGATTCTGCGTTCTCCGATTCCCCATTTTTGCGCAGCTTGCTTTATTGTCATATACTCGTTCATTTTGACTCTCCTTCAAGAAAGCAAAAAGGCACCGCAGATAGAAATATCCGCAATGCCGACTACAACAGCTACAACAACTGGCTGCTCCTTATGAGCCTAAGAATTCGTTTCCGCCAGCTTTGCCAATATTCGACTTTAATTATACTCGACATTTAGAACAAAATCAACCCTTTTGCACAAAGTTGTCTCACTTTTACAACCGGTTTTTTGGGTATAATCCTATACAATTAGGTTGGTGCGAAAAATGAGACAACAATCTGCGCCGGGGAGGATGCGAGAATGTGCCGAAACCATTATCTGATTCTGGGCGGAAGAATCTAATCAGTGAGCGATTGATTGAGTTGCGAAAAAGGCACGGACTCTCCCAAAGAGATTTAGCCAGAGAGTTGCAAATCTTAGGCTGCGATATGGATAAAAATGTCATAACCAGAATCGAAACTCAAAAAAGATATGTAACTGATATTGAAATTCAAAAGATCTGTGAAGTATTCCATGTTACATTCGAGGACCTAATACAATAAATGTATATCATTCGTCTGGCGGCAGGTATGAGAGTACTGCCGCCATTTTTTCTTAAGAGTTTTGATTGGTAGTTCTTATGCAATATTACTTACTCGGCACCCAACACTTATTGCATAGTCAACTGTGTACGCAGTACCTCCAGTATTTGAGTTTAAGTAGCAAATACATCTGCTGCTATTATCCACAAGGTGACGGTTTCGTTTGTGCATACACCCGTTATAGTAATCTTGCGATGTATATACTACTTTGTCAGCAGCCTTCATTATTCGGTTGTATTCTTCAACATCTTCTTGCTTCCAGCCTCTGGTTTGCGTTTTACAGGGTAGGACAAGGATAAGTCTAATCTGAGGATAGTCTTTTTTCAGGTCCAACACTGTCTGCGCAGCAAGCGTATCAAATCCCAAAGCTCCGCCAGCACCGAAATACAGATAGCCGTCCTTAATACTTGCAATAACAGCATCCCTCAGCCGTTGGGTCACGCTCTCCAGTTGATCCAACGGTATTTTTCTATGACCGGTAAAGCAACAAGTTTGATTTTTCATCGTTCAGCCCTCAACCAGTGCTTAAAGGCACTACTTTCCGCAATTATAATACTTATAGTATACACCGCAGAGCAAACAATATCAATGGTCTGTGGAAAAACAGTTCCAATATTTATAGACTATATTCAGAACACAATGAGGTGCCTAAAATGAGCGAGATAGCAAAGACAGTTGGTCAACGAATAAGAAGTTACAGACTTCAGTTAGGATTTAGCCAGGAAAAGGTAGCTGAGCTTTCCGGCTGCCATCCAACATATATTGGACAGGTCGAGCGTGGCGAGAAAAATGCTACGCTTGAGAGCATAGAGAAGATTGCTGCTGCAATAGAAGTTCCTCTCTCCAAGCTATTTGATAAGCTGGGAAGCACGCCAGATGAAAGCACCGATATTCCCACCAAGTGCTATGATTTGTTGCTGACAAAGAGCAAATCAGAACAAGAGCAGATATACCGAATAATCCTCGAATTAGACAAATATAAGGATATTCATATGTAAGTGCCACCCTACGGGGTGGCATTTGCTGTTAATAGGCAGGAATCCCGTACCCCAGGATTTCATAGTAGCCTACAGCATAATGGTTTTCGCGGCAGCTATCACCAGAGTTTCCTTCGACCGTGTAGACAATGCCTTCCTCAACCCGTTCAACGATACCGGTATGATCGGATTCACCGTCCTGTGGGCCGGAACTGCCCTTGTTATCCCAATCGAAGAAGATAATCATACCAGGAGCCGGTTCGATATCATTATCTGCCCACTGGCCTCGATCCTTGAACCAGTTGACGCCGTTGACGCAGCCTGCGTACTTCGGAATAACGCCGGTTTCAATATAACCACACTGATCAGCGCACCACGATACAAAGCAGGCGCACCACTCAACACGAGAGCCAAAACCGTACCAGCTCCAGTAGGGCTCACCGCCCACATTACCAAGCTGAGACAGCGCAACCGCAACAATCTGATCGTCTGCTCCGTAGATGCCGTAGAGAACAGATGCCCACATACTGCTGTCCTGTGCGAGCA
>JAEEGL016290038.1_pt1 | contig 20561 bp, 14 predicted proteins | sample 9134231 | NCBI WGS metagenome assembly JAEEGL01 (sample SAMN16246548, study PRJNA631951) | gut metagenome | biome: gut microbiome; feature: rumen; material: fiber-attached | host: Bos | place: Iran: Karaj | collected 2018-10
AAAAGGCTTACCATAAGGGTAAACCATTGAATTAAAACTATTTCAGCAAAAAAATTCGATAGTTCAGGCGGTGAGGGGATCGAACCCCCGACAGCGGTTCCGAAGACCGATGTGTTACCACTACACCAACCACCCGTATTAAATTTTTTGTAATAATTTTACATAGGAGTTATCTATTTTTGTTATTATTTCGTCTTGTTTTTCATTTCTTAGGAAAACTTTTAATGTTTCTATTGCTTCTTGTGTTTGTTCTCTTTTAGTGATTTGAGAAAACTTTTCAACAGGAATGTAAAGGTGCGAAAAGATTTCTAGTAATTCGTAGTCATTGCTAGTTATTTCATATGTGTGTTTATCTCATTGTATATTTTCTGAGATTTGAATAAAAATTCATTCATTTTGTAAAGTTTTTTGGATATTTTTTATCTCATCTCATATTGATAAAAATTGTCCAAAAAGTGGGAGTTGGATTTTAATTGTAGATAATTTATCCCCCCTTTTTTCAAGTTTTCAGTATAGCAGAATTAGTCCAAAAAGGAATCAGATTTTTCATTCAGTGTCTAAATTTTCAATATTAATTTTATCGTGGGATGAATTATTTTTAATCAAAACTCATTTTGAACTATTTGATAATTGGATATTTAGTCACAGCTTCTTGAATAATTCGTTTTTTCACTCTACTGATTTAATAGGAAAATATGGTAGAAAATTATAAAATCATCAATTTTCTTCATCGAATGATGAAAAAATCGTACAAGCGGTTGAGATTCAAGATTTTAGGTTATGTGTTAATTCGTTTATTTCTAAAATTCAATCTTTAATAAAGAAAACGTTCATTGTGGATCATAGGTTTTTGGATTCTATTAGTTTTATTTCTTTTTTATGCCATACATAAAAAAGACAGTTTTCTTCTTCAAAAATATATCATTGAAAATTATGGCGGTATGTTCTACCTGTATGTATTTCTAGGTTTTCTTTAATTAAAAAATTCATACTTAATGTTTTATTTCACAGGTAAAAGCTTATTTTCGGTTTTTAAAATTTTGTAGAGTAATAATAATTCTATACAATTTACCATTAAAGAGCTTCATCATGCACTGATGAAAGGTAAAGTAATTCATGTTGTTGGAATGATTTGGACATTTACTCACATATTTACAAAAGTTTGTATAATAATAAGGGAAATAATTCAAACTCATATTAATTTTAGCTGGGGATCTTGAACTTTTTGTAAATGCTTTAAAACATATCGAAACATCCGTATGTAAAGAGCTATTAGAAAAAGATTTCATATAAATCATATTTCTTCTGAAAATGCAGCGAATATGAAATCGCAATAAGCTTCGGGTAAGTTTGAATATTTTTGTAGGCCATTTCAGTATCAATTCCCAAAAAATCATCATCATCAAATGGCAATTAATGCTTGAGTGGTTTGCCGTCATGTTCTTTCTCTCTCTTCTTCTATTTTTTCTTTATTTGTTGTGAAAAAATATTCAAAACGTTTTGTTATGTAACTAAATTTTTCACTCACAAGACCTAAAGTTAGTCATGCAATAAGTCATGCTCATAATCATATTCAAAGAATTGCTAAAGTTTTTTTAAGTTTTAATCATGAAAACCAGACCATTACTAGAGCTGTAGCTCAAATGATTAATACGGTTCAAAAATCAGGGATTAATAAGAATATAAAATATAGTAATGCGCTTAAAATAATGAAAGTTAATAAAAATTTGGAAGAATTCATATCTCATTTTTTTCTAGTTAATCGGCTGGCAAGAAATATTACATATGCGAGTTTAAAGAATTCTGATGGTTGGATACTTGGAATATGTGGAATGTTTAACCATCATCTGGCTCCGTTATATGAATCTCATAAAGGTGTAAAAACTAAGCATTGAAAAATAAGGGTTAAAATCATAATACCTCCGGCGAATTTGTGATTTTTTAATGTTTTTACAGGAAATTTTCGTAATAGTAAAAATAAGATAACAATATATATAATAGCTTTTAGTTGTTGGTGAAAATAATAATAATTTGTTGGTTCCAAAAAATTTACTGATTTGGCAGTGGTGATGAATGATTCATATACACTTGTACTATAAACAGCTAATAATCAGAATATTAATAATATAATTCAGTTTATTAATAGAGGCATAATTTAACAAATTAACTTAAATTCTTGTAATTTAAGATATGTAAAAGTTAAAGATTTTCAATTGTTTATTTGATTTGTTCGGGCGGAAGATACAAACATTCTCGTCAATTCAATTTGTGGTCAGTTGAAATATAAACGTCTTGCATATTACAATCACCTTTTTCTATATTTTTTCCGTTTTTATCTAAGATATCTTTAATTTCTAACACTCACATATCATTTGGTGATATGAAATTTAGTTTCATTCAACGGCGTAGTTCTTCTTTTGGATTAATCTGATGGTATATAATTCAATTTTTTTCTTTGGTTTTTTGGGAAAAGATTCAGAAAAAATTTCTATTGAATAATGGTCATGCTGTTCATTTTGTAGTTGTAACTAACTCTTCAGTTGTAGTTTTTCTTTCCTCTGGTGAGATTTCTCAGTCGGGGAATTCTTGTAAATTATGAAATAAAAATCCATCTCGATATGTTCTATGTGGAATCATTTCAACCAAATTTCTAATGTTTTCATCAATTGGCTTTCCTTGAGCTATACAATCACGAACGTGTTTATATGCTTTAACCACAGCTGCTACGTAGAATTCTGATTTACTTCTTCATTCAATTTTCATTGAATCTAAGATTGGCATTAATTCATTTATACGGTCAATTGTACACAAATCACGAGAAGAAAAGATATGTTCTCCATTTTCGTCTTCTGTAACCTCTAGCATTTTTCATTCTCTTCTAGCTTCTTGGATGAATACTCTGTATTGAAATCTACATGAATGATTACATTCTCATTTATTTGCGGGGCGTCATCATAAGTAATCTCATAGTAGACAGCGTCAGGAATATGTCATACACATTGCTCCATGAATGAATGCTTCTAATTCTATTTCAGGTGCAGCTTTTTTTATTTCTTCTATTTCTGATATATGTAATTCTCTTGCTAATATAATCCTTTTAACTCATAAATCCGCCCAAAATTTTACACTATCAGAATTTAATGTTGTGGTTTGCGTAGATAAATGAAGAGGAATATTTGGTAAATATTTTCTAATTATTCTAAATGTTCATGGATCAGAAAATATTATACTATCTGCACCACAATCGGCTATTTTTTCCGTAATAGACTCAAAAATTTGAATATCTTTATTTCTTGGAAAGATGTTCATAGTAAGAAAAGCTTTTGTTCATTGTGCGTGTAGTTGTGTTATTGTATCTTTTAAATCATCAAAATTGTAGAGCTTGTTTTGTCTCATTCTAAGAGATGTGAATGGTACTCAGAGATAAACCTCTTCTGCTCAATATGCGGAAGCAACTACGGCTTTTTGATGAGATCATCCAGGAGCAACAATTGAAGGGATATTCATTTTCACAAAAATTTATCATAAAAATTTACGACTTCTATTATAATTTATTGTTTATTTTTCTCAATGAAATTTTATCTTCTTTGTATTATTTCCAAAATTGTATTAAGAGAATATTACTTACTACTAAGCAGACTATGTTTTATAGTCAGATTTTCAATTTCTTCTTTTGTTTGGGTATATTCTTCTTCTGCTTTTTTACGTTGTTCTCATTCTGGTAAAATTTGTAAACGTTGTCTGATTAAAGTTAATTTATCATCAAGATCTTTAATTTCTTTTTCGATGTTTTCTAGAGACTCTTTATCTTTTCAAGTGTTATTGTTTCATTGTTGGATACCAATTGTAATTATACTATTTGAAAGGGTTTCATATCATAGAGGAGCTTGTTCATGAAGTCTAAAATAACTCATATCTAGGATATGGAAGTAATTTATGAATATTTGTTCATATTGTGTGAATAGTTTGCATATTGAAGGGTTTGATTTTATGAATATATTGCAAGGTTCGTGTTGTTTGATATTATTTTCTATTTTCATTTCTTTTATTTTTATGAAAGTATTGTAAATAATATTTATATCGTAGTTTGCTGTTTTATTTAACTCTAATGGTTTGATTGGGTTTGTGAAATTTTTTTGAGATATGTATTGTAAAGCGTGTACAAATTCAGGAGTAAAAGGGTATAAAATGGTTAATAAAAAATTGAAAAAATAAGAACAAACAAATTGAACGTGTTTAGTTGTGTTTATTTTTTGTGTTTCTAAATATCGTAAAAAGAATATGTTTTGGATGGATTCTTTAAATTTGTTAAAGAAGTTTATATACTCTTCGTATGTTTTTATATTTTTTCGATCATTATAAGCTTCTTTTAATTTTTCTAGTACAATTAAATCTATATCTTCAAAATCTTCAGGTTGGTTATCTAGGTAATTTTCTACATGTTCAGGTAAAAAGTTTTTTTGTATGCATAATCTGACGGAATTCCAAACTTGTTTTAGAAATATATTATTTAATAATATTTGTTTTTGATCAAAAGTTTTATTGATTAGGAAATTTAATCTGATAGGGTTTTCTCAATATAGGGAAAATATATTTCGTTGAGCTTGTTCAAGCTGAGTTTTAGATAATTGTTTGTCTCATAGAAATTCATCATTTTTGTTGTATGAATATTCTAGAAAATTGGTATTTATTGTTTGTCATAACAATAATTCTTGTATCAATAATTCTTTAAAGATTTTATTTTTTTCGTTTTCATCAAAAACTATTTGGTCATTTATTTTTATTCATTTATTATGCAAATAACAAGGTATGCATAGTTCAATGAAATCGGGATTGATTATGTCATTTGTAGTTCACTTTAATTTTGCGATTAAGAAATTTCCTTCAATGGTTACGAATTTGCAGTTTTTAATTAAATTGGCTAAATCTTTTGTTGTTGGGTTGTTCTCATCTGATAGATTTTCGATAATTTTTAAGAATTTTTCGTTGTCAGATTTTTTTCAAGTTGTTGTTTCAAAATATTCTATTAGATATCTTATTTTTTTTTCATTTTCAGATAATATTTTGGGAAATTTGTCGTATTCGCATAGTTTGTATTCATAGGTATTTCAAGTTTCTTTTGTTGATAGGGTTCATTCACGGATTAATGATAATAAGACGAAATCAAAACATGTTTGTAGTGCTTTTTGTTTTTGAGAAACTTCTTTTTCTATGGAAAAGAAATTTAAATTTCAGTTAGTGTCTTTTATAAAAGGCAACTTCCATCAAAATGGAATTTGACTGTTACATACAAAATAATTTGGTAAAAGGTTGTCTAATTCGTCTATAATTTGTTGTTTAATATTATTATCTGGATTTTCGTTGTCTGGTGTGTTGTCGAAAATTTCTGCATTTATTTCATAATCTTTGTCTTGTTGGTTTTCTTCTGTTAAATTTTCTTGGTGTTTATTGTTTTCTTCTATTAAATCTGATAAATTGTTTGAAGATTTGTATTTTATGTTATTTTCAAGTATTTGATTTATAATTTTTTGCTTTTCTTCTTGTAAGTTTATAATTAATTGGTCTATTTTATATGGTATTAGGCGTTCATTTATTTCGTCTAAGTAAGGTATCTCAACTATTTTTTCTCATTTTTCTGCTAAGTTTCATATGTCTTCTATAAAATCTACAATATTATCGTAGTACTTTTTTCTTTCTTGTCAAATAAATGCTGTTTCGTGTATATATTTTGAATATAATCATTTTTTATCGAAGGTATATATGTCAGTTGGTAGTCAATATTGTTTTGCTAATTTTATGCTTTCTTCATCATAACAAGGACATATTCTTTTTATTCAATTATTTTCAGCTATGTTTACATTTTCATCTCATATTATAGGTATTTGGCGGTTACATAGTGGAATAATGGCATTTTTTCAGATATGTTTATTATATCTTTTGTCTTTTGGATGAACGAGTAAAGCAACGTCACTACAACAAAGATCTATATCTTCGATGTATATTGGTAAAGCTTCAGCTTTTGTTCATACGAAATATTTTAGTATATAATATGGAATTTTTTCTTTTTTTCGTGAAATTTTTTCGTAAGGGATTGAAGTCTGTAGATTGAAAGATCGGTATCAAATTTTTGTTTCGTTGATGATTTTTCATTTTTCTCGTAGAATACGAAGTTGTTCAAGGATATATAAATATAAATCTGAATCTGGCATATAAAATTTATGGTCACTGGAAGAGTAAGAGTCTAAAATTTTATGGTTGGCGTTGATGTATTTTTTATTACAGGAAAATATATGTTTTTCTAATTTGTTAGATCATACTTGTGGCATTGATTGATGTTTTTTTGAGAAAAAAAGAAAACTTGAAAAAATATTATCTAACTGATTTCAGTATATTAGAAAAAGTTGTTCATATGAATTATTTAAATTGTTTTCTAGATTTCGTTGGTTCTGAATTGTATTTTTTTTATTGAAAAAATCTTTTAAATATATCATAAAAAAGTCTTTGTATGATAATTTTTTTGAGCTTGATAAAACATTTGGAGAAAAAATTGTGTTTGTATTATCCTTTTTGTACTTGTTCTTGTCTAAAATAGACCATTTACGCAAATCTTTTGGGTTGTATTTTTTAGGAAAATATTCCATTTTCTGTATTTTATATTAATGCAATTAAATTTTGTTTTTTATCGAGGGATTTAGTCTTCTGTGTGTCTAAATACCTTTATTCAGAAGTATATTAGCAAAGTTAGACACAATAATAGGAAAAAATTTTCGGCGGGTCAAACTTGTACTTTTGTAGCTCAAGTTAATTCAATCTCTTCTCAATCTTCACATACTCAAACAACTCGAAAATACATGAAAATATCTTCTTCGGATGTATGATCAAATGGATATTCATAACTTGTATCTGTTGTTTCGTACACCTTTACTTTATCTTTTCAATCAGGAGATGATGAACTATATACGATATACTTTTTAACATTTTCTGCTTTATCTCGGACAAGATAATAGCTATTTCAGATTTTTTCTGTGTGAGTGGAAATGTTTTGGGCTGGACATGATGGTCATAGAACTATTGTAACTCATCAAGTTCCATCGCAATCTTGTGGACACAATTCAGAACTTTCTCAGCTTTGAATGTCACAAATTCAGTTTCAACAAGTGTTTGCTTGGTCTTTGGATATTATAAATTTTATTGTCTTTGATGCAGCTCCGTGTTTTGACTGGTTATTTCGGTATGGAGTAATGTTTAAATTTACAATTGTGTCGTATGGTACGTCTTTAAATTTGAAAGAATTTTTTTCTGTTCGTTCTTTTCATTCTTTTCATGATAAAGTATTAGATCATTCGATTCGTCGATTAATTAAGTAGGAAGAGACAGTATTGTTTGGAGCTTCTCGCGAAATATCTGCTGTTTTTGTTTCTGCATCGGTATCGATTTTAATGTTATTTATAGATGGAGCATCTCATACGGTGATTGATTTGTATCTATTGTATGTTTTATTTATAGTGTTATTTAACGAAGATATATTGAATGATAAAAAGATCTCTCATGAACCAACTAAGAATACATTTTGAATAAATTGTCATGCTCATTTTTTGTTCATTATTATGCCTTCATTTTCAGACCTATCTGATAAACTCATCTTTATAGATTCAACAAATTCGTCTGTATATACAGTTACCGTAGTCATATCTCAAATTGTTAATCAATTTTCAGGTTCTACTATTACGTTTTTTATTCATTCGCTTTGGTCGGAAGAAACGCTAAATGAAATGTTTTCAGATTTTCATATGGTGTTTCAATCTAAATCTGAAATTTCAATCAAAAGTGTATGTTCTCAAGGATCAACATTTCAAATTGTGTAATTAATTGATCCATCAGATGAAACTTTGGTAGAACTAACTTTACTTCAATCAATATATATGGATGCTTGAGAATTTGGTATATCAGAGGCTGAAGCAATAATATCAACTTTGCTACCGATTATGTTGGCGTTGGCTGTTGGGGAGAAAACTTCTATATTTTTAGTTTCATCATATGAATTATTTTTAATAACATGTATTATTTGTTTTCATAATATTTTTTCATCATCTTGGTTAAGATCTTCTATTTGAATATAAAATGTTCATTCTTTTTTTATTTCCAATCATTTTTGAAATTCTTTTTCTCATAAATCGGATTGTAAAAAGCTATACATTCAGTGACTTGGTAATACACGTTCATTGTCTTTTATACGCGTTCAATCCTCTTTAGTAATTTGTATTAAAATTGTTCCATTATAATTTGTCATTTTAGATCAATTTTTCATCATGGTAACTTTTAGATTTGTTGCTTCTCATACAATTAGAGGGTCTTTTACAGAAATTTCTACATTATCTGGCATACTTTGAGCAAAAATTGTTCAAAATCATAGTCATATAAAAGCTAAAAATCCAATTGTAAGCTTTTTCATTTTGTAAGCAATGGAAATAAAATTAATGTGCTTTATTGTTTTCAATATTGTCTAAATTTCAAATGGCAAAATTTAAGTTTGCAGATTTGATATATTCGAGGGTGATATCTTTAGAGTCTCAACTATATGGTAGTTCAAATATTCATTCTGCAAAATTGGCATTTTCATATCAATCTATGGTTATAATTAGATTTCATTCGTTTTGTTGTATAATGTTTGCAGTATAATTAGTATCAATTTGATTAACATTTCGTTCAATATCTGTTGGAGAGTATAGAATAGATATTGTTAAAGTTCATTCATTTCTAACTTGTTCTGCTAAAAAAACTTCAAAAATTTGATTTTCTTTTTTATATCAAGCATCCCATTTTGTAGATTCGAAAAAATCTTGTTCTGTTAATGATAGAACACTTGCAGATAAATCTTGGGTATCATGTTGAATTCGCGCAACAAAAAATGCTAGGAAAATACCGATTAGAATTATGATTATGTATTTTGAAATACCTTTTACTGTATTCATTTTAAAAGTATCATAAAAAATAGTACAAAATACTTGTAGTAAAATACACTTAAAAGTCAAATAGAACTGAGAATCTTTGGATGTTGATTAATGTTTATTTTAAGTATTCTTTTGCAGTTATTTTGTATTCTATAAGTTCTTGAAATTTATTTCTTCATCTAAGATTATCGATATAATCTCATCATGATGTCAATATGTATCATCTAAGTCATATATATTTGTTATCTAGCAATCAATTTCATTCGTTAGTTCTGAATACAGGAATGGTAGAATTTCGTAGGTTGTATAGGTTATGGTAATTCATATATTGTTTGATAAATTCATAAACTCAATTAATTGTTTCAGCTTTTTCTAAAGAGCTAGGTATTCATCGTCATCGAATTCTGATTGGCGATTCTAATTGAGAGAAAGGCATTGGTAGTTTGTTGATGGTAGAGAATGTGTTTTTTTTGTTGTGTAAATATAGATTGATTATATCAGCATCAGATAAGAATCCAAATCTTATTCATACGAAATTATAGATTTGAAAACATAAAGAAGGAAAATATTTACATTCAGGAGTAGTAATTATGTTTGAAATTGTTTTTAAATCAGATACATTATATTTCTGTAATACATTGCTATCTATCCAAATCTGTAAATCATGGCTATCATTATTAGTTTTAAAATAATGCATTAGAGCGTATCGGACTATGTCTTGATATTCTCGATAGAATCATTTGTTGTCGAAATCTTCACTAGTTATTCCAAAAAATAGGGGGAAAGATAGAGTTCTGATAGGTTTTCGATTTAGTACAAATTCGGATATTTCGAAAAAGTTATTTGTTGTTGAGTATCCTGAAAAAGCGTACATAATCATAGGATCAGCAGAAAATGGCAAAAATGTGGTTTGATTGTTATTTATTATAGGTGATAATATTTGGTCAAAATACGGTTGAATATCTTGTTGTGCGGAAAAACTTTTAGTAGAGATTTTTTCGTTTCGGTCGTATGGAAATAAAAATAAATCAGCCTCAGAAAAATCGGGGCTATATAACATATTTCTGTAAGAGTTTAAATCATCGATAAAGATAAAATTTATGTATACTTTTTGATTGTTAAGTAAATCCTGTGCAAATTTTTTCCAACTAGAATTGTAAAAGTATTTAGGCATCATTACCTTGATTTCAATGTATTCTTTTTGAGAGTCGGGTGGATTTAGTATGTCTCATGTGTCCAATATGTCTCAAGTGTCAATTAATTCCTCTATAAATCAACTGGTTTCGTATTGTGGGATGTTTGTATTTGTTGGAGTAGAATTTCATCAAAAAAAAGTTCGTACTATCATTCCAATTCATACTATCATTGCAATTAGTATGAAAAAGTTTCCTTTTTTCATATATTAGAAGATTGATGTAAAGTTTCATAAAATCGATTCTTTAACTGTAGGTTTCTGTATGATTGTATTTACTTGGTAATCTTTGTAATTTCATTCACCATTTATAGTAAAATATTTATCTGGTACTGGTATTCATCAGAAATCAACATAATATTCTAGAAATGGATAAACTTTTTGTCACGTTCATAATAAATTCAATAAGCTGAATCTAAGTTGAGTGCCTGAGGAAGCATCAAAGAGATCTTTGAAATTAGGAGAATTAATTATGATATCACTTTCGTTTTGACTAATTATTGTGGGGGAAGATATGTCAGATGATCTAGAAAGGGGACTTCGATCACTTCAAAAATGGAATTTCAAAATCTCGTTTATGTCGCTTTCTCTGAAAACACTATCATTTTCCTTATTTATTCGAGGAGTTCTTCATCAAACTGTAAAGTTTGAAGTAGAATAAATTGTAAATGGACTAGAATAATAATCTCATCTAATTTGTCGATCTACTATTGCATCATCTGTAGGTAAGCTACCTGGTGCTCAAGCACTAGAAATATCTGTAGGTAAAAATCAGAACTCACCAGACAAAAGTTTTGGTAATCTAATTTCTCAGGTTATTTGGTTTGGTCTAGATTGTTCAGTTGTTCATCTGTTGTATGGATTGCCATTAGATTCATCATAATACAGTAGAAATATTTCAGCATTTTCATAATCCATCATGTTATAGTTGTTAGAGTTGTCTGGATTTTCAGAACTACCAGAATTATAGGCTAACATTCGTTCAACATTTCATTTTCACTTTGCAGGGATTCTGGTTGTTTTAGAATTTATGGTTCGAAAAACTGAAGAATTATTTTCTTTGTCTAGGTAAGAGAATCATGAAAGACTTTTATCTGATCAGCTGAAACTTCATGTTCATATTCATAGAATAAATCATCCACTTCATTCATATCATGGTTGACGTTGTTTTGTTACTAATTCTCATCTTTCTAGTGCAGAAATTGATGCATAGTAAGCTTTATGATAATTTTCACTTTCAGAGAAATTTGAATGAAAAACTAAAAAATTTGAATATATTGATCAAACTACAGCTGCTCAGAGAAGTACAAGTATTATGATGAGTATTGCTAGCATGTTTTATGATCAATTCGATTAAAATTAAATAATTATTGTTCTAAACTAGGAGCTCCACAATTTGGGCAATATGAGTATGAACTTGAAAATTTATTTTGACATTCATGGCAAGTTGTATGTAATGATTCTCAACATTTTGTACAATATAGGTTATTTATTTGATTAAATTCTCAACAGTTTTCACAAATTTGTGATTTTTGGAATAGAGTATCTCTTCGTGCTGTTTTATCCCATCTCCATCATTGAGGACGGATAGCAATGTAAAGTATAAGTCATATAATTGGTGTAAAAGCTATAATTAGAAATACAGATAGCAATTGGAACCAAAAAGAATAACTACGAGCTGTAGAATCCTTGATTACTCGTATTAATATTGCTAGTCGCAATAAAAAAACTGTTACGGCTCATCGAAATCGGATAGAGTTGTCCATAATTGCATTAAAAAATCATTCAGAAGATGTAAATGGATTTCATATTGTGTCTATAATATCTCAGCTTCATTCTAATATATTTATGGCAGTTTGAGTTAATTCTCATGTTTCCATGGTTACACAAAAAATATATAAAATCTTGTTTGATTAAAATTCAGAATAAGATTTTTGTTTATAAATGCAAGTGACAACACTGTCATTCAAAAAATTTTTTAATATTAATTTTTTGTAAATAAAAAAGTCTCTCAAATTTTGACAGACTAAAAAAAAAGATTATAATTGGTAGTGGAAATTGTTTTATTCCTTAAAATCTTAATATGAAATCTGTTTTAAAGAAAGGTTATTTACTTGGTTTATTATTATGAATATTTTTAGTTATAGGGATTGTTAGTATTACTAATTGATTAACCATAAATACGAAATCAGATGATTCTGAACAGAAAGTAATTTTACACTCTTTGTATTTAAGTGGAAATGTTGATGATGAAGTTTTAATATGAACGACTTCAGGAATGGAAAATTTGAATGTATTTAATTGATTAAGTGTTTGATGAGATGTGGAGTGAACTTATAGTACTATTGGTTGAGGATTAAACAATAAAATATCATCATCAGCTTTTTGATGAGGTGTATGATGATGAACTAATAATGAGGTGAGGAATTGAGATAATTCTGTAGTAGGTGGTGGTCTTTCGAATAAGGTAGCTTGAGGTAATTCTGTGGTTGTGTGATGATCTAACAACACATCTTTTGAGGGGTGAATTGTTTTATGATGATCATGAAATAGTGCGTATAATAATTGAGTGGTATTAGGAGGATATTGAAACAGAGCCAATTGAGAAAATAGTTTGGTTTTGTGATCGGGGTCAGAATGATTGGCAAATTCTTTTGCATGGAATAGTGCGCCTCAATCTAATATGGCGAGGATTAATGCGGATAGTTGAGTGTTAGTTTGAACGTATAATCCAATAGATGGTGTTAGTTTAGTTGTTAATTGACCTGTGAAATTGGGAAGTGGAAGTAATGTACCATGAGCAATAAATCTTAATAGTAGTTGATGTATAATGATATATGATGGAGAAATTTCTCATGCATTGGGTAGAAGTAGTAAATCCGTGTGTGGTGTTGCTTCATGATGTCAATTTGGTAGAACTTTTCTACAAAATTGAGATATTGTGACAGGGTATGATGTTTCATATGCTTCTAGTTGTAATCTTCATACTATAAGAGTTAAATGTGAAAATTGAAGGCTAAAGGAAGTTCAGTGATTGTGGCATTGAGATATTTATCCTTACTGTTATGATGTTAGTACAAAAAATTGGCCTAGAGAAAGGTGTGATGCTAATGGAGATTGAACCACATATTATCCTCATGATTTTGGAAATCTTGTATATGTTTGTGCAAGAGATAGAGTTTGCCTTATTCCTTCGTGTGATTTTAATTGAGATGGTGAATGTAATATAGGAGATGACAATGACTATAATAAAAATAATAGGTGTTTGTAAGATTGTATTAATTTAATAAAAAAAAGATGTTAATTGGTATCTTAGCTTAATAAACAAAATATTTATATTTTATGAATTTTTCGTGAGTTTAAACTTAAAATCGTTTTTTCTGTTTAAAATATATCATTGTTCAAATTGTTATTCATAGCATTCATCCTAATAGTCGCCAAAAAACTCATACGACATTTTGAGCTGGAAGCTGTACATTCATTCAATATAATCCACTAATTCGGGTTAAAATTCATAATAATACTGTAAATATAGTTAGAATAGAAATTATTTTGTTGGTTCTGATGGTTGTAAGGGTGTCTGATACATCGAATAGAGATTCTGTATTTTCATGTGCAATAGATACTAATGATAGGATTTTGTCTGTTTTGTATAAAAGATCTTCAAAGTATACATCTAAGTCTCATTCGTAAAAATTTATTGTTGCTGTTTGTAATTCACTCAAAATTTCTGTATGTGGGGTGATGATGTGTTTCATTAAAACGGCGCTTCTCTTTTTAATTAATAATTCTGAAAGGGTTTCTTGAGTAACTGAGTTTGCATCCATTGCTGCATCTTCAATTTTTAGTAAATCTTGTGAAAATTTAGCCATTCATGTTAGTACTTTATCGTACATAGCGTCTATTATTTTATATAGTATATAGTATGGAGACAATTTGAATTCTTCATCGTCTTCTGCTTCTGCAATTTCTTTACGATATTGGTCTTGGATTTTTTCTACGTTATTGGTTACGTGAGATGTTACTGTTATGATAAAATTTTTTCACAAAATTGCATGCATTTGATTAGGAAAATGTTTTTTTGTTCTGGTGTTGAATTTGGGGAAACGCATAACTAAAAAAAGACAGTCATCATACGTATCGATTTTATCTTGAGTAGTAAAATCTAAAAAATCTTGTTCGATAATTTCATGTAAATCATATTTATCTACGAGTTTGTCTATCTGTTTTTTATTAGGATCTACAAGATGGATTCGTGTAGTTCATCAGATTTTTATTTGTTCATCTTTCATTAATATTTTGTTATATTGTAAATGTTATTCATATATTTCTTCATTGTTTTTATTCTCCATGTAATCTCTAATAACTTCTCATAAAGCATCTACTAGGATATCGAATTGTCTCTGATCTCATTCTAAATCCTGTTCGATTTTTTTCTTTTGAGCTTCTTCGTAGTTTTTTTTGTTTAGTGTGAGTTTAGATGCAGATTTTTTAGGATGAGAAACGTCATCAAAAGAAAAATTTATATCGTTTCACATTTGGATTAATAAATCTCATTTACCACAAATTTTGTCTCGAAAACTATTTTGACGATGGGAGATAACTAGAATTTTGGATCGATCAATAATTTCCGTTTTATATTCTAATAGTCAATCTCGCAGAAATATAGTTAATGCTTCTTTACTAATTAAAATACAGTCAAGGTATAAGTTTAAAAATCAGAGTAACCGTTTGAAGAAGATAAAGAGTCAGATAACTCCAGCAATTCGTTTTATATATGGTACATTCTGGTATTCTGGATATTGTTGAGATACGGCATATATTACATAAACAAGAAAAAGAAGAGCGCTATAAACCAATACACCTCTTATGTATATAAAAGGGCTATGGCTTAAAATCTCTTCTGTATCTTTTAAATCAATATATCTTCCTAACAAATAATGTCTTAGCATGGATAGTTATTTTGCCTTGATAAAAAGTGGATTTTCCACAGTCAAGGCATACCTTCATTTTGAAGGGATACCATAAACCATTAAGCAGATTTTTTTGATTGAGCAGCTTTGATAGCTTCTTGTTTTTCCAAAAACTTCTCCATTCTTCATTTAATTACCTTCTTTACATCCTTATTTTCATTTAAAGCTGGATGGCATTGATAGCAAGTTTCTACTTTGATTGGTCCAGGGACCGTTGCGTTTATTTTGAAAGATGCTCCGCAAATACAGTTTACCTCTACATCATTGTAATAGGGAGCGTGAATTCACTTTTTCATAACTTGGTAATTTGAATGAATAAAATATTCGTGGTGGTTGTTGATGATAATATAAATTTTTGTTTTTAATTCAAGTTTATTATTGAAAAAAAGGGAGAATTAATTACATTATTTTTTGTATATTTGTATTTAAAGTTGGTCGTAAAAGATAATGTTAAAGTTTTCGTTATTGAGACATTTAGATTATCATCAGAGATTTTTACAAAAAAGGGTTCAAAATTCTGATATTTTTTTAGTGTGATGATGTGTGCGTGATTTGTTGCTTTGAATAACAAAAGATCCGCTTGATATAGATTTTACTTGTGGGTGAAAACCAGAAGATATTGATCCGCGTATAAATACGGAAGGACTTTCACATTTTAAGACAGATAAGTTTTGAACTATAACTTTGATTCCATCGAAACAAAAGGATCGTAGTTATCAACTTACTCCTCTTAGAACGGAATGAGATTATGAGGATTTTCGTCATCCAGGTGAAATAAATTGGAGTAATGATATTTTGCTTGATGCGAAAAGAAGGGATTTTTCTATTAATGCTATGTATTATTTTTCTGTAGAACAGAAAACGAAAAAGGAGATAGACTTTGTAAAAGATAATCCAAAAATTTTATGAGAGTTAGATTTATTGAAGGTGTTAAAGAATCAATGATATTGTTATTTATCGGACATAAACCTTTTAATTTTAATAGATTCGCAATTTATTTCACAAGTGTTTCCTGAATCTTGTTTTGATGAATATGCTTTTCGTTATTTAGTTGAAACTCAAAATGTTTGTTATACTATTTGAAATAAACAAGAAAAAAAATCAGAAAAGCTTTTTCGTGTTTTGATAGATTCTACGTGATGAATTGAATCTTTAATTCATAAGAAATTAACTACTGTTTGAAGTCCAGATCAACGCTTTTGAGAAGATGCTTTGCGTTTAATTCGTTGATTAAGGCTTGTTAATGTTTGTAATTATCAACTTCTTCAATTGGATAAAAAAAGAAAATTAAAAAAGCTTGAAAATTGAAACATAGAAAAGGTTCAACTTTTTGATTTTTCCTCTGAAACTTGGGAATCAATAAAGAAAAATACACCACTTTTAGCTCATGTAGCGAAAGAGCGTATTAAAGAAGAACTATCTAAGCCGTTTCAGAAATGAAATCCTTTTGCATTTGTGGTTCTTTTAGATGCTAGTGGAATGTTACCCATCCTTTTCCCAGCATTAGCGAAAACTAAATTTGTAGATCAACCAATTCGTTATCATGCATTTGATGTTTATACACATATAATGCTTTCGCTTAAATCAATTCAAGAGATGAATTCTGATTATTTGGTGCGTTTTGCGATGCTTTATCATGATGTGTGAAAAGTAAGACAATATGCAGCCTATGATAAAGCTACAACTAAGGAAGAAAGGCAGCTTATATTTTCATGACCATTAAATCACCGTGAAAGCTCTCCTGTTTTAATGCGTGAAGATTTTTCGGCTTTAGGGTTTTCAAAAAAGGAGATTGAAACGATAGAGCGATATATTCATGAACATCATACACCATGAGAAATTTTGAATTCTCATCCAAATAATTGGATAAAAAAAGTTAGAAAATTATATAGTGAAAAGTGATATGATATGGTAAATAATCTTTTTGATATAAATATAGCAGATAGGCTTTGACAGGAAAACCCGCTTCAAAATTCATCAGATTTGACGGATTCTTATTATTTGAAACAATTATTGAATCAGTTGAAAGATTCAGAATGACAATTTGAAATGAAAGATTTGGCGGTTGATTGAGAAAAACTAATGAAATATTTCAAAATTGGACCATCTCGTTTGATTTGAGAATTATTACATCAAGCTTTTGATTGGGTATTAACTGATATTGCTGATAGGAATAATGAAAAAGAGATTTTCAATTATCTAGAAAATTATATAAAGAACAGGAAAAAAGATGGATAAAAAAGGACAGATATTTTTGATTTTTTGGGAAAAAAGAGTATAATTTTGTTGTTGTGAATGCAAGTTTATTTGTAAATAAATCTTATGTTTAATAAAAACAAAAAAATACTTTATATAGGGTTGTTTTTATCTTTTGTTTTTAGTATTGTAGGTGTATGATATGTGGATGCATCTACATTTGCAGAAAGATTATCGGAAGTTGGTTTAGATATTGTTTCATTTTCAAGTAAAAATTCTATATCTCGTTATGAGGTAACTAGACTTTTGAATGCAGCAGATTGTCAGGATTGTATTCAAGCTCCAGATTGGATGAGAAATACATATACTCAAACTTTTTGGGATAAATTTAGAGAGATTGACGGAAAAGATTTTAATGATGTATGATATGAAGCGGGTGTTTGGAACAAAAAATCTTATTATTATTGTGTTGCATATGTTGGAGATAAGGGGTATATGGCATGATACCCTTCTACGTCGACTAAATGTAAATGAAGTTTCTGTGGTCAAGAAATGATAACAACATCAGAGTTTTATCAAACGGTTTTAAATATAATTCAAAATCAGATTAGACAAAAGTATTTGATTGATTGGTCAAAAGTTAAATCTTGGAAAAAATGATTGAAAAAGAATAGTATGCAAATGAGAGTACTTAATCAGAATAATATAAATGCGATAGATAATGCTGATTCTAAAATTACCTATGCACAAAATAATGATGAGTTTCAGGCTTGGTTAAAATATTGTATGTATAATTTATCTGCATGTGATTTTCAGGCTTTTTGAGTTATTGGTACATGATATTGGCCTGTGAGTGAATTGAATGTTTTATATAAAGAATGAATTATTACATTTGAAGATGCACAGAAAGTTGCATCATTTTCTAATATGAGGTGAGATGAGGCTATTCGTATTTTTTCATCGGTTTATGATAATTATGCAAGTTGTAGCTTTAATGTAGACTATGATTGTGATTGAGTCACTAATTGAGACGATAATTGTCCATATATGTTTAATTCACATCAATATGATTTGGATGGTGACGGAATTTGAAATGTGTGTGATGATGATGTTGATGGGGATTGAAAAAAGAATTTGGTATGAGTAGTAGATGATAACAATCATATTGTTGTTTCTTTATGGGATAAGAGTTTGGACCAAACCCCTTTGGGTGATTCTAATTTTTGATTTAGTTTTTTTATTAATATAGATTCTATAAGCACAGAATTTCCTACGGCTGTGGTGTTTGAACCAAAGACGAATGGAAATATAGTTAAGATTGAATGGGATTTTTGAGATTGAACTAGAAAGGTGGTTGATAATGGAAGTAAGATTAGACATGTTTTTTCTAAATCTTGAAATTTTACAGTGAAAGCAACAGCAACGTCAAAAGGTTGATCCAAATCTTTTGCAATGAATAGAGTATTTGTTGCAGCATCAAAAGATGAGAACTATGCGTTGAATATACAGCCAAAATTTGTGTTTAAAAATTGAAGTATTGATTATACATTTATTCCACTATATTCTTGAAAATTAGATAAAATTTCTTGGAGCATTAATAATCAAAAGGAAGAAAGTCATAATTTGACAGAAAATTTTAATGTAACAATAAAAGATAATGGTAAATATGTTGTAACAGCAAAGTGATATAAGGATTGAGAGCTAAAGGCTGTGGCGATGTTTACGATGATACAAGAATGATCTCCAGTGTTTTTAAGTGTGAATTTAAAGCCAAGTGATTTATGGGAAGAGAGTACGATTACATCTAATTTGGTATGATTATTAAAGAAAGATATAGATTATGTTAGTGTTGATTGGTGATGATTTACGGCAAAATCTTCAGAATTACTTTATAAACACGTTTATGGGGAACCGTGATTGAAAACAATTCAATATAATGTCGTATTGAAGGATTGAACGATTTTAAATAATGTGGCTACAATTAGTGTTCAAAATCCTCTTTTGATGTCTTCCTATGCAGTAAATATTGTATGAGATCGTTTGGGATATAATCAGAATGAAAATTTGGCTTTATGATTGGATATCTATCCAAAAACTTCTGTTATGTCATTGTTTACTAGTTATCAAGTATGACAAAAGAGTTTTTTGTATAATCCAGATTTTTCTAAAATATTGTTAGATTATGGTTATCCAAATGCATGAAACAATTTGCTAACTAATTTTGTGGAGGTTAATAGGTGTGTAACGTTACTTAATCAATGAACCGTTCATATAAATTCTGTGGATGTGTGTGAAAATGCTGTGAAAAATTGAACGCTTTCAAATTATAAATGTGATCAAGATTGAGATAAAATACCGGATATTTGTGATGATGATATAGATTGAGATGGTGTGAAAAATTTGGTATGACTTATTTTGTTTGAAAATAAAGACTGTTCTATTTGAAAAAATAATATAAATTCTGATTTATTAAGAAGATGATTATGAGTTTGTTCGTTGGATAATTGTCCTTTTGTTTCAAATCCAAATCAGTCTGATTTGAATAATAATTGAATTTGAGAAATTTGTGAAGATGCTATTTCTAAACTTTTACCATCTTCTGTGTCTAGTAGCGAGGAGTCTTCTACCTTGGTTTTAGATAGGGATCAAGATTGAGATTGAGTGAGCGATGGTGCTGATGCTTGTATAGATGTTCCTTGAAATTCTTTGAATGGTTGTCCTGAATACTATAATCAAAGTTGTTGGGTAAATTCTAGTTGTGGAAATGGAAAATTAGATGAGTGAGAGGATTGTCATAGTTGTCCACAGGATGCATGAGTGTGTTGTGGGAACGGAGTTTTGGATTTTTGAGAAAGCTGTAAAACATGTCCAGTAGATGCTGGTGATTGTAAATTATGTTGAAACGGGAAGATAGATAAGTGAGAGAATTGTAAGAATTGTGAAGAGGATGTGTGAAAATGTAGCGCATTTTGTGGAAATGGAGAGGTAGAGGCTGCAGAAGATTGTAGGAATTGTCCAAAAGATGTAAAAGAATGTAGTGCAATATGTTGAAATTGAGAGATAGAAGAATGAGAGGATTGTGAGAATTGTAGTAAAGATGTGGGAGTATGTAAAAGTTCTACATGTGGAGATGGGAAAATAGATAAAGAAGCAGGAGAAGAATGTGATAATGGAAAAAATAATGGGAAGGATGGGAAATGTACGAAGATGTGTACAAAATATGATGCAAATAAACCAAATTGTTGAAAT
>JAEEGL011406517.1_pt1 | contig 20560 bp, 17 predicted proteins | sample 9134231 | NCBI WGS metagenome assembly JAEEGL01 (sample SAMN16246548, study PRJNA631951) | gut metagenome | biome: gut microbiome; feature: rumen; material: fiber-attached | host: Bos | place: Iran: Karaj | collected 2018-10
ACACCTTTCATATCTATTGATGCGGAGGTGTTTTATGAACATATATACTTTTAAACTGTCCAAAAAGCTTGCCGTCGGGATCATTCTGGGTCTTGCGGCCGTCATCGCGCTTATCGTTCTGCTCCTTCCCGGGCGAAAATCGGTATCGGCTTCCGGCGTGAAAGAAATAAACGACAAGGAAGATATCCTCTCCTACGTTACCTCGCTCGGCTATTCTGCAGACGGCGACGTATGGGAAAGCCGTGAGGTGGTCATTCCACGCGTGTTTGACAAGGTTTATACCGAATACAACGATATGCAGAAGGAATGCGGCTTCGATCTGTCTAAATATAAAGGGAAAACCGTGTCGCTTCACACTCTCGGCATACGCGATTACGACGAAAACAACAAGGACGGCGTGTTATGCGACGTTCTGGTATACAAAAAGAAGATCATAGGCGGAGCCGTTTATACCGCCGACGTGGACGGTTTCATGCACGGATTGAAACAAAAGCCTTAAAAAAAGCAGCTTAAAGCCGATGCTTTAAGCTGCTTTGCTTTTAACACTCTATTATTCCGCGGCAGAAGCTCTTTTCTTTAAAAGATCCTTAATTGTCTTTTTTATGACTGCAAACGCCCCTTTATCCACAAAAAAGACGAGAGACAAGTATATGGCCGCGCACACGGCTATCTGAAGCAAAAGCTTCGCAGCCTGAGGCAAGCCCGAAAGGTTTATCGGATATGCCGCCGCAAAGATCACAGCCGCTGCGGCAAAATAAGGAAGGAAATCGCAAAGTTGATCTTTGAAGCCGTATTTGAGCACCTTTTTATTGAGCACGGCATTTATCAGAAGTGAGACGATGCCCATACCCGCGACGGACCACATGACGGCATCCATGCTTATTCCCGCCGTTATGATCACGACCGCCACCGTCGCCGTCCGCTTCACCGCCTCGCATATGAAGAACAGATCCGATCTTCCCGCCGCGTTGAAGGAAAGCATATTTGCGTTGCTTATCACGTTTATCGCATAAGAAATACACATTATCTGAAGGATATGGACGGACGGCTCCCATTTCGCCGTAAAAAGCGTTATAATGAGCGGACCTGCGGCAGCCGCTATTCCCGCAGTCACCGGAAGCATCAGCGCCGAGCTCAGGGATATAAGTCCGCGCGTATTATCACGAAGCTTTTCCCCGTCGTCCCTCAACGCGGTCATTGCCGGCAACATTACCGCCGTCGTAGCCTGCGTAACGACACGATTCAGGATATACGGGATGGTTATCCCCTTCGAATAATAGCCGAGCGTCTTTTCGTCATACGCCTTCCCTATCGCAAGGGAAATGACGTCGGCATAAATACTGCTTATAAGATACCCCGCAAGCAGCTTCCAGCTGAAAGAAAATATTTCCTTCAAAGTCCCGGCTGAAAACTCAAGCTTGGGAATGAAACCCGCGAGGATCGTCAGAAGCACCATAGAGACAAATCTGTACGCAAGCTGGGAAAGGATTAGACTCCAAACTCCGAAGCCGGCGTATGCAAGACCTATACCGACGGCGCCCTGAACGATTATTCCCGCGAAGTTTGCAATAAAGCTCGGCTTGAAATCCATCTTGCATCGCAGCAGGGTCGTCTGAATGGCGCTTATCGAGCTGAACACAACCGTCAGCGCAAACGCACGCAGATAAACCGTAAGAGCCGGGTTTCCGTAAAAAGACGCTATTTGCGGCGCCGAAAAGAATATCACCGCATATAAAAGCAACGATGCGCCGAACTCAACGAAGAAGACGGTCGAATAGTCACGGTGAGACCGGTCTTTTTTCCTTAAAAGCCCCGTCCCAAGCCCGTTCTGTATAAGCGTATTGGCAAGGCTGACGAAAATATTGAGCAGGGCGACGATGCCGAAATCCTCCGGCAAAAGCAGTCTTGCCAAAACAAGCTGGACTGCCGCCTGCATGCCATGAACGCCGATACTTTCCAACGAACGCCAGAACAATCCCTCAGTCGTTTTATTTTCAGTCATAATCCCATCCGATCCAACGGATTTCCCGTTAAAAAATCAGAACTTTACCGAGCTGCCGTCATCGGGCATATAAACTTCCGCCGACAGCGGATATCCGTTCTTATCGAAGTATTCCGTCTTAAGCTTTTCAATGATTCCGTAAGCCTTTTCTTTTTCTGCAAGAACGGCAAGACAGCCGCCCAGTCCTGCGCCGAGCATCTGAGAGCCGAGAACTCCGTCCGTCCTATCGAGCATATCGCAAAGCCCGTCGATCTCCGGGACCGAGCATCCGTATGCGCCCGGCTGCAGCGCAACGTCGGCTTCTCCTTCGATACATTTGATAAGGTAATCATCGGAGATCTTCATCGGATATCCGCCCGAAACGCGATCCCCGTCATGGCTGATCTTCATCAGCTCTCCGAGACCCTTATAGTCCTCGCGCTTAAGAAAATCAAGACATTCTTTGCTTCTCGCGCACTCGCTTATACCGAACAGTGCGACTCCTCGCAGATCGTAAGTCCCCGGATCGCTGTGAGTCGAAAAGATATGCTCAATCTTTTCCCTGCTCTCGGGCAGCAAATCGAATATTTCTTTTCTTGTGGCTGTCTCGGGCAGCCTTTTGAGCATTTTGTAAATATTTGAATACGGTCTGATCTTTGCCGCGTCACGCAATTCTATCAGATCATATTCCGGGAAATACTTTTTCATAAGCATAAAGCTTATTTCATACGCCGCGACTTTTGCGTTGAACTTGTCCTTGCTGCCTACCGCCTTTTTGCTTTTTATATTGCTGTCGACTACGATTATCGCGTATTTATCCGAGAAAGCCTCGCTGCTGCCAACGTAAAACGGCTTGAACCCAAGCTGAGTTATCCTTCCATTTTCACTGCATTTCATTGCGGCGTGATCTCCGGCCCCTCCGCGGGTCCCCACGAACCATTCGCCCTCGCCGCACCATTCGATGAACTGTGAGTCGGACACGGAAATACAATTGAGCGCGGTTATGGCTTCCGCTGCCGAAACGACGAAGCTTGAAGAGGACGAAAGTCCCGCTGCGACCGGGATGTTCCCGTCCGCCATGATATCCATTCCGCAGAGAGGAAGTTCGAGCGAGAACTGAATGCGCGCGATAACGGCAATAATATAATTGAACCACGCGCCCTTGTATTTCCCGGTGAAACTCTGTATCCCATCCGACTCGATGAAGGAGATCCAATCGTCATGCGGCGCAAGAGACATTATCTCGTCTATGCCGAACTCAAAATCGGGATAAGCCGGATCCGTATTCGAAACTGAAACGATACGGTCCTTTCTCGGCGATACAGCGAGGAGCGTGCTTCTGTTTATCGCCATTACGTTCGTGTTGCCGCCCCTGTGATCTATATGCCTTCCGAGGATATTGACTCTGCCGGGGGCGCGAGTCACGACGACAGGCAAATCTCCGAACCTTTTTACGAATGCAGAAAGAAGGTCCTTTTCACGCTCCGACGCGTCATTCGCGAAAGCCGATGCTTTTTTCATGAAGTTGCGGCTGATCTCTATAAGCTCCGGCTTTGTAGAGTAGGTAAGCACGTCGCTTTGATCGTTCACCGCATAAAGCTCAGCTCCGCTTTTTTTTGCAAAATATTCCATCGTATCGGTGACGTACAATTCGCCTTGTACGTTTTCCGACGAGCAGCTTTCAATGGCCTTCAGCGCCGAATCGATGTCAAAGCTGTATAACGAAAGATTTGTATACGGCGAGTTCAAAAGTTCATCGGCGGAGAAAACTTCGCCGCCGATGCGGACGCAACCCTTGCCGTTTTCGATGAACCACCCTTTTTTTTCAGCGACGCTTTCCGCCTTTTTTACAGTAGCCTCTATCTTTACCGAGCTCATTCCGAGCTTTTTGAGCTCATCCTTTCGTTTTTCTTCCGGAAGCGGCCAAACCTTCAACATCGCGGCATCTGCAAACTCGCAAATACCGAACGGCTTACCGTTCCTTAAAGCGATCCTGCCTCCCGATGGATTCATTTTGCTTGGCTGAACGCCGTAAACCGCTTCACCTTCAACCGAAACGTAATCTTTCAGGATAGAACTTGAAATGATCTTATCTCCCACGGAAACGATGACCTGCCCGCTGTAACCAATGCTCTTGAGCGTGCGAAGCCCCAAAAGCGTGGCGCTCCCCGTTCCGTTCTGCAGCTTCTGATATGCGTAAACGATGCCGGGGATACCGTCCAAAGCGTCCATAACGTCCTGAGCCATATGACCGACGATAACGGCGATCTTTTCGATTCCGGCGTCTTTCATATTCATCACGACTCTTCGAATAACAGGCACTCCCGCGCAATCAAAACATACCTTATTATGTGAGTTGTCCTTCATTCTTGTTCCGCGTCCGGCGGCCAGAACGATAGCTGCTAATTTTTTCATACCTCTATCTTCTTTCTCAAGAGCGATCATAAAGACGGATAATCTCTTTATTCAGAGTAACTCTTGTAATCAATTACCGGTTTTGATAGTCCTGTCAATGTCCAATCCCAGTTTAATGATCAATTCTTTTTGGGCGTCTCCGATCTTTTTCTGAGCGATAATGTCGGAAAAGTTTTCACGTTTTTTTATCAAAAGCTTTAAATAAAACGCGACCTGGGACAGCCATGCGAACGGACGCAGGATCGGATATTTCTTTGCGGCCTTCCATCTTGTCAATCCGCGAGTCTGCATTGTTTTAAAAACTTGCAAGGGCTTTTTTTCGTTCAGAAAAACCGACGCCATTTTTCCGTTCATTCCGCTTTTTCTTCCGAAATTTCCCTTTTCGGTAATATAATCCATAAGCTCATCGCACGGGTATATCTCACTCCCCTTGACGATCTCACGCAGTCCGAAAAACTTCTGACACATTACCGTTACCGTATCTGCCAGCAGTTCCGTCCCCGTGCTTTTAAGTATCGGACGCATATCATCGTATCCGTCATTTGCATCTGCAAACATCATCCAATCTATGATCTGTCTCAAGCCCAATCCGCTGCGCAGATGTTGATCTATATGATATAACAGGACAAGTCCGTTAAGATCTGCCGGAAGGACCGGAAACGAAAACGGATCCGTGGATCCTGTCGTTCTTTTGTCTATGCCGTCTTCAAACAAAGAAATCAATCTTTCATTATCATCGGAGATGATCGGCAAACGCCTGTGAAGCTCGAATACGACGCCGTCTTTTATAAAAGAGGCATGATGCTTTGCGGCAGTTATTTCACTTTTCGGCACGTATCCGTTGTTTTTCAGTATATCCGCCGCTCTGTCAAAATCGGAACGTTTTACAAGAAGATCCACGTCTCCGAAAGATCTGAGTGACGGGTTCGGATACGCCATTGCCGCAGCAGAGCCCTTTATTATTACACAAGGGACAGAGTGTTCTTTAAAAAGTTCAAGCATCTGTTCCTGCGCATACATCATCCCGAGCCAACGCCCCTGCTGCACCGAACATTTATCTATCCATTTCCGATAAAGTTCATCATTGCTTATTCTATGTTTCAAAAGCCAATCGTAAGGGAGCGCCTCGATCGTTTGCTCGGTCATTTCCGTAAAAACTTTTTCCCAATCGCATTCCGATACGTCGTTCAGGGCATAAGATACAAATGCCGGATAGAGACTTTCTTTCAAAAGCCTGTGCACCGTACGATCCGTATCATTCATTATTTTATCCCCCGTTTTTCCGTTAAAACCGATTAAAATCGCGCAGTTTGATGTTCGGTTTTGCTGAAAAATAATGCAAGCCGACAGTCCTTCATTTCAGGTCAACGAATTGTTTTCAAATATGCCTTTATTTATTTATTTTATATGAAAAGTCACTTAGTTGTCAACAAAGATAAATGAAAACGGCCGCTGTCGGCGTATGAGACCATACGTCGACAGCGGCTTTGCATTAAAGCCTTTCTGTCATTCTGTTAAACGGTCGGTCGGGAGCGGCATCAACAGCCGGAGAGGCATTAAAAGCATCGGAGGTTCGTTGCCTTCTTCCCATTCGGCAGAATTGACATGATCCTTAGTGGACAGCCTATAATTATAATAATCATTTACCAATATCACGAATGACAAAATAGGCGAGCGCTTTTTTCAGCTCCTGCCCCGGCCTTCAGCCCTCTGCACGCTGCGATCTCACGGCATTATCACCCATAAAAATGCAGCAAAACAGGCAGACGACTCACTGCTTTTTCTCTTCCTGCGAGGCTTTCTTAACAGGAGTCAAGGCTTTCTCGCCTGCCAAATACATCGTGATGAGTCCAAACAGGATAAGTATCGTGCTCACATAGATGATCACCGGGATAAAAGACTTATAGATCCAGGTACAAATGCTCGCTGCCGTTTCTCCTCCTATAATCAGAGCGGCGATATATCCGAAGAAGGTCAAACCGCCGGCGAAGAGGACGATCATGATGCCATAGCCGAAAATCTGCTTGCATACGGCAGAGATCTTTTTCAATAATTCTTTCATGGCTCTTCCTCCTTAATGAAGTCCCAAAATCGGCAGAACGCCCATCAGCACGATGACTTCCATAACAAACTGTGCGGCCACCCACCACAAATTATTCTTGAAGGTCGGTCCGAAATCAGACCCGGCAAGACTCATGCCGGCATACATGCCAAGGCCGAGAGGCGGAGTGATCCCGCACATGACGCCGCATATGCACGAAAGCATGGCGGCTGCCAAAACGGGGTTTACACCCTTTGCGGCGAGTATCGTGATAAATACAGGTCCGAAAATAACTACAAGAGAACTTCCGGGAATGACCATGCCGAGAAGTAAAGTGATAAAGCATATAAACACCACTATACCGAACTTGCCCATGTTCAGGCCTTCCATAAAGGTAAGCATCTCATCCGTGACGCCGAGGTCGGTGAACATCGCGCCTATCATATAACCAAAGACGCAGACGCCGATGGCAGGTGCAATAGTCTTGATCCCATCCGCAAACATACGCGCAATCGCATTCGGAGTACACTTTTTCCTATCCTTTGCTATGATCACAGCGTATATGGATGCAAGACCGCCGATGAAGATAAGCAGTGAAGAACTCATGTACTTTGCGCCGTCCTTGCCGAGTCTCTCGGTAAAGAAGGTTGACTTAAAGAAATAGTCAAGTATAAACGGAAGCAGGATGATGATCGGAAGAAGCAATCCCTGCCAGCTTTTTTTGAAGGTCTCTTTAAGGCTCGGGAGATCTTCCTTCGCAACCGGCTTCACCTTATACGCCTTGCAGAAAGCAAAGACCATGATGAGCCGCTGCAGGATGAACCAAAGGGAACAGCCCCACAGAACGATCCAGAACTCGGCCTGTGAAATATAACCTTCGCCGTATGCCGCCATACCGGTCAGCGCACCAAGCGCTGCCGTGATATTCCCGGACGGCGGGATCATATTGCCGAGATAGGATGCATTGGATTCAATATTTGCCGCCAGTTCTGCCGGGAAACCGGATCTCTTCATGGCGGGGATAGTTATCGAACCTGTTGCCATGACGTTACCCGGGCCGGATCCGGACAAAGCACCCATAAACGAGCTGGCTACTACTGCAACGTAGCCCGCACCGCCGGTAACTTTGCCCAGAAGAGCAAGGATAAACGCGATCGCTGAGTCGATCACCTTTGTCTTTGTGAGCAGGATCGACATTGCACAGAATGCTGTCATGGAATACAGCAGGGACGTTTTCAGCCCTGTAGTTATGTATCCCCCAACACTCCCCCAGGTGCCCGTGATCGTCAACAGTATGATGAAGCTGATCAGGACGGCCTCATAGACAGGCCTCTTCAGCAACAGGAACCATACGACGACCACCGCGAGCATGATTGCCAGGTAGGTCAATGCTGATGGCATATTTACCTTCTTTCTACTCCGCATTTCGGAGTCTTGATAATTTTATATATTCTGTGCTTTTTTGCTCTCAATCTCTTTTTCGAATCAAGCAATGTCAGCACAGCATATACCTTTTATAATCTTTTGATTATATCCGCGGCAAAAAAAACCGATCGGCAGAATTACGGCGCGATAGAACGGATCATGTCCTTAAGCTCCAGCGCCAATTTAGACAGCTTACGGTCTTTCCGCCACATTACGATGACCTCTCGCTTGGGAAGAGGATCGATAAAAGAATAGAACGCTACTTCTCCAGGTTTGCAAAATCTTTCGATCCCGCTCGGTACCAGCGCCATACCCACACCGGCTTTTACAAACTCGATCTGAGCTTCCAATGATTTCACAATGCCCGCTGTATTTATTCTGATCTTCTTATTGATCAAAATATCCTGAAGCTGCCTCTGCATAAACTGCGTATCTGTCAGCATGACCAGACTTTGTCCGTTAAGGACAGCCGCATCCACAGCTTCAAACTTACGGTCTTTCATTGTCAGGCCGGAAAACCGAGCAGCTGACGACGGTACGGCAAGTACCAGTTCCTCCTCAGCTACTTTTTCCCATGTAAAGATACGGCCGTCGGCCGGCAGCAGCGTCAACGCCATATCATACTCACCGTGTTCCATACCTTCCGCAAGCTCGGCAGTCGTGCCTTCCCGGACGACCAAATGCATTCCGGGATGGATAGATTGGAACCGCTTCGCGATCGCAGGCATCATGCTTGCCGCCCTATACGGCGCAACTCCGATGATAAGGCTTCCCGCCCGGTTCTCGTTGATATCAGATAATGAAGTCTCCATCTGATACTCAAGGTCAAGGATCTGTCGGGCGGTTTCTATATAAACCCTGCCGGCATCGGTAATTCTCACGTCGCCGTTAGTACGATCAAAAAGGCAGAGTCCGACTTCCTTTTCGATCTTTTTAATATACTGGCTCAGAGACGGCTGTGAAATACAAAGTGCCTCGGCGGCCTTGGAAAACGATCCTTCACGGGCCAAGGTGAGGACGTATTGAAATTGTTTAGTGTTCATTTGTAATGATCAATCCGGCCTCCCTTCGAGAACATTCCGATGCCTTGTATTATTCCGCCAGATCCGGCAGCAGATCATGCCGCATAATGTCGTTTCCGTCAACATCCGCAACACGCACACTGTTTACAAACTCGCGATGCTTCTTATTGAACTCTTCCAATGTATCAGCCTGAAAAGTCACTCCGCAGATACGATCCGTACTGCTGCCGATAAGACCGGAAAACTTCCAGCCGCTCGGACGGAAACAACGGTAATCCGTAATATTGCCTTTTTTCAGCTGCTCCTCAAAGCCCTCCAGATGGTCGAAAACTCCATTTTTGCAGTATATAAAGTCGTTAACGATATATTTATTTTCAGGTTCCCTGACCGTAATATCCGGCTTTATACCCATTGTCAGATCAATAACGCCTTTGATCACATCGACGCCGGATACATGCTGGATGAGCAGCCATTTCATTGCACCGCCGGTTCGTGCGCAAAACTCCAGCACCGTTACTCTTTCACCGTCAGTGAGCATCTGAACAAGCATAGGAGCATTCTTTATCCCAAACGCATCTGCGATCTTCTGTGATACCGCTGCCACCTCGTTTTTTATTTTCTCAGACGCATGGACGGGATAGCGTCCCCGGAAAATGGCAAAGTGCTCGTCATCTTTGACCTTGTCGCTGTTGGAAATACAAAGGACGTGCGCCTTGCCGTCTTCTATAAAGAGATCTACGCTTATTTCTTCGCCTTCGAAAAACTCCTCTACTATGGCGTTTTTGGACCGGCTGATATTCCTGGCTTCTTCGAACGCCGCCTTCAATTCATTCTCGTTCTGAACTTTTTTTACCCCTTTAGAGCTGTATGCGTCGACCGGCTTTACGATCAGAGGATAGCGAAGATGTCTTGTTTTCTCTACGTCAAGCCGATCCATTACCACGTACCGTGACGTCGGGATGCCATTCTCGACAAAGACCTTTTTCATAAGTTCTTTATCCGAGACACGCTTTGCCGTCTGATAATCTATATACCAAGGAAGTCCGAGCATCTCAGAGACCTGAGCGACCACCAGGAGCACTTGGTCTGCGCATACAGTAATAATGAAGTCGACATTTTCTTTCTCGGCAATTGCTTTAACGGCATCGATATCAAAAATATTAACGTTATAGAACTTATCCGGATACGGAAGTGCGACCGGTGTAGCGCTTCCGTCTACAAGGACCGTTTCAACCCCACGCTCTTTAAGTTCCTGTATCAAGGTTATTTGGGGAATTCCACCGGCTACGACAAGTGCTTTCATAACGTCCTCCCTATCAGGTTCTGCCGATATCTTGCAAGTAAATGACTGTCGCGGAACATACCGCATCTCATTTTTGATCCGCTTCCTGACTCTCCATATAGGCCCTGTAAAAGGCGGTCGGATCATGCTTTCTTAATCCCTTATGTTCAAAAAACTCTTTCACTTTCGGTTTCGAAAGTGTAGGTCCGCACATAATCTGTTCGTAGTCAATTGCCGGGTGAGAATTGATCTCGCAAAGTTTCATGCCGTCTTCTGTAATGATTATGTCCAGCCCCATATAATCCAAGGACGACATATGCTGGCATATGGCGTCGATTTGCTTTCTGACCAAACTCCAATTCGGAAGGCCGAGAGTGCGCCATTCTGCGTCAGTATCGGGGTGCTTATCCAAAATCCATTTTCCGTCCGGGGTAAAACGCTTATAACGGATGCAGAAATCTTTATAACGTCCGGTTTCAAAGTCAAATCCGACGCCGACTCCGCCGGAAGAAAGATTGGAAGCGCCGCCATTGACAGACGTACCGAATCTCGCATAAGAAACAGCACATGACCAGGTAGTCGGGGCATATTTGTCTTCCGTTGTATCTTTGCACATGATCACTCGGAGGGTACATTCACTGTCCGGCCAGATTCGGGCAAGCTCATGATGCTGGCGGCAATACTCGGTAATGATGTAATTTCGCATGCTGTCGCGGATCGTTTCAAAACGCGCCATATCTATCAATTTATTGTTTTCATATATTCCGTCGTCCCGCATTTCCAGCTTGATAAAGCCAAGGCCTCCTGATGTTCCGCTGTTTGGCTTCATCGCAAGGACTTTCTGTTTTTTCAGAAGATTCAATAGGAAATCCTTATTCTTCGGGATATCTGTCGGACAGTCCATCAGATATGTCCATCGTCCGCCGCAAAGATCGTTCTCCACATAGACATAGTAGTCCGGCATCACGACCTCACAGCCGTTGCTGTTCAGAACATATTTCAACGTCGTCTTATCCAACCATTTAAGAAAATGGTTGTTCATCGGATGAAGCATAAAATATTGGTAATCCGGAACATAGTCCATGTAATTCTTTTCCGTCAATCCGTAGAGTTCGATCCGTCCGGGATAGAAGCCACGCTCCAAAGCCCACTTCTTCTTTCCCTCGTCCTCGACAGGGAATGCATTCTCGTCGTCACGCAGTTTCTTTACAAACATTCCGGCCCATCTGTAATCCATACCCAAACTACGAATTTTATCAAGCAGGATTTCGTAATTTGCAGCCATCAGAGATTCCTCCTATTTTATATAATCCTATCTGTTTTCCCGACTGGCAAAGTATTCCATGATCGACTGGTGGTTTTCTTTAAACTCGACCCCTTCGTGAACGAATACTTTTTTTACAGTAAGAAAAATAATTTTAACGTCGAATAAGAAACTGACTTTGTTTACATACTCTATATCCAGTTCGAATCTCTTTCCCCAAGAAGCCGTGTTTCTCCCGTTTACCTGAGCCCAACCGGTCAAACCGGGACGGATGAGATGTCTCTGCCTCTCATTATCGTTATAATAATCCAGATAATTGGCCCATAACGGACGGGGACCGACGATGCTCATATCCCCTTTCAGGATATTCCATGCTTCCGGAAGCTCATCCAGCGAAGTTGCTCTCAGTATTCTGCCAAACTTTGTCAATCGTTTTGATGCCGGCAAAAGTTCTCCGTTTTCATCCCGTTCATCTGTCATTGAACGAAACTTATACAATCTGAACATCTTCTCTTTGCCCGTCTTCGGATCGATCTTACCTGGACGAACCTGAGAAAAGATCACAGGGGAGCCCATTTTCACTCTGACTAATATCGCAAGGATCAAATAAAGCCAGGAAAACACAACCATTGCGACCAATGCCAAAATTATATCAAAAATACGTTTTATGTATTTGACGTATATTCCTTGAACGCCCTTTTTCATGTCAGAACCACTCCTCTTATTTTTGATCTCTCTATGGCGTCTTATGTAAATAATTACCGACTTATAAAAACCGCCGCATTTCCATATGGGTTTTATCCGTCACAATAATGTTATTTATCGGCTTTCTTCAAAAGGGCAATGATCGCTCAGTTCGCCTCATCTGCCTCATCCGCTGCTTTTTTCCTTCCCAGACGGTTACCGATAAGGGTCCGCACGAATTTAAATGTTTTGACTTTGAACAGAATAGCCATACCGAAATACAAACCGACGCATACGATCGCACTGATAAACAGCGACAAATAAACATTCATTTTCAGCAGATAAGTAAAAAATCCAAACGGAATGCCGCATGATATAACTGATAAAGCCAGGATCTTTATATATTCGACAAGGACCGGCCTATAACCGATTATAATATATTTTCGGAGAAATATGAAACGTATGCAGAGGCTTATGATCGCCGAAACAGAGGTGGCGAAAGCCAATCCGGCCACTCCCATGAAACGAATAAAGAGAATGTCGAGAAGTATGTTGATGGTTATCCCGATCAGGCTTATATACATGGTGATCTTTGTATCACCGTATCCGTAAAAAACGTTTGTTACCGAGGTGGATATCCCCAAAAACAGCATTCCGAGACTGTATCCCATAAATACTCCCGCGGTCACCGCTGTTGCCGCAGCATCAAAAGCCCCTCTTTGAAAAGCGACTGTTACAAGTTCTTCTGAAAACAACATGCAAAAGCAGCTTATAGGAATGATTATGAATCCCAAAGCGTTAATGACGTTAACCAACAATTCTTTCAGTCTGTCCGTTTTCTTTTCGGCAATATATTGAATCATTGCAGGATAGACCGCGGTGCCTATTGCCGTAGATATCATTCCGCTGAATACGCTCATCAGCCTATGGCCGTAATTCAGGCAGGCGACAGAACCGCCGGCCGCATTTGAAGCGATCACCCTATCGACAAAACCGTTTATATGACTGATCGCCGCAGTTACCGCAACCGACGGCAATCCCTTTATCATAGAGACGATGTCCTTGTCCTTAAAATGAAAAATCGGTTTGAACTTCCATTTCCAATTGATAAACGGAAGCTGAATAAGCAATCTGAAAACGCTGCCGACGATCATAGCCGTTACGGCTGCATAAATACCCAGAAGTCGGTAGCATATGATGATATATATGATTTTTGATAAATGCGTACCGATTTCACGAAGCTGGCTTCCGAAAAACTTCTCCCTGCTCTGCAGCATTGCCCCGATTATAGATGCTGCAGCCATTAACAGGTATGTCGGAGCTGATAATCGCATATATTCAACGGTGATAGCTTTTTTCTCCGCTTCAAAGCCGGGAGCAATAATTGTAACAAGAGGTCTTGCACATATAAATATGAACATGACCAATGCCACGGACAATAAAAAGAAAAAAGTAAGAGCCGTATTTGCTGTCTGTTCCGCCTTCTCATCATTGTTTTCGACCAGCTTTTTCTTATAGGTCGGCAAGAAGACTTTCCAGATCCCCAAGTCGAGAATCGGATATAGAATTCCAAAAATACTGGTGGTCATATAGAACGCATCAGCTTGAGCCGATGCACCCAGGAACGAAGCAAGGATTGCTTCCAAAATATATGACAAAGCTTTTGCCATTATTGAACAGGCAATTATTATTCCGGTGTTTTTTATGGTTTTATTTCCCATGTTATCACCCAAATCACATTTAGAGAAAAATCAGTGAAATAGAGCAGAATAAAAACTAAAAAAAAGATAAAAAATCAGTTTCAGCCATAATGGTCTTCAGAAGGTGCATAAGTCAAGCTTAAAATCAAGCCAAACAAGAAAATAAACTTATCTCTGTGTCGGATGGCAGTTCCAGTGTTTGCAAGTCCCCATGAAAAAACAAACACGATACATATCGCGATCAAACACAAAGCGATGAGCAAGACACGGTTTTGCGGTCTCTTGCTTTTAAGAAAAAGGAAAACACGGCCAACAATTATCATATAAAACAAAGAACTGAAAATGAAGGCAAAAATATCAGACAAGCCGCGCCATTGCCACGGGAAAGGAGAAAACATGAAATATACGATACGAGGTACCGTATAGATCAACATTCTGAGCGGCGTACTGCTGTCGCCGACGTATCTGGCATATGAGGAATCACCGCGTCCGACGCCGGAGGCAATATCCGACAGGGACTCAGCTCTGGTCAGTTTAGTAAAAAGTGCATCTCCGTACCGAATGAATACAAAAACAAAAACAAACAGCAACAAAAATGATAAAAGTGAATTCTGAACGGTAATCGAAAAAGCTTTTTTCTGTTTGTTATACAAAAAAACCACAATAATATATCCTAAAACAATCGTTCCGCATGCGCCGTGGAACAGAGACGACAACAATGCAAATACGATCGCCAACAGCAATGAAAAGGACATATTCTTTTTATCGTCCAAAAACCATTTGACAAAAAAGCGTAAAGAAACCGTGAGTAATAATGTAATAACAGATTCACGAAGAAAGATCGAGGACATCATCGCATAGTTCGGAAGAATCCCGATGAGCATAATAATAGCGGATCTCTTTTTAAGAGGAACATTGATATCCGTCATTATCATAAAAAACAAAACCAACGCCGCGATCGAGCACATGACGAGAACGTAAGTCGCCCATAATCGAGAATGGCCGCAGAACTTCATGAACGTGCCCATTATTTTCGGGAATGCCCCGCCGTAAACCGGGTGTCCTCCGTCTGCAAAAAAAACAGCAGCCTTAAAAAAGCTCTCTGTGTCGCCTCCGCTCATGGGCAATTTATATATGTCTCTGCCGTAAATATCAAGAAACAAAAATATGAGTCTGAGAATATATGCTGATATTAACGGTACTTTTGCTCCTTTAAGCCTTTCGCTTTTTCCGAGCAAAAGCAAGAGCACGATAGAATTGATAAAAATCAATATCAGCACAAGCTCGTCATATTTTATGGACTCTTTAAATAAGGCGAGTATCAAAGATTCGGCAATGAAGGCAATTACTGACATTTATATCTCCATTTAAAACCATTTATATGGCGTTACAGCAAAGGACAAACACTGAAAAGCAGTACGCATTTTACTCCGGCAAAGCAAAGTTTTTATCTGCCTGTAAATAAATATGATATCACCAATTTACTGATATCGCAATCATTTTTCCTTCTCAGTTCCGCCGAACAGAGTCTGAAGTATTTCTGTTTGAGCATTCAGCGGATCGTCATGCCAAACGAGATCTTGATCCCAATATCCTCCGCAGCCGTAGATTGCGTCGGAATCGAACCCATGGCACATTTCAATGATTTTTCCCTCTCCGCCATTACGGTCGACAACATAATCAAACCCGACGCACTGCATCTGCAAAGCTTTCGCCGTTTTGAACGCACTGCGGACGATAGCTTCATTGATACAAGACTTGTCATATTTTATCGTGCCTCCTCCGGACGCACGAAAATCATGCGCTCTCACCGATCGGTTCAAAAAGCTGCATTTGTCGCCTACCACAGCGACTTTCAGATCATAACCTGCATTTTCAATAAACTTCTGGAAATAGCAGTACCCTCTTTCAACCGGCATTCCTTTGCCGAACCGTCTTGCCTTAAGAAAGTTCGGGATCTGTTTCACTCTGTGCTTAAACGTCTTCCAATCATGGGTAGACTGCACCTTCGAATACGTCTTATATACAAGGCTCTGCGCCGGAGAATACCCCTTGCCGAACATCCTGCGCGCATAGCTTTTTGCCTCTTCGGCATTTTTCAAAAGGCGGACGTTATTCGCGCCCGAACCGCGCCGAAGCTTTGCAACGATAGGATATTCAGCTTCTTTTTCCAACCATTTCTCGCATCTGTCAAGCTCGTAAAACACCCAGGAATCCGGGATCGGCGCATTGACGGCCTGCAGTGCATACATTTCCGCGATCTTATCGTCAAAATGCCAACCCGTACGATAATCCGGATAAACGATCAAGCCCATATCATGCGCAATATTCAAAATATTCTGAGCTTCCATCAGATCCGCATTTACGAAGTTTGAATAGTGCCAAAGCAGCGCGGAATAATTCTGCAGTTTTGAAATCACATCGGGAGCATAGCAATCAAAATCCTCCCAAGGTATGTTGTGTCGATCCAGCCACTCTTTCCATCCTTCGATCTTACTGAATGATTCACGCTGTCTTGAAAGCAGGTTTACGCAAATTGCTACAGGTTTCATTGCAGATTCTCCTTATACCATTCTATCGCTTCGTTCAAACCTCTTGCGAACGGATACTCCGGGTCATAGCCCAGAAGACGACGCGCCTTGCCGATATCGGCGTTGCTGTGTTTGATGTCACCCTTTCGATCCGGGCCGAAGATCGGTTCGATATCCACGCCTAAAGCACGGGTCAATTCGCGGTATATATCGATAAGATATTCCCGCCCGCCATATGCGATGTTGAACGCTTCGCCGTCTGCATCCTTCGACGCAAGACAAGCCTTCAGGTTAGCCTCGATCACATTCTCTATGTATGTGAAATCCCGGCTCTGTTTTCCGTCTCCGTTGATGGTGGGCCGCTCACCTTTCAAAAGCTGCTTGATGAACTTCGGGATGACCGCGGCATAAGCCCCGTTAGGATCCTGACGTCGTCCAAAAACGTTGAAATAGCGCAGTCCGACCGTAGGAAGACCGTAGTGTTTAGTATACTGTTTTGCCCACTCCTCATCAGCACGCTTTGTCAAGGCATAGGGGGAAAGAAGATTCCCTTCCCTTCCCTCTTTTTTAGGAAGATTCGGTTCGTCTCCGTAGACACTTGAACTGGATGCGTACACGAACTTTTTCACTCCGTTCTGCCGTGCCGCCTCCATCATATTGAGCGTACCCTGTATATTATTTGCACAGTAAAACAAAGGCATCTCGATACTGCGCGGAACACTGCCCCATGCCGCTTGGTTAAGGACATAGTCAACGCCCTTGCACGCTTTCATACATGTATCAAAGTCCTTTATATCGCCCTTGATAAACTCATAATTCGGATTACCGGCGAACAAGTCTACGTTTGCCTGTTTGCCGGTGCTCAGATCGTCAAGACATCTGACTTTATAACCGAGTCTGAGTATCGCTTCGCAAAGATTGGAGCCAATAAAACCGGCGCCTCCGGTTACCAAAAAAAAGCTGTCGGCAGGAAAACTCAAATTTTGATAAGACATTTTTATTTCCTCTCTTTTAAAACGCTTCATATATAAAAGACGTATTTCCAAAAAGACTTAGAATGATCCTGAATGCGCAGAAACGAAAATAAGCGACCGACTCAGAATGTTTTGAAGCATAAAAAAGTTGATAAGCTGTTTACAGTCTCCAATAACTGTATCCCCCGGCTTCATACTCTTTGCGGCCAAAGAGTCCTTTTACATCTATCAAAACTTTTTTACCTTCGCCGAAAAACTTATTCATTTCATCGATGCTTATCTTTGTGAACTCCGTATGAGCGACCGCAAGAATCACCGCATCCATATTGCGGATCATGTTGACGTCGACAAACTCAACTCCGTATAAGCTTTTTGCTTCCTTTGCATCGGCTTCGGGATCCGCTATGATCGGTGTGATACCGTATTCTCTCAATTCTTTATAAATATCAAAGACCTTGCTGTTGCGAGTGTCGGGACAATTTTCCTTGAACGTAAAGCCGAGAATGGCAACCTTGGCTCCTTTGACCGGCTTGTCCGCGGCGATCAATTTCTTGACGCAGTTTTCCGCGACATATCTGCCCATGTCGTCGTTGATACGACGCCCCGCAAGTATGACCTGACTGTGATAACCGAGCATTTCGGCCTTATAAGTAAGATAATACGGATCTACTCCTATACAATGCCCTCCGACAAGGCCCGGATAAAACTTCAAAAAGTTCCACTTGGTCCCCGCCGCCTCAAGGACCGATTTTGTATCAACGCCCATTTTATTGAATATAATGGACAACTCATTCATAAACGCAATGTTTATGTCTCGCTGACTGTTCTCTATGACCTTCGCCGCTTCCGCCACTTTTATACTCTCCGCCCTGTGAACTCCCGCTTCGACGACCAGTTCATACACCTTGGCAACGCAGTCAAGCGTTTCTTCATCCATCCCGGACACTATTTTCTTTATAGACTCCAAACGGTGGACTTTATCTCCGGGATTAATGCGCTCCGGCGAATAGCCTATCTTGAAATCCACGCCGCATTTCAATCCGGATTCTCTTTCGAGAATGGGAACGCAGACATCCTCGGTCACCCCGGGATAAACCGTAGATTCAAAAACGACGACGGCCCCTTTTGCAAGGTTTCTGCCGAGTATCTGCGACGCCCCTTCTACAGGCCGCAGATCCGGAGTATGATCTTCGTTAACCGGAGTCGGGACCGCTACGATATGAAACTTTGCTTCTTTAAGTCTGGTTTCATCCGACGTGAAATCGACAGTACTCCGTGCAATGACCCCATCTCCTACCTCGTGAGTGGGATCGAAGCCGTTTTTATATAACTCGATTTTTTTTGCATTAAGATCAAAGCCGACGACGTTCAGCTTTTTTGCAAAAGCTACCGCAATAGGCATTCCGACATAGCCGAGACCGATAACGGAAAGTTTCTCTTTCTTATCCAACAAATCTTTATATAATTCCATTTTTGTTATCCCTTTAAAGCTTCTTCCATTTCTTCAAGATAAGCGGCGATCACTTTTTTCCTGTCGTACTCTTGTTCCATTTTCTTTCGCGCCGCTTTTCCCATTTCTACTCTTTTATCATGCGACGTCTCAATAAAACGTATCATGGCGTCGGCTAAAGATCCGGCGTCCTTGACTTCACACCCGTAACCCGTGATACCTTCGTCAAATGTTTCCTGACACCCGGGGACACGCGTCGTGATGACCGGTCGTCCGGTCGCCTGTGCCTCCAACAATACGTTTGAAGTTCCTTCATGATAGGACGGGAGGATCACGCAATGAGATTTTTTATAGAAAGAATGGACGTCCGTCTGGAATCCCATATACTTTATTTTTTCTCCCGCATTATTCAGTTTATCTTTATACTCATCGGTGCCGTTCCCGACAAACTCGACAGTAAAGTTTTTATATTTCTTCTCGGTTATCGCAACCGCTTCTATCAGTTCGTTTATGCCCTTATCCTTCAAAAGTCTTCCGACAAAAAGGAAATGCACGACATCTGTCTCTTCCGGATATGCTTCGAAACGGTTGCTTTCAAGATTGACACCCGAGCCCGGGATGACTCTGGTCTTGCCACGGACTATACCGTTACTTATAAAGACTTCCTGATTGCTTTTATTCTGAAAGAACACGCAATCGGCTTTCCTCAGACCTCTCTTGTACAGAGCTTTGGTGACTTTTGATAAAAGCCCTCCGTTTTCCAGTGCATCACCCATTCCTGTAACATTCGGAATGTACGGAACGCCTTTGGACGCGCATGCCATTCCTGCATATACATTCGGTTTTATCGTATAAGTAAAAACGATATCCGGTTTAACTCTCTCCAACAATTTTTTATAAGAAAAATACAGCTTAAGATCCGAAAGAGGGTTCGTTCCGCGTCTTTCAAAAGATATCGGCAGGAAACCATCCGTATTCTCTTTCCAGTACTCCACATTTCCTGTCTCCGGGGCGCAAAAATAAACTTTTCCTTTTTCTCTGACCGCAGAAACAACTTCCCTGCGAAAGCTATACATTCCTCTGGGACTATTCGAAATAAACAATGCTTTCATACTTAAATCATCTCCGGAATCTTGTCTTCGTTTTCTCAATTGTCAATTGTGTTTTTTCCGACTCTGTGAATGGTTTCAGATCGATCTTACTGACCGCAATTCTATCCGATCACCAATTTCTCGTCTCAAAAGCGCGAAGATTGTATTTATTTTTCCTGAACGGAAAGAATGGTTCCACGTTTCTTACCTGTCCGTGACTGTTGATCTCCATGATTTTAAATCCGTCATCCATAGGAATTATTTTGACTGTCCACAGATAGTTATATTTTACTATATATACTGTTAGAAATCAATAAAAACTTCCCCGTTTTCACACAAAGTCCGAATGAAAATTACCTCAGGAGAAGAATGATTTCCCATAAGAAATAAAAAAGATTTTTCTTTCGTTTTTTCATAAAAATACCGTCCGAACCGACTTCGAACGGTATGATTACTTTTTTGAAAACCTCTTTTTAAATCTATATTATGGGTTATTTTCTGCCTTGATCCATTTTTATCAAAAGACGAAAAAACACAACGTTTTTTCTGTGTCTGCTATCTGAAGCACCGACGGATGATCTCTATTATTTCGACCTGCTGCTCCGGTCTCATTTTATTATCGCTCGGCAGGCACAAGCCTCTTTCGAAAATATCCGTACCGACGTTCCGGGCACTACCGTCTGCGGTTATGAATGCGTGA
>JAEEGL011661713.1_pt1 | contig 20560 bp, 15 predicted proteins | sample 9134231 | NCBI WGS metagenome assembly JAEEGL01 (sample SAMN16246548, study PRJNA631951) | gut metagenome | biome: gut microbiome; feature: rumen; material: fiber-attached | host: Bos | place: Iran: Karaj | collected 2018-10
GAACTGCGCCATCGGCCGGAATGTTACGATCGCCAATCCCGACAGCATCGTTGAAACACGCGAACAGTTCTACGGCATGATCCGCGACGGCGTGATCTGCGTCGAAAAGAACGCCGCTATCCCCGACGGCACCAACCTGACCGGGAAGGGAAAATAAAACGCGCCGGCGAACCCGGAGCGGCTGCACAAAAAGGGCGCTTTCCGCGCCCTTTTTGTGCAGCTCACATGGGAAGTGCATCCCGCAAAATGTCCATGCGGCATTTTCGGCGTCAGCCCGTTGGCTGATGCACCGGATTCTGCGGCATCTGCTCGGGCGGTGAAAGGGCAAACCGAGAAAGGGGAAATCATGGGGTTTTACTACTACAAAGACGGCGAAAAGATCGGGCCGGTGAGTGAAGCGGAGCTGAAAGACCTGGCCTTCTGCGGAAAAATCAAACCGGACACACTGCTTGTCAAGGAGTTCCCGCACGGCGGCGATCCGTTTTTCGCTTCCGACATTGTCCGCGATTGCTATTTCTGCAATTTTTTTATTCCGCGCCGCAAACTGGCCGTTCTCCTCCTCTTGTTTCTCACCGTCGGGTTTTTGTTTTCTCTCTACCTCGGGGTTCTTATCTCGCATAGCGGCCGATATTTACTGGCCGCAACGCCGATCGTTTTGTATTTCGTCATCGGCGGGATCCTTTTATCTTACGCTTCCCGTCTTAAGATATTTTGAGATGGAGTTTCCCATTAACTAAATAATCCCGGACCTCGAATTGGGGTTGGTCATTTTCGGCGGGTCCTGCGGCCGAGGCCCGGCCTGAACGGATTACGGCGAATCGTTTCCGTTCCGCGGCGGCGAGACGTTCCCCGTCTTGCCGATTCGCGGTCATCGTTTAGAATAGGGAGCAGTACGGGGTGTAGCGCAGCCTGGCTAGCGCATCTGCTTTGGGAGCAGAGGGTCGCTGGTTCAAATCCAGTCACCCCGATTTTTCCTGATCGTTTTGAGAAGAAACTTCGGCGTGCCTTCCGGCACGCCTTTTCTTTTTCAGCAGTATTTCTTTTCGAGTTCGGCGATCTCTCTGGCGATTTCACTGTCGCTCGGAATGAATCCGCGGCGGCGGTCGGCCTCGAACTCGCCGGCCATGACGTCCAGCGCGTCGCGCGCGATCAGCTCCCCGGAATATTTCGCCCGCTGATAGAAGCATTTGCCGTGAAGGTGGTCGGTTTCGTGCTGAACGACCCGCGCGGGGAACCCTTTCCAGCTGTAGGTGACGGGCCGGCCGTCCAGACCGATCGCCTGGAAGGTGATCTCGTCGGGACGCGAGATCGAAAGGTGCAGATCGGGGAAACTCAGGCATCCCTCTTCAAAATCTTTCATGCCGCCCCCCCGCTTCTGAATGACCGGGTTAATGAAGACGTACTCCTCCTCTTTCTGCTGACTGTCGCCGGTCGGGTTCATGACCAGAAGCTGGTACGGCAGGCCGACCTGGTTCGCCGCCAGACCGACTCCCTGCGCCTCATACATCAGTTCAAGCATTTCGGCGGCAATGTCGCGGAGTCCCTGGTCGATCCGTTTGACCGGTTTCGACCTGTAAGTTAGAACGGGATGCGGGTATCGGACGATTTTCACGCGGTCTCCTTTGTGCGGAATTCGGGTCGGATTCCTTTTCCCTCTTTTATTTCGGGGGGAGGAACTCTATAATCGGGCTGTTATGAGCGGCTCCGAATCCCATTATAGAAAGAAGAGCTTTTTTTGGAAGTGGAAGGCACGTCGCGGCGGCCGTGATTCCGCACCGGAACCGGACGGCGGAAAGGCGCCGTTTTGGACCTCGTGGAGCGGGTCGCTGATGATTCATGCCGCGATCATTCTCCTTCTGCTGACCGTGTTCCAGATCCACCGGCCGGTTTCGCGCGTGACGGACGGGCGGCCCGACGGGGAGGTTTCGCTCCTCTTTTCGGATGAGGAGCCGGCCGGCGGCGAGACGGCGCGGACGGGGGATGAAACGCCGGCCGAATCGGCCGAGCCGGTTCCGGACGAAACGCCGCCCGATCCGGCCGATGAGCCGGCGCCCGAGACGATCGGGTCTGAACGGCCGCGCGAAGGGGCGACGGCGCGGGTGCGGTTCGCCGAAAGCGATACCGGAGAGAATGACCGGGGCGCGGGCTCGGACGGGAGTTCGGCCGGCCCGGGGAGCGGCAGCGGACAGACGGTCCGGTTCGGCGGGCTTGCCGGCCGCGGCAGGCGTTTCGTCTATCTGATCGACCGCAGCGAAAGCATGAAATGGCCCGACGAGGCGCCGATGAATTTTGCCGTTTCCGAGGCGCGGCGGAGTATCGGTTCGCTCGATCCGGGCGCGGGGGCGCGGAAGTTCCAGCTTCTGGTTTTTAACCATAATACCGAGGTCTTCGACGGCGGGACGCGGCTGGCCGACGTAACGCCGGAGTCGAAACGGCGCGCTGTTGAGTTCCTTGACGCGGTCCGCCCTGAAGGGGGAACCGATCCGCTCGGCGCCCTCTCGGCGGCGATTCGGATGGCGCCCGACGTGATCTTTCTGCTGACCGATGCCGAGGAGGAAATCTCGGCTCTGGCGCTCCGGCGGATCGGCGATTCGGCCCGGCGGGCGGGGGTGGCCCAGATCAATGTGATCGAGTTCGGCAAGCCGGGCGGCAGGCATCCCGCGGCGTACCGGAAACTTGCCGAGGAGAACGGCGGGGCATATCTCTATAAGGATGTGACGGGTCTGGAATGACCCGGCGGAGGTCTTGTCCTTACCTATTTTCAGATTTATAATGACGTGGGAGGCTTTTCCGCCCCCGCGCGGCCGTTTCTGCGCCGCTTTTTCCCCGAAACCGTACCGCCCCGGAAACTGCCAGGAGAGGAACATGTCAGCACCGTTAATCATCAGCGTGTCCGGACTTCGCGGCGAAGTCGGCAAGACGCTGACACCGGAAGTCGCCATCCGCTACGCGATCGCGTTTTCCCTCTCGATTCCGGGGAACGCGCCGTTTGTGATCACATGGGACGGGCGGAATTCCGGTTCCCTCTTCGCCGACGCGGTATCGGCCGCCCTGAATGCGGTCGGCCGGCCGACCCTGGTCGGCGGGGTCGCCGCCACGCCGACCTGCGGCGTTCTGATCCGGAGTCTGGGCGCCGCGGGAGGAATCCAGATCTCGGCGAGTCATAATCCGATTGAATTCAACGGCCTGAAACTCTTCTCCGGAGAAGGGCGCGTGATCCCGAAACGGGAAGGGGAGAAGGTTCTCGAGACCTACAGAGCGCTCGAACGGGGCGAGCTGGTTCCGCCGTGGCGCACTCCCGGCGAACTCGGGCGGCGCGGCGCGGTGGCCGATACGGTCTCGGCGCACATGTGTGCCGTTCTTGAGACGGTCGATCCGGAACTGATCGCCGCGAAGGGGTTCCGCGTCCTGCTCGACTCGAACCACGGCGCCGGCGCCGTTCTGGGAAAACCGCTTCTCGAACGGCTCGGCTGCGAGGTGATCTGCATGGGAGAGGAACCGAACGGCGAGTTCGCCCACACGCCGGAACCGACTGCGGCGAACCTGGCCGGAATCCTCGAAAAGGTTCGCGCCGCCAAGGTCGACGCGGCGTTCTGCCAGGATCCCGATGCCGACCGCCTGGCTGTGATCGACGAGAACGGCCGGTATATCGGCGAGGAGTATACCGTGGCGATCTGCGCGAAACACAAGCTCGCCAAGAAGGCCGGACCGGTCGTGATCAACTGCGCGACGAGCCGGATGACCCTCGATGTGGCCGAGTCGTTCGGCGTCGCGGGCCGGCGCAGTCCGGTCGGAGAGGCGAATGTGGTCGATCTCCTTCTGGCGGAAAACGCGGTTTTCGGCGGCGAGGGGAACGGCGGGCCGATCGATCCGGCGGTCGGGCTTGTTCGGGACAGTTTCGTCGGAATGGCGAACATCCTGGAAGCGATGGCGATGCGCGGAGTTCCGGTCTCGGCATTGGCCGATGAGCTTCCGGCATACGCGATCATCAAGGAAAAGGCGCATCTGCCGACGGACCGGGTCGCGGAGACGCTCGACCGGCTTGAAGCAAACTATACGGAATACCGGACGGACCGGAGCGACGGACTCCGGGTCGATTTTCCGGACCGGTGGGTCCTGGTCCGCGCCAGCAACACTGAACCGATTGTCCGGATCATCGCCGAAGCGCCCGACGCCTGCTCGGCTCAGGCGCTCTGCGACGAGATTCGCGCGTTTATTGAACCTGAGTGATTCCAGGTAGAAAGTGATTTTCCCATGAAAATAATGATTGGCAGTGACCATCACGGTGTACAGGTTCGGGTCGATTTGAGCGGTCTGCTCCGCCGGCTCGGGCATGACGTAACCGATGTCGGGCCGAGTCCTGACAACGTCCGGCCGGTCGACTATCCCGATATCGCCGAAAAGGTGGCCGGTGCGGTCTCGCGCGGCGAGGCCGACCGCGGAATCCTGATCTGCGGAACGGGGATCGGCATGAGTATCGTCGCCAACAAGTTTCCCGGTGTCCGCGCCGCGCCGGTCATTGACGAAGTGACCGCCGAGGTGAGCCGCCGGCATAATGACCTGAACGTCCTCTGCCTGTCGGGGGATCTGCTCAGCGAGGTGATGATCGACCGGGTTGTCGAAATCTGGCTGAAGTCGGAATTCGCCGGAGGCCGGCATAAGCGGCGGAACGACAAGATCGCCGACCTTGAAAGGAAACAGATCGAAAAGAACACCCGTTCAAAAGAGTAATACAAGTTTGCCGGTTCGGGCCGGAGGGGGCGTGACCGGCCTGCGGACAGACCGCACCCTCTCCTTTTATTCAACGGAGGATGACATCATGAAACGGACTATCTGTGCCGCGCTTTGCGCGGTAATCGCCTTTGCGTTTGCTCCGGCTCTTGCGCTCTACGGCGCCGGAAATCCCGCGCCCGCCGATCCGCCCGAACTGACCGACCCGCAGGCGGTGCCGGAAGAGGACGCGCCCGGGGACGAGCCGGCCGACGAAGACGAACGGGGGGTGCCCGAACGCGCGGCCAGCGAGGAGGTGGCGAAAGAGATCGAAAACGCGGTGCAGGAGAACAGTGCCGACGATCTGCTGAACCTGGCGACGGAAGTGAAGCTTTCGGCGGGGTCGATCCTCGATCTGACGAAGGTGATCGCCTACTGCGACGAGGCGGAAAAGAAAGGTCTCGAAGGGGAGAGCCTCGAGTACTGCAAACAGCTGAAACTCTCGTCCCGGCTGGAACGGGGCCTGGCGCTGGCGAAAATTTTCATGGACGATACGGTTACCGTCGACAAGTACCCGAACGGCTGGCTGGTGATCCGTTCGATGGCGCTTGACGACCTCGAGGCTTCGGTGGAAGAGTTTCCCGACCTGGCGCTGGCCCAGCTGGCGATCGGCCGGCTCCAGATGCTTCCGGAAGGGGACCGCGAAAAGGCGCGCACGGCGCTTGACGCCGCTATTGAACTGACGCGGGACTCGAGTCCCGACATCTACGTTGAAGCGCTCAAATACCGCGCACTGACCGAAGATGACGTCGATAGGACTCTTGCGTATCTGAAAGACGCCGTGGCGCTCGAACCGGATAACGCCGAGCTGTACAATCTTCTGGCTCTCTGCTATGCGGAAACGCGGCAGGAGGAGAAGGCGCTCGAAACGATCGGCAGGGCGCTCGAGATCGACGGTGAGAATCCGCGGTATAAAAAGACGGAGGCGTCGGTTCTCGCCGCACTCGGCCGGAAAGACGAGGCGATTAAGCTCTACGACGAGGCGGATTCCGCCGAAGAGAAAACGCTAATCACCCAGCTCGAACGGGGGCAGTTTCTGGTGACGATCGGCGCGTATGACGAAGCGATCGAGCTTTATTCCAATCTGATCGAAGAGATGCCGCTGCCGACGATCTTCTATCTGCGCGCTTCGGCCCGGCTTCAGAAAAAAGAGTACACCGACGCGCTCAAAGATGTGAACCGCGCGATCGGAATGAACCCGGGTTTTCCCGAAGCGCTCCGGCTCAAGGCGATGATCTATATTCAGCAGGAGCGGTACGGCGATGCGGTTCCGCTTCTGGAAAAGATCCGTCGGCAGGATCCGGACGATGATGGGATCACCTCGCAGCTGGCGTATACCATGGCGCAGGACAATGATTTTACCGGCGGGATGGCGAAAATCGACGCGCTCCTTGAAACATATCCCGATTCCCTTCCCCTGCTGCGCGGGAAAGCCGATATCTATCTGATGTACGGCCGCTGGCAGGACGCCGCCGGAGTCTATGAAAAGATTCTTGCCGATCATCCGCAGGATGCCGGTTCCCTGAACAATTATGCCTGGCTTCTGGCGACCTGTCCCGATGACGCGGTTCGCGACGGCGCCAAAGCGCTTGACCTGGCGACCCGCGCCGCCGAGGCGACGAATTTCCGGGAGACGTATATCCTGAGCACGCTCGCCGCGGCGTATGCCGAGTCGGGCGATTTTGAAAACGCGCGGAAATACGCCCGGATGGGGGTGGAACTGGCCGAAAAGGAAAATGACGACCGGATCGACGAGTTCCGCAAAGAGCTCGATTCCTACGTGAACGAGAAGCCGTGGCGCGAAGAGGCGCAAAAGAGCGGCGAGGCCGCCGATCCGGTTCCTGAGGAGGGAGCCGATTTCTTCTGATTTGCCGCCGGCAAGACCCTGGAACCGTAAAGGAACACGTGATGTCGAAACTCCTGCAAACTGTTTTTTGCGGCGCCGCCCTTCTGGCACTGGCCGCGGTGCCGGCGGAGGCAAATGCCGACGAAACCAACTGCGACGAGGCAAAAGTCCTCCCCTACACGCTTCCCGACCCGCTGACCGCATCGGACGGGTCGGCGGTGACCACGCCGGAGGAGTGGTTTGCCAAGCGCCGGCCGGAACTCCTCGATCTGTTCCAGCGCGAGATGTACGGCGTCATGCCGGGTGTCGACCGCTCGCGTCTGGCGTTTGAAACCCTTAGGACCAATCCGGTCGCGTTCGACGGGAAAGGGACGCTTAAAGAGGTGCGCGTCTATTTCGACGCGCCGAATCCGGCGCCGAAGCTCGACCTTCTGGTCTGCATTCCGAATAGGGCCGAAAAGCCGGTTCCCGCGTTTCTCATTCTGAACTTTCAGGGGAACCATACCACCTGTTCCGATCCGTGGATTTCGATTTCCGACAATACCGAGGCGAATCACACACGCGGCGTCAACGGCGAGGAGCGGCGCGGGTACAAGGCGGAGCGGTATCCGTTTGAGATGATCATCGACCGAGGCTACGCGTTTGTGACGGGGTTCTACGAGGATATCGATCCGGATTTCGACGACGGCCGACAGAACGGAGTGCACCCTCTCTTTGCGCCGTTTGAACAGGATGTGCCGGAGGAGTCCCGGGCCGCGACGATTACCGCCTGGGCGTGGGGGCTTTCCCGCGCGCTTGACTGTCTTGAGACGATTCCCGAAATTGACGCGGGCCGCGTCGCGGTCGCCGGCCATTCCCGGCTCGGAAAGACCGCTCTCTGGGCCGGCGCGAATGACCCTCGCTTTGCGATTGTCATTTCAAACGATTCCGGCTGCGGCGGCGCGGCGCTCACCCGCCGGAACTTCGGCGAGACGATCGATGCGATCACCCGTACATTCCCGCATTGGTTTTGCCCGAAGTATAACAGCTATATCGGCCGGACCGGCGAACTGCCGTTCGATCAGCATGAACTCGTCGCGCTGATCGCTCCCCGCCCGGTCTACATCGCCAGCGCGTCGGAAGATCTCTGGGCTGACCCGACGGGGGAGTTTCTTTCGGCGTATAACGCTGATCCGGTCTACCGCCTTTTGGGAACCGACGGATTCGGCGGCGCGGCGCCGGCCCCCCCCGCGGCCGATACGCCGGTCGGCGCGGTGATTCACTATCATCGCCGGACAGGGAAGCACAATATCACTGATTACGACTGGTCGCAGTATCTCGACTTTGCCGACGAGCATCTCCCGAGATAAGGCGGGCTGTCCGCGCCGGGTAAAATAAAGCGGGGGGCTTTCAGCCCCCCGCTTGTGTATTGCACGCAATCGCGCCGATCAGACCGTTTTCAGAAGCGCATAGCGTTTCTTGCCGCTGCGCAGGACGATCATCGTCTCGCTGGCCAGGTCGGCGAGGGAGAGTTTCCGGTCGAGGTCGCCCTCGGGCCGGTTGTTGACGTAGGCGCCTCCCTGCTGTACGGTCCGGCGGGCGTCCCCCTTTGAACCGGCGAGCTTGGCGCGGACCAGGGCATCGACCAGAGGGAGCCCCGCTTCAAGTTCGGCGCGCGGAATTTCGACACTCGGCACGTCGGCGAAGATCGGTCCGAGCTGGGAATCGGAGAGTTGCGAAACCTCGGCGCCGAAGAATATCTGGGTCGCCTTTTCGGCGGCGGCAAGCCCTTCCGCGCCGTGAACCAGACGGGTCAGTTCCATTGCGATCTGCTTTTGCGGCAGACGTTTGCCCGGGTCCTTTTCATGTTCGGCGAGCAGGTCGTTCACTTCCGGTTCGGTCAGGTCGGTGAAGAAACGCAGAACATTCGGGATGTCGGCGTCATCGACGTTGACCCAGTACTGGTAGAAGTGATAGGGGCTGGTCCGGCGGGCGTCGAGCCAGACGGCGCCCGATTCGGTTTTTCCCATTTTTTTGCCGTCGCTCTTAACCAGCAGCTTGCTCGTCAGACCATAGAGCTGAACCCCCGTCATGCGGCGCGCCAGGTCGATCCCGGCGGTGATGTTCCCCCATTGATCGCTCCCGCCGAACTGGACCTCACAGCCGTAACGCCCGTTCAGAACCACAAAGTCGTACGACTGCAGAAGCATGTAGCTGAACTCTGTGTAACTAAGGCCGCTGTCGGTCCGTTCGAGCCGGCTCTTGACCGAATCCTTTGTGAGCATGACATTGACCGGGAAATGCTTCCCGACGTCGCGCAGGAAGTCGAGGAAGGTGAAGTCCTTCATCCACTCGAAGTTATTCAGAAGGAGCGCGCCGTCCGTTTCGTCGAAGTCGAGGAAGGTTTCCATCTGGGCGCGGATCGATCGGACGTTGTTTTCGATCGTCTCGGGAGTGAGAAGCTGGCGTTCTTCACTTTTTCCGCTCGGGTCGCCGATCATTCCCGTCGCGCCGCCGATCAGGGCAATCGGCCGGTGCCCGGCGCGCTGGGCGCGGCGCAGGTTCATGATCGCGACCAGGTGTCCCACGTGGAGCGAGGGACCGGTCGGGTCGAACCCGGTATAGATGACACGCGGCTTTTCGAGGAGGAATTTGTCAATCGATTCGTCGGTCACCTGGTTCAGGAGGCCTCGCCATCGCAGATCAGCGACAATATCGCGGGGTTGTGTCATCGAAGAACTTACTCACTTTCTTTTCTTTTATGGTGGAATCCGCGGTCCCGGTTTTCCGGCCGGAACCGCCGGGGTGAATCGGACGGAGACGGGGTCTGCCGCGGCGGCTTTCCTCCGCCGCCCTGACGGGGAGGGCCGCTCCTTTCGAACGGACGGGGGCCTCCTTTTCGCGGACCGGAAGGCCGGCTGCCGCGATGGGGCGCATTGCGGTGCTCCGGACGCGCCTCTCCGGCATTGTCCGGTTTGCCGGTGAACCGTTCGCCCCGCGCCGGGCGTCCCTTCGGACGGCGCCGTTCGCCTCGCCGGGGGGGAGTGTTCGGAACCGTGTCGCTCGGTTTCTTGGCCGGCAGTCCCGAACCGGGGAAATCGGAGTCGGCGGCATCGGCAAAGCCGTCGATTTCGTCGTCGGGATTTCCCTTCGGCAGGGGCGCGGCACTCGCCGCTTCAATTTCGGTCAGAGTGAAGAATTTCCGGGTCCGGTCTTCCATCTCGACCTGCAGACGCTTGGCCAGGAGTTCCTGACCGACGACAACACCCGGCCCCTCAGGGGTGGTTATCTTCGAACCGATGGGGGGAAGGATTGCCAAGAGCTCTTTGTACGCCTCGTATTCGTAGGTCAGGCAGCATTTCAGCCGCCCGCACCGGCCGGAAATTTTCGTCGGGTCGAGGGTCGCCTTTTGGAGCTTGGCCATCTTCATGTTGACCGAAAGCATTGAGGTGAGATACGTTTTGCAGCAGACCTCACGTCCGCAGTCGCCGACGTCGGCCATCAGACGCGACTCGTCGCGGACACCGATCTGATACATCTGAATCCGCGTCTGGAACTCGGCGGCCAGAATCCGAACCAGTTCCCGGAAATCTATCCGTCCGTCGGCGACGTAGTAGACGACGAGCCTCTCCCCACCGTAGATGTGCTCGACCCGAACCAGGTTCATGGCAAGATCGGTTCGTTCGATGATCGCCCGGGCGCGGAGGAATTCGTCCTTTTCAGCCAGGTGGATCCGGCGGCACTCGGTTTCGTCGTCGGGAGTCATGATCCGCAGAACCGACCCTTCCTCGTGCCGGTAGGGAAGGCGGGCGATCGATTCCTCGTCGGCCTCGCGCATAATGGTGGCGACCTCCTGGCCGCGCGAGGTGCGTACAATGACGCGCGCGCCGCGGAAAAGCGGCACTTCCGAATTGTACTGGAAGAGCCCTATCAGCCGCATGGCGCTGAACCGAGCGATGTATTGTCGTAAGACGGACATAGGCGATTGTTATTTCTTCCCGCGCGCGGGATGTGTGAGGGACCTGTTTATTTTCGGAAGACGTCGGCTTCGATGCTGTAGGGGATCTCGCCCGGCTTGAAGTTCGGATCGACGTAGAGGATTCCGCCGACCCCGACGATTTTGTTTGCCCGGTAAGAGACCGTCATTCCGTTTTCGAGATTGACCGCGATCATGTCGGCGGGGTTTGTGCCGGGGCTGCAGAATTTGCAGTGAGCCAGAAGACGGACCAACTGGAAGCTCTCGATCCCGGCATGCCGGTCAGTGGGATACATGTAGCCCGTAATATATACCTTTTTGCCGTCAAGCGCAAGGATCTCGGGGCGGACTTTCCCCTTTTTGTCGAATCCGAGTGAGTCGAACTCGACCACCTCGTAGCCGGGAGGGGCGTTATGGTAGTAATACCAGACTTGGAAGATCGACGCCGAGACTCCGACCAGAATTCCGAGTCCCATTCCGAGCGTGGCGGGAACCATTCCGCTCAGCTCTTCCGGCGCGCGGAGGATCCTGCGCAGCGCCATGAAGCCGAGCGCGAAACTGACCGCCGCCAGCAGAATGAACGGCTTGAAGAAAAAACCGAGTCCCGAGATGACCGCCAGGACGACCGAAAGGATCGACAGAGCGTTGACCTCTTTGTAATCCACCGTCTGTTCGTCACCGTTGACCTCGTCAACGTCGCGATAGACCCCGCGGAGCGCGTCGCTGAATTCCGTTCTTGCCATGGCTGACTGATCTTTTTGGCTTTCTGTTCAGGTGAGTGAAATACACCGTTTCCGTTACGGCTGGAGCGACTGCGCCACATCGGTCCGGTAGGCAATCACTGCCGGCAGATAGCCGACGACCGACGCCATCGCAATCAGGCCGGGGATCAGAATCAGTTCGGCGAACTGAAAATCCCAGAAGCGGACCATGACGTTTGAGTACTCCATAATGAGCGGGCTCAGGCCCCATACCAGCCCATGCCCGATCAGAACGCCTAATATCCCGCCTCCGAGTGAGAGAAGGATCGATTCGAGGAGGATGATCGACATGACGGTGACCCGCCGCGCGCCGAGCGCGCGCATGATGGCGATCTCCTGCCGGCGCTCGTTCATCGAGTTGTAGATGCTGACCATCATGCCGATTCCGGCAACGATGATTACCTGTACGGCGAAGAGGATCAGAATATACTGAATGTTTCCGATCACGTCCTGATAGAACGCCGCGATCTCCTGGACAGGAGCAACCGCCTGCGCCTCCAGGAGTTCCCCTTCGAGTTTCGGCTGGAGTGCGGTGACCGCGGTGTTGACCACCTTGCGGCGCTGGTGTCTCGAAACGAGCTGTGTTTCATCGAACGAGACGCCCGGCTGGTTTTCCATCATCTGATCGATCTGGCTCATCGTCGCGGCGACCCGGGTGTCCTGTTCTTTCGTGACGATCAGGACGGCGGTCAGACGGCGCTCGTGTGCGGCGTGATCGTGATCGTGATCGGCATCGTCATGACCGGTGTCCTCTGCGCCGTCTTCGGTCCGGGCATCCCCCGCACCGGTTTGCTGCGCGTCCTTTTCGGCTTCCAAAAGGGAATAGTCGACCTTCAGAGGACCTTCGTCTCCCTCATGCTGCTGATAGAACCCTTCGAGGTTGACGAAGACGGCGCGGTCGTTCGGACTGCCGGTATGGTCGAGGATTCCAACGACGGTAAACGGCTCATGCAGGTCGTCGTCCCGCGTTCCGCCGCTGTGTCCGAACCGGATTTTATCGCCGAGCTTGATCCGGTGCTGTTTTGCCGTTGTGTAGCCGACCACCGCGGCGAAGATGTCGGAGTTCCTGAACACTTCCCCCTGCATGAAGGAATACGGCTTTCCGTCCGGCCGGATCAGCTTCTTGAAGTAGTCGGGGATCGTGCCGATTACCGGCGAGCCCTGGTAGCGGTCTCCCATCGCGATCGGAATTGCCGCCTCGACTTCCGAGGAGTAGCGGCTGGTGTTCAGAAGCGTGTAGTAGCGGTAGGGGATCGGCGGGAGGGGGTCCTGGTTGTAGAAGACGGTGCTCAGAACCAGCTGGAGTTTGCTCCCTTTGGCTCCCAGGATCAGGTCGTACCCCTGCGCTCCCTGCCGGAACGTTTTGCTGATCACGCCGTTGATCACCAGGACGGTGACGACCAGCGCGACCCCCAGCGAGATGGACAGCGCGGTCAGACCCGAGGCGAGGCTCCGGTGCTGTACACTTCGTAACGCGATTTTGATCAAATTCATCTTTTACGATTCCCCTATCGTGATACGCGCACGGCGCGTTTTTCTTTTTTGCGGAGAGCGCGGAACCTCATCCGGCCGGATGAAGCTGCTCTTCGATTTCACTGACCTTCTTTTTGGCGACCAGGTTGATCTCGGTCAGCCGGTCGACCCGGTCGAACTGCGACGAAACCTGCGGCGCGTGCGTGACGATGATCAGAGCGACTCCTTCCTCCCGGCAGGAGTTCCGGAGCATGTCGATGACCAGCTGCTGATTCCCGACGTCAACGTTCGCCGTCGGTTCGTCGGCGAGAACCAGTTTCGGCTTGTTCGCCAGCGCCCGGGCGACCGAGACACGCTGCTGTTCGCCGACCGACATCTGGCCCGGCTTGTGGTGGAGACGGTGCTTCAGCCCGACCCGGTCAAGCAGGTCGATCGCGCGGGCGCGGTCGGAACCCTTTCCGGCGAACGCCATTCCGATCATCACGTTTTCGAGCGCCGAGAATCCCTGGAGAAGGTTGAATGTCTGAAAGACATAGCCGATCCGCAGGGCACGGAACTGGTCCCGTTCCGACTCGTTCAGGAGGGGAATGTCCCACCCGTCGATCAGGACGTGTCCGGAAGTCGGTTTTAAGATTCCGGCGATGATATGCAGCAGGGTCGTCTTGCCGCATCCGCTGGGGCCGATCACGACGACCTGTTCCCCGGCGTCGACTTTCCAGTGGGGAACGTCCAGAATCGGAAGATCCGAGCCGTCAGGCTCCTTGTAGGATTTCTTCAAGTTTCGCAGTTCTAACATCGATTTGCCGAATTTCCGGATTTTTGCTGTTTTCGGTTTCTGCCGCTTAAGCGGCGCCGGGCGCACGGGAAAAGCACGCTCCCGGTTGCCGCGGACTCCCTGTCATTTTAACACAGACCCTGTTTTTTTCAAGGTGAAAGCGGGTCCGCCCGCACCTTGCGGGCGCTCTTTTCAGAGAAAGAGGTATCCCGCGTAACCGACCACGTGGGCTGTGTCGCCCGAGGCCGCGGCGCTCGTTGTATGACCGATCTTCCGGAATGAGGAAAGACGGCCGGCGCGGCGGAGCGCATCAAGGATAAACGCCGCCGGCTGAACTCCGCACATCGATATCCGGTTTTCGGAGACGGCCGAACAGAGACGGCGCGGATCGAGCGTCTCGAGCGCGTCGAGCGCCTTCTGATCAAGATCTTCGGTTCGCGCCAGGCTTTCGTAGTGGTTCATGTCGCTTGAGATGATCAGAAGAGGCGGGTTTTCAAGCCCGGCGTAGTAGTCGGCGAACTGCCTGGCGCCGTCGAAGAGATCCTCTTCGTTTCCGAACCCGAGCACTCCGCCGGCGACTTTCACTCCCGGCGCCAGCCGCGCCAGCATCGGAAGGATTACCTCAACGGCATGTTCACGCCGATGGGAAAGGGTGTCGAGTTTGAACCGCGGCACCGCCCGGGCGATCCCGCGGGTCAGGTCCATGTCATTTTCGAGCTGTCCGGTTCCGAAATCCCAGACCCGGGCGGGACAGAGCGCCCAGGGAGCGCCTTCCGGGCGGTGTTTCGGCGCCAGGATCAGAACCGATGAGGGAATCTTTGTCTCAGCAAGGGTGCGGTAGGCCAATTCGCCGGAATAGATCCAGCCGGCATGAGGAACCATGACCGCGGCCGCCTCGCAACCCGGTTCTTTTGCCGAGACGGCGGCAAAGGCGTCGAGCATCCGCTTCTGTTCCTCTCCGCGCGGGTAGAACATTCCGGCGACCGCCGCCGGACGGACCGCGGGGAACTCCGGCGTCTGCGGCGCGGGGCGGGACGCGGCGGGAGCGACAGGCGGCAAGCCGAAGTTCCAGGAGTATTGCCGCGCGTCGAACCGCTTGTCGGCGCCGCTGTTCTTTTCGGCGGCCTCGGCGCGTTCTCCGGCGATCTCCTCGTTGAAGAAGGGGCGGTCGATCGCCAGGCCCTCAAAGATATTCAGTGTGGTCCGGCCGTCACGCCACGCATCCCGGGGGAGTCCCGCTTTCTGACAGACCGCCTCCAAAAACTGGAGATTGTTCATCCCGAATTCAAGCGCCACCCCGGGCAGAAGAAGCCCGCGCCGTCCGAATCCGCTGATCTGCAGGCCGTGCCGGCCGATTTCAAACGCGTCCGGACGCTCCTGCGGCGGGCAGGCCGTTTCGGCCATTCCCCACAAGACCCAGACTTCCATCGACAGGGATTCAAACTCCGACCCGGCCAGCGGGGGGAACCGCGGGTCTTCCCGCGCCGCCGAAATCGCCGAGGCGCGGAGAGCTTCGGCAAGACTGACGCCGTCGTTCATCCAGCCCATGCAGCTGCGCAATTGCCCTTTCTTTTTGAAACTGACAAACGTGCCGAGAACCGGCACCTTTGCCAGTTCGCCGAGCTCTCTGTCGAAGTCGGGGCCGGGGCGGCCGGAACCGCGCCAGAGTACGGTCGAAACGACCTGGGCGCGGGCTGTGTTGAAGATGAGGTCTTCCGCCTCTTGGGTAAAGAGAGGTTTTTCGGTGGCCATGGCTGGTTCCTTTGTGTTAAAGTTTATCGTGCTTCCGTCTGTGTTTTTTGTGTGAAAAACGCGCGCCGCGGGTCAAAGCATGTCGATCGGGTCGACATCGACGACCCATTCGACCCCGTCGGGCTTGTCGATCTTCTGGGCCAAGGCGCGGCGGATCGCCTCGCGCATGGCCGCACCGAACGCCGAATGAATATGGATATGCCAGCGCCAAAGCCCCCGAAGTTTCGGGAAGACCGCCGGCGCCGGGCCCAGAAGGCGAAACGGCAGCGGGGTGCCGTTGCTGTCCTTCGTCCCGCGCAGCGACGCGCGGAGCGTGTCGGCCAGGAGCGCGGCGAACGACTCGGTCTTCTCGTCGTCCTTCCCCCGAATGATGAAACGGACCAGTTCGGTATAGGGGGGATACCCGACCTTTTGCCGATTGGCGAGCTCTTCGGAGGCGAACGCGTGAAAGTCGTGCCGCGCCGCCGCCGTGATTGCCGGATGATCCGGCGCGAAGGTCTGGACGATCACGCGCCCCCCCCGTTCGCCGCGTCCGGTTCGGCCGGCGACCTGGGTGATCAGGTGGAAAGTCCGTTCCGAAGCGCGGAAGTCGGGATGATAGAGGGATGTGTCGGCACTGATCACGCCGACCAGCAGGACATTCGGGAAATCGAGCCCTTTGGCGATCATCTGTGTTCCCAGAAGGATCTTGTAGTCGCCGCGCCGGAACGCATCGAGCGCTTTTTCGTGCGCGCCGCGTCCGCGCATCGTGTCCATATCCATTCGCAGTACGGGTGCGCCGAATCGGTCGGCAAGCTCCTTTTCGAGCCGTTGGGTTCCGAATCCGCTGAAAAGAATATCTCTTCCGCCGGAACAGTCGGGGTTCGGGCATCGGCGGGGGATCGGCATTTCGAAGTCGCAATAGTGGCAGATTGCGGCGTTTTCGGATCGGTGGTGTGTCAGAGGCACGTCGCAGTTCGGGCATTTCACCACCTCTCCGCACCGGGGACACTGAATTCGGGTCGAATAGCCGCGGCGGTTCAGAAAGAGGATCACCTGCCCGTTTTCATCGATCGCGTCCTGAATGGCCATCGCCAGTTTTCGGTGGATGGCGCCGTGCGCGAAGCCCGCCTCGCCGGATGATCTCAGATCGAGAAGCGAAACGTTCGGCAGCGGATAGCCGTTCACGCGCCGGGGCATGGAAATCAGGTCGTATTCTCCGCGCTGCGCGTGATGCCAGCTTTCCAGGGACGGGGTTGCTGAACCCAGAAGAAGGGGAATTCCCTCCTGCCAGGCGCGGTAGCGCGCCGCCTCCCGCGCGTGATAGCGCGGAAGTTCCCCCTGCTTGAACGAAGTCTCGTGCTCCTCATCGATCACGATCAGCCCGAGCCGGTCCAGGGGGGCGAAGACCGCGCTGCGCGCGCCGATCACGACCTGAGCCTTTCCCTCGCTGATCCGCCGCCATTCGATGTGCCGTTCGATATCGGTCAGATGGCTGTGCAGAACGGCGACCGAGTCGAACCTCTGGCGAAAACGGCGCACCGTCTGCGGAGTCAGGCTGATTTCCGGGACGAGGACGATCGCCTGTTTTCCGAGACGGACCGCTTCGGCAATCGTCTGAAGATAGACTTCCGTTTTGCCGCTGCCGGTTACGCCGTGCAGAAGGATCGTCTTGTAGGTTCCCGTTCTGACGTAGTCTGTAATACGCGCGACGGCTTTGGCCTGGTCCGCGTTCAGTTCGAGCGGGGCCGTTCGGGGAATCTCCTTTTGGAGTTCTTCAAAGATTTTGCTCTTCCGCCGTACCCGTTCGGCCCGGAGGAGTCCCATCTCTCTGAGCGCGAGAATGGGGACGTCGCTGGTCCGCGCCGAATGGGCCAGTTCGCGCAGAGTCATCGGTTCCGGCGATTTTTGGAGCACGTCGAGTGCCATACGCTGTTTCGGGGTTAAAACGGAGACGCGGCGTTTTTTCTGTTCCCGGTTCCTGAGCGATTCAAGCTGTGCGAGCCGTTCGGAAAGGTTCTCGATCACGCGGTAGACCGTCGCCTGCCGTGTCCCCGCCTGCCGGCGGACTCCTGCCGGCAGGATCGTCTCCATGACGGTTCCCAGGGGGCAGAAGTACCGTTTTGAAAGCCAGCGCGCCAGGTCGAGCATCTTCGGCGAAAGGAGCGGCTCCTTGTCTATGACTTCCGAAACCGGCTTTAAGCGGATCGGTTTTCCTTTTGCCGTAAGGGGAGGGGGTCCGAACGACGTGGCAATGCACCAGGCGACGACTATGCGGTTCGAAACACCCAGGGGAACGTAAAGACGCTCTCCCGGACGGACGAGTTCAAGCAGATCTTCGGGGATCAGGTAGTCGAAGGTTCCTTCCGCCCCCTCATGATAGACAACCGAAGCTTTCCAGCACGGGGACGCGGCGTGTGATGCGTCGGTGCGCTTTTTCTCTTTTTCCGGTTTCGGCGCCGGATCGTCGTCAAAGAGCTTCAGTTGAGATGCCATGGAAGAAGATGACTCCCGTCAGCGTGGCGAAAAACAGGACGAAAAACAGCAGGACGGTTACCCGGCGCGCGCGGCGGCAGAAAAGGGACGCCGCTACGCCGCAGAGAACCGCTCCGGCGACGGGGAGGAGTCCCGCCTCCCCCAGCAGAAGGACCGCTCCGCAGAAGAGCCCTCCCTGCAGTCCGGGAGAGAGCGTATGACCGTCAAACTGTACCAGCGCCAGACCCAAAAGTGCGGCCGAGAGTGCCAGCCACAGGAGGGTCATCCCCAGTCCGAGAAAGAGAGTTCCTTCCGGAGTGACGGGGGTGAAGAACGTCTCGCCGCTTTGGTAATCGGCCAGGAGCGCGAAACGTCCGGCAAGGCCGTCCCAGCGGAAAATCCCCGCCGGAACCCCGCGCTCGCCGCAGAAGAAGAGGGCGCCGAGAACACCGCCCATTGCGGCGACGGCCCCTTCGACGATCGGGTAGCGGGGAGAGATCGGCTGGCGGCAGTCGCGGCATTTTCCCCGCAGAAAGAGCCAGCCGAAGACCGGAATGTTATCGTAAAAGCGGATGGTGTGTCCGCATTTCGGGCAGAATGAGGCGGGCCGGATCAGGCTTTTCCCGGCGGGAATCCTCCACACGGCCACGTTCAGGAACGAGCCGAGACATCCCCCGATCAGGACGGCGTAGAGAACCGCCAGAAGCCGGTATGCAAGACCCATCGCAAGCCGTCTCAGTGAAGGCGCATGCCCGGCTTGGCCCCCTCGTCGGGGAAAGTCAGGAAGACGTCGGGACCGCCGGGACCGGACGCGACGACCATTCCTTCGCTCAGACCGAACTTCATCTTGCGCGGCTGGAGATTCGCCACAAAGACGACGAGCCGGCCGATCAGTTTTTCCGGTTCGGGATAGGCCGCCTTGATTCCCGCGAAGACCTGGCGCGTTTCACTGCCGCCGAGCGAAATTTTCAGTTTCAGCAGTTTGCGCGCCTCGGCGACCTGTTCGGCTTCGACGATTCGGCCGACCCGCAGGTCGACTTTGAGGAAATCGTCGATGGTGATCGTCTCGCTCATCGGCTCATCGAGAAGCGGCTGGCCGGAGTCTTTCCACTGATCGTCCGATACGGCGGCTTCGGATGCGGGCGCCGCCTCTTCGGACGATGCGGAGGGCTGTTCGGCGCCGGAGGGCGTGTTCAGGTTTTTTGTCTCTTCAATCATGGCTTCGATCCCTTCTTTAGGAACGCGGGTCATCATGTGTTTGTAGGTGCCGATCTTCTTTCCCAGAAGCGGCTCGCTGGCGTCGGACCACGAGGTGATCCTGCATCCCAGGAGTTCTTCGGATTGTCTTGTCAGGTCGGGAAGGATCGGGGTGAGATAGACAATAATCTGGCGGAACAGATTGACGCTGACCGTCGCCACGTCCTGCAGACGCCTGAACGCGTCGGGGTTGGCGTCGCCGCCGGCCGCCTCCAGCTCTTTGCGGATCGTCCAGGGGGCGGCGTCTTCGAAGAACTTGTTGGCGCGGTAGCCGCACTCCAAGATATACCGGAGCGCCTTGCCGTAGTCGCGCTCTTCATACGCCGCGGCGATTTCTTCGGAAAGGTCCGCCGCCTGCCGGAAGAGCCCGCCGTCTTCGGGATAGGTGTCTCCCAGACCGGTGACCGAGGCGAATTTCGCCGACCGGCTCGCCAGGTTCACGATATTTCCGACCAGGTCGGCGTTGATCCGCGCTTCCATCTCTTCGAAGTTGAGGTCGAGGTCGTCGACCCGCGGCGAGGTCTTGGTCGCGAAGAAGTACCGCAGATAGGAGGGGTTCAGGTGGTTCAGATAGGTCCGCGCCAGGATGAACGTTCCGCGCGACTTTGACATCTTTTCGCCGTTGACGGTCAGAAAACCGTGAATGTGAACTTTCGTGGGGAGTGTGTATCCCGCGCTCTTGAGCATCGCCGGCCAGAAGAGTGTGTGAAAATAGCAGATGTCCTTCCCGATGAAATGGTGAATCTCCGTTTCGGGATTCTTCCACCAGAAGTTGACGTCCTCACCGCTTTTCCGACACCACTGAAGCGTCGAACCCATGTAGCCGATCGGCGCATCGAACCAGACATACCAGTAGTTCCCCGGCGAGTCGGGAATCTCGAATCCGAAATACGGAGCCGGCCGCGAGACGTCCCACGGCCAGAGCGCATCGGAAAGGAACTGCCCTTTCAGGTAGTTGACGACTTCCGGCTGGAGCGCGCCGGAATTGGCGACCCAGTCTTCGAGAAACTCGTGACACCGCTCGATCTCGACGAAGAGGTGAGTGGCGCTGCGAAGTTCGGGTGTTGTGTTGCTCAAAGTGCTGACCGGATCGATCAGGTCGGTCGGCGAATAGACCGCGCCGCAGTCGCAGCTGTCGCCGTACTGGCCGGTGCGGCCGCATTTGGGACAGGTCCCCTTGACGAAACGGTCGGCGAGGAACGTCTGCGCGACCGGGTCGTAGAGCTGTTTGATTTCACGCTCTTCGACGAGCCCCGCCTTGCGGATGGCACTCCAGATCTCTTCACAGAACCTGCGCGTTTCGGGCGAATTGGTCGACCCGTAGTTGTCGAACTCGATTCCGAAGGCGGCGAAATCAGCCTGGTGCGACCGGCTCACGCCGGCGATGAACTCCTCTTCGGTGATTCCTTTTTTTCGCGCGCTGATCGTGATCGCTGTTCCGTGGGTGTCGTCGGCGCAGAAGTAGCGGCAGTTGTGCCCGCGGAGCTTCTGAAACCGGACCCAGATGTCGGTCTGCA
>JAEEGL012145244.1_pt1 | contig 20560 bp, 22 predicted proteins | sample 9134231 | NCBI WGS metagenome assembly JAEEGL01 (sample SAMN16246548, study PRJNA631951) | gut metagenome | biome: gut microbiome; feature: rumen; material: fiber-attached | host: Bos | place: Iran: Karaj | collected 2018-10
ATTTCCTAAAGCATCTTTTGCATGAACATATTTCCATCCGCTTGTATTTGCTGTTGAAGTTATTGATTTTGCAGAAGTTGTAGCAGTAAATGTAGTTCCCCATGAACTTGGAACTTCATTTGAATCAGTTATAGAATAAGCTGTTGTTCCAGAGTTTGCATCAGTTATTGTTCCACCAATAGATGAACCATTATGAGTTAACATAATTACTGGTCCTTTATTATCTAGATACATATTTGCATTAGCTGTTCCAGATTCTGCAGCTAGGCTATTGCTAGCTAAATCAGTTATAGCATTACCCTTATTACAAATATACAATTTTCCAGCACCTGTTCCAGCACTTATTGTAATTGTTCCAGTTTTTGATGTTGCTCCAGATGTTGGTGTGATTGTTATGTAATCTGTCATGGCACTACATGCTACTGAACTTGTTGACCATTTATAATATATTTTAAATCCTGTATTTGTTAAGCCTGAATATGTATCTGAAAGTGTTACTGTTGCACTCTTTGAAGTAGCATATGTAGTTCCAGTTGAAACTGAAACTGCAACTTCAGGAGGTGTTAAATCGACTTTTAAATTATAAGAAGCGGTAGAGCTACATAAACTAGTATTTAATGAATTACATGCTTTAACATAGTATGTTACTCCACTAGTGCTAGTAGATTGAGTAACTGATGAACCATTAGTGTTTTGAGTTCCCGAAGAAGTTCCATAATAATAAGTTACATTACCAGAACCATTAGCAACAGTTGAACCACTAAAGCTTAAGGTTGTACTTGCTTTATGCCAATTTCCGCTAGTTATATTATCGTTTGCTGTAATAGTTGGAACTGATGGTGCTTCTAAAACATTAATTGTTTTAACTAAGACTACAGATCCAGCATTATTCTTTATTTTAATAACTGTTGAACCACCTTTTGATCCAGTAATGGTCCAAGTCCAATTACCAGCTGAACCAGACCTAGAACATGTTGCAATAGAACTCGTTACAACCACACAAGTAGGATTACTATCAGACATGCTTGATGTTACTGTTGTCGTTCCAGATTTATTAATTGTTACTTCTGATTGTAAGTTAACAACAGTATAACTTGTATTACCAGCATCATCTTTTGCATATACTCTTGCATAAGTATTTGATTGAGTTGTTGAAGTTATTGTTTTAGATGTTGTTGCTGCGAATGTAGAACCCCAAGTAGTTGGTTCACCAGCAGTTCCTGCTTCAGTTGAAGCAGTTTTTATATTATAGGCAACTACTCCTGAACCATTAGTATCAGTTATTGTTCCTGAAATGCTAGAACCATCATGATCTAACACTATAACAGGAGCTGTTGTATCAAATTTAGCTTTATAATAAGCCACATCAGATTCAGCAGTTGATGTTGAAACTATGTAATATCTTATATAATATGTTCCACTCGTAATTGTATTGTATGAAGTAATTGAAGAGCCACTAGTTGCAGTTGTTCCATTAGTTTTAGGATTACATGTATTTGCGGTATCCTTACAATACTTAATTGTACAAGTTGTTCCATTTTCACAAGCAGTTTGGGTAAGAACAAAGTTTAAACCCTCATTAGCATAATTATCAGATGCCACTGAAGTTCCAGATGTCTTCTTTGTCGCAGTAATAGAAACTCCAGGCTTAGTTTTTGATAACGTTATTGAATCATTATTAGAAGGCGAAACATTACCATATATGTCTCTAATAAAGGCATATCTAGTATAGCTTCCATCAGCAGTTGGTAACACATATGTATCATCTATTATTTTATTTGTTTTTTGAGTTGCTGTTAAAGGTATCCATACACATGATGTTGAACTATTAGAATTAGCTATACAATACTCAGAAACATCATTATCAGCAAAAGTTATATAAACCGAAGTGTTAACGTTAGAAACAGAAGCAGGATTTCCAGATCCTCCTAAATAGAAACTAGAAACTGTCGGAGCAATTGTGTCTACTTCAAAATATAAATAGCAAAAAGATGTTTTTTTGCTCTTAACAAAAACATTACCAGTTTCTCTTGTCCACTCTATTTCTGCTTCAATGGTATTACCACTTCTATCTATACAACCAGTTAAATCTTCATTTAATAATGCTCCAGATGGGAAGATAGTTGTATTAGTGACTTCCACAAAGTCGCCATCATTGGTTTTAAGCCACATAGCAAACATTGGATTTTTATCAGAACTCAATTCCTCTTTTATATTAAAAGTAACACCTTCATCACTTTGTAAAATTACATCATCCAAAACGGCATGAGAAGGTTTCAAAGATTTGCTAATGAAAATTGCAGCCATAATAAAAAGAATAACCAATAAAGGTAATGCTAATTTTCTTAATATATTATTGTTATTTGTATTCTCATTCATACTGCTCACCTTAGATTTATTATTCTTAGTTTCAATATCATTGTAAATTATAAGCAATAAAAAATCAAGGTTTAATCGCAATTTTCCATAATAAAATTAATTAGAACTAAATCTTTATTTATTAATCCAGATTTTAATTTAAAGTCTATTTCACTTAAGTTAATTATACTCTCTTCTAATTCTCTTTTATTATATTTTCTTAAATTATTTTTAATTTTTTGATATTGCCATGGAGCCAATTTTAATTGGCTCTCTATTTCACTTTCTTTATATTTATTATCTTCATATATTAATATACTAAGCATTAATCTAAATTCTCTATATAATAATGCTAAAATAACTGTAGGTTCTACTTTTAATATTTTTAATTCTTTTAAATACTTCAAAGAATTTTCTAAATCTCTATTTATAATACTATCTACTATATTAAAATTATTATCAACAACTACTTTAGAAACCAATTCTTTAACATCTTCATATTTAATTGTTGTAGGCTCATTATAAAACAAGAATATTTTATTTAATTCATTTAAAGCTATATCTAAATTATTAAAAGAATTATTGATAATAAACCATAAACTATTATCATCTATCTTATATTTATTTTCTAAGACTATCTTATTTAATTCATTCTTCATTTCAGTTTTTGTTAAACTTGGAAACTCAAAAACATTATTATTATCTTTTAATAATTTATATATTTTTTTCTTAGAATCTCCTTTTTTTGAGCTTACAAATATTAGCAAAGTATTTTTATTTTCATGTTCTAAATAGTTTAATAATTTTTGAGAATCTTCCTTGGTTTTAGAAGAATCTTTAGAACTAGAAAAAATACTAGCATTCTTAACTATAATACATTTTTTATCATCAAACATGGAAAAATAACTGGCTTCTTCTAAAACAGAGTCTAAAGAATCATTTTCCATATTAAAAGTTATTACATTAGTAATATCTTTTTTTAATTCATTAATCTTCTTATTAATATAATAGATAAATTCACTTGTAATTAAAAATGTATTCATAATAACCTCTAGGTATTATTATACTATAAAAAACTAGAAGATAAATATAATCTTCTAGTTTAAATGAAATTCTCTAGTTCTTGCCCAATGTTTTTCTTTTTCTTCAATACAATTTGCATAATTTAATAAAAATGCTGCATAATTATTGGGATCCAAATTAGGTATATGTTGATATAAATAATATAAATAACAATTAATATTAAATATATTTCCATTAGTTATTCTAATAAGTTCTTCAATGACTTTATCATTTAAAATAACTGATAATCTATAACGAAGTTTATCTTTTGTATCTACTTCTAAGTCTTTCAAAAATTCAGTATCAAATAATTTAATGATAAAGTCTTTTTCAAAGGAATAATTAACATCTATTAGTTCATTATCAGCTTTAAAGCTTTCTCTTCTTTCCTTATTATTGATAAATCTTTGATCACTTACCGTAGCAATAAACTTTAGTTTATTTGCTAAGGTTTCATAAATATATCTTTGATATATAGAATTAGATTTACTAGGAAAATCAAAATCATCTACAATTAAAACAATATCGCTTAATCCCATGGATATTAAAATATCTACTAAACCATCAAATAGGACTTTAGGATTATTTAAATACTCAGCTTTAATTAAAGATTCTTTTTTACTATAATTTCCAACAAAATACATTCTGTCAATTGAATATAGTAAATTCTTGATTTTTAAATTATAGCTAATAACTTCTCCAAGATGTTCCCCTTTTGGATAAGCTCTAATTTTATCTAATATTTTTTTAACTATTAAACAGACATGGTATAACTCATATACTTGTTCATCATAAATATTCATTAATTCATCAAAAGAAAATGTTACATCAGTAGCTAATGGATGAGTCTTCTTATATTCATCAAGAACAACAGATTTACCAGATTCTATAACTCCAGCCAAAAAAACATTACTCTTCTCTGAGTTATCTATTTTCTCAATAATATCCTTAACTGGTTTTTTTATGATTTTCTTACTCATAATAACCCCCTTTTTTAATGGGCTATATTATACAATAAAAATGCTAAATTTGCAAATATTTTGGGTGATATAACTGATAAAAGTATATTAATAACAAACACTATTAATATGATGTATAAAGCATATTTAAAGTTGTTTACTACTCTTTTTTTCAAATATTCATCCTTTTTATTTAGTAATAAACCTATTATTCCCCTAGATATATTGATGGTCTTTTTTATAAAACTTAGTTTAAAAATCAAACAAAAGGCCTTATTAATTATTATAAATAATAAAACATAAATTAAACCATTAAGATGATAAACATAAAAGAATATTGGAATTAAAAAGCCTAATGTAAAAGATGAATATAAAATATATATAATCGATAATAATCCTCCAATAATAAAGAAAGAAGATATTAATAAAAATGACATTATTATTAAATCTTTTAAAATAAAATTATATTGGAAATTATTATGAGAACTTATTGTTTCAACAATATTGCTTTTAATACTACTGTCTAAATTCCAATAATAAATAGTTCCCAGTGCAAAACCAAGAACTATGAGAATAAATACAAATAATAAATACTTTTTATTTCTAATAAGCACCTTATGCATATTATTCACCCATAAAAGATATGCATAACAAATAAAATTAGAACTTTAAAATCTCCAAAAAGTATGATATATTTAAAAAGTATTGAAGGTGGGATATTAATGAATAAAAAAACAAGAAATATTATTGTATGGGTTATGTTGTTTTTAATGGTAGCATCTTTTGTAGCGTCAATTGCAGTTTATTTTCTATCATAAAGAAAACAGTATTAAAAGATTTTTAAACTTATCAATAAAGACAAAAACAATAATTGCTGCAGAAATAAGAAATGGACCATATGGAAGTTCATTTTTTTTGTTTAAATAAAGTGATACTAAAGCATATGGCAATGCTAAAAAGGCTGAAAACATAATGGCAATTATTCCTAATCTTAGGCCATAATTATAATAACCAAGTAATATTCCCATATATATAGCTAGTTTAATATCTCCTCCCCCTAGAGAATCTTTTTTAAATAGAAAATTTCCTAATAATCTTATTAAAAACATTATAATAAACAATATTAATCCATATAAACATGAATATAAAGTTCCTTGAATTCCTACTTCAAAATATCTTAAAACTAATAAAATAATTGAAGCAATAACTAAGGTTGAATCTAAAATAACCATGTATTTAAAATCACTAACAAAAATAATTAATGCTAAAGATATACTGACTAAGTAAATATAATAGCTAATAGACATTCCATAATAAAGGAACCCAATTAAGAATAAAAGACCTGTTATCACTTCCATAAATAGATAAGAAGGACTTATTCTTTTTCCGCAGTTTCGACATTTGCCTAATTGAATGACATAAGAAATCACAGGTATTAATTCAAACCATCTTAATTCTTTTTGACAATAATCACATTTACTACGAGAAGTAATAAAGTCTTCTTTTTTGGGAACTCTTGTTCCTACTACTAAGTAAAATGAGCCAAGAATGGCTCCAATTATAAACCATAAAAATGCCATATTTCCCCCACTACATTGATATTTGTTTATACATTTCAAACATCGGAACTACAACAGCTATTATAACACCACCAACAACTAAAGCAAGTCCAGCTATCATTATTGGTTCAATAAATGATTTTAAATTATTAACAACATTTCGATGCAATCCTTGATAATATTCACTAACCTTTTGCATCATATTATCTAATTCTCCAGTTGATTCTCCAGTAACAATCATAAAGTAAGCAATATCAGGGATTGCCCAGTGATCTTTAAAAGCCTCAGATATTTTTTCACCTTTAACTATATTATTAACAGTTCTATATAGTATTGATTTATATATTTCATTAGTGGTTATTTTACTCAAAATATCTATACTTTCAGTAATATAAACATTATTTCTAAGCAATGAAGCAAAGGTCTTAGTTATTGTAGATAGTTCTTTATACATAATTATATTTTTAACTACAGGCATGTGCATTAAAAATTTTTGGACACTTCTTCTAAATGCTTTGACATAGTGAAATGCTGCGACAAAAACAATAACTGCTATAACCAGAATAAACAATATAAGGAGTATATTCTTAGAAAGGAAGGCGCTAATACCAATAACTACCTTTGTTATTCCTTTAATCTCTATACCATTACTACTATAAATATCTACGAACTTAGGTATAACCCATATCAAAATGAAAGTGATAACACCAATAGCAAACACTGAAATAATTAATGGATACATCATAGCACTACGCATTTGCTTATTAGTTTCTTCTATTTCTGTATAATAGTTTGCCATGTCATCTAATGTCTCTATTAAAGTTCCACTGGCTTCAGCAGCTTTAATCATGTTAATTAATAATGCTGGAAACATTCCACTTTGTTTTTCCATTGCATTTGAAAAAGATGAACCTAAAGTTAATTCGTAAGATATAGCTTGTAATGCTCTAGCTTTATTCTTTTTCTTTTTAGATAATTGCATAGATAACATTTTAATCGCGTCATTTAAAGTAATACCTGCTTTTAAATAAGTAGATAATTGAGTTAATAAGAATTCTAATTCTTTATTTGACATACCTCGATTTAGAAAGGGTGCATCAGAATAAGCAAAGTTAGACAAAGGACTAGTCTTAATACTATAAACTGTAAATCCTTCATTAACTAAAAATGAGTTAATATCTAGTTTGGATAACCCACTCATTCTTCCAGTAACAATTTTACCGTTTTTATCTCTAACTTTATATGTATAAATATTAGCTTTTTTACTACGAGTCGCGCCACTTCCTTGTAAATCATTAACTAATTCTTGATATTCTTTTTCAAGCTTTGCCATAGTTTTGGCACTATATTTATAAACTTTTTGTTTCTTCTTTTTAGTAGAATCGTAATTATCACTAGAGCCAGCTATACTTTTAGTTCTCTTATAAGCTCTATCTAATTTCCAACTCAAAGAATTATATAAGTAGACAAAAAAGTCGTAAGTACATGCTTTTAAACCAATAAAAGCATAAGAAAATATGTAAAAAATCACAAGGAATATTCCCTTGAAAAAGTCAATTATGTAGTTGAATATACTTTTTTTCTTATTAGAACTAACACTAGAACCAACCTCGTTATTCATAACTGACGACTCCTTACTATTCTCATTTATTATAACATAAACAAATGTAAGTTTCTACTACTTTATTGCATAAAATATTGTAGGTGATTATTATGCCAGGAAATAATCTTTCTTTATCAAAAATTATAACTACTCTTTCTAAAACTTTAGATTCAATAAATCAGATAATTCCTTTATATAGGGAGGCAAAGCCTCTTTTAAACAATTTAAAAAGTAGTATAAATATTATTAAAGATTGGGGAACTAAAACAAGTTCTAATATAGTAGATAATAAAAATATTAAGAACATAAGAAAAAAAGTAGAACTAATTAAAAATATTAATAATCCTACTTTTTTCCAATAAGTTTTTTTAACAAATGATTATTATATAATAGATTAATCTTCTTTATAAAAGGAACTATTTTTATTAATTGACTATTTTTATTATATAGATATTGATAATAATCCTTATTATTACTAATCCCATATAATAATTCAATTTTACTTAATACTTGATTACCTTTTTTATATAACATAATAGAATAATAGTGTTTATTTTCATAAACTATTACTTCTTTTTCTAATATCCAATTATTTTCATTTAAATATTTTCTTAACGAATATAAGTCTTTATGACTAGACAAGACTAATTTATCAGGAGTTTTTTCTGATGCTAAAATATGTTTAATTGTTTCTGATCCCATGCCAGAGATAACTGCAGTATTATAATTAACATCTACATTATCAAAACCATCACTTAAATATGTCTTTATTTTTAAATTATGTTTCTTAAAGTTATCCTTAGCACTATTTAAAGCACCTTCACTAATGTCACTTGCATATACTTCTTGACATAAATCATTCTCTTTTAAATAAATATCTAAATAACCATGATCACAACCAACATCTAAAACTATATCATCTTTAGATATTAAACTAGCAATTGCTTTTAATCTTTGACTAATCATATTAATTATCCAAAAAATCTCTTAGTTTCTTTGCTCTAGATGGATGTCTTAATTTTCTTAATGCTTTAGCTTCAATTTGTCTTATTCTTTCTCTTGTTACATTAAATCTTTTACCAACATCTTCAAGAGTATGACAAGTTCCGTCTGTTAAACCAAATCTTAATTCCAAAACCTCTTGCTCTCTAGGTTGTAATGTTTGAAGAACTTCTTTAATCTCTTCTTTTAATATTTCATTTTCTGTATATTCTTCTGGAGACAAACTACTTTCATCTTTAAGAAAATCTCCTAAATGCGAATCTTCCTCTTCACCAATTGGAGTTTCTAAGGAAACTGGTTCTTGACTAATCTTAATAACTTCACGAACTTTTTCAACTGAAATACCCATTTTTTTAGCTATTTCTTCATCAGAAGGTTCACGGTTAAGTTCCAGAGTCATTTGTCTTTGAACTCTAACCATTTTATTGATAGTTTCAACCATATGAACTGGAACTCTAATAGTTCTTGCTTGATCTGCTAAGGCTCTAGTTATTGCTTGTCTTATCCACCAAGTTGCATATGTAGAAAACTTATAACCTTTATCATAATCAAACTTGTCAACGGCTTTCATTAACCCAATATTACCCTCTTGGATTAAATCTAAGAATAAAAGTCCTCTTCCAACATATCTTTTAGCAATAGATACTACTAAACGCAAATTACTTTCAGCAAGTAATCTTTTGGCATCTTCATCGCCATCTTGAATACGGATAGATATATTTGCTTCTTCTTCATTGGATAACAAACTTATTCTTCCTATTTCTTTAAGATACATTCTAACTGGATCATTTATATTTACATCTTTAGTAATTTCAGCATCATCTAGAATAATTGGCTCTTCTTCTTTTAAAGTAACTTCTCCTTCAGTTCCAGATTCTACTTCTTCTTCTGTAACAACAGTAATTCCTGCATCAACAAAAGAATTATATAAATCATCTAAAGTATCACTATCAACTTCTAAGCCTTTCAAAGCTTCAGCTAATTCTTCAAAAGTAATATAGCCTTTTTCTTCACCCTTTTTAATTAATCCTTCTTTTCTTTCTTCAATTGTTTTAATCTCTACCATTATTAACACTTCCCTTTACTAATTCCGTTAATCTATTAACTTTTTCTAATTTTTTATCATCATCTTTTTCATATTTTAATTCTTCAATTAATTTTTTTCTTGCATCTTTATTTAATATTTCATTAACCTTATCTATATATTCTAAAAATGTTTTTTCAGATAATTCTTCGCTTATCGCACTTCCTACTATATTATTGACAAAATCTTTTATAGAATTATCAAATTCAATATATGATAGGAAATCCGCCACATTTATTGAACCATATTTCTCAATATAATATTCTATTTCATTAATTAAATATCTTTCTTCTTTATTTTTTAAATATCCCAATCTCTTATTATATATTTTCAAATATTTAGGATCACTCATTAAATAAAATAATATTTCATTAACACAAGCATTATATTTATTTATTATTCTATTTTCTTTTTTGGGATTAACTATTATTTTAGGTTTCTCTTCTTTATTAAAAGTTACTTCTTTTTTTAAAACCTCATAATCCAAATTGTATTCATCACTTAATTTTTTTAAGGTTATTTCTTTAGTTAAATTATCTTTATCAGAAAGTAATTTAATTACATTTTGAATATACACGACTAAATCTTCAGTTTGTTTTAAATCTTTATCATTCTTTAAAACATCCAATTTATAATCAAAATAATTAATTGCATTATCTATTCTTTTTTTAAAACTTTCTACTCCATGCTTTAATATATATTCATCTGGATCTTTAGCATCTTCTAAACGAACAACTTGAACTTCTATATTATTATTAGTTAAAGCTTCTCCTACGTTATTAGTAGCTATTTCTCCTGCATTATCACTATCTAACATAAGAATAACTGGAACTCTTAATCTTTTTAATATTTGAATTTGTTCTTTTGTTAATGCCGTTCCCATTAGAGCTAAAACATTCTTAATTCCACTTGCATAAATTCTTATCGCATCCATATTTCCTTCAACCAAAATAACACTCTTGGCATCTCTAATATAGTTTTTAGCATTATGATAATTAAATAATGTATTTCCTTTTTTGTATATTATAGTCTCTTTAGTATTGATGTATTTAGCCACATCAGTCCTATCAATTGTTCTTCCTGTCCATCCTACTATATTTCCATCTAAATTACATAAAGGAATCATCACTCTATCTACAAATGTATCATAACCTTTTAATCCATCTTTGGTAATAATACCTAAGCTATCTAGGGTATTGATATCATATTTTTTAGACAAAACATTAAATAAATAATCTTTTTTATTCAACGAATATCCTATTTTAAATTCTTTAATGATATCCTCAGTAATATTTCTTTTTTCCAAATACTCTTTGGCCTTCAATCCTTCAGAACTAAATAAATTATTATGAAAAACTTTATTGGCAAAATCCATTATTTCGAATTCTTTTTTAAATCTAGTATCTTCTGAATGATAATTAGATATATCTAGAGGGATACCAACTTTATCAGCAACTCTTTTTACTGCTTCAATAAAAGAAATATTATCATAGTCTTTAACAAAGTCAAAAACATTACCGCCCTTATTGCATACAAAACATTTGAAATATTGTCTTTCTCTAGAAACTGACATACTTGGATTATGATCATCATGAAAAGGACAAACTCCAAAATAGTTTTTTCCTTGGGCTTTTAAAGGTATAACTTCAGATATAATATTAACAATATCAGCCGAATTTCTTATCTCATCAATTTTTTCTTTACTAATTGTTCGCATTTTTCCCCTCTAATTATATATATTATCCCAAGTGGGCTGTTTTCCTTTTTTTTATTACAAATTTATTAAAAATCAGCCCTATTATAGCAAAAAAAGACTAAAAATCAATAAAAAATCCAGTAAAACTGGATTATTATCTTTATTTAGCTTTTTAAAATTCTATACCACAATCGACATAACCAACCATATCCATAGCGCAAAATTCCATACGATTTGAATAAAATTTTGCACATTGGGCTAATCCATTGTTTCTAATATCACAACTTATTGAATCCTTGCTACAAGTCACAGTATCGGTATAAATGTGACATGTTGCCCCAAGAGATTCCATTTCTGATACAAAAGTTGAAGCATTATCCCAAGAACCAGGGGTTATACAATATTCAGTTCCACTAAATACTCCGCATACTTCTGTATACTGTGCTATTGTTTCATCAATTAATTGAACACACGTATCTCCTTCCATCATATCATTCTGACATGATTCCTGATCAGGGTATGAGCCATAGTGTTGCAATTCTTCATTATCATAATATTGAATCTCCCATGGATGATCTGATGTTGCTATTCCTTTTAAATAGTAACTTAATCCAGAATTACTTGTTAATGGTTCTGATATTTTATTTATTCCGTTTTCATCATATACATGATATGTATATTCTGGTTCCTCTGCTATACTACATGTAAAGTTAGTAGCTGTTATGACGAGTGTTATATCCTTATTCTTTAGGACACTTTGATCTAATGAACAGATATTTCTCATTCTTATTGATGCCTCTACCTTTTTGGAACTACTACTTGTTACTCCATTCATTGTTCCATTGAGTGTTATTGGAAATAAATTGGCTGTATTAAAGTCATATGTATTTCCTCCTATCGTTAAAACAATTTGATCTTCACTTTTATTATTCCACCCTTGAAATGCTGTATACAAATTATTGGTTCCAGTTGCTGTGGCTTGTAATGTATAGGAACAATTAAAGTATCCTTCTCCACTTACTTCTGTATGCGCTATTTGGACATTTGTTACATCGGTCGAAGGTGTTCCGTCTGTTGTTCCATAATAATCTATATCTATTTTTCTTACTCTCACATCATTATTATTCATTGCTAATGGTGATACTATATATTGTTGAGTATATTCATTGGCTGTGATACTACTGCAATGATTTTGCATCATTTCTGAAGCACTTAATACTAGTGACAAATTATTATTATCTCCAACTAATTGAACGGAACCAACATTCGGTGCTGATGCACTTATTGTTTTTGAACCAAAACTATTTGTTGACGTAACTGCAAAATAAGCATATGATGATCCGATTATTAATACTAGTAATGATAATATTACTATAGTTGAATACATTATCGTTTTCTTTTTGTTATCCATATATATCTCCCCACTATTGTTTATTAATAACTATTAATAATAGTGTAATCTATTCTTATAATTGTATTATAAAATAATGCCACCACCCAGGCAAAGATTTTTAATAATAATTATGTTGATAGATTATCGTTAAACAATTTTAAAAACCGACTAATCTAGTCTTTTATAATTAGATTATAATTCATAGAAATCTTTATTATAAACCACTCAATGGTCGATTGTATGATATTATTACTATTATTAGCAAGAATGTAATAGTGACAAATTATAATGACTTTAATAGAAAGATATAATCAATAAAAAAACCTAGTTACCTAGGTTATTTTAATTCAATAGTTAATAGGGATTCATCTGTAACTATCTCCCCAGCAGGTATACTTTGACTAGTTACATATCCATAACCATTGATAGATAATTTTAAGTTTAATAGATTAGCATATATCTGCACTTCATTTAAACTCCATCCAGTTAAATCTATCATTTTATAATCCTTAGCATTGGTTAGTAAAAACACTTTACTGCCCTCAAGAACTTTAGTTCCTTTGTCTGGATATTGATTAATTACATAATTACCTGTTCCTAACACATAACTATTTAAATTATTCTTTTTGATATCTTCCTCAGAGTCTTTAACTGTTTTACTAATGTAATTTGGTATATTAGTGATCTTAGAAGTAATTTCATGAGAAGCAGACTCTATTCCAGAATATGCTACTATATCATCTACTACTTTGCTAACTGCTTTAGCAACTGGGGATGCACTTTCATAGTTTAATTCTTTTACGGCAACATAGATTATATACTTAGGATCTTCCTCTGGGAATATGCCCGCAAAACTTCTTATATAATCATAACTTCCTCTTAAATATCCTCCTTTTGGCGATGCTATTTGAGCAGTTCCTGTTTTACCAATCATTGTTGTTTTTGTTGGTTGCCAATTTTTAGAAGATGATAATCCGTCATAAACAACATTATGCATTAGATGACGAATATAATCGGCTGTTTCAGAACTATATACTTTATTTAATTCTGTTCTTCCCCCTTCATATATAACATCTCCAGCATTATTAACTATTTTCTCTACTACATAAGGCTTAAGCGTCGTTCCATTGTTTGTTAAAGAAGATAATGCTTGTAACATTTGAACTGGTGTTACAGTTATACCTTGACCAAATGACGCAGTGGCAAGTTCACTTTCATAACGGAAGTTTATTTTGCCTTTAACTTCATTAGCTAATTCTATTCCTGTCTTCGCACTAAAGCCTAGGTTTTTATAATAATTCATTAGTTTTTCAGAGCCAATTTTTTTAGTAGCTAAAAGAGTTGCAGCAACATTGGATGAATAAGCAAATCCCGTATCAAAAGTAATTCTTCCCCATCCAGACTTATTAAAGTCTTTTATTGTTGTTCCGTCTTTCAAAGTTATAGAACCAGAATCATAAGTAGCAGAACCATCATACACTTTTTCTTCTACTGCACTAGCAAATGAAAATATTTTCATAGTAGACCCAGGTTCATACTCATAACTAACTAATGGATTCATATAACTAGTAATATTCAATTTATTAGGATCGAAATTAGGATATGTAGATGATGCCACGATCGCTCCAGTTTTAGCATCCATAACCGTAAATATCATCCAATCCATTTTATAATCATTAGATAAATTTGAAGTTAAATCTTCTGCAAACATTTGAATTCTACTATCTATAGTTAAATATATATCATCACCATCAGTGGCATCTTCAGTAATAATCTCAGCCGAAGGCAATGTATATCCATAGGCATCTGTTTGATATGTCGTTTTACCATCTGTTCCAGATAACTCAGAATCATAATATGATTCGATGCCTAACTCGCCAACAATATCTCCATCTTCTTTTGTTTTAGCATAGCCTATTATATAAGAAGCAAAAGAACCCATGCTATATGTCCTTTTTTGACCCGCAATAAAGTCTATACCAGGTAATTTCATTTCAACTATTTTATTCTTAGTTGATTCCGATATATTTGTTCCTTTTTTACCAAACTCTACTTGGTATACTCCTTGTTTTCGTAATCTTTCTAAAGCATATTCATACTCTATACCTAAAACTTCATTTAGGACTTTAGCTGTTCCTTCTTTATCCACTACATGTTGTGGATTTTTCATACTAGTAGTTCTTTTCTCATCTAAATAAGCTATTATTGTATACGAGTTCATTGTCGAAGCTAAAGTATTACCCTTATTATCGTAAATATTTCCCCGACTGGCATAAATAATATCGGTCTTAGTATTTCTATTATTAGCAAATTCTTTTAAATCGATATCATCTACTTTAGGACTTAAAGATACATAAGATAGTTTTAAAATTATGGCAACAAAGAAAAAAGCCACAATAAAAATCATTATTCTAGGTATTTTTACTGTCGCTTTCTTTTTCATGTCCTTCTCCTTATTAATTATTCATTTACTTTAATTATATTATCGCTTATATATGAAAGTCCATATTCTTCAGCTATTTTTTGAATATTTTCCATGCTGACTAATTCATTTATTTGCATTTCCAAGCTTTCATTATTATTCTCTTGACGTTCAATTTTACTTTTTAATTTTTCAGTTTTAATATTTGTTTCTGATACTAAAGCCTTGCTAAAAACGTTTGCCACTGGAATAGCAATTACTAAGAAAAGTAATAATACATACATAAATTTTTCGCCTTTAAGTAATTTTAATCTTTTTTTCTTCTTACTCATTATAACCTTTCTCCTATTCTCAACTTAGCACTGTGGCTTCTTGTATTTTCTTCTAGTTCCTCATCTGAAGCCACTATAGGCTTTTTATTAATTATTTTTAATTTAGGTTGATACTCTAAAGGAATATTTGGTAATCCTTTAAATACATCATCAACTTCACTATATTCTTTAAATATGTTCTTAACTATTCTATCTTCTAAAGAATGAAAGCTAATTACACATATTCTTCCATTTTTATTTAATCTATTAATTGCACTATGTAATGCTTCCTTTAATGCTTGTAATTCATCATTAACTTCTATTCTTATAGCTTGAAATATTCTTCTTTCTGGGTGTTTTTTGTAAAAGTAATTAGCTCCAGTAGCAGATTTAATAATATTCACTAGTTCAAATGTTGTTTTAATTTCTTTTGTTTTTCTAATTTCTACTATTTTTTTAGCAATTACTTTAGATAAATCTTCTTCACCATATTCAAAAAACACTTTTGTTAATTCTTCCTCGGAATAGTCATTGACTATTCTTTGGGCATTTAGTTTTGAAGATAAATCCATTCGCATATCTAGTTGAGCATCACTCATAAAGGAAAAACCTCTTTTGTCTTCATCAATTTGAGGTGACGAAAAACCTAAGTCAAATATAATTCCATCAATTTTTGAAATATTAAGACTATCTAAAATCTTATCTAGATTTCGAAAATTATCTTTGACTATCTTATAGTTTTTTCCTGATTCGTTTAATAGTTTCTTAGAATAATCAATTGCTTCTTCATCTTGATCTATAGAAATAAGCATTCCTTTATCTAGATTATTTAATATTGCTTTGCTCATTCCTCCATAACCAAGTGTTGCATCAACATATACACCATTCTTAGAAACATTTAAACCAGCAATTATTTCCTCCAGCAAAACACTATAATGTTTCATTTGAGACCTCAAACAAATTTTCAGCTATGCTTTCCAATTTTGATGCGTTATCCTCTAAAAATTCGTTATATAGTTTCTCATCCCAAATTTCAATGCGGTCATTTACGCCGATTATAACACATTCTTTTGTTAAACCGGCGTAGCTAACCAATGGGGAGGTAATATTGATTCGACCATTTTTGTCGAATTCACTAGCAGTGGCTCCTGCAAAGAAGCTTCTGATAAATGTTCTGGCGTCTTTTTTAGTGAATGGTAATGTATTTAATTTGTTTACAACTTTTTCCCATTCCTCTTTGGTATACACATAAAGGCATTTTTCTAGCCCTCTTGTGATGACAATCTCAGAAATATTCTCGCGAAATTTACCTGGGATAACTATTCTTCCTTTTTCATCAATATTGTGATGATACTCGCCCATGAACATATTATCACCCACTTTCTTCCACAATCTTCCACTGTCTACCATTATAATACTATACGATTATTGAAAAGTAAATAATAACACCATAAAAATTGTTAACAATTTAACATTTTACACATTTTAGACAAAATAAAAAACTTGCATCAAGCAAGTTTACTATCATTAATTTTCTTCTTCAACTTTTAAAACTGTTTCATTTTTGTAGTTGCCGCATTTTGTGCATGCTCTATGTGGTCTAATTGAAGCGCCACATTTTGGACAAGTAGTAATTGCTCCTACTTCTTTCTTTAAATGAGTTCTTCTCATTCTTTTTTTAGTTTTACTTGTTCTTCTAAAAGGAACTGCCATAACTAATCACGCCTTTCTAGTAATTCTTCTAATTTTTTCATGCGAGGATCAATTTCCTTGCTCATATTTTCTTCTGAAATCAATTCCCAACCATCACCTTTAAGGTTGGCATCACAAACTTTGGTATAGCTAATGGGAACTTCCAATACAATATTTTGCCATAAAATCCTTTTTAAATCAAGTGTATTTTTAAGTTTATCATAACATTCATCGTAATTATTCTCTAATTCTTCTATATTCTCTTCAATATTAAAACTAAAATCATACGGAATATGCTCTAATGATATAGAATCTTCTAGTATCATAATTCCATGAACTGAACATTCTAATTCAATTTCTCCCTCATAATTTAAGCGAACAGTTCCTGAACAAACACTATCCTTTAATTCTATTATTCTTTTGTCTAAATTATCATCTTTTTCTAATGGATATTCAAAAGATAGTTCAGATCCTATATTAAGTTTATTCAAATCTAATAACATATAATCACCACAACAATTATATATGAATATATCCTTTCATTGCAAGTTATTAAAAATAATGTTAAAATTCAAACAGGTGATTATATGTTAAAACTTAAATATTATTCTTTGTCTAAAGAAGAAAAAAGAAAGTTAAAGAGTGAATTTTATACAACTCCATATGGTAAAAATTTAAATGCTAGATTAACAAGATTGTTAATCACTGGCTTTTTGGGTATCTTATTTGGTTTATTTTTAATTCTTAAACCAAGTAATAATTGGGATATATACACTGGCATAGTTTTAGGAATAGTTTCAATAATATTTGTTGTAAGTTCAATAGTTATTCGCCCTAAAAAATTAAATGCTTATCTAATAAAGAACAAAAAATAATAGTCTCTATTATTTTTTTATATTTACATTTACAAAATAGTCATCATTATTTATAATTTATTTAGAATAGGTGAAAGATATGAGAATAGATAAAATAAACTATTATTTAGATATGGCAGAAGTTGCTTTAGAAAGAGGCACTTGTATTAGAAGGAACTTTGGCGCAGTTATTGTTAAAAATGACGAAATATTATCAACCGGTTATGTCGGAGCTCCTAGAGGCAGAAAAAATTGCTGTGATTTAAAATATTGCACCAGGGAAAAATTAAAAGTTCCACGCGGAGAAAGATATGAATTATGTAGAAGTGTTCATGCTGAACAAAATGCAATAATTTCTGCAGCAAGGAACAAAATGATTGACTCTACTCTATACTTAGTTGGAAAAAACTATAGTGACGGTGAATATGTTGAAAATGCAAGGCCTTGTGCTCTATGTAAAAGAATGATTATAAACGCTGGTATTAAAGAAGTTATAATTAGAAATTCAAAGACAGACTATACAATTATTGATGTCAAAAAAGAATTTGTTGATAACGATGAATCTTTAGAAGGACTTAAAGGTTATTAAAGACATTTAAGTCTTTTTTTGTTTACATTTAAAGATAATTATTATATAATTATATGCGAATGGACCTCTAGCTCAGTTGGTTAGAGCATCCGGCTCATAACCGGGCGGTCGTAGGTTCGAGTCCTACGAGGTCCACCATTTTTTTATTTGCAGGTATGGCGGAACTGGTAGACGCGTTAGACTTAGGATCTAATGGATATATCCGTGGGGGTTCAAGTCCCTTTACCTGCACCATATAAAAACAAAAAAATTGAACATTTAGTTCAATTTTTTTATTAAAAAGTTTTTCCATTTTCATATTCTATTCTTTTAGAACGGCAATGAGATATATTTGAATTAGTATTTAGAGCATTATTAGGAAATTCTCCCACAACTCTAGCTCTAATCAAATCATAAGTTGCTATATCAAGCATTTTTAAGGCATTGGGATTGCTTTCTATAGCTTTTAGACTTGTATGCTCAACCACTCCAGTTTTAATACCTATTCTAACGCTTATACCAACATTTTCAACTTCAATATCTTGAGAGTAAACTGCCATCAATATATCTTCACCGGCAGGAGGCGCAAACACTTTAACTCTATCTATATAAAATGATCTATCTGTATCTGAGTATGTAAACTCTAGGATTATTCCTCCAGAATTTGAAAAACCGTATTGAATCACATAGGAAACTTCGTCGTCTTGGGAATTGTCTTCATCAACAACTTCATCTATCGAAAAATGTTGATTTGTTGGTAATATTATTTCAGAATCAAAATAAGTCAAAGACGCCTTAAAAAAATTGTTAATCTTATCTTTTACTGTCATGGGATGTTCTCCTCTCGAATGCATATTATAACACATAATAGAGCAACAAAAAAAGAGCTTATTAAAGCTCTTTACCACAATTTGAACAAAACTTAGAATCTTTTGCTATTTTACTTCCGCAATGTTTACAAAAAATTCCTTCGTCTTCTGTAAATCCTTTTTTTATAGCTCTAACAGTTGTTTCGATACCACCTTTTGTTGCATCTGCCATATTTGTTGAAATACTTTCAATATCCCCTTTTGATTCATCAACCATATACTTTGTTGCTTTTACTTGTTTACTCATCATTTTTCCTCTAGCCTTTGGGCTAAACATCAAAACGAATGTTAAAACAAATACTCCTATTGCGATCACAGGAATTATAAAAGACATAACCTTAATCATCATAATCCTCCTTTTTATCAATATACCATATATTAAAACCTATAAATAGTCTGTTTCCTTATGGTTTACATTCTATTTAGGATTAATATCATTAATTAACTCTTTTATTAACTCTAAAGCTACCTTTTTATCTCTAGAATCAGTAATGTTAATTAATTCAATATCATCTTTATTTTTTTTGTATAATGAATAATAAACATTTAGTTTATTATTCTTATCATAAGTTCTATCTGTATAAATAATATAGTCTTTGTTTGTCTCATCATCATGATAAGTTGCAATTACATCGCAAATTATCTTTTTTCCATTATTATCAGTTATTTTAAATTGCATACTTTTCATAATGAAAATCCCCCTTTTTATTCTTTTTTTAATACTTTGTCTACCCCTCGTTGCTACTTATAATTATAGCACAAAAAAAGAAAAATGTCAATTTGTGTCTACTCCAATATAGTTGTTGGCACATTTAGACATTTTCCCTATTTTCCCCTAGTAATTCTCTCTAATTCACAGTCATAATAGAAATCAATTAAATTCATTAGATTATAAAATACTATATCATCTTTTTCTTTATAAGAAACACTATACCAAGTTTCATTTGTTCCATCGCCATTATCTTGGAATATAAATTTACCATCTTTAGGCAATCCTAAGGCAATAGCCATTTCTTTTAAGTTTTTATCCCCAAAATTTCTAAGTTCTTCCATAGTCTTTTCATTATAATTCTTATAAATATTTGCTAATATTTCATCACTTCTACTATTATCAATTTCTTTTCTAAC